>Ga0209958_1000813_pt1 | contig 36335 bp, 23 predicted proteins | sample ThiBio_inoc_plan_FD_183942 | JGI IMG/M metagenome (GOLD analysis project Ga0209958, IMG submission 183942) | Wastewater bioreactor microbial communities from Cape Town, South Africa - Thiocy_inoc_plan (SPAdes) | ecosystem: Engineered > Bioremediation > Thiocyanate > Unclassified | place: South...
TGCCCGGCGACAACGTGTCGATCACCGTCAAGCTGATCGCGCCCATCGCCATGGAAGAAGGCCTGCGCTTTGCCATCCGCGAAGGCGGCCGCACCGTCGGCGCCGGCGTCGTGGCCAAGATCATCGAGTAATCGGTTCGGGTTCGCCCGGACAGAGAAAGCAACGTAGGGGTATAGCTCAATTGGCAGAGCGTCGGTCTCCAAAACCGAAGGTTGGGGGTTCGATTCCCTCTGCCCCTGCCACCTGACAGGAACCGAAAGAGCCCGATAGCGCTCTCTGTCTCGTGCGCCACAAGCCCACCGAAGTCGTCAAGACCTCTGGTGGGCTTGCGTGTCTCATGCCCCGGTGGCGCGAGATGCGCTGTTTGAAAACCTTAGTCTTAGTCCACATGGCTTCCTCCGACGTTCAAACCGTTCACTCCGGCGCCGACAAGGCCAAGCTGGCCTTGGTTGTTGCGCTCGTGGTCGTCGGCTTCGTGGCCTTCTACCTGCTCACGGGCCGTGGCGCGTTGGCGCAGTGGGGCGCCCTGCTGGTGGCGCTGGCGGCGGCCGTCGGGGTGTTTGTGGCGTCCGAGTCGGGTCGCCAGCTCATCGCCTTTGGCCGCGATTCGTGGAAGGAAGTCAAGAAGGTCGTCTGGCCCGCCCGCAAGGAGGCCATGCAGATGACGGCCTACGTCTTCGCCTTCGTGGTGGTGATGGCCCTGTTCCTGTGGCTGACGGACAAGACCCTGGAGTGGGTCTTTTACGACCTGATCCTGGGCTGGAGGAAATAAGCGATGACCGAAGAACACAGCCCCCTGGCCACGCTGGCGCCCGCCGAAGGCATGCGCTGGTACGTCGTGCACGCCTACTCGGGCATGGAAAAGGCGGCCGAGCGCAACATCATCGAACGCATCAACCGCGCCGGCATGCAGAGCAAGTTCGGCCGCATTCTGGTGCCGACCGAAGAGGTGGTCGAGGTCAAGAACGGCCAGAAGCGCACCACCGAGCGCAAGTTCTTCCCCGGCTACGTGCTGGTGGAAATGGTGATGGACGACGACACCTGGCACCTGATCAAGCACACCAACAAGGTGACGGGCTTCGTCGGTGGCGCCAAGAACCGCCCGGTGGCCATTTCCGAAGAGGACGTCCAGAAGATCGTCAGCCAGATGCAGGAAGGCACCGACAAGCCCCGCCACAAGGTGGAGTTCGTCGTCGGCGAGTACGTGCGCGTCAAGGAAGGCCCGTTCACCGACTTCAACGGCACGGTCGAAGAAGTCAACTATGAGAAGAACAAGATGCGCGTGTCGGTGACCATCTTCGGTCGCGCCACGCCCGTCGAGCTCGAATTCAGCCAGGTCGAGAAGACCTGACGCTATCCAGGCGCAGGTGGGTCGGCCCGACACCTGCGCCCTTGTCTTTACCGGGTCCCAACCGCGAGGAGGTGGCTTGAAACCCGCCGTTTGCACTCGCAGGAGCTGAAAAATGGCGAAGAAAATCGTCGGCTTCATCAAGCTGCAAGTGCCAGCTGGTAAGGCCAACCCCTCCCCCCCGATCGGTCCGGCGCTGGGTCAGCGCGGCCTCAACATCATGGAGTTCTGCAAGGCGTTCAACGCTCAGACCCAGGGTGTGGAGCCGGGCCTGCCGCTGCCGGTGGTGATCACCGCGTTCGCGGACAAGAGCTTCACCTTCATCATCAAGACGCCGCCGGCGACCACCTTGATCAAGAAGGCCATCAAGCTCGAGAAGGGCTCCTCGGTGCCCAACAAGAACAAGGTCGGCAAGATCACCCGGGCCCAGCTCGAGGAAATCGCCAAGACCAAGATGAAGGACATGACCGCCGCCGATCTGGACGCGGCCGTCAAGACCATCGCCGGTTCTGCCCGTTCGATGGGCGTGATCGTGGAGGGCGTGTAAATGGCCAAGCTCACCAAAAAACAGAAAGCGCTCGAAGGCAAGGTCGACAGCACCAAGCTGTACCCGCTGGCCGACGCGCTGAAGATCGTCAAGGAAGCCGCCACCGCCAAGTTCGATGAGTCCATCGACGTGGCGATCCAGCTCGGCGTGGACGCGAAGAAGTCCGACCAGGTGGTGCGTGGCGCCGTCGTGATGCCCAACGGCACTGGCAAGACCAAGCGCGTGGCGGTGTTCGCCCAGGGCGCCAAGGCCGAAGAGGCCAAGGCCGCCGGCGCCGACATCGTCGGCATGGACGACCTGGCGGCCGACATCAAGGCCGGCAACATGAACTTCGACGTCGTGATCGCCTCCCCCGATGCCATGCGCATCGTGGGTACCCTGGGTCAGGTGCTCGGCCCGCGCGGTCTGATGCCCAACCCCAAGGTCGGCACCGTGACGCCCGACGTGGCCACCGCGGTGAAGAACGCCAAGGCCGGCCAGGTGCAGTTCCGCGTCGACAAGGCCGGCATCGTGCACGGCACGATCGGCCGCCGCTCGTTCGACGCCGAGAAGCTCCAGGGCAACCTGGTGGCGCTGCTCGACGCGCTGAACAAGGCCAAGCCGGCCACCAGCAAGGGCATCTACCTGCGCAAGGTGGCTGTGTCGTCGACGATGGGTGTCGGTGTCCGCGTGGACACCCAGACCATCTCGGCGTGATGAATTCGGGCGCCCTCGGGCGCCTGGGTGTGGTGGGTTTGCGGCGCGCCTTCGGGTGCTCCGCGAAGCCATCCAAGACCGTTGGCGCCGGCCCTCGTGGGTCGGCTTAATCGACAAGGCCAACGCAGATGGCGATCCCGCCGCTGAAGGATTCGAGAGTGTCCTGCAACGGTTGATCGCTGCAATGAGGCGTGTGGCGGGTGGTGACACCCCCGCACATTGAAGGAGTGAACCTTGAGTCTGAATCGCAGTGAGAAAGAAGCGGTCATCACCGAAGTGACCGGCCTCGCCGCCAAAGCTCAAACCCTCGTGATGGCGGAGTACCGCGGCATCACGGTCGCTTCCATGGACAAGCTGCGCGTGAGCGCCCGCAACAGCGGCGTGAGCCTGAGTGTGTTGAAAAACACCCTGGCCCGTCGTGCGGTCGCCGGCAGCCCGTTCGAGGTGGTGGCCGAGCAGATGGCCGGCCCGCTCGTCTACGGCTTCTCCGAAGACCCCGTGGCCGCCGCGAAAGTGGTGGCCGATTTCGCGAAGACCAACGACAAGCTGGTCATCCGCGGCGGTGTCTACGCGGGCAAAGCCCTGGACGTCGACGGTGTGAAGCAGCTCGCCAGCATCCCCTCGAAAGAGGTCCTGCTCGCGCAGCTTTGTGGCCTGCTCAAGTCGCCGATCTCGCGCACCGCGGTGGTGCTCGGCGCGCTGGCCAAGAAAAAAGGCGAAGGCGAAACGGCTGCCGCCTGACGGCCGCAGCTTCCCGCAAACATCAACCGATTGATTGGAAATTCAAATGGCATTCGATAAAGACGCATTTCTGACGGCCCTGGACAGCATGTCCGTCATGGAACTCAACGACCTGGTGAAAGCCATCGAAGAGAAGTTCGGCGTGAGCGCCGCCGCCATGGCCGCCCCGGCCGCCGGTGGTGCGGGTGGTGGCGCCGCCGCCGCCGCGGAAGAGAAGACCGAGTTCAACGTGGTGCTGGCCGAAGCCGGTGCCAACAAGGTTGCCGTGATCAAGGCCGTGCGCGAAATCACCGGCCTGGGTCTGAAGGAAGCCAAAGACCTGGTCGACGGCGCCCCGAAGAACGTGAAGGAAGGCATCGCCAAGGCCGACGCCGAAGCCGCCGTGAAGAAGCTGGTGGAAGCCGGCGCCAAGGCCGAGCTCAAGTAAATCGGCCCGGGCCTACCGCGCAACCCGATTTCGGCGCTCCGGTGCTCACCGTCCTTCGGTACGGTTGCGCTCCTCGCTCCGACCTCGGGTCGCTCGCTGCGGCCCGCATCCGATTTACACAGGCAGGTGCATAGCCTGCCTTTTGCGCTTTCAGAGCGCACCTGAAAACCAGCCCGAAACTGGTTTTCAAGTGTTTTCTGAACCCGACTGCAGAAGACCACTTGGTTCGGGCCCGCGTGCAACGCGCGGGCCGTCCGCCATCGGTTGGTAGAGGCCAGCCACCAAGCTCGTCAGCGCAGCGCGCCGCTGACCGACAGTCGCCAAGACCTCAAGCCCGGAGATCTCATGGCATCGAAGTACTCATACACCGAACGCAAGCGCATCCGAAAAAGTTTCGGCACGCGCGAGAACGTGCTCGCCATCCCTTATCTGCTGCAGATGCAGAAGGATGCCTACACCGCCTTCCTGCAGGCGGACGTGATCCCCAAGCAGCGCACCACCGAAGGCCTTCAGGCCGCATTCACCGCCGCCTTCCCGATCGTCTCGCACAACGGTTTCGTCGAGATGAAGTTCGTGGAATACAACCTGGCCAAGCCCGCGTTCGACGTGCGCGAATGCCAGACGCGCGGCCTGACCTTCGCCTCCGCCGTGCGCGCCCGCGTGCAGCTCATCATCTACGACCGCGAGTCCTCCACGCCGCAGTCCAAGGTGGTCAAGGAAGTGAAGGAGCAAGAGGTCTACATGGGCGAAGTGCCGCTCATGACCGACAAGGGCTCCTTCATCATCAACGGCACGGAGCGCGTGATCGTCTCGCAGCTGCACCGCTCGCCGGGTGTCTTCTTCGAACACGACAAGGGCAAGACGCACAGCTCGGGCAAGCTGCTGTTCTCGGCCCGCATCATTCCCTACCGCGGCTCCTGGCTGGACTTCGAATTCGACCCGAAGGACGTGCTGTTCTTCCGCGTCGACCGTCGCCGCAAGATGCCGGTCACGATCCTGCTCAAGGCCATCGGCCTGACGCCGGAGACCATCCTGGCGAACTTCTTCGTCAACGACCACTTCCGCATCATGGACAGCGGTGCGCAGATGGCCTTCGTGCCCGAGCGCCTGCGCGGCGAAGTGGCGCGCTTCGACATCACCGACAAGTCGGGCAAGGTGGTGGTGGCCAAGGACAAGCGCATCACCGCGCGCCACACGCGCGAGCTGGAGCAGTCGGGCACCACGCACGTGAGCGTGCCCGAGGACTTCCTCATCGGTCGCGTGGTGGCCAAGAACATCGTTGACCCGGACAGCGGCGAGATCATCGCCAAGGCCAACGAGGAAATCACCGAAGCCCTGCTCAAGAAGCTGCGCGCCGCCGCCATCCAGGAACTGGCCTGCATCTACACCAACGAGCTGGACCAGGGCGCCTACATCAGCCAGACCCTGCGCATCGACGAGACCGCCGACGAGTTCGCCGCGCGCGTGGCCATCTACCGCATGATGCGCCCCGGCGAGCCGCCGACGGAGGACGCGGTGCAGGCCCTGTTCCACCGCCTGTTCTACAACCCGGACACCTACGACCTCTCGCGCGTGGGCCGCATGAAGTTCAACGCCCGCGTGGGCCGCGACGAGGCCACCGGCCCCATGGTGCTGTCCAACGACGACATCCTGGCCGTGGTCAAGATCCTGGTGGACCTGCGCAACGGGCGTGGCGAAGTCGACGACATCGACCACCTGGGCAACCGCCGCGTGCGCTGCGTCGGTGAACTGGCCGAGAACCAGTACCGCACCGGCCTCGCCCGCATCGAGAAGGCGGTGAAGGAGCGTCTGGGCCAGGCCGAGCAAGAGCCGCTGATGCCGCACGACCTGATCAACTCCAAGCCGATCTCCGCGGCGCTCAAGGAGTTCTTCGGTGCCTCGCAGCTGTCGCAGTTCATGGACCAGACCAACCCGCTGGCCGAGATCACGCACAAGCGCCGCGTCTCGGCCCTGGGCCCGGGCGGTCTGACGCGCGAGCGCGCCGGCTTCGAGGTGCGCGACGTGCACGTCACGCACTACGGCCGCGTCTGCCCGATCGAAACGCCGGAAGGCCCGAACATTGGCCTGATCAACTCGCTGGCCCTGTACGCCCGCCTCAACGAGTACGGCTTCATCGAGACGCCGTACCGCCGCGTGGTGGACGGCCAGGTCACGAACCAGATCGACTACCTGTCCGCCATCGAGGAAGGCAAGTACGTCATCGCCCAGGCCAACGCCGCGCTCGACAAGGACGGTCGCCTGGTGGGCGAGCTGGTCTCCGCGCGCGAGAAGGGCGAATCCATCCTGACCGGCCCCGACACCATCCAGTACATGGACGTGTCGCCAGCGCAGATCGTGTCGGTGGCCGCTTCGCTGGTGCCCTTCCTGGAGCACGACGACGCCAACCGCGCGCTGATGGGCGCCAACATGTCTCGTCAGGCCGTGCCCGTGCTGCGCCCCGAGAAGCCCTTCGTGGGCACCGGCATCGAGCGCGTGGCCGCGGTCGACTCCGGCACGGTGGTGACGGCCACCCGCGGTGGCGTGGTCGACTACGTCGACGCCACCCGCATCGTGATCCGCGTCAACGACGAGGAAGCGGTGGCCGGCGAAGTGGGCGTGGACATCTACAACCTCATCAAGTACCAGCGCTCCAACCAGAACACCAACATCCACCAGCGCCCCATCGTCAAGAAGGGCGACAAGCTGGCCAAGGGTGACGTGATCGCGGACGGCGCGTCCACCGACCTCGGCGAAATCTCGATCGGCCAGAACATGCTGATCGCCTTCATGCCCTGGAACGGCTACAACTTCGAGGACTCGATCCTCATCAGCGAACGCGTGGTGGCCGACGACCGCTACACCAGCATCCACATCGAGGAGCTGGTGGTGATGGCGCGCGACACCAAGCTGGGCGCCGAGGAAATCACCCGCGACATCCCGAACCTGGCCGAGCAGCAGCTCAACCGCCTGGACGAGTCCGGCATCATCTACGTGGGCGCCGAAGTGCTGCCCGGCGACGTGCTGGTCGGCAAGGTCACGCCCAAGGGCGAGACCACGCTCACGCCCGAAGAGAAACTGCTGCGCGCGATCTTCGGCGAGAAGGCCTCCGACGTGAAGGACACCTCGCTGCGCGTCGAGCAGGGCTCGCAGGGCACGGTGATCGACGTGCAGGTCTTCACCCGTGAAGGCATCCAGCGCGACAAGCGCGCCCAGCAGATCATCGACGACGAGCTCAAGCGCTTCCGCCTCGACCTCAACGACCAGCTGCGCATCGTCGAGGCCGACGCCTTCGACCGCATCGAAAAGCTGCTGGTGGGCAAGGTCGCCAACGGCGGCCCGAAGAAGCTGGCCAAGGGCACCACCATCGACAAGGCCTACCTGGCCGACGTCGAGAAGTACCACTGGTTCGACATCCGCCCCGCGGACGACAACGTGGCCGCGCAGCTCGAGTCGATCAAGAACTCGATGGAGCAGACGCGCCACAGCTTCGACCTCGCGTTCGAAGAGAAGCGCAAGAAGCTCACGCAGGGCGACGAGCTGCCCGCCGGCGTGCTCAAGATGGTCAAGGTCTACCTGGCCGTCAAGCGCCGCCTGCAGCCCGGCGACAAGATGGCCGGCCGCCACGGCAACAAGGGCGTGGTCTCCAAGATCGTGCCCGTGGAAGACATGCCGCACATGGCCGACGGCACCCCCGCCGACGTGGTGCTCAACCCGCTGGGCGTGCCGTCGCGCATGAACGTGGGCCAGGTGCTGGAAGTGCACCTGGGCTGGGCCGCCAAGGGCCTGGGCCAGCGCATCGGCGACATGCTGCAGCGCGAAGCCAAGGTGGCGGAGGTGCGCCAGACCCTCGAGTCCATCTTCAACACCATGGGCAAGAAGGAAGACTTCGCCGACCTGTCCGACGCCGAGGTCATCGAGATGGCGCAGAACCTGCAGCACGGCGTGCCCTTCGCGTCGCCCGTGTTCGACGGTGCCTCGGAAGACGAGATCCGCGCCATGCTGAAGCTGGCCTACCCGGACGACATCGCCGCGATCAAGGGCCTGACCGAGACGCGCACCCAGGCGCAGCTCTACGACGGCCGCACCGGCGACGCCTTCGAGCGCAAGACCACCGTGGGCTACATGCACTTCCTCAAGCTGCACCACCTGGTCGACGACAAGATGCACGCCCGTTCTACCGGCCCGTACTCGCTCGTCACCCAGCAGCCGCTGGGCGGCAAGGCGCAGTTCGGTGGCCAGCGTTTCGGCGAGATGGAGGTCTGGGCGCTGGAAGCTTACGGCGCGTCCTACATCCTGCAGGAGATGCTCACCGTCAAGTCCGACGACGTGCAGGGCCGCACCAAGGTGTACGAGTCCATCGTCAAGGGCGAGCACACCATCGACGCGGGCATGCCCGAGTCGTTCAACGTGCTGGTCAAAGAGATCCGTTCGCTCGGTATCGATATCGAACTCGAGCGTTCGTGATCCACAGAAGTAAAGGAAAGCTCACATGAAATCCTTGCTCGACCTGTTCAAGCAGTTCACGCCCGACGAGCATTTCGATGCCATCCGCATCGGCCTGGCCTCGCCGGAAAAAATCCGCTCCTGGTCCTTCGGTGAAGTCAAGAAGCCCGAGACCATCAACTACCGCACCTTCAAGCCGGAACGCGACGGCCTGTTCTGCGCCAAGATCTTCGGTCCCATCAAGGACTACGAGTGCCTGTGCGGCAAGTACAAGCGCCTGAAGCACCGTGGCGTGATCTGCGAGAAGTGCGGCGTCGAAGTGACCCAGACCAAGGTGCGCCGCGAGCGCATGGGCCACATCGACCTGGCCGCGCCCTGCGCGCACATCTGGTTCCTGAAGTCGCTGCCGTCGCGCCTGGGCCTGGTGCTCGACATGACGCTGCGCGACATCGAGCGCGTGCTGTACTTCGAGGCCTACGTGGTGACCGACCCCGGCATGACCCCGCTGAAGAAGTTCGGCATCATGTCCGAGGACGACTTCGACGCCAAGCGCAAGGAGTACGGTGACGAGTTCGTCGCCAAGATGGGCGCCGAGGGCATCAAGGAGCTGCTGGAGAACATCGACCTCGACATCGAGATCGAGAAGCTGCGCAACGACCTGACCGGCTCGGAACTCAAGATCAAGAAGAACGCCAAGCGCCTGAAGGTGCTCGAGGCCTTCAAGCGCTCGGGCATCAAGCCCGAGTGGATGGTGCTCGACGTGCTGCCCGTGCTGCCGCCGGACCTGCGTCCGCTGGTGCCGCTGGACGGCGGCCGCTTCGCGACCTCCGACCTCAACGACCTGTACCGCCGCGTCATCAACCGCAACAGCCGCCTCAAGCGCCTGCTCGAACTCAAGGCGCCCGAGATCATCGCGCGCAACGAGAAGCGCATGCTGCAGGAAGCCGTGGACAGCCTGCTGGACAACGGCCGCCGCGGCAAGGCCATGACGGGCGCCAACAAGCGCGCGCTCAAGTCCCTGGCCGACATGATCAAGGGCAAGAGCGGCCGCTTCCGCCAGAACCTGCTGGGCAAGCGCGTCGACTACTCGGGCCGTTCGGTCATCGTGGTGGGTCCGACGCTCAAGCTGCACCAGTGCGGCCTGCCCAAGCTGATGGCGCTGGAGCTGTTCAAGCCCTTCATCTTCTCGCGCCTGGAAGCCATGGGCATCGCGACCACCATCAAGGCCGCGAAGAAGGAAGTGGAAGCCGGCACCCCCGTGGTGTGGGACATCCTCGAAGAGGTCATCAAGGAGCACCCGGTTCTGCTGAACCGCGCGCCCACGCTGCACCGCCTGGGCATCCAGGCCTTCGAGCCCATCCTGATCGAGGGCAAGGCGATCCAGCTGCACCCGCTGGTCTGCGCGGCCTTCAACGCCGACTTCGACGGTGACCAGATGGCCGTTCACGTGCCGCTGTCCGTGGAAGCCCAGCTGGAAGCCCGCACCCTGATGCTGGCCTCCAACAACGTGCTGTTCCCGGCCAACGGCGAACCCTCCATCGTGCCCTCGCAGGACGTGGTGCTGGGCCTGTACTACGCCACGCGCGAGAAGATCAACGGCAAGGGCGAAGGCATGATCTTCGCGGACCTGCCCGAGCTGCAGCGCGCGCTGGACAACGGCGTGGTGGAACTCACCGCGCGCGTGAGCGTGCGCCTGGTCGAGTGGACCAAGGACAAGGCCAGCGGCGAGTTCGTCGCGGGCCTCAAGCTGGTCGACACCACCGTGGGCCGCGCGCTGCTGTCCGAGATCCTGCCCAAGGGCCTGCCCTTTTCGGTGCTGGACAAGCCGCTCAAGAAGAAGGAAATCTCGCGCCTCATCAACGCGAGCTTCCGCAAGTGCGGCCTGAAGGAGACCGTGGTCTTCGCCGACAAGCTGCTGCAGAACGGCTTCCGCCTGGCCACGCGCGCGGGCATCTCGATCGCCGTCGACGACATGCTGGTGCCCAAGGAGAAGAGCGGCATCATCGAGCGCGCCGAGTCCGAGGTGAAGGAGATCGCCCAGCAGTACGCCTCCGGTCTGGTGACCGCCGGCGAGCGCTACAACAAGGTGGTCGACATCTGGGGCAAGGCCGGTGACGAGATCTCCAAGGTCATGATGGCCCAGCTGGCCAAGCAGAAGACCACGGACCGCAGCGGCAAGGAAGTGGACCAGGAGTCGTTCAACTCCATCTACATGATGGCCGACTCGGGCGCCCGCGGTTCCGCGGCGCAGATCCGCCAGCTGGCCGGCATGCGCGGCCTGATGGCCAAGCCCGACGGCTCCATCATCGAGACCCCCATCACGGCGAACTTCCGTGAAGGCCTCAACGTGCTGCAGTACTTCATCTCCACGCACGGCGCCCGCAAGGGCCTGGCCGACACGGCGCTGAAGACCGCGAACTCGGGTTACCTGACGCGCCGCCTGGTGGACGTGACGCAGGACCTGGTGGTCACCCACCAGGACTGCGGCACCTCCAACGGCACGCTGATGCGCGCCATCGTCGAGGGCGGTGAGGTCATCGAGTCGCTGCGCGACCGCATCCTGGGCCGCACCACGGCCGAGGAAGTGATCCATCCCGAGACGCGCCAGCAGCTCGTGCCCGCGGGCGAAATGCTCGACGAGGACACCCTCGACCTGCTCGAGGCCGCCGGCGTCGACGAGGTCAAGGTGCGCACCGCGCTCACCTGCGAGACCCGCTACGGCCTGTGCGCCAAGTGCTACGGCCGCGACCTCGGCCGCGGTGGCCTGGCCAACATCGGTGAGGCGGTGGGCGTGATCGCCGCGCAGTCGATCGGCGAGCCCGGCACGCAGCTGACCATGCGCACCTTCCACATCGGCGGCGCGGCCTCGCGCGCGGCGGTGGCCTCCAGCGTGGAAGCCAAGTCCAGCGGCGTGATCGGCTTCAACGCCACCATGCGCTACGTGACCAACTCCAAGGGCGAGCTGGTGGTGATCGCGCGTTCGGGCGAGATCATCATCCAGGACGAACACGGCCGCGAGCGCGAGCGCCACAAGGTGCCCTACGGCGCCATCCTGGCGATCAAGCCCGACCAGCAGATCAAGGCCGGCACCATCCTGGCCAACTGGGACCCGCTGACCCGACCCATCATCACGGAATTCGCCGGCACGGTGAAGTTCGAAAACGTGGAAGAGGGCCTCACGGTCGCCAAGCAGGTCGACGACGTGACCGGTCTGTCCACGCTGGTGGTGATCGATCCCAAGCGCCGCGGCGCCACGAAAGTGGTGCGCCCGCAGGTCAAGCTGATCGACGCGTCCGGCAGCGAGGTGAAGATCCCCGGCACCGACCACGCCGTGACCATCGGCTTCCAGGTCGGCGCCCTGATCCAGGTGCGCGATGGCCAGGACGTGGGCCCCGGCGAGGTGCTGGCCCGCATCCCGGTCGAAGGCCAGAAGACCCGCGACATCACGGGTGGTCTGCCGCGCGTGGCCGAGCTGTTCGAGGCGCGTTCGCCCAAGGACGCCGGCATCCTCGCCGAGATGACCGGTACCGTGTCCTTCGGCAAGGAGACCAAGGGCAAGATCCGCCTGCAGATCACCGACCCCGAGGGCAAGGTCTGGGAAGAGCTCATCCCGAAAGAGAAGAACATCCTGGTGCACGAAGGCCAGGTGGTCAACAAGGGCGAGAGCATCGTCGACGGCCCGGCCGACCCGCAGGACATCCTGCGCCTGCTGGGCATGGAAGAGCTCGCGCGCTACATCGTCGATGAGGTGCAGGACGTCTACCGACTGCAGGGCGTGAAGATCAACGACAAGCACATCGAGGTGATCGTTCGCCAGATGCTGCGCCGCGTCGTGGTCGAGAACCCCGGCGATTCGTCCTACATCGGCGGCGAGCAGGTGGAGCGCTCGGAGATCCTCAACACCAACGACGCCCTGCGCGCCGACGGCAAGATCCCCGCGACCTACAGCAACGTGCTGCTCGGTATCACCAAGGCCTCGCTGTCGACCGACTCGTTCATCTCCGCGGCCTCCTTCCAGGAGACCACGCGCGTGCTGACCGAAGCGGCCATCATGGGCAAGCGCGACGAGCTGCGTGGCCTCAAGGAGAACGTCATCGTCGGCCGCCTGATCCCCGCGGGCACCGGCATGGCCTACCACGAGGCGCGCAAGGTCAAGGAGAAGATGGACGACGAAGAGCGCCGCGCCATCGCCGAGGCCGACGCCCTGTCGCTGGCGGCCGACCAGGCCGACGCGGCGGCTGGCGAGTCCGCCGAGTAAGCGGTCCGACGCCCGTCACCGCCGACAAGCCCCCGGTCGACAGGCCGGGGGCTTTTTCTTTGGGCGCGCATACCCCGCGCGCTATAGTCCCCCGCCCGCGAATCACGGGTGAGCGAGGAGGAAACACGCAATGGGTGTTCTGCAATGGGTGCTGCTGCTGGTGGCGCTGGTGGTGTTCTTCTGGGCGGTCGGGGCCTACAACCGGCTCGTGCGCCTGCGCAACGGCATCGCCAATGCGTTCGCGCAGATCGACGTGCAGCTCAAGCGCCGGCACGACCTGATCCCCAACCTGGTAGAAGTGGCCCGCAAGTACCTCGAGCACGAGGCGCAGACGCTGGAGGCCGTGATCGCCGCGCGCAACCAGGCGCGCAGCGCCGAGCAGGCCGCCGCCAGCGCGCCGCTGGCGCCGGGCGTCATGGGCACCCTGTCGGGCGCAGAGCAGCTGCTGGGCGGCGCGCTTGGCCGCCTCATGGCGGTGGTGGAGAACTACCCCGAGCTCAAGGCCGACCAGAACATGCGCGAGCTCAGCGAAGAGCTGGCCAGCACCGAGAACCGCATCGGCTTCGCGCGCCAGGCCTACAACGACCAGGCCAACGACTTCAACGACGCCGCGCAGCAGTTCCCCACGCTCATCGTCGCGCGCCTGTTCAACTTCCAGCCCCAGGCCATGCTGGAAGCGACCACCAGCGAGGCCGAGCGCGAGCCGGTCAAGGTGCGGTTCTGAAGCTCACCCCCACCGCGCTTCGCGCGACCCCCTTCACGGGGGCGGCACCAACGGCCCGGCAGAGCCGGTTCCGTGGTACCACTCGGTTCGACCGGGGCGCGCCAGCATCCTCACCCGACAGCCATGCGTTTTATTGACTCCCAGCGCGACGCGCGGGCCCAAAGCCGGCGCCTGGTGGTGGCCTTCGGCCTCACCGTGCTGCTGCTGGTGCTGGCCGTCAACGCGGCCCTCGCCGTGGGCTGGCTGCTGTCGGGGCCGCTCTGGCTGGCGGGCGGGTGGTACTTCCCGCGCCACTTCTGGGCCGTGAACACCGGCGTGACCCTGCTCTTCGTGCTGGGCGGCTGGTGGCTCGAAACCTCGCAGTTGAAACACCAGGGGGGCGTGCGGCTGGCCGAGCGCATGGGCGCGCGCGCGGCGCGGCCCTCGGGCCAACTCGACGAGCAGCGCTTCGTCAACATCGTCGACGAGCTGTCCATCGCCTCGGGCCTGCCGCGCCCCACCGCCATGGTGGTGGCGCGCGACCAGGCCATCAACGCCTTCGCCACCGGCTGGACGCCGCAGGACGCGGTGGTGGCCGTCACCCAGGGCGCGCTCGACCACCTCACGCGGGAGGAGCTGCAAGGCCTGGTCGCGCATGAACTGGGCCACATCGGCGAAGGCGACACGCGCCTGAACCTGCGGCTGGCGGGCATGGTGTTCGGGCTGGAGATGGTCTATCGCCTGGGCCAGCGCCTGGCCGAACCGGGCGAGGACGGCCGCCGCTTCATGGGCGCGCTGATGGGCCTGTGCCTCATGGGCGTGGGCTGGCTCGGCTGGGTCGCGGGCCATGCGCTGCAGGCGGCGGTGTCGCGCCAGCGCGAGTACCTGGCCGACGCGCGCGCCGTGCAGTGGACGCGCAGCCGCGACGGCCTGGGCGGCGTGCTGCGCAAGGTCATGACGCAGCAGCGCGAGGGCCTGCCACCGCGCGCGGTGGGCCCCTCGCTGCAGCACCTGCTGCTGGTGGGCCACGGGCACGGCGCGCTCGCGCGCCGCTTCGACTCGCACCCGCCGCTGGCCGAGCGGGTGCGCCGCATCTACGGCCGGCACATGGGCCCCTTGCCCCTGCCGGCGCAGCGCCCGGTGGGCGACCCCACCGTGGTGCACGCATGAACACGGGCTCCCACGCGCGACCGCCGCGCGGGTCGCTGCCGGCCCCCGCGCTCAGCGAGCAGCTCGCGCTGGCGGCCCAGGCGGTGCTCGCGGTGCGCCAGGGCCGCTCGCTGGGCGACGCGCTCGCGGCCGTGCCCGCGCCGCTGCGCCCGGGCGTGCAGGCGCTGGCTTTTCACAGCCTGCGCCAGCTCGGCAGCTGCGAGGCGCTGGTGGCCCGCCTGGCCGACCGCGCGCCGCCGCCGCCGCTGCGCGCGCTCATGTGCGTGGCGCTGGCGCTGCTGCTGGTGCCCGACGCCCCCGGCGCCAGCTACTCCGCGCACACCGTGGTCGACCAGGCCGTGCGCGCGGCCCAGAAGGACAAGCGCTGGCAGCGCCAGGCCGGTTTCCTCAACGCCTGCCTGCGCCGCTACCTGCGCGAGGCCGCTTCGCTGCAGGCCCCGCTGGCCCAGGACCCGGTGGCGCGCTGGAACCACCCGGCCTGGTGGATCGAACGCCTGCGGCGCGACCACCCGGCGGACTGGGAGCGCCTGCTGCTGGCCAACAACCGGCCCGGGCCCATGACGCTGCGGGTCAACCGCCGCCGCGCCGATCGCGAGGCCCTGGCCCGTGCGCTCGCCGACCAGGGCGTGGCCAGCCGGCCCGTGGGCGAGGACGGGCTGGAGCTGGCGCGCCCGCTGCCGGTCGACCAGATCCCCGGTTTCGCCGGGGGTCACTGCTCGGTGCAGGACGAGGCCGCGCAACTGGCCGCGCCCTTGCTGCTCGACGGGCTCGCCGCGCGCCCGCGCGTGCTGGACGCCTGCGCCGCGCCCGGCGGCAAGACCGCCCACCTGCTGGAGCGCGCCGATGCCGAGCTGCTGGCGCTGGACGTCGACGCCGAGCGCTGCACCCGCATCAGCGACAACCTGCACCGCCTGGGCCTGGTGGCCGAGGTGCGCCACGCCGACGCCGCCCGCCCCGCCGACTGGTGGGACGGCCGGCCCTTCGACGCCATCCTGCTCGACGCCCCCTGCACGGCCTCGGGCATCGTGCGCCGCCACCCGGACGTGCGCTGGCTGCGCCGCGACAGCGACGTGGCGGCCCTGGCGGGCACCCAGCGGGCCCTGCTCGACGCCCTGTGGCCGCTGTTGCGGCCCGGTGGGCGCCTGCTTTACGCCACCTGCTCGGTGTTCCGCGCCGAGGGCAGCGAACAGGCCGAGGCGTTTCTTCAGCGCCACACCGACGCCCGGGCAGGCGCCGCTCCCGGCCATCTGTTCCCCGGTACACCCGGGGGTGCCGGGCAGTTCAACGACAATGCCCCGGGTGGACCGGACGGCTTTTTCTACGCACGCTTCGACAAGGCCCGCGGCGTCTGATCGGGTCCGAGGCCTTCTTCGCCCCCGGCATTGGCTGCTGCTGGCGCTGGCCGTCCTGGCCCTTGCGCTGGCCCGCGCCCAGCCGCCCCAGGTGCAGCAGCTTGCCCTGCAGCGCACCTCCGACGGCTTGTTCCTGAGCGCTCGCTTCGAGCTCAGCCCGCATGGCGCCGTGCAGGACGCCCTGATCAAAGGCGTGCCGTTGTACTTTGTCTGGCAGGCCGACGTGCTGCGCGAACGCTGGTACTGGACCAACAAACGCGTGGCCGGCGCCACCCGCACCCTGCGCCTGGCCTACCAGCCGCTGACCCGCCGCTGGCGCGTCAGCATCTCCACCGAGGCCGGTGGCGGCACCGGCGGCGGCGCCGGCCTGCCCTACGCCCTGCACCAGAACCACGACACCCTGGAGGAGGCACTGGCTGCGGTGGGCCGCGTCTCGCGCTGGCGGCTGGCCGACGCCGCGCAGCTGGAGCCGGGCGCCTCCCACCTGGTGGAGTTCGGCTTCCGCCTCGACCTGAGCCTGCTGCCACGCCCCTTCCAGATCGGCCTGGGCAACCAGGAGGAATGGTCCATGGCGCTGGAGCGCGAGTTGGGCGTGCCCGAGGCCGCCACGCCCGAGCTGCCCGCGCCGGCCGAGCCGCGCGCCACGTCCCCCGCCGCCGAGGCCAAGGCCGGCGGCGAGGCGCCCGCCGCCGAATCCCCGTCCCGCTGAGCCCCGTGCCGCCGCCCCGCACGCCCTCCGTGCCGTGAACACCCTCACCCCGCCCCACTCGCGCAAGCCCGCCGCCACCCGCTGGGCGGTGGTCGCCGGCCTGATCTTCATGACCGGCCTGGGCATGGTGCTGCTGTTCCTGCTCACCCTGGGCACGCGCAACAGCGTCTTCTACGAACGCAACTTCGAGCTGCTGGTCGGCATCAACGTGGCCGCCGCCGTGGGCCTGGGCCTGGTCATCCTGTGGCTGGGCGCGCGGCTGTTCATGCGCCTCAAGCGTGGCAAGTTCGGCAGCCAGCTGCTGGTCAAGCTCGCCGCCATCATCGGCCTGGTGGGCATCCTGCCCGGGCTGCTCATCTACACGGTGTCCTACCAGTTCGTCTCGCGCTCCATCGAAAGCTGGTTCGACGTGCGCGTGGAGTCCGCGCTGGGCGCGGGCCTGAACCTGGGCCGCACCACGCTCGACACACTGGTGGCCGACCTGTCGAACAAGACCCGCCTGGCCGCCGACGGCCTGGCCCGCCAGAGCAACAGCGGCGCCGTGCTCGCGCTCGACCGCGTGCGCGAGCAGCTCGACGCCAGCGACGTGGTGCTGTTCGGCGCCACCGGCCAGCTCCTGGGCAGCTCGGGCAGCTCGCGCTTCGACCTCGCGCCCGAGCGGCCCAGCCCCGCCACCCTGCGCAACGCGCGCGCCAACCGCGTGCTGGCGCAGGTCGAGGGCCTGGAAGAGGGCGAAGGCGGCGACCTGCACGCCGCGCTGGCCGCGGGCCAGGCGCGCATCAAGGTGCTGGCGCTGGTGAACCCGCCCAGCTTCGCCGTCAACGCCGAGCCGCGCTACCTGCAGGTCTCGGCGGCCTTGCCCTCGGCGCTGATCGTGGACGCGCTGGCCGTGCAGGTGGCCAACCGCGAGTACCAGGAGCGCGCGCTGGCGCGCGACGGCCTGCGCCGCATGTACATCGGCACGCTCACGCTGGCGCTGTTCCTGGCCGTGTTCGGCGCGGTGCTGCTGGCGGTGCTGCTGGGCAACCAGCTGATCCGTCCGCTCATCGTGCTGGCCGAGGGCATGCGCGAGGTGGCGGCCGGCAACCTCGCGCCCAAGGCCGCGCTGCCCTCGCGCGACGAGCTCGCGGGCCTCACGCGCACCTTCGCCCTCATGACGCAGGACCTGTCCGACGCGCGCGAAGCGGTGCAGCACAGCATGGAACAGGTGGACGCCGCGCGCGAGAACCTGCAGACCATCCTGGACAACCTCACCGCTGGCGTGCTGGTGTTCGACGAGCGGGGCCGCCTGCTCAGCGCCAACCCCGGCGCGGCGCGCATTCTGCACGCCGCGCTGAACGCGCACATCGGCCAGCCGCTGGACCAGGTGCCCGGCCTGGAGCAGATCGCTGGCGGCGTGCTGCAGCAGTTCGAGCGCTTCCTGGCCGAGGACTCGCCGCACGAGGGCGGCTACTGGCAGGAGTCCTTCGAGCTCAGTGCGAGCGAGGGTTCGCCCTTCGAGCAGGGCATCACCCTCATCGCGCGCGGCGCCCTGCTGCCCGACAACCAGCGCCTGCTGGTTTTCGACGACGTGTCCGAGGTCGTCTCGGCCCAGCGCGCCAAGGCCTGGGGCGAGGTGGCGCGCCGCCTGGCGCACGAGATCAAGAACCCGCTCACGCCCATCCAGCTCTCGGCCGAGCGCCTGGCCATGAAGCTGGACGGCAAGCTGCAGCCCCCCGAACAGGCCCTGCTCGACAAGTCGGTGCGCACCATCGGCGACCAGGTCGAGGCCATGAAGCGCCTCGTCAACGAATTCCGCGACTACGCCCGCCTGCCCGCGGCCCAGCTCGCGCCGCTGGACCTCAACGCCGCCGTGCGCGACATCCTCAGCCTCTACGACAACGCCGCCGTGCCCGTGCGCTGCGAGCTCGCCGACGGCCTGCCCAAGGTGCGCGCCGACGCGCAGCAGGTGCGCCAGATCGTCCACAACCTGGTGCAGAACGCCCAGGACGCCATGGGCGGCATGGCCGGCGCCGAGGTGCTGCTGCGCACCCGCCGCTCGGACAGCGGCCAATGGGTGCGCCTGGTGGTGTCCGACAGCGGGCCCGGTTTTGGCGAGAACATCCTCAAACGCGCCTTCGAGCCCTACGTCACCACCAAGGCCAAGGGCACCGGCCTGGGCCTGGCCGTGGTCAAGAAGATCATGGACGAACACGGCGGCCGCGTGGACTTGTCGAACCGCGTGACGGAAGGGCGCGTCATCGGCGCGCAAGTGTCGTTATCATTCGCAGTTGCAAATTGACAACAGGTACCGAGGGACTCCGCACGCAATGGCAACGATTCTGGTCGTAGACGACGAACTGGGCATACGGGACCTGCTGTCCGAAATCCTCAACGACGAAGGCCACGCCGTCGAACTGGCGGCCAATGCGGCCGAGGCGCGTTCGCTGCGCCAGCAGATGCGGCCCGACCTGGTGCTGCTCGACATCTGGATGCCCGACACCGATGGCGTGACCCTGCTCAAGGAGTGGAGCAGCACCGGCCTGCTGACCATGCCGGTGATCATGATGAGCGGCCACGCCACCATCGACACCGCCGTCGAGGCCACGCGCATCGGCGCCTCGGCCTTCCTTGAAAAGCCGATCACGCTGCAGAAGCTGCTCAAGGCCGTGGACCAGGGCCTGAACAAGGTGCCCAAGGCCGCGCCCGGCGGCGCCGCGTTGGTGCCGCCGCGCCTGGTGGGCCTGGAGGTCACGGTCGAAGAGGCCATGACCCACCACCACGTCAACGGGGTGGCCCCGGTGAACGGCAACGGCCTCATGCCCACGCTGCCCATGGGCCCGCAGGCCCAGCAGACCTTCAACCTCGACAGCCCGCTGCGCGAGGCGCGCGACGAGTTCGAGAAGGCCTACTTCGAGTACCACCTGGCCAAGGAGTCCGGCTCCATGACGCGCGTGGCCGAGAAGACCGGCCTGGAGCGCACCCACCTCTACCGCAAGCTCAAGCAGCTGGGCGTGGACCTGGCCCGCGCCAAGCGCAGCGGTTTGGGCTGAGGGCCACCGCCAAGCTGCTATACTCCTGGGCTTCCCAAGGCCCGGTAGCTCAGTTGGTAGAGCAGCGGATTGAAAATCCGCGTGTCGGTGGTTCGATTCCGCCCCAGGCCACCAGTCATAAGCCCTTGATTTACAAGGGCTAGCAAAAAAGGCGGCCAACATTGTTGGTCGCCTTTTTGCTTTTCTGACGTTGTTTCTGACGCAGGTTCTGACAGGAGTGTCGGCACTCGAGAGCGAACGTCTGACAAACGTTGGCGAATCGTTGCGCTTGATTGCGCATCTGGCTCGTCAGATGTTGGACCGCATGAGAAGGCCCCAGGTTGGCAGACAAGGCGTCGTAAAGCGTCTAAAGCCGGGCGGATAAAAAGGCGGTGACTACACGCAGCTCCACCACTTAGGAGTTGCTGATGAAAAGCAAAGCACTGCAAACCCTTGCGCCGCACGGCGCAGGATTGAACGAATTCCGCACACCGCTGCGCTCTGCCCCTACCTCTACGGAGGTGCGCCATGGCTAAACCATATCGCGAGGGCGCCGGCTGGTGCATGCGCAAACGCCACAAGGGCGCCGACATCTACGTCTCAGGCCACCCGTCCAAGGCGGCAGCCGAGGCCGAAGTGCGAGAGCGCATGGCGCACATCGACAAAGTCGGTAAGCCCCTGCACCTGGGCCCACACCGCACCACGCTTGCTCAAGCCCTGCAGCAGTATGGGCTGGAGCACCTGCCGCGTCTAAAGGGCGGTGCTCAAGAATGTCGTCGCATCAACAAGTACTTGGCTGCGGCTGGTGTGCCTTTGCTCGAGGTCTCGCCAGTCTCTGACGCGCAGTCCGGGCTTTATTTTGAGGTCAGGCTGAGCGACGAGACGCCCAGACGCATTCCGCGTGGGCTCGTTGCGCACCGACGTGCACAGATGACGAAGACTGCCGGTTCCGACAAGATTCGCCAAGTGCTCGCGCAAGGGGCTGCAGCGGACATCAAGCGGCTGGACGTGCAGCGCTTGGTGGACGCGCTTCGCGAGGATGGGCTGTCCGGAGCGACTATTGCACTTGAGCGCGCACTGCTGCGAAGCTTCTTCAATTACGCGCGCCGGGCCTGGCATTGGGACCACTCGAACGAGAACCCTGCCAACGGGTTGAAGATGCCCAAGGTGGACCCGGGACGAGAGCGCGTTCTGTCAATGCACGAAGAGCAAAAGCTCGACGAGGCGCTGGAGTCGTCTGGCAATCGCATGCTTGCGCCTGTCATCGTGTTGCTTCGCGAGACTGCGATGCGCGTGAGCGAACCCATTCTCCACGCCACCTGGGGCGATGTGGACTGGACGCGAGAGGTACTCCATCTCTCGGACGGGAAAGATGGCGCGCGCGATGTGCCACTGTCGCCTCGCGCTCTCGAGGCCTTGCGTCAGCTCGGGCCGGGAGATGCCGCTCAGCGCATCGTGGGCGCGTCGTACGAAGCGCTGAAGGCTGGATTTCGACGGGCATGTGAGCGAGCAGGCATTGAAGATATCCGTATTCACGATTTGCGCCACACTGCCGCAACGCGCATGGCCCTGGCGACAGGGAACATGGCCATCGTGAAAGCACTCACCGGTCATAAGACCGATTCGATGGTCGGGCGCTACGTCAACGTAAAAGCCGACGACGTCGTGAACGTCATGCGCAGCGAAGGTGCGAAGCGCTTAGCCCAGCTCAAGGCCGCTACGACCGCTGCCCTCGAGCACGCGCGCAGTATTGCTCCGCCAGGGCTGTCCGAGGGAGCACTTGAAGAGTTCGTCGCAAATGCAGTGGCTGCCGCACTTGCGGCAGCCACTGGGCATACTGGGTTCTCCGGGCCGCCGTCAACTGGTCCTGCCCAAAACGACGACGACACGCGGAGGGCTGCATGAGTGAGGTCATCAACTGGCAGTTGCCGCATCTGTACGCGTTTCTGTTGAGCCAGGGCGGGGGCCGATGGCGTTGGGCATTGCAAGACGCTGAGCCCGAGCCTGTGTGGGCTTTGCTGCTGGAGCAAGAGAGCGGCGCCACGCCGTGCGGCATCTACGCGGTGGGTGAGGTTCTGACGCTTCCTGCGCGCGTGTTCGCAATGGTGACGCCAGACGTTTTGCGTGCAGTTTCTCAGCAGGCGGTCTTGGTCGAAGAAGCGCTGGAGCGTATGCAGCGCCTTGAATGGCTGTTGCAGCGGTTGCAGAACCGCGCCTACAAACTGCATCGCCGGGACGAGTATCTGGATATTCGTCAAGCGCGGGTCGAGTCGCAGCTCGCGCAACGTCTCTTGCGGGCATCCGAGCCGCCGCTTGCACATGAGGTTGAACAGTGGAGGCGTGAGATTGACGCTGAGATGGGCTCGCCCGACGGCACGGGCTAGGCGCGAGCGCATGCCTGCGCTTGTGCTGCCGCACCTGGAGTCGGGTTGCGCCGCTGGCGAGCACGAATCCCGGTGTCGACGAGGGGCGCGCCTCGTGAACCCGATGAGCGCTGACTCGGGCCGCGCGGCGCAGAACCCAAACACTGGCTGTGCAGTAATCTGCACAGCCAGTGTAATAAAATAGTAGTACAATACACCATGCCCACCGAAAGTCGTATGGGCACGTGGTACTGAGCTCCCTGCGCCATCGGAATGCGATGGCGCAGTCAAACACAGGTGCGTCGTGAGACTGGTTTTTCTCGATTTTGATGGTGTGCTCCATCCGCTCGACGACTCGACCGGCTCGCGAAGCAGGTTCTGTTGGTTGCCGCATCTTGTGACCTTGCTCCAAGAAGCTCAAGACGTCGGCGTTGTCGTGCACTCGACTTGGCGTTACGAGTACAGCGACGTTGAGCTCCGAGCCTTACTTGGAGAGCTGGGCCCTCGCTTTGCTGGCAGTGCACCCCGGATGCCGCGTGAGTTGGCAATCGAGACTGTGCTGCAAGCGAACGCATCAACCGTGGCGCATCACTTGGTCCTCGACGATGACGGAAAAGAATTCAGTCAAGGTCGGCTCAACCTTCTACTCTGTGACCCAGCGCTTGGTGTTTCCGACCCTCGGGTCCAAAGCCAGTTGCGCGATTGGCTGGTTCGCACGTCCACAATGAAATGAGCACTCGAAGGTACCCGCGGGGATACGGAGAGGTCGTTCTTTACTTGGATTTCGATGGCGTGCTACATCATGAGCATGTCTTGTGGCACCCGCGCCGCGGTGCGTACGCTGGGCTGCCTAGCTTCGAACTCTTCGAACACGCGCCGCTGCTCGAGGAGTTGCTGGCCCCATATCCCGAGCTGCGCATCGTATTGAGCACGAGCTGGGTGCGACAGTATGGGTGCTACGGTTCAGCGAAGCGATTGCCCGCAGGGCTTCGGGAGCGTGTAGTCGGCGCGACGTTCCATAGCCGGATGGCCCTCGCCGAGTTTCTGGACAAGCCCCGTGGTGTGCAGGTGCACGAAGACGTTCTTCGTAGATGCCCCCGAGCCTGGCTTGCCTTGGACGACGTCGACGAAGGGTGGCCGGCGGAGCTTCGCTCAAACGTTGTCATCACTGACGAGCGCCTCGGTATCAGCGCACCAGGTGCTGCAGACACAATTGCGCGTGCGCTCGACCAGATGCACCGTGAACGATGAATAGTGGGCATACTGACCGCATGGACCTGTTTCACGCCATCCTGTACACCCTCGCGGTTGTCGCGGCCGTGGCAATCGTGGGGTCGCTCACCGCAGACGCCGTACCTCGGTGGCTGAACGCAGCCGCCGACTTCATTGAACGCAAGGCCCATCCCGCCGGTCGACACCAGGACATCCCGCCAGACGAATCCGGGAAGCAGTGAGTCGCGCCACGGTCGCACTGTCAGCTTAAATCCGAGTCTGCGCACAGATTCGCGACTGGCCCAAAAAAAGAATGGCCTTGCGAGGGAGCAAGGCCATTCGTGCTCAGCAGACCTGTCAAGCAGTGTCTAGCATCGTCTTGAGTTGCAGACGCAGCCTCTCATCAAGACGCCAGGCCTCTTCCACGATGGCCTTCGCGATGAGCGCAAACCCCATCTCTCCTGCGCTTGCAGCTCCTGCAGACTCGGTCAAGTTCCCGAGGTCATCAAGCATGCGCCCCTTTTCGGGCTTGGAGGGCAGAACAACGTCTTTGTAGTACAGCATTTCGATTCGGTTGGTAGTTGGTGGAGTCTCATGTAGCAACGGTGTTTTAGTCAGCCTTGGCCCGCGTTCTACATCGCTCATACTCAACCCCGCGTGCTACACACTGTTCCGCATCGGGCCTCAAACTGTGGAGCGCACGAACAGCGTCGCTCAGCCTGCTGGCTGTTACGGTGAATTATTCTGAGCAGAATAATTCACCGTAATTCGTGTCTCGGGCGCACTGGCGGCAGTACTCGGAAGCCGGCCAGCAGCCTCGGAAACTGAAGACTCATTGCGTAGTGACCCTAGCGCTCGCCGCTGTCAACGGCAGAGCTGATAGCGGAAGGCATGAGCCAGTACGCGAAGTCAAGGGCGCCAGTTGAGCTGTAGCGAGAATATGCGCTCGTGCCACGCGTCGACAGCGGCCTCGGTCCAATAGAGATAGCGGCCAATCCGAACGCCAGGAGGGAACTCCCCCTCGGCGACCAAGCCTTCGAGTGTTCTGACCGAGACACCTAGGCGTTGCGAAAGGGACTCTTTGTTCAAGAGCGACGAGAGGCTGATGGGGCGCGAAACTGCATTGGTCGTAGTAGCTGGGGATTGGTTCTTCACGAAAGCTCCTTGATGGAGCCTCGTGTAATCACCAGTTTTATTTAGAACGCCTGAGATAAGAAGGGAGCAGCGCTTGCAGCTGGTCCGAGTGTCGAGCGAGCGCAGTCTCTTGCTTCAGATGTGCGTACGTTTTCATGACCACTGGGAGACTGTCGTTCAGCAGCTCAGCCACCGTGAGAAAGTCATGAGGATTTCGCCGCAGCCAATCTGTAGCGACAAGATGGCGAAATGCGTGCGGCCCGAAACCGCCGCATCCCGGAATGTGAGCCCTTGTCAGGTCAAGAACGCAGTGTGTCATGGCACTTAGTGGCCACCCGTTTCTGGAGAGAAACAAGTGGCTCCCAGTACCGTCCCCGGCCAAAATCGGTCGAAATCTATGAACGTAGTCGGCGAGCAGCTCGTGGAGCCACGGTGCAATGCTCACGTCGTATGTCTTCGCTCGTTGCGAACGGCCCCTTCCGTTTTTGAAGTCTGTGCGCGGGAGGCGGAGCCTCCACTGTCCGCTTTGTGCTTGGTACACATTGCCGGAATTGTCCTCATGCCACGTGAGCGCAATGAGATTTTTGCGACGCAAGGGGTTCGACATCAGCATTCCGAGGAGCAGTTCGTCGCGGCGAGCAACAGCTTCAGCCCGGCTTCCCGACGGCGCAGCATTGCCTATGTCGCGAATCCGGCTCATCGCCGAGAACACCGGCGCCATGGGTTCTTCTTGTTCGAGGAGGAAACGAATGGGTTCCTCCGGATGACGTGAAATGTCCGTGCAGGCTACCTTCCATTCCAGAACCGTGTCACGCGCTGCTTCACAGAGCTCGTCCCAGGTGCGGTCTTGCGTCGCAATGGCCGGAAGCCGACTCGGAATCTGCGCAATTTGAGAGAGAAAGCCGCGCTTGGGGTAAAGGAGTGAAGCTACCGATGCGCAAAAAACAGCGTGACCGGTGTGTCTGAGGCCGTTTGAGCGCTGGGTTTGAAATGTCAGATACGCGTCAAGCGCTTCAGGAACTGCGAGCCACGCAAGGGTTTGAAGCTGATGTGTCTCTAGCCCCCAACCGCCTTCGTTGACAGGAAGACGAAGAAATCCGTAGTACGGACGAACGTGATGCCATAGCACGCCTGCGCTGGCAAAGTGATGTCCATTGACTGTCGTGATACCTGCGATTGCACCTACGGTCGTATCGCTTCCACTTGCAGTCCAGCGACTGGCTCCAAGCCGCTTCCTGCCGGCGCCCCCGATATCAGTTTTGTGCCGCAACAAGCTTTGCCATTCCTGCAAAAATTCAGGACTCAGCTCAGAAACTTTGAGTTGATAGACGTCTGAGCATCTCGTCTTGTGACGCGCGCGGTACTCGATGGGGCGTTCGGGTGCCATCTGCTGGAGCGTTCGCGTGAGAAGCGCAGACAGATGGCCTTCGGGCAATGTCAGAGTAGCCTCGAGTCTGCGCAAAGTGGCCGTCGAGCGTAGGTTAGGGAGCGCTCCGCGGGCCCACCGACCCAATGCCGATGGGCTGACGCCCGCTTCAATCGCTGCCCGCTTGGGGGTCAGTCCTGCATGGCGCAGAGCGTCACGCAGACCCTTTTCGAATGGCGTCGCGGACGGGACCTCGGCCGCGGCGAACCGGCGTTCACGTCCGCGGACAGTGAGCGAGGGCGCCGCGCCCATGAGTTCGAAGGAGGTTCGCCAAGCGTTCAGCAAGCTTCGCCGGTCGGCTTTTGAGCGTTCGCTAATGTCGATGGCGTTGAGGTGGCGCTTGACTTCGACAATGTGTTCGGCCGCCATTTCCGGTCCAACGGGTGAGGTTTCATGCAAGCCCAGGTGCTGCATGAAACCGCGCAGCGCCGTCAGATGGTTGCGAGCAATCTGCTCTGTGAGAGACGAAGAGGATTCGCTGCGGACACGAGCCAGATGATGTTCGATGAGTTGTTTGTATGTAGCAGACATAGTCACGGTCAGTGACGCTGTTGCTTGTGGGAAGAATGTTGGGATGACGTCGTTTGATGTGCCCGTTACTGAATAACGGAGTTTTCCTAAGTGGTTGATTTTCATGTCCTTTTTCCTCTCCTGTGGAGCATCTGCTCCCAAAGCAGAGGGGACGAATTCCGTTATGCGACCCGCGAGCAAGGCGTCTAGTAGTTAGTTGAACTACGTGTAGCAACCGCGTTTCAGCGATGCGTGCAGCTCGCCGCATCACACGTAGCGGCAGGCAGATATAAACGTCGTGCTCTAGACCAAGAGACCGGAGGAGGGGGTTCAATACGCCGCGACCGGTCCTTGCGTGCAGCGGAACTCGAGCACGACACCTGGGTGGTACGACTAGAGGGTGAGTGGCGGGGCGTCCGGGCTCCGAATAGTCTGGTCTGATGGCGGCGTCCGTACGCGTCCGCCATGCCCTTTCGATACGCTGGCTCCATGCGTCCAGGTCGAAGGCAACCACGCTCTACGACTTCGGTCGGGTGGGGGGTGGTTTGCCCAATCTCCCCACTTCCACCATCGTCCAAAAGTTAGGCCTTTCTCCTGGGAGAGAGAGTGAGAAGTGCCTTGCCGAATCGCAATGAAGCCTTGCGGATTGGAATTAGCCTGTGCCTATCCGGTACTTCGCAAACGCGTTACATTTGCAGCACCAAACGGCATGACTAGGCGATGAAGCGCAAGACCGAAACGCTAAACATTCGGGTTACGTCCGACCTCAAAGAGCTTGTGCGTCTGGCTGCCGAGAGAGAACACAGGACTTTGGCGAACTTCGTTGAAGTTTTGGTGCGCAATCACTGTGATGAGCACCAGATATACGCAGGAAATCAATCGGATGCGACAAGGCCGCAACGGCGGAAGAGGGAGAAGTGATGCATTTGCGAAAGCGTTCTACCGGTTTTGTGCTGTGCGGTGCCGCCTGTGTGGTTGAGCATCCGTCGCCCGACTACGCAATAGCTCGTTGAGTTTCGGGGCATGCTGTCGTTTGCTCCTGGTGCTCGCGCCGTCATCCGCGACGAAGAATGGCTCATCCGCCGCGTCGTCCCTTCGACCGATGGCGGCTGGCTGCTTACGTGTGACGGTATTTCCGACCTGGTTCGGGGGCGCGATGCGCTATTCCTCACTGAGTTAGAAGACCGGATAGAGGTTCTCGACCCAGGCGATACAAAGTTGGTGCCGGACACCAGCCCCGCCTACAACGCCGCGCTCCTCTACCTGGAGAGCATGCGCCGCCGCAGCGTCGCCAACGACGAGAAAATTCACCTCGGTCACCGCGGCGTGATGAACGTGGTGCCCTACCAGCTAGACCCGGCTCTGCAAGCGCTCAAACAGCCGCGTTCACGCATCCTGATTGCCGACGCGGTCGGCCTGGGCAAGACGTTGGAAGCCGGCATCCTGGCCACCGAGCTCATTCAGCGCGGCCGCGGCAAGCGCATCCTGGTCGTCACCCAGAAGGCCATGCTCACCCAGTTCCAGAAAGAGTGGTGGAGCCGCTTTTCGATTCCGCTGACGCGGCTGGACTCGGTGGGCCTGGCCCGCGTGCGAAACCGCATCCCGGCCAACCACAACCCGTTCAATCATTTCGACCGCAGCATCATCTCGGTCGACACCCTCAAGAGCAACCTCGAGTACCGCAACTACCTCGAGAACGCTTGGTGGGACGTCATCGTCATTGACGAGTGCCACAACGTGGCGGCACGGGCCGCGGACACCGGCCTGTCGCGCCGCGCCCGGCTGGCCAAGTTGCTGGCAACCCGCTCCGACACACTCATCCTGCTGTCTGCCACGCCGCACGACGGCTCGGCCCGCAGCTTCGCGTCGTTGATGACGCTGCTCGACCCGACGGCCATCTCCGACCCCGACGACTACACCCCGGACGACTTCCGCAACAAGGGCCTGGTCATTCGGCGCTTCAAGAAGGATATCAAGGACCAGGTTGCCGCCGACTTCCAGGAGCGCAAGACCACCCGCCTGACCGAGCCGGCTTCCCAGTTGGAGGAAGAGGCGTACCGTGCGCTGCTCGATGTCGCGTTCACGCAGGCTGGCCAACACAAGGCCGGTAAGCAGCAGGAACTGCAACGCGTGGGCATGCAGAAGGCGCTGTTCTCCAGCCCAGCTGCGGCGCTGAAGTCCACCGAGAGGCGCATCGAGTTGCTCTCGGCCAAGCCGAACGCCAGCGCCGACGAGCAATCCGAAGTGGCAGGCCTGGAGGTGCTGCGGGATGCGCTCACGCCGCTGGTGCAAGACCCCACCGCCAAGCACTTCAGCCGCTACCAACGCCTGCTCATCCTCCTGCGCTCGTCAGAGTTCGCGTGGCAGCCCAACGACGCCAACGACCGCCTGGTCATCTTCTCCGAGCGCATCGAGACTCTAGAGTGGCTCAAGCGTCAGCTTACCGCCGACCTGAAGCTCAAGCCGGGCCAACTGGAGGTGCTTCACGGCGCCGGCATGACCGACACCGAGCAGCAGGCCATCGTCGAGCGCTTCGGCCGCCTGGAAGACCCCATCCGCATCCTGCTGTGTTCCGACGTGGCCAGCGAGGGCTTGAACCTGCACTACTTCTGCCACCGGCTCGTTCACTTCGACCTGCCGTTTTCGCTGATGGTCTTCCAGCAGCGCAACGGCCGTGTGGACCGCTACGGCCAGAAGCACCAGCCGCACATCGTCTACCTCTTCACCGAGGCGCAGACCGAGCGCATCAAGGGCGACCTGCGTACCTACGAAATCCTGCAGCGCAAGGACCAGCAGGCTTACCTGAACCTGGGCGACCCGTCGGCGTTCCTGAACGTCTACGACCCCGAAAAGGAAGACGAGAAGCTCACCGGCTTTCTGGCCGACGGCATGACGCCGGAGCAGATAGAGGCCGCGCTCGACGCGGAGGCCGCCAGCAAGGGCGAAGAGGATGGCGACTTCCTTATGCAGCTGTTCGGTGGCGAGGCGGCGCCAGCGGCCCCGGAGAGCAGCCTGGCTCACATCGACGAGCCCGGCTCGCTGTTCGAGAGCGACTACCACTATGCAAAGACCGCGCTGACGCAGCTGAACCTCGGCGACAAGCTGTGCGAGTGGACGGCCCACGACGTCGAACGAATCATCGCCCTCACGGCCCCGCGTGACCTGCAGGAACGCTTGCGCCAGCTGCCGCGCGAGGTGCAGGCCGAGAACGCCTACTACTCACTGTGTGCAGACCCGGCGCGCATAGCCCAGGCCATTGAAACAGCCCGGCAAGCCAAGGCCGAAGACGACACCTGGCCGCAGTTGCACTACTTGTGGCCGCAGCACCCCATCGTGGAATGGCTGGGCGACCGGGTGATGTCCATGGTCAAGCGGCACAGCGCACCGCTGCTGCAGAGCCCGCACCTGCAGCCCGACGAACAGGCCTTCATCCTCATGAGCCTGGTGCCCAACCGCAAGGGCCAGCCGCTGCTCGTGGACTGGCGTGTGGCCACACGCCGCGGCGCTGCTGGCCCGTTCGCGCTGGAGGCCTTCGACACCTTCGCGGCCCGCGCCGGCCTCAAGGCCGGCAAGCTGCCCAACCGCGGCCACCTGCCGGGGCTCGAACAGGCCACGCAGCGCCTTCAGCAGGCCCTTGCGCAGGCCGCGCAGTCGATGCACGCCCACATGCTCCAGCAGCAGGCGGCGTTCTCCGCGCGCCTGGCCGAGCGGCTGGATGGCACCTTGAAAGACCTGAAGCGCCTGCAGGGGCGACAGCTAGAGCAGTTGAAGCTGGCCTTGGAGAACCAGCTCGAAACCGTGAAGCGCGGCCGTTACGAACAGCGCAGCCAGCAAATCAGCCGCGTCTTTGACGAATACCGTCAGTGGGTGCACGACTCCCTGACCACCGAGCCCCAGCCCTGGATTCAGGTGCTCGCGGCAGTGTGCCACCCCAGCGCCGCCGCCTGACCATGCCTGTCCTCGACGCCGTCCAGCCCTTCACGGGCATCGCCAACGAGAACGAGTTCTACAGCCACCACTACCTGGCCGAGGTCTTCAAGGGTGACATCAAGGCCCGCCTCGACGCCTGGGAGGCCACCGAGTCCGAGCACCCCGGCGACGACGCCTTCCGCGCGCCTTACAAGCGCCTGCAAGGCTGGGCGCAGAAGTGGTTCAGCCTGCGTGGCCAGGTCGCGCGTGGGCACGACGACGCTGAGCGCTGGCAGCTGTTCACTCAGCTGCAAACTGGCCTGTTGCAGGCCCTCGGCTACGCCACGCCGCCCAAGGCGCCCGCGGTGCACGAGCTGGTGCCAGGCCTGCCCGTGCCGCTGTGGCAGCTGCAGCTGCCGCGCCTGGCCATCGTTCCGGCCTACCAGCCCGGTGCGGAGAACGAAGACCTGCTCGACCACCGCCTGCAAAGCCTGCACCTCGGCGGGCAGGCCGTGCCGCCCGCCATGCAGCGCGAGACCTGGGCCGAGCTGCTCTCCGACGCCGTCTTCGGCGCCGAGCAGCCCCCGCGCTACGTGCTGCTGCTCGGCCTGGACCACTGGCTGCTGCTGGACCGCTACAAGTGGCCCAACAACCGCGCGCTGCGCTTCGACTGGGCCGACATCCTCGACCGCAAGGACGCCGACACCCTCAAGGCCTGCGCCGCGCTGCTGCACAAGGACTGCCTGGCCCCGGGCGAAGGCAGCAGCCTGCTCGAGAGCCTGGACGAGAACGCGCACAAGCACGCCTTCGGCGTCAGCGAAGACCTGAAGTACGCGCTGCGTGAGGCCATCGAGCTGCTGGGCAACGAAGCCGCTCGCCAGCTCGACGAGCAGGCCAGCGGCAGCAAGAAGAGCGTCTACTCGGGCCAGTACAAGCTGGACCCGGCCCAGCTCAGCCTGGAATGCCTTCGCCTGGTGTACCGGCTGCTGTTCATGTTCTACATAGAGGCGCGGCCCGAACTGGGCTATGTGCCCATCGCCCGCAGCGAGGTCTACCTCAAAGGCTACAGCCTCGAGAGCCTGCGCGACCTGGAGCTGCAGCCCCTCAGCAGCCCGCAGGCCCGCGACGGCGGCTACTTCGACGCCACGCTGCGCCGCCTGTTCAAGCTGGTGGCCGAAGGCTGCGGGCTCGGCCCCGCTACGCAGCAGCTCAGCGAAACCGTCGCTGGCGCCAAGGAGGTGTTTGCGCTGGCCCCGCTGGACAGCCGCCTGTTCGACGACGCCGCGCTGCCGCTGCTGGCCAAGGTGCGCTTCCCCAACCACCTGTGGCAGCGCGTCATCAGGCTGATGTCTCTGTCGCGTGGCAACGGCCGTGGCCGGCGCAGTGGCCGCGTCAGCTACCAGCTGCTGTCCATCAACCAGTTGGGCGCTGTGTACGAGGCGCTGCTCAGCTACCGCGGCTTCTTCGCCGCCGACGACCTGTACGAGGTGAAGCCGGCGCCGAAGAAGGGGCGCGCGGCCGCGGCCGACGCCGATGAAGGCGACGACGACGATGGCCCCGACGACGAGGGCGACGAGGCCAAACCCGCCACATCAGGCCGCCGCGGTGGCGGCGCGCAGAACAGTGAAGCCGACAAGCTGGAGAACGCCTGGTTCGTGCCTGCCGGCCGCCTGGCCGAATACCGCGAGGACGAGCGCGTCTACGACATCGACGAAAACGGCCACCGCGCTTTGCGGAAGTACATCAAGGGCAGCTTCATCTACCGCCTGGCCGGGCGCGACCGGCAGAAGAGCGCCAGCTACTACACCCCGCAGGTGCTGACGCAGTGCCTGGTGAAGTACGCGCTGAAGGAGTTGCTGGCGCCCGAGAACGGCCGCGTGAAGAAGGCCGACGACATACTCACGCTCACCGTCTGCGAGCCGGCGATGGGCAGCGCTGCGTTCCTGAACGAAGCCGTCAACCAACTGGCTGACGCCTACCTCGAGCGCAAGCAGGCCGAAGAAGGGCGGCGCATCCCGCACGACGAGTACCCGCAGGAACTGCAGAAGGTGCGCATGGTGCTGGCCGACCGCAACGTGTTCGGCGTGGACCTGAACCCCGTGGCGGTGGAGTTAGCCGAGGTGTCGCTTTGGCTCAACGCCATCTACGGCGAGCCCACGCAGGACAGTCAAGGAAACCCGCTGCCGCTCCGGCCCGCCCGCGTGCCCTGGTTCGGCTACCAGCTCTTCGCCGGCAACAGTCTCATTGGCGCGCGCCGGCAGGTCTACCCCGCCACCAGCGTCGTCAGGGGCGCCAAGCCCGCCTGGCATGAGGAGCCGCCACGCCGCGTGACGGCGGATGCGCCGCTCGGCGCCAGCGACATCTGGCACTTCCTGCTGCCCGACCCGGGCATGGCTGACTATGCCGACAAGGATGCCAAGAAGCTCTACTCCGAGCACTTCGAGCGCCTGAAGGCTTGGCGCCGGGCCTTCAACGCCCCGCTGGCCAACCACGAGGTCGCCCGCCTGCAGCAGCTTAGTGCCAAAGTGCAGGAGCTGTGGCAAGAGCACACCCAGGCCTTGGCGCGTGACCGCGCCCGCACCGAGGACCCGCTGGATGTGTGGCCCCACCGCAAGGCCAAGGGCGGTGCGGACGCGGGCGACGAGCACGCGCCGCTGTCCCGTGCGCAGAAGGAGGCTATTCGCCGTCAGGGCCTGCTGAACGAAGACGGCGACCTCGCCACGCCCTTCCGCCGGCTGAAGCTGGTGATGGACTATTGGTGCGCGCTATGGTTCTGGCCCATCACCCAGAGCGAGCACCTGCCCAGCCGCGAGGCCTGGTGGCTGGAGGTGGGGGCCATTCTCGAAGGCAACGTGGTGGACATCGCACCGCAGTCGGCGCTGGACCTGCAGGTAACCAGCGACGAACCGCTAGTGCCGCTGGTGCCTGAGGTGCAGGCCACGTTCGCTGGCTTCGAGACCCAGCTGCCGTTGCAGCAAGCGGCGGAAGGGCCGCGGCTGCATGACCGCTTCGGCCAACTGCGAATCGGCAAGCTGCGCGACGCCTTTCCGCGCATCCCTGTAGTAGAAGCCATCGCGTCAAGGCGGCGGTTCATGCATTGGGAGCTTTGCTTTGCCGACGTACTGGTTACGCGCGGCGGGTTCGACTTGATTCTCGGCAATCCACCCTGGCTAAAGGTGGAGTGGAACGAAGGTGGCGTTCTAGGCGAGTACAACCCGTTGTTCGCGATACGCGGTTTCAGTGCTACCGAACTTGCAAATAGGCGTCGCGCGGCCTTTGAACAGTATCCGAGCCTTCAGGCGGCATGGACCGATGAGCTCCAAGAAGCGGAGGGCACTCAAAACTTCCTGAATGCGGTGCAGAACTCGCCGCTGCTCAAGGGCGTTCAGACCAACCTGTACAAGTGCTTTTTGCCCTTGGCCTGGGGTCTGAACGGTCTTCGGGGTGTGGGCGGTTTGCTGCATCCGGAGGGGCCATACGAGGACCCCCAAGGAGGGGGTATGCGCAGTGAGCTGTATCCACGGCTGCGGCGACGGTTTCAGTTTCAGAACGAACTCAAGCTTTTCCCTATTGGCCATAGAAACAAGTTCAGCGTGAACGTCTATGGCGCGCCAGGAACCGCTGTTCGTTTCGACCAGATTGCAAATCTCCTCACGCCGACAACCGTTGACAGCTGCTATCAGCACGATGGTACGGGGGAAGCGGGAGGTATCAAGACTCACGACGGCGAGTGGAATACGACTGGGCATAGCGACCGCATCGTGAAGGTGGACGCCAAGATGCTGGCAACACTTGCGCTGCTGTACGACCCTCCCGGCACACCACCGATGCATGCGCGCCTGCCTGCGTTGCACGCTGGCGCGCTGGCCAGCGTATTGAACAAACTTGCCGCTTGGCCGCGCCGTCTCGCGGACATCGGAGAAGACTACGTCTCCACCGAGATGTGGCACGAGACCATGCAGCAGCAGGACGGCACAGTTGCTCGCCGACCGACGAACGACGGCGGTTTTGCCACTTCGCCTGAAGGCTTGGTGCTATCCGGTCCACACTTCTTCGTAGCGAACCCGTTTCACCAAACACCGATGAGGGTCTGCAATACCCATCGGGCATACGAAAAGCCCGACCTGGAGACACTACCCGTCGACTACCTGCCGCGCTCCAACTACCAGCCCATGGCCGACAGGGTCGAGTACTTGAAGCGAACGCCGCGGGTGAGCTGGTCCGACGAGGCAGAGGCTGCGGCGCGACCGGTGACAGACTACTTCCGGCTCGTGTTTCGAGCCATGATTGGCTCGGCCTCAGAGAGAACGCTGACGGGAGCCGTAGCACCGCCTGGTTGCGCCCACATCCACGGCGTTCAGTCAGCGGTGTTTCGACGTTCGGCCGACTTGTGTGTCGCAGGAAGCATGACCAGTTCGCTTGTGGCGGACTGGTACATCAAGTCCATGGGGCGCAGCAACTTGCATGGAACTTGGCTCCAGTTGCCCTACGTCCAGTACTCGCCAGCAATGGCAGGCCGCTTCCTCGCTCTGAACTGTCTGACCACCCACTACGTACCTCTATGGGAGTCGGTCTACGACCTCGCTTTCGCCGAGCAACTGTGGAGCCAGCCCGGCAACCCACGCCTGCCGCAGGACTTCTGGAGCAACCTCACCGGTACATGGACGCGCCACTGCGCCTTGCGAAGCGACTATGCCCGTCGCATGGCGCTGCTGGAAATCGACGTGCTGGTGGCCCGGGCCTTGGGCCTGACGCTGGACGAACTGCTGCTCGTCTACCGCGTGCAGTTCCCCGTGATGCAGGGCTACGAGCGCGACACCTGGTACGACATTAACGGCCGCATCGTCTTCACCAACAGCAAGGGCCTGGTTGGCGTCGGCCTGCCGCGTAAGGGCGCTGCCAAGACACCCAAGACCCGCATCGCCCCGCCCAACGGCAAGTCGCGCGAAGGCAACTTCGGCTGGGAAGACCTGTGGGAATACGCCGCCACGCCTGAGGGCGGCCAGCCCAAGGTGCCCGACGGCACTGTCATCACCCAGTGGGTGACCGACGACACGCTGCCGGGTGGCCCGCGCACTGTAGAGCGCCGCTACGTCGCCCCCTTCGCCCGCGCGAACCGCGAGGACGACTACCGCATCGCGTGGGCGTTCTTCGAAGCGCAGCAGCAAGAGGCGGCCGCAGCATGAGCGGCTCCTACTTCGACCCGGACTGGACCGCCAAAGTCACCGTGCCCGTCAAGCGCGTGGGCGAGCGCTGGGAGTTCTTCTACGGCGGCGATGTGCCGGTGAAGGAAGGCACGCTGGGCGAGCTGACGGTCAACGCGGACCGCATCACCGACGAACGGTTCCGCCAGCGGGTCACGCAGGAGCTGACGGTCAAGATTCTCGAAGAGGGCACGGAGCTGCTGGTCGCACTCAGCGACCGCGAGACGAACGGCCGCCCCACCGGCGATTGGCCCGACCCGCGCCCGCTGAAGGTGCCGCCCGGCACCACGCGCTTCGTGCGCGTCTGGCTCGGCCCGGCCAGGAAGAAGGCCGACGAACCGACGCTCGACGCTGTGCCCGAACCGGGCGGCTTGTGGCTCAAGCTCAAGGGCCTCGAGCGCTGCGAGCTGCACGGCAGCACGGTGCGGATGCCTGCGGGTTTCGACCCACCGCACGCCATCAGCCTGAACCACGCCTTCACGAGGTTGTCGCAGGCCCACGAGAAGCACCGCATCTCGAACACCGGCAACGTCTACACCCGGGTCTTCTACCAAGACCGCGACAAGCGCTGGTACCCGTTGGACGACCTGCGAACAGGTGTGCAGGCCGAGGGCGAACGGCATTTGCTGAACGGGCTTTGGGCGCAGGTCGAGCAGGCCTTGGGGTGGAGGCCGGCGCCTCCGGCGCCCGAGCGCAAGCGCAAGAAGTGATGGGAGCGAACCGCATGCCGCTGCTGACCGAATCCCAGCTCCATGAGGCGATGCCGCGATGAACCCCGGTGACCGCGTCCGCCTCATCGACAACCCGAGTCGCATCGGCGTGCTGACCAGCGACCCGCCCACCGGCGAAGGGCGCCGCCTGCGGCTGGTGGTGGCGTTCCCGGATGGCGTCGAGCCCGTCCTGGCGAGCTCGCTCGAGCGCGTCGAGACCGAGACCACGGACCCCTACCTGCTGATGCAGCAGGGCCGCTATGGCGGGGCTTCGCATCTGCGGGGTGCCATCACGCTCGCCCGCTTGAGCGGCAAGCTGGCCAACCTGATTTACAGCCTCAATACGACGAACACGAAGTTCCTGCCCTACCAGTTCAAGCCGGTGCTGCAGTTCCTCGATTCGCCCAGCCGCGGCATCGTGATTGCAGACGAGGTGGGCCTGGGCAAGACCATCGAGGCGGG
>Ga0209958_1000815_pt1 | contig 36274 bp, 38 predicted proteins | sample ThiBio_inoc_plan_FD_183942 | JGI IMG/M metagenome (GOLD analysis project Ga0209958, IMG submission 183942) | Wastewater bioreactor microbial communities from Cape Town, South Africa - Thiocy_inoc_plan (SPAdes) | ecosystem: Engineered > Bioremediation > Thiocyanate > Unclassified | place: South...
TTCGCCAAGCTCTATTACAAGGGTTATCGCGGCGACAAACACGACGACATCCCGACCGATCTACTCGACGTCCTGAGCCCATCCACGTTCGATTTGAAGGGCAAGGAGTACAAGTCCGAGAAGCGTGAAGCCGAGAAGGCCAGGTTGAAGGCGTTGGGGCTAACACTGAAGGGTAAGCCGATGGGGAAGCGTGGTCGCAAGCCAAAGGCCGAGGAAACCCCTCCTGCTAAGTCCCCAGCACTGGAAGCCCGGGAAGCTGCTGAGGCACGCATTGCCAGTCAGACGCCCGCTTAACGTCTACGCTCGCCAGACACCCCCGAAACGACACGAGGCCGAGGAGGCATGATGCTTCCCCGGCCTCTATTTTTTGATCGTGCTAACGCACTCCCTCTTACAGACCAACCCCCTCCCTGCTCAACATCCTCTCCCTCGCGATATGAGCCTGCTCCGCGTCCACCTCATCCACCTCTTGCTCAGTCCATCCGAGCCGCAAGACATCCTCCCGAGTTAGACGGCCCTCGATGTAGTCCTCCCATTGTTGGGCCATCCGGTGGCGTTGCTCGGCCAGTCTCGCGTTGACGGTCTCAGTAGCCTTGATGATTGCGTGGATGTCGTCGCCGTTGCCTTGGCGGATCATCTCGGCTTGCAGTTGGCTGACATACTGATCGGTGGTCATTGTGGGGCCCTCGTGGGTTGGGGTGGTAGTACGCACACAGATAATATTGTCGATTCGCGTAGTTGTGACAACAAAAATTTTAATGGGAAGCCCGGATTGTGCATGCACTGCTGGGCCGGGGGCATAATTTATTATAAGGAATATCAATCATGGTTTTATAAGGCGTTGAAATGGCGATTAGTTGGGATGAATTTTGCAAACAATATGGTGAAGTGCGGAATCTCACGCCGGATGAGGCCAAGGTTGAGGTTGAGCATTTGGTGGGCGAAATTTGCCGTAAGTTTGTTAAGAGATTTGCGTTTGGATATCAAACCCCAGCAGACATTTATCAAGAGGGCTACGCTGAGGCCGTCAAGGTGTTAACCGCCGGTGACAAGTATGACGTAAATCGCCCACTGCAACCATTTTTGGCCCGGCATTTAATCCGCCGACTAACAAATCTCAAACGATCTAAATATTACCGTCATGAAAAGCCCTGTAAGTGTTGTGATCGAACAAACCCTCCTGCTAATCCGTGTAAAGCGTTTTTGTGCTGGCGAGAAAATAACCGTCGGAAAATGGCTACCTATTCGCCGGCCTCGATTAACAGTCCAGATTATGAGGCTTTGTCGGTGTGGGATTATACCGCCCAACAAATTGACAGTGCCCAATTTTTAAGCACGTTGCCCGAAATCGCCCGTAAGATTGTCGAAAAGCGAATGGACGGGAAAAAAGACCTGGAAATACGCCGCGAATTAGGATTAACGACCGTGGAATTTAAAAAATGGGTTGTACTTGCTCAGGAGATGTACAAAGACCAATTATAAGCAGGGGATGGCATGGCTAAAGACAAATCAATTATTATACTCGCGGATCAACGAGAAAAAACCCCATACGATTATAAGCCTTACATATATCGCGGGGTCGTCGAAAGAGTGGACGTCGTCAAATTGGAAACCGGCGATTATACAATGCCTGGATACGAGAATATTATTTGCGTGGAGAGAAAGGCCCCCGGTGATATCTGCTCATGTATTTTTGAAAAAAGATTTAGGGCTGAACTCGAAAGAATGCAACTGCTCAAAGAAAGCCATGTCGTGATTGACGCCGATATTGAATATTTGGCCGATTATCCAAGATGGTTGCCCGCTAGTGTGCAAAGCCGAATTAAGGTTGATGGGCCCCTGGTCTTACGTCAAATATTAGAATATCAACACGAATACCCACTAACACGTTGGCATTTTGCTGGGTTTAACGGGGCTGGATGGACTTTGGGATTACTGAGATGTGCCGCGAGACATTATCAACCAACACCCCCTGCTAATGTATTAAACATGGAAAGCGATCTGTTAAATGTTGGAAGTTAATATTGGTGACAAGTTTGGTCGTTGGGAAATCGTTGACGTAAACACAAATCGCAAACGCTATGTGGTCTGTCGATGCGAGTGTTCGGATGTAAAGCGAGAGGTTAATATTTATAACATGGTTTCGGGGAAATCGCGGTCTTGCGGTTGCCTAGCACGAGAAGCTATTAGGATATCAAAGCGGGTACATGGTGATTCGACGGGTAATGAAACGAAAGAGTATCGAGCATGGTCTAGTATAAAGAGACGTTGCTACAATCCCAATGTCAAAGACTATCCGAACTACGGCGGAAGAGGTATAGCCATGTGTGCAGAATGGATTAATGACTACACGCAGTTTTTGGCCGATGTCGGCAGGGCACCTACGTCGAATCACCAGATTGATAGAATTGATGTAAACGCCAACTACACCCCAGGAAATACGCGGTGGGTGACATTGCGGGAAAACGTTAATAATCGCCGATGTACCTTTCGTGTCGAATATAAAGGTGTCTGTTGGGCACTGGCAGAACTGTGTGAATTGCTTGAACTGCCATATAAGCAAATTTGGGAACGCATTCGTCGTAAAGGATTTACCGTTGAGGAGGCAATCGAAACCCCATTTCGTAAAACTAAGAGGTGGCACAATGCTTGAATATAACCAAGTATATTGCATGGAAGCAAACGAATTGTTGGGTAAACTGCCGGATGAATCTGTTGATATGATATTATGTGATCCTCCATTTGGTGTTAATTGGAAGAGTAATCGCAATACATACTTTGACCAAATCGCCGGTGATAAACAATTGCCCGTTGATTGGTTGGCCCATGCCTATAGAGTGCTCAAGTCAGGATCGGCTATCTATATTTACAGTCATTGGAGGACGTTCGGCGATCTCAAAAATGCGGTTGAGGACGTGGGTTTTGCCGTCAAAAACATGGTTGTGCTACGCAAGTCAAATCACGGTATGGGCGATATCAAAGGCGGATATTCACCAAAACATGAACTTGTATTATTTGCCGTGAAGGGCCGACATCTCCTCAACAAAACCCCTCCTGCTTACAAACGTCTGCCAGATGTCATTGATGTGCCGGTCATATATAGTCGTAAACATCGCCATCATTCTTGTGAAAAGCCGATTTCCTGGCATTTGCCGTTCATCCAGTCGAGCAGTAGGGCAGGGGACTTGGTAGTTGATCCATTTTGCGGGTCGGGTAGTGTACCGCTGGCGTGTGTTGAGACCGGGCGAAATTATTTAGCAGGGGATATTGATGAGGGTTGTGTGGACGTTAGTCGCAGTCGATTAGGTGTAAATCAGTTAATGGATAATAATTTTTGCAAGCAATTGGAATCTGCCTAATGTACGGTCACGTCGCCCATATCACAATCCTGATTGCCATCTTGATTATTAGCAGGGTATATTTTGCCCGCATGACCGCTGAGGCCCGCAAACAATACCTTATGAGGACTCGATAATGTCATCACAAAACATCTCTGATTCTGCAAGTCTTGCGTTTGTGGGCGGGGGGTGGATAGTCGCGGCCATGGATAATATTGACAGTGGGGCGGTTTTGGTCGTCGTCGGCACCGCAATTACCGTTATCTCTCTTGTGTGGTCGCGTGTTGTCAAGCCAATTTACATCGACTGGCGTACAATTAATATTGATCTCGACACTAAAGCCAACGCTATCGTAAAAACAAATGTTGAGGATATCGTTAAGGCCAACGTCGCCGATCTCACGACCAAGGTTGACACTTTAGACCAGCGTATTACAGAGTTGACCGCGAAACTAGATAATTGGGCCAACCGTCTTAGCGATATCACCCTCCCTGCTTATAATCCCAAGTCCGAGGATTGAAAATGGCCGAATTCGAGTGGTTGGACAACCCCAAAATTTCTGACATTAACGAGGCGGGTAAGGCAATCCGTAATCGATATAATATGTCAGATGAAAATCGTGCGAAGTTGCTGGCTAAGATCGTCAACACCGCCCTTGACCCCAACACAAAAGATCGGGCTGTAATCGCCGCCGCTCGTACAATTCTCGCCGCCGAACAAATTGATATTGCTCGTGACAAACTCGACATTGAAAAGGCAAAGCTGGGCGAAAACTCTACCGACGATATTTTGACCCTGGCCCGAGAACTAAAAAATGACAATCCTTGATCAAGCAAAACGCGATATCGCTAAATTTATTGCCACCGAATGCTATGACGATCCATACCTTTTTAATCGGGTAATCATGCGGGGCCCGGAACCATGGTCAGGTGTCGAAAACAACGTACAAGGTCAGCGTGAGTGGTTAGATGTCATCGTCAATAATCGTGTGACCAATCTTGTGACCGCAAACGCAATGGGCAAGTCTTGGGGAATTGGTGGGTTTATTATGCCATGGTGGGCGATTACTCGGCCTGGTAGTCAAATCACAGTGTATGGTCCATCCCACTCTCTCGTACTCAATGGCGTGTGGGCAACTTGTCTTGCAGCGTGCAACGGATCTTATTTACCCAATGAGCAATGGCGTAAACCAGCGATCAACATTAATGCCAAGGAACGGCGGGGCGGGTACGGTGACCCCATCATCACATTTCCCAATGGCAGTATTATAATTTGCAAGTCATCCGATAAAATTGAGCGGTTGCAGGGAATTCGACGCCCGCAAAACCTAGTCATTACCGAGGAGTCTACCGGCCTTGACAAGCGTTATTGGGATGCACTAGACAGTCTGAACGCCACCAAACTCATCCACCTTTGTAATCCTCTGACGAAATCGTGTGAGGCTTATAACAGATACTTGGCCGGTCTAAACTATACAGGTGATCCCGAATTGTCAATTGCCAGTATCCGTGTATCCGCGTTTGACAGTCCACACGCCAACTACTCATTATCACCTTGGGGTCTAGCCTCCAAATCACTGATAGAGGATTTCCGCCGGAACTATGGTGAGCATTCGCCCGAATACCGTGCCCGCATTTTGGCTGAGTGGCCATCCGATGATTTTGAGTATCTGTTTACGCCCGATCTCATCTCGCGTAGTACGTCAATGGAAGCCGCCGAAAAAGCAAAATATTATCGGGAACGCGAACCGTACACAGACATTATCATGAGCGTTGATGTCGGCCTGGAGAAATCCAAGACTGTCATCACAATCCGCGATAAGTTCGGCATCCTGGAAATGATCTCAGAACATATGACGATTGAGAATACCGCCCTGCGAATCCAGCAATTGGTGGCCAAACACAATATTTCGACCGGCAATATCATTTACGATGGCAATGGTAGTACGGGGACTGAACTCGGCTTGGCATTATCGGCAATCGGCATTACCAACGCCTACGCATTCTTCGGCGGGGATTGTGCGGCCAAGTGGGGTAGGGGTATGGCCAACGCCCGATCGTCTGCGGCCTATGCACTGGCACGAGCAATGGGTAATCCTGACCGACCATTCCACATTCCTCCAACACTCCCTGCTTACGATGATCTATATAAAGAGATGACCGCCATTAGGACTATTAGCCGGGGAGATGGTAAGGCCGCACTTGAGGATAAGGCTGATCTCAAACGTAAACTGCATGGCAAATCGCCCGATCACATTGACAGTCTGTGTATGAGCTTTGCTTACGAGGCCATGTCTTCCGCTCGATAAGGAATTATAAAAATGTATGATGACCTGCCAAAGCCCCCATCAATGACCGATCAAGAATACGATATCCACAAGCAAATCATGAGTGGTCTACCGCATGACCGGGATCGCATCAAACGGGATACTGCCATCCTCAGCGTATACAATCGTGATAAGTGGTCTAACATCCCTCGCAATATTGCCGACAAGGATAATCTTCCGATCGAAAATAGTGGGTTGACACGTCGAATTATTGATCTGAGGAATAGTCTCCTGTACAACCCGGCCCCATCCCGTAAAGTGCTGGACGACGACATCACCAATAGGTTTTTGGGCGAAGTCTACACAGACAATATTATTAATGAACTTACAAACAACGCCGCTGAACTAGCCGATTTGCTGGGGGTGTCTGCCGTTGGTGTGTTGCCCGGCGAAGGTCTAAAGCCAATTGCCCTGTACTCGCTGGACGCAACCCAATTTGTGTTGAAGCCCGCCGAAGATGATGCCTATTCCCCTGCTCACATGATTGTAATTGACCAAGTGGGGGGACGTCTACGTTATACATGGTGGTCGGCAAATGCTCGGAGAGTTTATCTCAGCAAAAAATCGGTTGCTCAAAATTATCTAAACTGGAATCCCAATCGCCATGAACAATCCGCCGAGATGGTGGAAGACACGATCAATCCCTTTGGCCGAATTCCCTTTGCACTATTTCATCACTCATTACCTTTCGGGGGGATGGTAAGCAGGGGAGAGGGGGAATGGCTTGCAGACGGTCAGCGTAATATCGATGCCCGACGTTATTGGATTGGCCTGGCACTCAAAAATTATAGTCTACCTCAGAAATATGTGACAGGAGTTACCGCCGAATGGCAACCAACTGATTACATGGGCGAGATTATGAAGGTGCCCGATGGGAAGTTTCGGGGCGAAAACATTACTCCCACCTTTGGCGTTATTAGTGCCCCATTTGATGTAGACGGACTGAGGGCTTATGTCGACGCCGAAATTGACAAACTCTTGCAGGGGGCAGGTGTTCCGCGTCCAATTTTTTACATGGAAAATAATGGTCTGAGTGGAACCGCCATCTACGCCGAACAAAAACCCCTCCGAGATATGACTAATCGTCGCCGGGCCGGGCTTAAGCTGTATGAGACCGATCTTGCCCAAGCCATTTGTGCCGTTGGTGGTTATATTTTGGCGGACAAAACCTTATCCAATGCTCTGACTAGTGCCGGGCTTGGCGGATTAAATCTAACAGTCGAATGGGAACCCGATATCACAACGCCCGAAGACAACACACAAGATCAGTGGGACCTTGCTAACGGCGTGCAATCAATCGTGGATATTGTGCGAAATCGTTATAAGTTAGACAGCGATCAACAGGCTATTGACCGCATTGTAAAAGTACAAAATGACAATCTGAAGGTGGCCGGCATATTAAATCAAAGTGGTGTAATTCTTAATGACGAAAACCCTCCTGCTAACTCGGATTTACAATCCTCGCTAGTAAGTGATGCGGTCGAACAAAACACAAATGAGGAATAAGTGAATATGTCAGATGAAGTCGAAAACGTAGAAGTTGAAAAACCTAAGCAGGGTGATCCCAACGCCGAAGCCGCGAAATACCGTAAACAGGCCAAGCAATATAAGGATAAAGTCGCCCAGCTAGAGGGACAGCTATTCACCCTGCAAACCTCTTATGATGAGCTAGTATCCCGGCCCGACGAATCCGCCCAAAAAATTGCCGAACTCGAACATACAATCCGCCTGCGAAGTCACAAAGACGTATTCGCCAAACTCGCCCAAGACAAAATCAAAGCTGAAGCCCTAGATGATGCCTTTGCCCTCAGCGGGTGGTCAGTTGATAGTGATGAGGTTGACGAGGAAAAACTAGGCACTGTAATTGATAATCTCATTAAATCGAAGACATATTTGCGGGTTGATGAATCCGCCGTCCCCGGTCCCGAGGGTAATTCGGACAGTCCGGTAGCTAATCGGTCATTTAGCCTGATGCCATCACCTGCCAAGGGTAGTGGTAGGGGACAACACCCCGATAAATCTGTCCAAACAAATAAAAGACTATCGCTATAAGGGGCATTCGCCCAAAGGAATTTGAAAATGGCAAACTCAATCGTCAAACAAGACCTATGGACCGGGGCATTTATCGATAACTTTTACGCCGTCAACGTCGGTATGAACTTTGTCGATGACGCCTCCTCGATCGTGGATGGTTATGGCAACGTAAAAATCCTTACCGCCGGTACTATCACCGCCAGCGATTACACTCCTGGCACCAACATGACCGTATCCGACGCGACCATCGCCGCCGCAAACCTCGCCCTAACCAACAAAAAGGCGTGGCTCATCCAGGTTGAGGACTTTGATATCGTCCAGACCTCACCACAAGCAATCCCAACCCTAATCCGTGAGGGTAGCTATGGGGTTAGCAAGGCCGTCGACACTTCGATTTTTGCAACCCATACATCTGCCGACTCGGCCAACAAACTGACTGGTTCCGCCGGGGCCGCACTCGATCTAACCACTGTCAAAATCTACGAAAAGATCGTCGATGCCGGTGCCGCACTCGATACTCAGGGTGTTACCGACCTTGACCGTTGGATCGTACTAACGCCCAAGGCTTATGGTTATCTACGTAAGTCGGCCGAGTTTACCCACGCGAGCGAACTAGGTGATGCGGTGCTAACCCTTGCTCGCCTTGGTACTACCGCCAGCACAACCCCCGGTTTCCGTGGCATGTGTGCGGGCTTTAATGTTTTCGTGAGCAATAACCTCCCCGTAAATAGCGGTAACGCCTACTGTGTGTTTGGCCAGGGCAAGGCTATTAACTTCGCCCAACAGCTAGGGGCCGTCGAGACCGACCGGGTTGCCCTCCAATTTGGCACGGTTGTCAAACAGCTACTCGTCTATGGAGTTGCGGTACTAGGTGCCAATACCAAGCGGATCGGCAGCATCTACGTCGTCAACAGCTAAGACTCGGCCCTCATCATCCTGTGTGGTGGTGGGGGCTTGTTTTTGGCTAACGCCTAACAGAGTGAGCAGGGGATAGAGGTATATGGCCCATACAATCATCCGAAAACGTAATATGCCCGGTCAGTCGATTAAGCTGGTCGCCCGTCGTCGTGATGTGGATGGTGGCTATGAGGCCGATGACAGCTATACGGGTGAGGAGATTTTGACTTGTCAAGTCTATGCCGGCCAAAATACTCCCGTACTAACAACCCTCCCTGCTCAATGGCTTGATTTTGCAACCGCCACTATCGGGATTGACTTTCCGGCCCTCGAATTACAACCGGGGGTCTATTTGGCGTTGGTGTTGGCCGATGGAACGCCGATTGCCGAATTTCAAATCGAATTGGAAGACAGTCCCGGCGAACAGGAATTCCGACCAACATATCTTACCAGTAGTGATTTACAAAGTGAGTTTTGGCAAATCGAACAAAAACTAGGTAAGACCAAAACCGATGGGACGGGTTATGCAGAATATATGGCCCAAGCCCGTGAGTGGTTAGACACCCATATTTTGCAAAGTTATCGGCCGGGCGGTTGTCGCAATGATCCCGCGTCGTTTTATGTGCCATTCTGGGATTATTCTGATGTTGGCCCTAAATGGCTTGCCGATCATCTCGCCCAAAACCACCTTTTGCTAACAACTCCCGGTGGCCGACAATTACGCCTTGCGATGGTCTATTTTTGTTTGTCTAAAATTCTGCTACGCAGTGCGATTTCCGGGAATATCAAAGATCAACTCAGTTTGGCCGAAGAGTATAGCCGGATGGCCGAAAACCTCATTATTTGCACACCGGCCGAGATTGACACCAATGGCGATGGTCTTGCGGATGTACGTATTAACATGGGCGTTACCGTGACTCGGAGATATTAAAAATGGTTGGCGTTGACAGGGGGTCACGATCAAAAATTTACGAGTATATGGTTGAGCTATTACAGTCCGATCCCACAATGCTCAGTGTTTTTGGCAATGCCTGGGATGTTGGATATAAGCAGGAGGGTTTTTATCCGCCCGCCCAAAATGGTGATACTGGTATCCGGATTGAACTCGGTCTAGGCCCGCAAAACCCCAAAACCCCCGACAAACAGGGTGGGGCGTTAATCCTCGGAATCTCGTGTTGGCTTCCTTCGATCGGCAATGGCATGAGCCCAAATATTTTAGATTGCCTTGATGTTTGGGAGGCTATTGAGGCCGTATTTTATCCTGCCGACAAGGTAAAACGTGATGCTATCAAATATCGACTACGTGAACTAGGTGCGGACACTGGCGAACCATTAATGAGCGACCCGATGGCCGCCCACCCGGGAAACAAAGAAGATAGTTCGTGGGTTTATGTCGCCCGTATTCAGTTAAATATTTCTAAGAGTTTGAACAAAAATAAAGGATAATAATTATGGCCCGTCAATATGCTGTGGTAGTGCAAGAATCCGCTTATGGTGTTGTTCCGTCCGGGGAAGACGTTGTAATTGGAACGAATGCCTTTTATTTTGAAATCACTGGCGATAATGCTGTAAAGGTCAACAATACTCCGATCAGTGGTTATATCCAGTCATCCCTAACCAACATGCGTAAGTGCCGTAAAAGTGATCAGTCTCAGATTGAGGGTTCACTAACCACCCCACTTCGCCCAAATGCAGTCACCAAATTCCTCCTACATTGTGCCCTGACGCCCATCAACGACGATCGCGATGAGCCTTGGGTTACAACGGACGCCAACGATTATAATCCTGTCGGCGAACTTCCATCATTTGCCCTGGTGCATGCCTACGAAGGTTCCAATGGTCAGTACGTTTTCGAGGGCTATAAAGGTCTGAAAGTCACAAACCTGACCGTCAACGCCGCCGCTGGCACCCAGACCGGGGCGACATTCACATTGCAAGTTCAGGGTGGTGGGATTTTTACCCCAAGTTCAGCCGATTTCCCCGAACCTGACTCGGATGATTTCGGTTGTGATGTGTTCCTATTCTCGGATTTGGAGGGCGGGCTAAAGATTGGCACTTCGCGGACGGATTTCGAGGGTGTGCAAATCACGGTAGCCAATAGCCTAACCCCAACATATTTCGAGGCAAATTACCCACGAATGATCAGGGGTACGGGCCGAACATCAACCGTTCAAGTGAGCAATCTCTATCTCAAGTCTGCCTCAACGGACAAAGCCAATTACTATAACGGTGTCGAGTTTGCGGGCGAAGTCAAGTTCAACAATTCGTCCAAAACCCTGACATTTAGTCTACCGCGTTGTACTTGGGATTCGATGGATGATTCGTTTACACTCGCAAATCCTGTTATGCGGACTGGTACATTTAGTGCGATGGAAGATGCCACGCTTGGTAGTGACATTAGCTTTGCAACAACCGGATGGTAATTGTCAGCAGGGGGGTGGGTTATGGCAGTCAAAGATTATTACGTGCTGAGATGGCCCATCCCTTATGTGCCTACCGACCAACGCAAAAGATATTGGGAAATCGTCGTTGAGTTAGGGCTAAAACGTAAAGACAAAGAGTTAGAGGCCGGGCTTAACATCTACGGTGGTAAACTTCCTCGCGTTCGCCCCTCAACCCGTAAACGTCGCCGATCGGCAATGACCCCGGATGGTAAGGGCGATCCCAACGCTAAGTACCTGACACCGGGCCATGAGCTATCGCGTGTGCGTAGTCTATTAGCAGGGAGGGCATTAGCTGATCGCGGATTGTTCTTCTGGCGGTTTGATCCCAATTCGCCCGATGGTTCATTTTTCACGATTTTGGATTATCATCGTCAACGCGGTAAAAGGTTTGATGTTATTGGGTTGTCACCTAAAGGCATTGCATGGGTAAAAGCTCAGGCTGATAAACAAATTAAGAAACTAATCCCAATCGAACAACCCCCTGCTAATACTGAATTTGGTCCCCTACCATTGTTCAAAGAGGGTAAACAGACCACCAAATATATTGACATTATGACTGATGTGACAAAACGGGAAATCGAACAGGCCATTCGTGAAGGTCGGTTTAGTGGGTGGCGTACATCCGAGCAATTGTTAAAGGCTATGCGTAGGCCGACATCCACCGTGAACACCCAAGTTATCAACCCCTCTCAAGTCAATGTGCCGGTCAACTCAGGGGTAAACAATACAGTGCTCAACTACACATTCCGCCAATCGACCAAGCCCCCTCCTGCTAATACAATCTGGCAAACGGCGAAAAACTGGTGGCGTAAGTTCAAGGTTACATTTAATATTTAAGGGCTTTAGCCAATGGCATTCGTCGACCTATCGGGTTGCAATAACTTGATCAAAAAATTGGACAAACTTGAGCACATCGACGCCACGACCCTGATGTTTGGCTTTGAGAAACTAATTGAGGAAGATAACCGTAAAGGCGTAATGGCCGGGTTGGGTAAAGACTCACAACCACTATTACCTGTGAGCTACCGTCCTCGGCGTGAAGTCGTGGATATTCGTGGTAAATCTGCCGACGCCAAACGCATGAGAAATAATGCCAAGGGCAATGCCAAAAAGGGTAAGTTTTCGGGGTTTGGGCCTTGGGCGAGTGGGTTGCACAACAATTTATCATATGAGGAATACTTACAATTGACCGGCCCTCCTTTGGCCCCGCGAGGTTATGCCAGTAGGGTCATTACAAACTTGGTCACATCATTTTTGGTTGATCCCACTCGACGTATATGGACTGCCGTGGGGGCCTGGAAAGACGTCGTCAATGTTAAGGGAATCCCGTTCTTACGGTTTTTATTTCCCAAACGAGACATTCGGGGTGTGCGACCGGCGGGTATGGCCAAGGCTAAGGTGATGGCTACTAATTGGCTACGCGACTATATTCGCACTCACGTCACAAAATAAGTTAGCAGGGGATGGGTTATGGCAGACGATCAGATTAAATTAGGGGCGGATTTTAGCAAGGTCCAGGATGAAAGCACAAAGGCTAAGACCGCCGTTAAAACTATTGGCGATGCTGCGGAATTCGCAATGCAAGATATCGCCGATATGGAAAAACAGGGGACTGCTGCACTCAATAAATTGTCCTCGTCCACGGATAAAGCCAAAGACTCGCAAAGCAAATTCGGTCAAGCCGCCCTCCAAACCGGCCGTATTGTGCAGGATTTCCAGGCTGCGGGAATTATGGGCATCGCGAACAACCTTGAAGGTCTTGCTATGGCGATTGGTGGTGGTGCCGGTCTAGCTGGTGCCCTGACGATTGCCGCAACTGCCTATCTCGCGTTGAAAAAACCTGTTGGTGATTGGCTGGCCACGTTGGGCGAACAACAAAACGCCATTCCCCAGACTACGGACAAGCTCAATCAATTTACCGCCGCGATCAAGTCAAACACAGAATGGATGGAAAAGGCTGCGGAAAAAGGATATCTCACGGATGATGAATTAATCGACTACAATCAACGTCTGGCCGAAAATACTCAACTTGAAAAAGATTCCGCCTCAGCTAAAGAAGCCAAAGCGAATGCCGAGAAACTAGCCGCCATCCAAACTAAGGAAGCCGCCGAAGCATCCAAAAAGGCATCCGATATTTTACAAGATGAACTCGCGGGTAAGACCGATGAGGTTATTGCATCTGTAACAAATAAAATGGTGGCGAAATCTGAGGAGTTGAAGGGGGCCGCAAGTCTCTGGGAACAAGTCAATAAAGATTATGCTCAAGCCTTGGATGGGGTTACGGACGTCGGCCAGATGAATGCGATTACGTCGGCCTACACAAAGCAGTTGGACAAGGTCAAGAAAATCCAGGAAGATATTCGCGGTCGGATTGCCAGTGATGCGGCCAATCTGGTTGGTGATGCAGTGCTGACGGGGAATAAAGGTGCCGTCGATCAACTCGCCAAAGCCTTGGGTTCCAGTGATCTTGGCAAAATATTTGGTGAAGTCTTTCAAAAAATCGAAGATGAATTACAGGCTGAGGCTGAAAGGTTTGACAACGCCCAACGCACTGCACAAGATGCCCGGATAGAGAAAAACATCAAAGAAGCCGCTGATAAGGCCAAAGAAGCCCAGGAAAAAATCAACAAAGCATTAATGCCTATGTCCAATAACCCATTCGAGGGATTGAATACTCCCCTGGATGTGGCATTGGCATTTGATGATAACGGCAGGGCCTATGATGATGGGTTAATTGAATCTACCTTAGAAGACATGCAACTGAATGCGGGAAGGCGTGATCGTAGGAAGAAAAAGGAGATTGGCCAAGTAGCCCAGTCATTCGGCGTAGACTTGTCATCCAATCAATTAACCGAAGCCTTGATGTACACGCAAATGGGCGTAGGGAATGGTCAGATGGAAGGCGATGCAATGTTTACCGCGATTCAGCAGGTAATTGTCAATCAACAGATGTTGGCCGATAACCAAAACAGAAATGATAATCGGTGGGCCACTGCACGACAAAACGCCCAAACCGTGCCCGATCTCATGTATTTTGGAAATGGATACTAATGCCAAACACGACGATAAAAATTGATGGTGTAGAAGTCAGTCCCGCCCAGATTAATTGTTGGCCCGCGACCCTCAACCTACGTCTTGGGGGATATAGTCAATTGTCCTGTGTCCGCCGCCGTGGAACCCTCCCTGCTAATGATTTTGATTTAATTAATAAAGACGTTCAGATTTTAATCGATGATGTTCTTATGTTTAGTGGGTTGTTCACGGCCCGCCGGACAGATTATTCAACTCAGGGATGGGTAACTACATTCCAGGCGTTTGACTTACGTTATAAGGCCGACAAAATACCATTTATCGACTCCAATACCCAAACTGATATCGCCCTGTTTAACGCCCCCCAAGATCATCAATTATATTTTGCCAGCCGTAGCGGTATGACCGTTGGTGAGGTCGTCCAAGCCTGTTTAGAGATGTCCACAATCGCCGGCCCAATACATGAGCAGGGGGTGGGGGGTTATACGGTGAGTGGCGACACATTTACCCTCCCTGCTAACACATTATCTGATCTCGCTTTGCTCGATTTGCTACCTCCTCAGCCATTACAAGTTAGTGGTGCCAAAGCCCTCACGGCAATTGAGAGTTTTGTAAATAGTGTTTATGCCGATGTTTTCATGTTTGTTGATCCAAATGGCGTTATTCGGTTTATCCGCAAGTCAAATTTTGTGGAAGAGACCCTAACCTTAAATAATTGCGATGATCTTGTAATGCCCCCAAATATTAATGTGGATATCGGTGAGTGTTATGGGGCGGTTGAATTACTCGGTCAACCCCGCACGGAATCAAAATGGCTGTCCTTGTCGAACGGCGGACTGGTCGAAAACTTTACGGTGGGATCGTGGACGCCAGCCGATTGGGAAGCCGCCAAACAGAGTAGGGCTAGTGGTAGTTGTACGATTACTGACACCCTGACCGTGGTCATCCATCATCCTGGCCAGTCTTGGGGGGCCGACGAACTCGATCAATCTCACCTTAAGGGTACTCTGGCAGTTTCGACAACAGTGGTAAGTGGTTTTGACAGTGTAGTGACACGCGAGATTATCTCAAATACGGCCAGTAGTGGGGATTACACGACGGTCACACTCGATCAAGCCCTCCCTGCTACCGACTTCGTAATGTATAAGCTATACGCACTCAATACGGCCGATGCCCTTGTTTATCGTTCATATAAAATAACAGATTCCTCCATTATCGAAAAACTCGCCCGAGAATTCAACCCGCCCATCACTTATATCAACTCGGCCGGAACCTACGCCCAACAAATCAGCACGCCAATGGGTTATGTGACTACGTCGTCCTCGGAGATTGGCGATAGCGGTATATCATTGGACTTGGACGGCACGGTGATTTTTAATATGCCCACTTATATCAAGGCCGGTTATCAAGTGCCCGTTGATGTTGGTGTATGGGTGCCCGTTAATTCAGGGACTTTGTCGGTGAGAAAACCCGCCGTAGGCTTTGAAGGAACGGCATATACGCTTTGCGGTGTGGAGAATGTCTTAAAACTCTATCAAAATGACTGGAAAGACCCCGGGCAAATGGCCTCGCAAGGCGAATACGCTCAACACGTTCTCGATTCCGTCAAGGATGTGGTCATAGACATGGACTTCAATATCTCCAAACTGTGGAATCCCGGGTTGACACTTGGTAAGGCCATTAAGTTAGCAAGGAGTGGTTTTGACGAAGTGCCAATGCCCATAACGAATGTGAATTTGACATGGAATATTCAGAACGCCGCCATGCATACTACCTCAATCTCCTGCTCAAATCGTACTCAGGCCCAACCCAAATTACTTCCGCCCGAACGCCAATCTCAGGGTTATACATGGGGGTCATCCGAAGTGATCTCGCCTTTTACAAATGATAAGCAGGAGGGCGGGCTATGAAAATTGAACGAGCAATTCAAAATCATGAACAAAAACTACGCAACCTCGAACAAAGCAATCGATCTCTGACTCAGCGTAGTTATCAGGATACCGGCGGTGCAGGGCAGGGGGGCGGTGCGTCCACCATGCGGGTTGGTATCACATCCTCCACAATTACGGCAAGGTCAGGTATGATGCCCGGATCAGGTAGTGTCGATCTTTTAAAATTGGTTGGTGGTAGTCTCACAAGTCTGGAAACCGTGACGGCATATAATATGGGCGATGTTGTTGACGCGGATATTGCGGCTCATTGTTATAAGGATATCGACGGCAATTGGTGGGTTTCGCCCGAGGAGTGCTCAAATGGGTAAACGAGGGCGGTGTTGTTGTGATGATGTGTGTGGTGTCTCAATTGAGACCCGTAATCCATGCTCGTCCCCTGCTAACCAATTGGTCGGAGATGTTGAGGTCACAGTTTATAAAGTTAGTGATCATAGTTTGGTCGGCATATATACAACGGATGGTACTGGCAAATTAGATATTACTGATTTAATAGCCGACGAATCCTATGATGTTGTAAGTTATAAGACTGGGAGTGGCCAAGGGGTTACAAGATTTACAGCCGTTTGTGGGACCACCGTCGTCATCCCCATCTCATCTCAACGGCGGGCTATTTTTACCGGCGGTTGCCCTGGTGCCACCTCTAATCGAGCCTTGTCAGGCACCAAAGTCACCATCACCAAGTCTCCCGATTTTTGGATTACGGGCACGACGGATAGTAGTGGGTTTTTCTATTTTTTTTCCCCGACAACCGGCACTTATAATTATTCGTGTGATGCGGCTTCGTCCAAATTTGTGACGACATCAGGATCATTTAGCGTGCCCTCATTATGCGGTGCGGGCACTATAGCCAGCGTGACCATGACGGTTGCCCCCGGTCATAAATGCTGTAGCAATGATTGCGACACGACCGCCGGCACTCCTTATAGATGTCATCCTTACCCAATTAAATTCCCCCTGACTGTCTCTTTGTCAACCGGCCAATCTTTTACAATAAATGATTGCTCAGGTAGTCAATGCGTTAATGTCGATGTGAGTGCGGCGGGTGGCCCTAAAAAAATCGTCGAGTGTCCAGGATCATGCAATTATGACTATAGACCTGACGACTATGGGCCCGGGACGGTGCCGGTGCGAGTGTCAGTCTCAATATCAACTAACGGCAGGTTGGTGGTGAGAGTGGCCAGGTACACCGAAAATGTGCAGTACAGCCCATCCCGAAATTGCACTAACTCATGTTCTCCCAAAACGGATTGGCGATTTTATGCCTGGCATCGCAGCGACTTGGGATGTCCGTCGGGTGGTGGCACACAAAATACATCGATGGTCGTACACTCGTCAGAGCCCTATAGTGCGACGGCCTATTTCGACTTCGCCGGGGTGGATGAGGGCGAATGGGACGTTGATCCGATCGGGCCGGCATTTCCAATTTCGTCGGTCACTGTTACGGAGGCGGGCTAATGGCGAAGTGTGTAAATTGTCCCGTAAAAAATGGGCCGTGTAGGGCTGAGGTAGATGGGCGATTTGGGTTTTTTTGCGAGATGGCGGAATCTGGCGAACCCTCGCAACTGGCCAGTATTAAGGCGGTGTCTGAGCAAACCCCACCTCCTGCTAACAATTATCCGTCCCTATTAACTCAGGTTGGTAATTTTGCCTCCTCTATGGTCGATTTTGCAAAAGATGGATTTAAATTGTCAGACACAGAACTCGCGGCCAGTCGTCAAGAGGTGTGCAATAATTGCCCGTCTTATGATCGTGAGCTTGGGAAATGTCGTCAGTGCGGGTGTGGAATTTCGGCCAAGGTCAAAATACGGTCGTCGTCATGTCCGCTCGGAAAATGGTAAAGGGTGTAAATAGTGTTAGCAGGGGAGGGCTTGATCAATGTTCAAAATATATAGAGCTTCATACATGGTTTGCGGATTAGTAATTGTGCAGCCGGGAATTAACGGTGATCCTGATAAATATTGGGATGTCAATCAGTCTCAGTGGGTGGACAGTTATTCGCCCGATACGCTCAGAGTTTTTGCCCGAGATAGCCAAGAAATTAGAAATCCCGATTACCGTGGTCAGTCCGTAGAATTAACAGGCGAGATACTTTATCCGGGCGTTATCGGCAAAGTGTATTCTGTGGACAACAACGGCAAAAAATTAGAATTGATCGAAATATTGACTCGGTCGGACTTGATTAGGATGGCCGGAATTACAGTGTAAGCAGGGGGTTGGTTTATATGTGGGTTTACAGAGATAAAGCGGGTAGTACGGCGGCATCTGCCAGATTGGTAGGCGGTAATTCGCTATCAGTACAAACCGGACATGGCGTTAAATTCGGAGATGACATTACGCCCGATAGTCCAATGCGTATCACGGTCTATCGCGGGACCACTCTATTGGGGGTGCTTAAGTGCGTTGGTCGAACAGGGGATGTCCTCCAAATTGACGGGCCGGTAGACGACTACGCTGATTTCGCCGTTCAGCAAAATGACAAAGTCGGCAATATCCCGTTAGCAGGGGATTTCAATGATCTGTGGGGTGAAATTTCCACTGTTATAGATGATATCGTTGATCTGAATACCGATCTTAATGATAAAGAGGATAAGCTACCGACCGGCGGAACAAGTGGGCAATTCCTGGCGTTTGATCGCACATGGCAAACACCCCCTGCTAATGATTTGTCCGGCTATTATGATAAAGACGAAGTTGATGATTTGCTGAGTGAAAAACAAGACAGTCTGCCAAGTGGTGGTACGTCCTCTAATTATCTCAGGGGTGATGGTGTTTGGGCGACTCCTCCAACGACTTCTCCCGGTGGTTCATCAGGGCAAATCCAATTTAATAATGGTGGGGCATTCGCCGGTTCATCTTCGCTAGTTTACGATTCTGCAAACAAAAGAGTAGGACTATCGACAACCCCATCATCAACACTGGACGTTCAGGCCAACGGCTCGGAAGACTTACTAACACTCAGAAATTCAAGTGGTGCGGCCCTCGTAAAAGTATTATCAAATGGCGGTTTCGCCCCCCAGAAAATGCGGTTTGTGCTTGGGCGTTACATTGATCTTGCGGCGGGTACTAGCCTGACCCTCCCCACCTATGCCGCCTATACAGGTACTCTTGTCAAAGTCCAGGTTTCGGCCGAGTCAAATCCCGTTGGTGGTGGTTTCACATTTGATATCAAGAAAAACGGCACATCAATTTTTTCGGCCGGTCAAACAGTCGCCGCGAATACGACCACTCTCCAAACCATTACAGCGTTTTCCAATACCTCCGTTAGTGCGGGCGACACCTTCACGATTGATATTTCAAGCCCCGGAACCGGCGTCCAAAACGTAATTATCGAACTGGTGTATTTGGCGAGGAACCAATAACAATGGCGAACGGGACTTTCTTGGGGATTGATACCGCGACCCTCGGCCGATGGATCGGGAAGTTCGGTGCCGGTTATTGGTCTGCGAAAACATATAACGGGGTTTTACCCTCATGGCTTACCTCTACAGTGGTTTCGAGTGCCAGCACGGGCACGATCACCCTGTCAAATACCGATAATTATTTTCAGATTCCCGGTTCATCGGATAGCAATACTTATACAAGCCTTACGAGTTGCAATATCGATTTGACGCTGGTCGATTCCAAAGTCTATGTGACGTCCATCTTCATACTTTCTTCCACGTCGCCCCGACAGCTAACATTCAAATTGCAGAACACGGCCGGCGACACCACATACTCCTCTTACACGGACCCTACGCCGTGGTCAAGTCAGGGCAAATGGTACAGGTTTGTGCATTGGGGTGGGTCGTGCAGAATAAGAATCGAGAGCGTGTCGGGGGTAGTCACCTTGTGCGGCGTTGTGTTCGACAAGTTTGACAATCAATTTGGACATACATGTGAGGAATAATCATGCCGATCGATAACATTGCGATTATTGTCCCTGCAACCGGACAGGCTTTAAATACGGGTTGGGCTTATTGTTTAGAGAGTAATTTCAATTGGGGGATGAAAACCGCCCGAATTGTCTATGATTGCTACGCGAGTAAAGACCTGGCCTATGCGGGTAATCCACCAATCACCCAAGTTGAGGTTAATTTATCGCCCAACAGTCAACCCGCTATTACTCAGTCTACGTTAGTCAGTGCGGGTGTTCCCGCCGAATATGATGAGCAGGGGGTGGAGATTTCGCCCGAAGTTCTACCCGTTTACAACACCACGGTAATTCGCCCGGAGATTCCAGGTTTGCCCGAACTGATCGCCGAAAACTTCACAATGTACAGCAATCTCGCCCAAGTCCTAGATAACCTCCTGCTTACAATTCAGCCCGAGTTTTCTGGTGGTCAAATTGAGGGGGCATAACAATGTTTGCCGATTTTAATCTATTCAGCGACTATCATTTGTTTGGCGACTGGTTTGACGATCAACCTCAGCCGGGGATAAAAGCACACTATACAATTCCCTCGGCTTGTTTAATCTATGACGGCGTAGAACCCGGGGCCTGTCTCATTATCGAGGGTTGACGTACTACAGATGTAAGATACGTGGTCAAATAAAAAAGAAGATGTTAGCAGGGGGTGGGTTTGTCATACAGGCAGATTCATTCCCTTGCTTCGCATATACAGACTATTAAAACGCTCATTGCCCATATAATGATGAAATAAGCATACATTAATGCGGGATAACCTTGTGATTTCGCCCAAGATGTAAATAGTAGAATAAGAACACCCTGTCGATATATGATAAGACTACACAAACATAATAGAAGAGGAAGAACATCAGGGCATAGGAAGTGTGTCCAAAAAAATAACTCTCATCCGCTGTGGACTACACCCCCCAACATTTCACGTTGCAATGACTATCCCTATCGTCTTAACTGTAATTTCTGTATGTAGTGAAACCATCGACATTCTTGTCTTAAGGGGGAACCCCCGTTCACACTGTCCGATTCGAGCGGTCTTCATGGCCTACCCAATCCGACAGTCCCGGAGCGTAGCGACCGACCGTTGAGCCGACCAATTTGCCACGTCGATTACCCACGAAAATTACCACTCCTTGGCGGGCGGCTAAAGTGTTGTGGGACAAAGGTTTGCGGTGAGTGCGGGCCGACCATCCTAGTCCAACCTCTACTACGACGTGTGAGCGTCGTCGTGTCCGAGACCGCGATCATGACGGCCGGGCTTGGCCGAGCAGGCCGCATCCTTGGCGGATCTTCTCGGCGCTGACGTCGAGCCCCACGCCGCATCGCTTCAGCAGCCCGTCGGTCTCATAGCGACCGAGACCGAGGGCCTCGCCGAGCTGGCGATGGGTGATCTCGCGCCCGCGGAAGAGTTCGACCAGCAGGGCTTCCCGGGCCTTCTCATTGAGTTCGTCGGGGCCTGGTCGAAACTCCCTCACGAGGGGGCCCGCACCGATCCCGCGTCGTGGACGTGCGGCGCGGGGGCCGTCGCCTCGTCGGCCGGCGGGGGGGCGTCTTGCGGGGCGGGCTCGGGACGGAGGGCGAAGAGGACCAGGGTGCAGGCCCCGCAGACGAGCATGACGTCGGCGACGTTGAAGATGGCCCAGTTGAAGCCCACGGAGTCGACGTGGAAGTGGACGAAGTCGCGGACGTGGCCGAAGGCGAGGCGGTCGTAACAGTTGCCGATCGCGCCGGCCATGATGAGGCCGAGGGCCACGGTCAGCGGCAGGCTCGACGCCGCGCCGCCGACGAACAGCCAGCCGACGATCGCCGCCCCGGCCGCGACCGAGAGCCCCGCGAAGATCAGGCTGCTGTGCGGCACGCTCCGGCCGAAGCCCCAGAGCGCCCCCTTGTTGTAGCTGGTGCGCAGCTCCAGGACCTCGCCGACCACCGAGACCGGGGGCGAGCCCGGCTCGCCCGCCTCCCGGAAGACGATCGACTTGCTCGCCAGGTCCAACCCCGCGCCGCCGAGGGCGAGGGCCAGGAACAGGAGGAATCGGCTCGCGGCGACGCGGCGCGTCATTCGGGGTTCTCCAGCTTCCGTGCGCACTCGATGCAGTATCGGGTGTAGGGGAGGGCCTCGAGCCGGGCCCGGGCGATCGGCCGCTCGCACTCGGCGCAGGCGCCGTAGGTGCCGTCGCCGATGCGGCCGAGGGCCTCGTCGATGAGCTTGAGCGTCTCCTGCTCGTTCTCGATCAGGCCCAGGGTGAACTCCTGGTCGTAGTTCTCGGTGCCGACGTCCGCCATGTGGAGCGGGACGTTGGAGAGGTTGGAATCGTTCTGGTTGCGGCGGAGGGCCTCGTCGGTCATGCGGCCGACGTTCCCGCGGAGCCGGTCCGACAGGTCTTTCAGCAGGCGGTGGTAAGGCCCGAACTCTTCCGGCTTGAGGCTGGCGGACATGGCGACCCCCGACTTGACGAACCCGCACGATCCGGGCCCCGGCCGCCGGCTGCTGCGGCCCGCCCGTCATCCCTCCACACTACACGGACCGCGGGACCGAAGGCCACCCCTATCCCGCCCCCCGCGGCGGGCGGTTTGACCCCCGCCGCCCATCGGGTAGGATCGAGGGGGGCGGCGTCCGATCCTCCCTCCGGCCCGATACCGAGCCCGCCCGGGAGCATGACCGCGCCCGGCCCGCCGGCGCAGCCCCCGCGGTCGAGACCCTCTCGCCATGAGCACCAGCCCCAAGACCATCTTCGTCACCGGCGCGACCGGCCTCGTCGGCGGCCACGCGGTCGAGGAGGCGCTGGCCCGCGGCCACCGCGTCAAGGCCCTCGTCCGCGCCTCCAGCGACGCCCGCAAGCTCGACGAGTGGGGCGTGGAGAAGATCCTCGGCGACCTGGAGGACGCCGACGCCCTGGCCCGGGGCGTCGCCGGCGCCGACTGGGTCTTCAACTGCGCCGCCAAGGTCGGCGACTGGGGCACCCTCGCCGAGTTCCGCCGCCTGAACGTCGAGGCCCTCCGGCTGCTGCTCGACGCGGCCGTCGCGGCCAAGGTGCGGCGGTTCGTCCACGTCAGCTCGCTGGGCGTCTACGAGGGCCGCGACCACTTCGGCACCGACGAGGCCACCCCGCCCGCCGCCGACTCGCTCGACGCCTACACCCGCTCCAAGACCGAGGCCGAGACCCTGGCCCTCTCCTACTGCAAGGAGAAGGGGCTCCCCGTCGCGGTCGTCCGCCCCGGGTTCATCTACGGCGAGCGCGACCGCACCGTCCTGCCCAAGCTGCTGACGAACCTCCGCCGCGGGACGTTCGCCTACTTCGGGTCGGGCGAGCAGGCCCTCAACTGCATCTACGTCAAGAACCTGGTCCACGGGATCTTCCTCGCCGCCGAGAACCCCGACGCCGTGGGGGAGGTCTTCAACCTGACCGACGGTGAGCCCGTCAGCAAGCGCCGGTTCGTGGGGAGCGTGGCCGACCTGGCCGGCCTCCCCGCGCCCCGGCGGAAGATCCCCCTGAAGCTGGCGAAGTTCCTGGCGACCGTCGTCGAGGGGGGGGCCAGGCTCCGCGGCCGCAAGGACGCCCCGATCATCAACAAGGCCCGGTACAAGTTCCTGGGCCTGCACCTGGACTACTCCATCGAGAAGGCCCGCCGCGTGCTGGGCTACTCGCCCCCCTACGGCTTCGACGAGGCCATCGCCCGCGCCATGGCCGAGCACGCCCCGGCCCCCCGCGGCTGACCCGCCCCACCCGGCATGAAATGAACCCCCAACCGAGGGAGCGATCCTGATGAGCATTCCCGGCGGCAAGTCCGCGGCCGTCCTGGTCGAGAAGTTCTACGAGGACCTGGAGCTGTGGTACCCGGTGTACCGGCTGCGGGAGGCCGGCTACGACGTGAAGATCGTCGGCCCCAAGGCGGGCGAGTCCTACGCCTCCAAGCACGGCTACCCGGCGAAGGCGGACGTGGCCGCGGCCGACGTGAAGGCCGACGACTTCGACGTCGTCATCATCCCCGGCGGCTACTCGCCCGACCACATGCGCCGCACGCCGGCGATGATCCAGCTCGTCGCCGACGCCGCGAAGCTCGGCAAGGTCGTGGGGGCCATCTGCCACGGCCCCTGGATGCTCTGCTCCGCCCGCTGCATCCAGGGCCGGAACGTCACCGGCTTCTTCGCGATCAAGGACGACGTCGAGAACGCCGGCGGCGTCTGGCAGGACGGCGCCTGCGTCCGCGACGGCAACATCGTCACCAGCCGCACGCCGGAAGACCTCCCCGTCTTCATGCAGGGGATCCTGGCCACCCTGGCCCAGCAGGGCTGACCCCGGGCCGCGGCGGGGCGATCGCCCCGCCGTCGCCTGGTCGCGGCCGCTCGCGGGCTCTACAATGACTCCGCGAACGGCCCGGCGTCGGTGCCGTCGCCGGGGACGACCGGAGGGCCAGCCGAGGATGCCTGCGACCGACGACGTGGAACTGGACCTGATCGCCGTGGGGGCGCATCCCGACGACGTGGAGATCGCCTGCGGCGGGACCCTCGCCAAGCTCGCCCGCAAGGGCTACGCCGTCGGGATCGTCGACCTGACCGACGGCGAGCCCACGCCGGGCTCGCCCGGCCCCGACGTCCGCCTGGAGGAGGCCCGCCGCGCCGGCGAGATCCTGGGCGTGACCCGGCGGTTCAACCTGAACCTCCCCAACCGCCGCCTGTTCGACGGCTTCGAGGCCCGCGTCGCCCTGGCCAAGGTCTTCCGCCGCCACCGGCCCAAGGTCGTGATCGGCTTCGGCGGCAAGACCGTCATGGCCTCGCCCGACCACTACCAGGCGATGCTCATCACCGACGCCGCCGTCTTCTACAGCCGGCTCACCAAGTGGGACGAGCACTTCGACGGCCTGCCGCCCCACACGATTACCAACCAATTGAGTTTCCCGCTGGCCCTGCATGGATTAGACTTGCCGGAGTCGTCCGGCTTCATCATCGCCGACATGGGCTCCACCCTCGACGTCAAGCTGGAAGCCGTGCGCTGCTACCAGACACAATTCCCCGCGACGAAGGTAGGTATCTTCAAGGCCGTGGAGACCATGAACCGCTACCACGGCCTCACCGCGGGGTACGAGGCGGGCGAGATCTTCCTGACCTATCGGTCCGTCGGCGTCGACGACCTCATGCGCTGGGCGAGCCCGGCCCACGCCCGGACCTGAGCCCCGGGACGGGTCGGGCCGATCCGCGGCGACCCAACGAGGAATAGAAAGCGACTCTCGTGGCCCTGTTAACCAGCCTCAAGCGATGGTGGCGGCGCACGTTCGGCGGCGGATCCGGCCACGACCCGGAGGCCACCGACGAGTTCGCCACCCTCTCCTCGCTGACCCTCGACCCGGGCCGCCTGCGCCTCAAGGTGGGCGTCGTCTCGGTGCGCGGCAACTATCGCGAGCACAACGAGGACAACTACTACGTCCCCGGCCGCCGTCCCGTCCGGTATGACGTCCTGGCCGAGAGCGGCGAGACCCCGGCCGTGACGCTGGAGCCCCCCAACCTGTTCATCGTGGCCGACGGCATGGGGGGCCAGCAGGGGGGCGAGCAGGCCAGCCTCATGGCCGTCGAGCTGATCCCCCGCGAGGTCGCCAAGCGGCTCTCCCCCGACGACGCCGAGCCCCGCCACGTCCAGGAGGCGATCCGCGAGGCCGTCGCCCAGGTCAACCAGGAGATCCTCGGCAGCTCCGGCGCGATCACCGAGTTCTCGAACATGGGGACGACCGTCGTCCTCGCCCAGTTCCTCCCGGACAAGGTCTACATCGCCGGCCTGGGGGACTCGCGCGCCTACCGCCTTCGCGACGGCGTGCTGGAGTGCCTGACCAAGGACCACAACCTGGCCCGCGCCCTGCTCGACGCCGGCACCATCACGGCCGAGGAGCTGGACAACCACAAGTTCAAGAACGTCCTGTACCTCTACCTCGGCAGCAAGGACGCCCGCGGCGGGCCGGAGGACTTCCGCGTCATGGACGTCCGCCGCGGCGACCGCTTCCTCATGGCCAGCGACGGCCTCACCGGCGTCGTCGCCGACGCCGAGATCGGCCGCGTGCTGGGCTCCGTCGCCGACCCCCAGGAGGCCGCCGTCCTGCTCAAGAACCTGGCGCTCGCGAACGACTCCAAGGACAACATCACCTGCCTGATCGTCCACGTCGTCGCCCACGAGTAAGATGGCCGAGACGGGCGGCGAGCCTCGGATCCCCAAGGCGATGAAGGTCGGGCGATGATCGGGCTGGACGAGTTCCTGGAATGCGTGGGCCGCTCGGGCCTGGTCCCCCCGGCCGAGCTGGCGCCCCTCCGCGCCTCCGGCGCCCGCGAGGACGCCGTCGGCCTCGCCCGCCGGATGGTCCAGCGCGGGCTGTTGACGCAGTATCAGGCCAGCAAGCTCCTCGCCGGCGCGACCCGCGGCTTCTTCCTCGGTGGCTACCGCATCCTCCGCCAGCTCGGCGAGGGGGGCATGGGCAAGGTCTACCTCGCCGCCCACGAGGGGGACGCCCGCCAGGTCGCCATCAAGGTCCTCCCCCCGCGCCGCGCCCAGGAGCAGGCCAACAGCCTCGCCCGGTTCAAGCGCGAGATGGAGCTGTCCTCGCGCTGCAACCACCCCAACGTCGCCCGCACGCTGACCTTCGGCCAGGACGGCGACGTCCACTTCATGGTCCTGGAATACATCCCCGGCCTGAGCCTGTTCGACCTGGTCAAGGACGAGCGGCACGGCCCTCTGCGGGTGGCGGCGGCCTCGCGGCTGTTCCTGCGGATCCTCAGCGGCCTGGAGGCCGCGCACGCCGCGGGGCTGGTCCACCGCGACATCAAGCCGTCGAACGTCATGATCACCCCCGAGGGGGACGCCAAGATCCTCGACCTGGGGCTGGCCAAGGCGCTCGGCGAGGAAGGGGGCCTGACCCGGGCCAACACCCTGCTGGGGACGCTCGACTACGCCAGCCCGGAGCAGCTCAGCGACGCCACCAAGGCCGACGCCCGCAGCGACCTCTACAGCCTGGGGTGCACGCTCTACTTCGCCCTCGCCGGCGCGCCGCCGTTCGAGGGGGGCGACGCGATCAACAAGATCTACAAGCAGCGGATGGACGACCCCGAGCCGATCGAGAAGGTCGCCAAGGGGGTCCCCGCCGCGTTCGCCGCCATCGTCCGCAAGCTGATGTCCAAGGACCCGGCCGACCGCTACCAGACCTGCGCCGAGCTGCGTCCCGACCTGGAGCGCTGGACCGACTCCCTCTACGTCCGGTCGCTCCTCGGCCCCTCCGGCGAGCAGGCCCACGCCTTCCACCCGCCGCCGCCGGTGCTGGAGGAGGACGACCTGAAGCTGCTCGCCGCCGACTCCAGCCCGAGCGTCATCTCGATCCGCGACCTGGGCGAGGCCGAGCCGTCGCCGGCCCCTCGGCGTCGCCAGCCCCCGCGCCCCGTCGCCCCCCGCTACCGCCCCCCCCGCGGCGAGGCGAGGCCCGGGTTCTTCGACGACAGCCGATGGCTGCTGCACTTCTCGCTGTTGGTCCTGGCCGTCGGCCTCGTCGCCATCCTCGCCATCGCCCTATTCGTCCATTCGTGACGCGGGCGGTGGACGAGGAGGTGGACTTCCGTATCATTGAGCGGGTCTTTCATCCGCCCCCTCCGTCCGAGGCCCCATGAAGCGGAAGCCCGCGCGCGACGACGTCCTCGACCTGTTCCTGCCGCCGGTCTCGGCCTGGTTCCGCTCGGCGCTGGGGGAGCCGACCTCGCCGCAGCGGCTGGGGTGGCGGGCGATCGCGTCGGGGCGGAACACGCTGATCGCGGCCCCGACCGGATCGGGCAAGAGCCTGGCGGCGTTCCTCGCCGGGCTGGACCTGCTCTGGCGCGAGCCGACGCGCGGGCGGGGCGTGCGGATCCTCTACGTCTCGCCGCTGAAGGCCCTGAACGCCGACGTCCATCGCAACCTCCGGATCCCGCTGGAGGGGATCCTCGCGGAGGCCGAGGCGTCCGGGACGCCGTTGCGGGCGCTCTCGACGGCCGTGCGGAGCGGGGACACCCCGGCGAGCGAGCGGGCGAAGATCCTCCGCAGGCCGCCCGAGATCCTCATCATCACGCCCGAGTCGCTCCACCTCATGCTCACCTCGCAGGCCCGCGAGACGCTCCGCGAGGTGTCGCACGTCGTCGTCGACGAGATCCACGCCCTCTGCGGCGACAAGCGCGGGGTGTTCCTGGCGCTCCTCCTCGAACGCCTGGAAGCCCTGGGCTCCGGCCGGCCGTTCGTCCGCATCGGGCTGTCGGCCACGCAGAAGCCGCTGGAGGAGGTCGCCCGCTACCTCGGCGGGGCGCGGCCCGTCGAGATCGTCGACGCCAGCGGCCGGAAGCCGATGGACCTGCGCGTCATCTGGCCCGCGGGCGACGCCGGCCTCGGCCCGCCCGGCTCGATCTGGCCGGCCATCGAGGACCGCGTCCTCGGTCTGGTGGAGGAGCACCGCTCCACGCTGGTCTTCGCCAACAACCGCCGGACCGTCGAGAAGCTGACCGCCCGCCTGAACGAGCTGGCGACGCGCGACGTCGAGCGCCAGGCCCCCGGCGACGATCCCGAGCCCGTCCCGTTCCGCGCCCACCACGGCAGCCTGAGCCTGGACGAGCGCCGGACCACCGAGGAGATGCTGAAGAACGCCGAGCTCCGCGCCGTGGTCTCGACGGCCTCTCTGGAGCTGGGCATCGACATGGGCGAGGTCGACCTCGTCTGCCAGGTGGAGTCGCCGGGGAACGTGGCGCGGGGGCTCCAGCGCGTGGGGCGGTCGGGGCACCTCGTCGGCGGGACGAGCCGGGGCCGGCTGATCGCCAAGACGCCGGCCGACCTGCTCGAATCCGCGGCCCTCGCCCGCGCGATGCTGGAGAACGACATCGAGCCCCTGCGCGTGCCGCGCAACTGCCTGGACGTCCTGGCGCAACAGGTCGTCGCGTGCGTGGCCGTGGATCGGTGGGACGTCCCCGACCTGTTCAACCTCGTGCGCCGGGCGTATCCCTTCAGCGACCTCCCGGCCGAGGCGTTCGAGCGGGTCCTGAGCCTGGTCTCCGGCCGCTACTCGACCGGGTCGATCCGCGACCTCCGCGCGCGGGTGGCTTGGGACCGGATCCACAACAAGCTGGCCCCGCTGCCGGGGACCTCGCGGCTGGCCCTCACCGGCGGCGGCACCATCCCGGACGTCGGCCACTACCCGGTGTACCTCGGCGAAGGGGGGCCGAAGCTCGGCGAGCTGGACGAGGAATTCGTCTTCGAGCGCCGCGTCGGCGAGAGCTTCATGCTGGGCAACAGCGCCTGGCGGATCGACCACATCGACGTCCACAAGGTGCTGGTCAGCCCGGCGGGGGGCTCACAGGTCGTCATGCCCTTCTGGCGCGGCGAGACCAACCCACGCTCGATGGAGCTGGGCCGCGCCGTCGGCCGGCTCACCCGCGAGATCGCCGACGGCCTCGACGACCCCGGGCTGACGCAGCGTCTCGAAGACGAATGCCGGCTGGAAGCCCCCGCGGCGCGGTTCCTGGTCCGCTACGTCGGCCGCCAGAAGCGGCTCGCGGGCGTGGTCCCGGACGAGCGGACCATCCTGGTCGAGACCTTCTGCGACCCCGCCGGCGAGACGGTGCTGGCGGTCCTCTCGCCCTACGGCCGGATGCACCTGGGCTTGAAGCTCGCGCTGCTGGGGAGGATCCAGGACCGATTCGGCGTCACCGCCTCCTGCCTGCACGGGGACGACGGCCTCCTGTTCCGGCTCCCCGGGATGGACGACCCGCCGTTGGACCTGCTCGACGGCCTCGACGGCGCGGAGGCCGAGCGGCTGATCCGCCGCGTGCTCCCCGACACCGCCCTGTTCGGCCTGCGGTTCCGCCAGAACGCCGGCCGGGCGCTGCTGATGCCCCGGCCCGACCCGTCGAAGCGCACGCCCCTGTGGCTCCAGCGGCTGCGGGCGAAGGACTTGCTGGGCGTCGTCGGCGAGTTCCCCGACCATCCCATCGTCGTCGAGACCTTCCGCGAGTGCCTGGACGACGACCTCCAGATGCCCCGGCTCCGCGCGTTCCTGGACGCCATCGCCGCCGGGTCGATCCGCGTGGAGGCCCGCGCCGCCGAGGTGGCCTCGCCGTTCGCGTCGGAGCTGGTGTTCCAGTTCACGCAGGCTTACATCTACGAGTGGGACGAGCCCCGGCGCAAGCCGGAGCCCTCGGCGACGGCGTCGGTGGACGAGTCGCTGCTCGACGGCCTGCTGCACTCGCTGGAAGCCGGCCGCGCGCTCGACGCCCAGGCCGTCGGCCGCGTCGAGAACCGCCTGCGGGGCCACGGCCGCCCGCCGCGCACGGCCGACGAGATGGCCGAAACCCTGCGCACGCTCGGCGACCTCGCGCCGTCCGACCTCGCCGGTCCGATGGAGGCGTTCGCGAAGGAGCTGGAGGGGCAGGGGAGGGCCGCCCGGATCGAACTGCCCCGCACCGCCGAGCCCTCGCGCTGGATCCTCGCCGAGGAACGGTCGCTCTACGAATCGGCCTTCGAAGCGGACGACGAGGACGCCCTCCGGACCATCGTCCGTCGCTTCCTCCGCACCCACGCGCTGATCGGCCTGGCCGACGTCCTGCGACGCTACCCGATGGCCCCGGAGGCCGCGCGCACGTTGCTGGAGGAGTGGGTGGAGTCGGAAGGGGTCGTGCGGGTCGAGGGGGACGACGGCCCGCGCTGGGCCGAGCGCGAGAACCTGGCCGAGGTGCAGCGGCTGGCCATCGCCCGCCGTCGCCAGGAGAGCGTGGCCGTCGCGCCGGAGGTCTTCGCCGACTTCGTCGCCCGCCGTCAGCTCGTCCATCCGGCCGACCGCGCGACGGGCGTCGAGGGCGTGGCGCGGGCGCTGGAGGTGCTCCAGGGATTCGCCGCGACGGCCGAGGCGTGGGAAGGCGAGCTGCTCCCCCGCCGCGTCGAGGGCTTCCGGCCGGCGATGCTCGACGAGGCCCTGGCCCGCGGCGGCTGGTCGTGGCGGGCGGAGGGGGACGGGCCGACGGTCGCGATCGTCCCCCGCGACTTCGCCGACGGCTGGCCCGCGCGCGAGGACGCGCCGCCGAGCGAGCCCGAGCGAGCCCTGTTCGACGTCCTGTCCCGCCGCGGGGCCTCGTTCGCGGCCGACCTGGCGCGAGCGGCCGGGATGGACCTGCTCGACCTCCGCCGCGTCCTCCGCACGCTGATGCGCCGGGGCCTGGCGACGAACGACCGCTTCGACCCGCTCCGGCCGGGGGCGTTCGAGGTGCTGGACGTCGTCGAGGGGGCCTCGCGCGGCCTGCGCCGGGGGCGGTCGTCGCGGCGTTCCGACTTCGCGCAACCCGAGGGCCGCTGGGAGGCCGTCGCGGCGGCGGCCGAGGATCCGGAGGCCCGCGCCCTGGCGTGGATCGACGCCCTGTTCGGGCGCTACGGCGTCCTGGCCCGCGAGACGGTCGGCATGGATCCCTGGGCCCCGCCGTGGGCCGAGCTTTACCCGCACCTGGCCCGGCTGGAGCTGCGCGGGGAGATCCGCCGCGGGTACTTCGTGGAGGGGCTCTCGGGCGTGCAGTACGCGACCGAGGAGGCGGCGGAGGGGCTCGCGGCGCTGGCCTCCGGCGCGGGCCGCGACGACGCCGAGGTCTTCCTCGCCGCGTCCGACCCGGCGAACCTCTACGGCTCCGGGGCCCCGCTCGACGTCCCGCTGCTGGAAGGGGGGACGGCCCGCCTGCTCCGATCGCCGGGGAACTTCCTGGTCCTCCGCGGCGGCCGTCCGGTCCTGATCCTGGAGGCGTACGGCAAGCGGCTGACCGGCCTGGCGTCGGCTTCGAAGGTGGAGCTGGATGCGGCCCTGGCGCGGGTGCTGGATCTGGCCTCGGCCGACAGGCGGGTGTTCAAGGTGGAGTCGTACAACGGCCAGCCGACCCTCTCCAGCCCCGCGGCCGGGCGGCTGGCCGAATTGGGGTTCGTCCGCGACTACCCGGCCATGACGTACTACGCCGCGTGGTCGCCCGGCGGGATTTGAAGTTTCCGTGGATCCTTCCAAACGGGGCCGCCCCCGGGTTTGCCATCCGGGGCCGTCGGATGTAGGCTTCGAAGGAGTCGACCCGACCGGAGCATCCCGCAGGAGTCGCCCTTCCACGATGGCCCCCGTCGCCCCGTCGAGCCCCGAGGACCGGACGTACGACTGCATCGTCATCAGCGACCTGCACCTGGGCAGCGCCGTCTGCCAGGCGCGGCTGCTGGAGGAGTTCCTGATCTGGGCGTTCGACCACTGCCGGACGCTGGTCATCAACGGCGACATCTTCGACGATCTGAATTTCAAGCGGCTGAGCAAGCGTCACTTCGCCTGCCTGAAGCTGATCCGACGCAACAGCGACCGCAGCGACATCCGCGTGGTCTGGGTCCGCGGCAACCACGACGGCCCGGCCGACATCGTCGGCCACATCGTCGGCGTGGAGATCCACGACGAGGTCGTCTACGAGAACGGCAAGATCCGGCTCCTCATCCTCCACGGCGACCAGTTCGACACCATCGTCAGCGGCCATCCCTGGCTCACCGACCTGGCCTGCGCGGCGTTCTACTACATCCAGAAGTGGATGCCCCATCGGGCGGCCCGTTGGATCCGCCGCATCTCCAAGAAGTTCCAGCGCAACAGCCAGCTCATCGAGCGGCGGGCGTCGGAGTACGCGCGGAGTCGTGGATTCCACTTCGTCACTTGCGGCCACACCCACCTGCCGCTCGTCGCCGAGCACGACGGGGTCGTCTATATCAACAGCGGGACCTGGACCGAGGCCCCGCCGTGCCCGTTCGTCGTCGTCGAGGGGGCGGAAGTCCGCCTGGAATACTGGCCGCTGCCGGCGTTCGTCCTCGACCCCGAGCCGACCGAAGGGGCCGAGCCCCGACCGATCGCGTCCGCCCCGATCCTGCCGGCGATGGGATGAGGGATCGGCACGGCGCGGCACGGCGTTTCCATGCAATGGAGGCGCGGAGCCCCAACCCGTCCCCGAGGAGATCCCAGCCGTGCAGACCCGGACCGAGCGCGATTCGATGGGTTCGATGGAGGTCCCGGCCGACGCCTACTACGGCGCGCAGACGGAGCGGGCCCGGCGGAACTTCGAGATCGGCGGCCTGCGGTTCCCCCGGGCGTTCCTCCGGGCGCTGGGGCTGGTCAAGAAGTCGGCCGCGCGGGTGAACGTGGGGTTGGGGCTGCTGGACGCCAGGCTCGGCGGGCTGATCGAGGAGGCGGCGCAGGAGGTCGTGGACGGCCGGCTCGACGGCTGGTTCCCGCTGGTGATCTTCCAGACCGGGAGCGGCACGTCCACGAACATGAACGCCAACGAGGTCGTCGCCGGCCGCGCCAACGAGCTGGCGACGGGCACGCGCGGGGGCCGATCGCCCGTCCACCCCAACGACGCCGTGAACATGGGCCAGTCGTCCAACGACGTCATCCCGACGGCCATCCACGTCGCGGCGCGCGAGGAGATCGAGAAGCGGCTGATCCCGGCGTTGGAGCGACTCCACGCCGCGCTGGCCGAGCGGGCCGAGGCGTTCGACGGGGTCGTGAAGATCGGCCGGACGCACCTCCAGGACGCGGTGCCGATCCGGCTGGGCCAGGAGTTTTCGGGCTATGCCTCGCAGGTGGAGCACGGCCTCCGACGCGTCCGTGCGGCCTCGGAGGCGCTGGCCGAGATCCCCATCGGCGGCACGGCGCTGGGGACCGGGGTGAACACCCACGCCGAGTTTCCCGAACGGATGGCGGCGGCCCTCTCGGGCGAGGTCGGCGTGGCGTTCCGGCCGGCGTCGAACCCCTTCGAGGCCATGGCCAACCGCGACGCCGTCGTCGAGGCTTCGGCCATGCTCCGGACGCTCGCCGTCAGCCTGTCGAACGTCGCGAACAATCTCCGACTGCTGGGATGCGGCCCGCGCTGCGGGATCGCCGAGATCCGCATCCCGGAACTCCAGCCGGGCAGCTCGATCATGCCGGCCAAGGTCAACCCGGTCATCCCCGAGGCCGTCATGATGGTCGCGGCGCAGGTGGTGGGGAACGACGCGACGATCGCCTGGGCGAACGCGCTGGGGTCGAACTTCGACCTGAATGTCATGATGCCGGTGATGGCCTACAATTTGTTGGAGTCGATCGACCTGCTGACGGCCGCCGCCGACCACCTGGCCCGCAAGTGCGTGGACGCCCGCGAGTTCCTGGCGGATCAGGAGGCGCACGGCGTCTCCCGGATCGAGGCCGACGAGGAGCGTTGCCGGGAGCACGTTGAGCGGAGTTTGGCGATGTGCACGGCCCTGGCGCCGCGGATCGGCTACGACAACGCCTCGGCGCTGGCGAAGGCGGCCTACCGCGAGGGCTCGACGGTCCGCGAGGTCGCCCGCGCGATGGCGGGGCTCGGCCCGGAGGAGGTCGCCCGACGCCTGGGCGGGCCGGCCTCGGCCGACGTCCTCCGCGAGCACGGCGGCTTCCCGCCGGAGGAGGAGGTCGACCGCCTGCTCGACCCGGCCCGCCAGACCGAACGGGGCTCGACCGGCGGGGGCGGGGGCTGAGCGTGGTTTCGGGGAAACTCCCCTGGGCGGCGCGGGTCGGGTCGGGGACAATCGGGCGATCCGGGACGCGCGACCACGAGGGGTCCTCTCATGACCGAGAATCCGGAGTTCGATCTCGAATCCGCCTGGCTCGCCCCCGCCCCCCCCGGCGACCCGACGCCCGCGCCGGCGGAGGTCGCCCCGCCGGAGCAGGCCGTCGCGCCCGAGCCGGTGGTCGTGATCCGGTATCGCAACCGGGGCCTCCACCCGGTCCTGATGCTGCCGATCGCGCTGATCGCCTCACTCGCCCTGCTCGCGGGGTATCACGCGTACGTCGAGCCGGTCGCGGGGCATGCGGCCCCCGGCCCCTCGCCTCGGCCCGCGGCGACGGTCGCGAGCCTGGACGAATCCGTCGCCCAGGCCGCCGCGGCGTTCGCGAAGGACGAGGCCCCGCTCCCGGGCCCGCTCACGCTGGAAGGTCGGCCCCTGCCGCACGAGCCGGCCCCGCCCGCGAAGCCGCCTGAAGCCGCCCCCGCGCCGACGCCCGAGCCGGGGCCCCCGCCGCCCGCCGCCGAGGCCGTCCCGGCCGAGGAGGCTCGTTCGCGGATCTCGATCGCCTCGGCCTCGCCGACGTTCGCCGGCCCGACGGAGGCCGACCCCGCGCCGGCCGCGGAGCCGGCCCCGCCCGCCGACGTCGCCAAGCCCGCCGAGACGCCCCTCCCCTCGCAGGAGGAGATGATGGAGCGGATCCGCCAGGAGGCCGAGCTGAAGGCGATCCAGCGGGCCGAGATGGAGCGCCGCCAGGCGGAGGATCTGGAACGCCTGAAGGAGGAGTCGGTCAAGCGGCTGGAGGAGGAGCGGGCCCAGTTCCGCCGGCAGTTGCGAAGCATCCTGAAGGGCGAGCCCGCGGACGCCGGCGCGGCCATCGAAGCCCTCTGCGAGCAGTTCGGGCGGAACTACAGCCCCGGCGTGAAGGAGCGGGCCAACGCCATCCTCGCCCACAACAAGGGGCGGCTCACCAGCGACGCCGAGGTCCGCATCCTCCGGTCGCTGGGCGTCCCCGAGCCGGCGGTCCTCGATTTCCTCTGCAACCGCCTGAATCGCTCGCTCCGCTCCCGCAATGGGCCCCACGACCCCGACGAGGCGCGGGTCGTCGCCGCCCGCCAGCTCCTGCGCATCCCGACGACCGTCGCGGCCCCGGCCGACTCGACGCCCGCGCCGCCGCCGTCCCCGGCCCGATCGCCCGTCTATCGCCGGGCCGCCTCCTGAGGTGCCGCCCCGACCGATCCACCCCCGACGACCAGGGAAGACCGCCCATGCCCGCCCGCCCGCCGCTCTCGCCCCTGCCGGCGCTCGCCGTCGCCCTGCTCCTCGCCGGCCCCGTCGCGGCCGAGGACCGCCCGGACATCAAGGCCGGGACCGACCTCCTGAAGGCGGGCGACGGCCTGGCCGACCAGGGGAAGCCCAACGACGCCCAGGTCCGCTACAAGGAGGCGTTCGAGAAGATCCTCCCGCGCCTCCGCGGCATCCCCTTCCGCCACGAGGTCAAGCGCGACGTCACCAAGCGCGAGAAGCTCCAGGACATGCTCCTGAAGGAGTTCGAGGAGGACATGACCCCGGCCGAGTTCGAAGGGATGGAGAAGGCGTATCGCGCCTTCGGCCTGATCTCGCCCGACCTCGACCTGAAGAAGTTCCTCATCGAGGTCTACTCCGAGGAGATCGCCGCCTACTACGACCCGAAGACCAAGACCATGTACATGATCGAGGAGCCCGAATCCAAGAAGAACGAGCCCCCCACGTTCTTCGAGCGGTTCCTCGGCAAGACCGGCGGGTTCGACAAGGACGAGAACA
>Ga0209958_1000816_pt1 | contig 36231 bp, 41 predicted proteins | sample ThiBio_inoc_plan_FD_183942 | JGI IMG/M metagenome (GOLD analysis project Ga0209958, IMG submission 183942) | Wastewater bioreactor microbial communities from Cape Town, South Africa - Thiocy_inoc_plan (SPAdes) | ecosystem: Engineered > Bioremediation > Thiocyanate > Unclassified | place: South...
CGCCAGCCCGGCGATCACGAGCACGCCGAAGCACCGGGAGTTGAGGTGCAGCCGCCCGTTCGGGTCACGGCGGCAGGACGGCCCCGCCTCGTCGGGCGATGCGGCGGACGAGCCACGCAACGCCCGAGTCTCCTCGGGCCTGCGGGACGCCTGGACCCACATCCTGACGGCGACGAGCACCATGAGCACGGCGAACAGGAGCAGCAGGATGCCCTCGGGGACCCGACGCCCCAGCCACGAGCCGCCCGGAGCCCCCAGCATCCCGGCGGCGGCGAAGAGCAGCCCGGTACGCACCTCGACCTCGCCATGGGCCAGCCGCCGCAGCCCGCCGACCAGAGCGGTCGCCCCCACGGCGGCCAGCGAGACGCCGATCGCCTCACGGGTGCGCACCCCCAGGCCGTAGACCAGCAGGGGCACGGCGAAGATCGACCCGCCGCCCCCGGTCAGCCCCAGCGAGAACCCCACGACCGCCCCGAAGGCGAGGCCCAGGGCGGCCTGCGGCCCGCCGACGGGCATCGTCGAGCCTGCGAACAGGAACAGCGGCCCGATCAGCGAGGGCACGTCGCCTCCTCGGGCTCGGCCCGGTTCCAGGGCATCCGGGCCAGCATCATCCCCATCCCGCAGGTGTCCGTGACCCCGGCGAAGACCAGCCCGGCCCCGACGAACCCCGACAGGCCCAGGAAGGCCGGGTGGACGAACGCCCCCAGCGCCGTGCCGAGCACCACAAGCGAGCCGGCGGCGATCCGCACCTGACGCTCCAGCGAGATCGACTTCTTCCCCCGCAACACGGGCAGCCCGGCCTGCTCCCAGGCGAGCGTGCCGCCTTCGACGTTGACGACGTTGGCGAACCCGGCGGCGTGGAACGCCTCGCACGCCTGCCGACCCCGGCTCCCCGAGCGGCAGATCGTGTAGAGGGGTTCGTCCTTCGTGCCGTTGCGGGCTTCCATCACCGCCCTGGGGTCGAGCCGGTCCAGGGGGACCGACCGTGCCGGCTCGGCGTGGACCTCCCGGTACTCCACGGGGGTCCGCACGTCGATCAGATCGACGGCCCGCCCCCGCCGCCGCAAGTCCTCGACCTCCTGCGGAGTGATCGTCTGGACGCTCATCTCACCCTCCTCCCGGTCTCTCGCCGGATCGCCCACCCGCCCCGACTCATGGCTTGAAGTAGGCATAGCCGTCTTTCTGCTGCTTGCGGACCACCTCGACGGCCCCCGAGGGGACCGTGCCGACCCCCGGCAGCAGGTCCTCCTTGCGGACCGATTTCTGCCGCATCGTGTTCTCGCAGGCCACGAACCTCACCCCCTTCTTGATGAGGGCCTCGACCGCCTCGGCGTGGTCGGTCCGGGCCTTCTCCACCAGGCCGATGCCCGCCCCGTGGCAGACGACCTCGACCTGGGTGTCCGATGCCTCCTTGAGGAGGTTCGTGACGTTCTTCAGGCCCGCCCCCTGGGTGCCGGGCTCGGGGACATTGACGTGGACGACCACCTTCAGCGGCCCGGCCTCGGGCTTGTCGTCCGCCCAGGTCGCCTGGGTCGCCCCCAGGGCCAGGACCGCCATCACTCCGAGCAGCGTCATCCGGTTCATCGATTCACTTCTCCGTTGGGGTCGGTCGGGAGATCCTGATGGTGGGACGGGTCTCGTGTCGGTCTCGATTGCTCTGCGGCGGGGTGCGGTGACACCGCACAGGAGCCGCCCATGCAGGTGGGGACGCCCATCCGGGGCAGGACCCAGCGGTTCAGCACGATCCACAGGGCCAGGACCCCGACGGGCAACGACCAGTCGTACATCGCCTTCCTCCGCATCGCAGCACCTTCCCAAGGGCGTTCGCCGTGCTACAATATTCTCAGTCGCCACGACAACTATATTCCTGTTTGGTTAATCAGTCAAGCCATGGCCGCCACGATCCCCGACGAGTTCCTGGACCTGATGGCCGAGAAGTTCCGCATGCTGGCGGACCCGACCCGGCTGGCGATCCTCCGTTCCCTGATGGCGGGCGAGCGCAACGTCACGCAGGTTGTCGAGGAGACGGGCCGGAACCAGGCCAACGTCTCCAAGCACCTGAAGATGCTCGCCGAGGCGGGGCTGGTCGCCCGCCGCAAGGAGGGGTTGCAGGTCTACTACAAGCTCGACGACCCTCTGGTCGAGCGGCTCTGCAAGCTCGTCTGCGAGACGATCGTCGAGGAGGCGCAGGAGGAGATGGCCCGCCAGAAGAAGCTGCTCCACGGCTGGGGCGGCAAGAAGGGGAAGCCCTAGCGGAACCGTAGGCGGGCTCGGGATTTGCATGATTAGACCGGCTATCCCTTCGTCCCATCGACACACAGGACAACCGCCCCGTGAGGAGGCCCCGATGATTCCCACGACCGTAGCCCGAGTGCCCGAGCACACCGCCGATCATGTGAACGAGGACATCCGTCGCCGCACCCAGGAGGACATCGCCCGGATCGCCGCCGCAGGACCCGAGGCGATCGAACGCCGCCTGGCGGAACTCGACCGGGAGTGGGACATCGAGCGGACGCTGGAGGCCAACGCCGCCACCGTCGCCCTGGTCGGCCTGGGCTTGGGCACCTTCGTGGATCGCCGCTTCCTCCTGCTGCCGGCCGCCGTCGCCGGATTCCTGCTCCAGCACGCCGTCCAGGGGTGGTGCCCGCCGATGCCCGTGTTCCGCCGCCTGGGCGTACGAACGGCCACGGAGATCGAGGAGGAACGGTACGCCTTGAAGGCCCTGCGGGGCGACTTCCGAGGCGTGGGCGAGGGGGACGGCCGGGACCCGGCGGGCGTGGGCAAGGCGCTCCAGGCGGTCCGGCGCTGAGAGGGGGCGGACGATGGACGGGACATCGAAGCGGGAAATCGGTCCGGGTTTCGGGCGTCGTGACCTGCTGCGAGGGGCCGTGGCCCTGCCGTTCGCCCAGGCCCTCGGCGGCCGGGCGGCGGCATTCGGTGCGGACGACGGCGACCGGCGTCCCACGGGGATGATCGGCCGGCAGCGAGACCCGGAGAACCTGGAGTTCCCGTTCTCGGCGCTCGACACCCGCCGCCTCCTCACGCCGAACGAGCAGTTCTACGTCCGCACCCACTTCGAGGTCCCGGAGATCGGGGCGAAGACCTGGAACCTCAAGGTCGAGGGCGAGGTCGAGCGCCCCTTCGAGTTGTCCTACGACGAATTGCGGCGGATGCCCTCGCAGACCGTGACCGCCCTGCTGGAATGCTCGGGCAACGGCCGGGTCTTCCTCGAACCGCCGCAGGTCGGCATCCGCTGGGAACTGGGGGCCGTCGGCACGGCCGAGTGGAAGGGCGTACCGCTCGCCGCCGTGCTGGAGCGGGCGGGCGTCAAGCCGAACGCCGTCGAGGTGATCCTCGAAGGGGCCGACAAGGGCGAGTTCAAGGAGCCCAACCCGAGGACGCCCGGAGTCATCCCCTACGCCCGCAGCCTGCCCCTGGCCAAGGCGAAGGCCCCCGAGGTCCTGCTCGCCTACGAGATGAACGGCGAGCCGCTCCCGCCCCGGCACGGCCATCCCGTGCGTGCGGTCGTGGCGGGCTGGTACGGCATGGCGTCGGTGAAGTGGCTGAAGCGGATCGTCGTCACCGACCGCACCTTCGACGGCTACTTCCAGACGTTCATGTACACGACCTGGGACAGTCGGCATGGGCTGCCGACGATCGTCCCCGTCACCGAGATCCAGGTCAAGGCCCAGGTCGCCCGCCCGGCCCCCTATGAGGTCGTCCCGAAGGGGGAGCCCTACCGCATCTACGGGGCGGCCTGGGCCGGGGGGTCGGACGTGGCGAAGGTCGAGGTCAGCACGGACGGCGGCCAGTCCTGGACCGTGGCGAAGCTGATCGGCGAGCCCGTGACGTACGCCTGGCGGTTCTGGGAGCACGAGTGGCGGACACCCGAGCGTGCCGGACCGCACGTCATCATGGCGAGGGCGACGGATTCTCGGGGCCGGGTGCAACCGATGGAACGTGACCACGACCGGCGGGACGCCGTGATCAGCCACGTCCTGCCGATCGAGATCGAGGTCCGCTGACCGGGTATATTCGGGGCGGGGTGACGGCCCTCGCTTGCAAGAAAGCATATCCAGTCTTCCTGGAGGAGACGGCCCAGTTGTTCGACGTGATCTCGATCTCGGCAGGGATGAGGGGCCTCCAGGTCCTCATCGCCGACGACGACTACATCCGGGCCGTGGACGCCAAGCTCGTCCCGATTGCCAAGGACAAGGACTGACCCTCATGGCCGAGATCCTGCACGTCACGGCACGGGACAAATGGGAGCAGGCCGTCGCCGAGGGCCAGTACCGGGGCGATACGCTGGCGACCGAGGGCTTCACCCATTGCTGCCTGTCGGGCCAGTTGTCCGGGGTCGTCTCCCGGTACTTCCGGGGGCAGACCGAACTGGTTGTCCTACGCATCGCCCCGGACAGATTGAAGCCGCCGTTGAGTTGGGAGAATCCTCCCGGATCTGATGACGTCTTCCCGCATGTTTACGGGCCGATCAACCTCGATGCGGTGGTTGAAGTGGTGCCGCTCGAAGACGTGCTCGGGAGGTAGACGGGAGGTGTGACGGGGCGAAGCCGGGCGTGCCTCGGCTCTCGCTGCCACAGCCACCGCCACGGAGGGGGCGTAGGACGATTGGTTGCCCTCAGGTTCAGGCCGGTTGTCCCTTTTTCTCGGGCTCAGGCCGCCATCCTGAACCGCCCGGAGTCCGCATCCAGCACCGGCCGGATGAACTCTGGCTGTCTCAGGTCGATGATCCACTCGGGCAAGGGGTCATCTTGAAGGTCGCTTTGGATAAAGAAACTCTTGTCACAATAAAGATCCTCCTCCCCCTCTTTATCTTGAAGAGCTACGACCGCAAGCTCACGGACTCCGACCTCCTTCTCCTGATCACCTGCAACCACAGCCGTACCCAGGCCCAGCTTCTCGTTGGCCAACATCTCCATCAACGCCTCGGACAACCGCCACCTGGCCGCCTGGCCCTTGCCCGTCGGGCTGAGTGCAGCAGGGACGTAATGCCGGTCCTCCCAGTCGATGAGCCCCAGGGTGGACAACTGGTCCCGCAACGCCGTGTACCGCCTGGGGCACCAGGGACGCTCGACGTCGCCATTGTCATGGAGGATCTCCCAGTTCTCCCGGATGCGGGCGGTGGGCATCGAACCGTCGGCGTTCATGTCGTTCGTGCAGGCTTCCAGGACGAGCAGCAGGGCGGCCATGTCCTCGGCGGTGGCGACCTCCCGGCCCGTTGTCTTCAGCGGCGAGACAACCAAGGTCTTTGCGACGGCCAGGTAGGCGTCCCACTGGTCAAGATCGGCCTGCTTGACGACGCATCCCGTCTGCGACCCACGGGCCTTGGCTGGCTCGACTACGGGCCTGGCCGAGACAACCGGCTCGTCCTCGTACTCCAGATAGAGACGGCTGATCTCCCGACTGTCGAGGACCGTCGTCGCCTTGAATTCGTCGAACCGAGACAATAACTCACGAGGCAGCTTGGCGAACTGCCCCGAGATCAGGTCCTCCATCTGGCCGTCTCGTGCCCAAGTGATCCGGGGCGGGTGGCCCTTGATCTCGACCCCCTCGACGACCAGATCCGGGTTCTGCTCCTGCCACTTCCGGTGGACGACCTTGAGCACCCGATCGAGCATCTTGGCCAGCCCGTGGAGCCGCTCGTCGCCGAAGCCCCGCTTGTCGAATAGGACGTAGCCGTGGACGCCCTTGCCGTTCGTCGAGGGCTCGAAGTACAGGCCGGGGAAGATGGTGCCCTTCAGATATTGGGCGAACGCCAGGGCGGCAGCCAGCGTTCCGAACTTGTGGTTGTCGATGTCGATGTTCAGCAGGGCGTACGGCGTCCTGGTCCTGCCGTCGGCCCAGAAGTAGTACGTGCCCTTGCCCTGGAAGTGGTCAGTCATCTGGGCGTTGGTCAGCCCCCGGATGAACCCCTTGCGGTTGTAGTCGGCGATCAGGGCGGCGTTGGTCGGCCTGCGGTAGCCGAAGGCGTCCTTGGAGCCGTGGCCGTAGGGGCTGATGAGCTTTCTCAGGAAAGTGCAGGTGGGGCTTCGAGGTTTCTGCGTCATGGCACCCTATATAAGCGTGGCGAGAGCGATTTCGTCATGGCGGGTCAGGCCCAGGGATCTCCTTTCGGGGAGCCCTGGGCCTGGTCTTTGAACTGGACTACATGCAGACCTCCTCGACGGGGGTCGTCAACGAAAGGCTGCGTCTGGCCTCAATGCCTCGCATCGGACGGTTTCGCCCGGCAGCACTCGCAGACCGGCTCGACGTCCACGATCAGCAGCCGCTCGGCCGTGTAGTGATCCTCGACCCCCGGCATCGGCTCGGGCTTGACGAACTTGAGCCGGGTACGAGGCGATGTGGCCATCGTCTCGCCGGACTTGATCCTGGCCCCGCTATCCGCCATGTAGTCGCAGACGTGCCGCAGGAGGCGGCCGGCGTCCTCGGCCAGGAATCCGGGCACGTCTCGGATCTCCAACTCGGGCAGGCCGAGCGAATCCATGCCGTGCGTGTGGAGCCAGCCCGAGTCCGTGACCCAGTGGATTCGGACCCGCTCCCTCGTGGCCGATGATCTCATTACAGGGGGGCCGCTGTCGCCGCTCTTTGCCAGGAGACGCCCAGACCAGTCTCCCGTGTCCTCGGAGCCCGGAAGCTCGCCCCCGGCGTAGTCCTCGTACGTATCGGCCTCCTGGATCTGGTCCAGCTTGTCCCCGCAGAGGGAGATGAGGTCGTCCAGGTAATCGACCGCAGCGGCCTTCGCCTCGGCGAACGACGGGTATTCACCCGACCCGTGGTTCGCCCTGGCGATCCTGGTGTCCCCGAGCCACTGGTGGACGTTGTACGAGTAGCCGCCGGTCTCGGTCTTGACCTCGGGCCAGTCCCCCGCCCAGATCGCCGGTATGCGGTAATCCCCCTCGCACTCGCACGAGGCCCCCTGGCCGCAGCACAAGCAACATTGTCGGGCGGCACAGTCGTTGAGGTGGACGTTTCCGGGCGGCACGCCGCAGTCAGGGCAGGCGTTGGAACTGATTGTAGTCGCTTTCATGTGTCTTCCTTCGTGTTAGGGACACAAGGAAGCTAGGCTGGAAATCTCGGTTTGCAAGGCTTCGTCTCGATTCTCACAGAACAGTCCCACCGGACTTGAAAAGCACCGACCTAATTTCACTTGCCGCCACAACGGAGCCTCGCTCTCACCGCCTCGATGTGGCCCTCCTCGTCCTCACCGGGCGGCGACCAACGGACGATCTCGTCCTGGTAACGGCCGTGAAAGGGACACCTGTCGTTCGGGCACATTCCCGAACGAGGATCGAGGTCCAGGTCGCACCGGCAGCACTGGGCACCCTCGTACAGCAACTCCTCGCCGTCGTCGTACTCGTCATCGATCATGAGGACGCCTCGCTCGTTGCCTGTCTTTTGAGTCTAAAGACTCACTTCACCTTCGAAGCCTTACTGGGCTTGTAGTCCTTCTTCTTCCAGAACTCGTGCCTCTTCAGCACGTCGTCCAATTCCCTCTTGAACCGCCGCCGCTCATCCCGGTCGGGGAAGAGGTTGTCGAGCATCTCCGGCTCCGTCGCCAGATACGCCAGCGGCTTGGCGACGTCGCTGATCGGCCCCGCCCAGTCGTCGGAGGAGTAGCGGATGCCGTCCTTGGCCCGATGCCCCTGGGCCTGGCGGATCAGGTCCCACCAGTACCCCGGCGTCCTCCACCACCAAGTCGCCCCGTGGGCCAGGCTCGCAGCACCGGCGCTGGGCTCCTTGTCCATCCCATCGACCGAGAATGTGTCGAGAGGGTTCGACTCGTCGTTGTCCTTCTTGATGGGCTTCATCACGCCCGCCTGCGGGTCCGTGACCCACCGGATGCTCCTCGACTGCGTAAGCAGCGTGTTGCGGTCCGGGATCGGCCCCTTCGTCCTCATGATCCGGGCGTCGGTCGGGTCGTTCGCCGGGTCGAGCGGGTTGCCCGCCAGCAGGCCGTCTCGGGCGTACCGGGAGCCGCCGTCCTCATCGCCCCCTACGTCCTTCTTGGGGCTCGACTTCACGTAGTTGTTGGCGACGTAGCTGACCCATACGTCCCAGAGTTTGATCGTGTTGAAGCCGTCCTTCTCCAGGGCCTTGAGGACGTCCATGTACGCCTTCACGCTTCCTTTGAATCGTTCGGTCCGGTTGCCCCACGTCCGCATCTGCCGGGCATCGACGACGCCGGATGGCCGGGGACCGGGGAGCCCCGGCTTGGTGCTGAACTTCCTGGGGTCGAGGGCGTTGTACAGGTCGAGGTCCCGCTTCGACGTCGGCGACCGCATGTAAAGGCCGTTGAGGTGGTCTGGCTGGAACACGTTGTTCTTCGAGCGAGGCTGTCCCCGGTCCAGGTAGTATTGGCTGTAAAGATTAACGTTGTGCATGTCGATGCAGCCCATCTCGCCGAAGATCAACTGCACGCAGAAGCCCGCCTTCGCCTGGGCGAGCCCCTTGACGTTCGCCAGCAGGTACTCGAACACGGCGATGGTGTCCTTCTTCGCCACGAGGTTCGTCACCGAGCCGTAGATGGCCTCACGGCGGTTCCAGACGTCGGTCACGCCGTCGTACTTGAACCCGAAGATTTGCCCGCCGACTCCGTAGCCCTGGCGGTAGACCTTTCCCGCCTTGCTCGTCACCCGCAGGTTCGGGTGGGACCCGGCCGCCTGTCTGGCCATCATCTCGGTCAGTTTGGCTTCCAGTTCGCCTGGGGCCATCGGCCTGTCCTTGAAGTGCGTCATCAAGACGGACATGAGCAAAGGAAAGGTCTGCATGACCTGCATGAAGTCGGCCCGGATCGTCAGGAGGACGAAGATGATCGCCGAGGCCATGTTCTCGGGGCTGGCCTGGGCGAAGGCGGCGATGTAGGGCTGGTCCCGGACGAAGTGACTCAGCATCTTGGGCACGTCCTGGGCGTTCATGCCCTGAATTCGCTCCAGGCTGTCCAGGGGCACAAGGTAGTTCTGGTCCGGGCCTCGGATGATGCGGGGACCGTCGGCTTGCGGGGCGGGGAGGGCCTTGTCGAGGTGGCGGCCGGGGAAGCGAAGGGGGAAGTCCCGCTGGCTCGGCTCCAGGGTGATCGGCCCGCCATTGGCCTCGAAGAACTCGACCACCAGGCGATGGAGGGCGAGCATCCCTTTGAGTACGGGGTCGTCGATCCAGCCAGCCTCTTCCAGCCACTCCTTGAACGTCATGGAGTTATTTAGGGGTGCGGCATCGATTCTCCTTCGCCGCCCACCAGATCAGTCGAGATCATGAATGTGCTGCTCGTCCGGGTCGGGGACCTGCGGAAGCGGCCCTCCAGTCGAGCGTGTCCGGGGAGGACTGCTTGTTCCGACCAGAACGGGGAAGACAGGTGGCACGGGACCCGCCCTGAGACATCGCCGAGGTTTGCTATTTGGATAAAATCCGTGAGGCCGAGGATGACGAGATGTTACTGGTTTTTCAGGCAGAGACCAGGGAGCGAAAGATGAACATTTTGCGACAGGCCGGGCGAAAACCGGGAACGGCGAACGGTAAGAAAATGGCGGTGCTAAAGCGGTGATGAGTAGGGGGCGGGCGAGCCCAACCTGGGCGAGACAGTGAATAGTAAGTCCATTGTTAGTTCCTTGACGCCCAAGGCGCTACGCCTCCCGCAGTTGGTCGGGGACGTAATTTGATGACCAAGGTTCGTCGGCCAGCGTCAACAGGTCCAAGCCGAGCCTGACGAGAGTCTCCTGGTAAGCGTCGATCAAGCCCCGCTCTCGGCTGGGCGAAAGACGTCGCCCATCCCCTCGCACAGCAGGGCGCTGTAACTCTCGCCTCCCGAGCGTCACGGCTCCAGCCCCTCCTCGACCCCGACGAGACGCAGCCCGTACCGTCCCTCCCGAGCCAGCACCACCATCAACTCCCCAGGAACCTCGAAGACCGGGACCTCGCCGCCCCCTTCGACCGAGACGAAGATTGCCCCCTCGCCTGCGGCCTCGGACCGCCTGACCCGGCTGCCGTCCGGGACCTCGATCATGTAGACCTTGCCGTCGTGATGGTGCCTGACGAGCACGTCGTTCTCCCTTCAGGGCAGGGTGCCAAGACTCTTGATTCGATGACGAACGGAGAGGGGCGAGCCTCTCGGCCCGCCCCCTCATCGCTCAAGCCTGCCTGAATTCCCGGAACCCATCGGCGAGAGCCCTCTTGAGGCGTTTGGCATTCTTGATCGCCTCTACGCTCTCGACGTCGCCCGTCTCCAGCGCTTCGACGAATCCTCGGTCGTGATTCCCGAGCGATTCCCTCCAGGTCGCCCAGTCGGCCATCAGGTCGCTCTCGTCCTGGCCATCACCAACTGCCCCGCTGAGTTGCCACTCCTCACGGTTGGAGCGTACCTTTACGCCGTTCCTCTTGTTGTGGATGCTGTCGGCGTGGCTCCTGTCCCCCATCACGCCGATCGGCTGGAAGCGGGCACCCTGGAGCGATGTCCTGACCGCCCGATCGGCAATCGCCCAGATCCCGATCTCCTGGGGTTCGAGGCCACGGAGCCGTAGCGACCGCCAGGCCCTCCAACTGAAAATCTCCATGTCGGTGATCATGTCGTCCCAGCACGCTTTCGGCCGCCTCGCCCGCTTCAGGGCCTTCCAGCCGAGCGCCCGGACCAAGCCCCGCATCTCCCGCTCCCATCGGGCGTGCTCGTGATCCCAGTCCAGCTTGGTCGTCTCGTCGGCCATCGGCATCTCCTGTCAGGCGAGTTGTCCACGCCTGGCAGGGTGCAGTTCCTCAATGGTCAGACGGCGACGAAGGAAGGCCCCTGATTGTCCAGGGGCCTTGCGGTTCAATAATCATCCGGGATCAGTAGTGTCGAGCAGGCACGCCGCCCGTCGTCGCCCTTGGCCTCGCTGATGATCCAGAGGCGGTCCCCGGTGGCCAGGGTGTACGAAGACAAAACCCTGGAGCCATCCTCGACCGCTTCGTCGTTGAGCCGCATGTCCTCCTCATCAAGGTCGCCCCAGTCGCCCCGTACGTGGCGGTCGAGGAACTCCAAGGGCCGCTGCCCGGCTTGCCGGAGGGCCTCCAGGGCACCGGGCGTGGCGACGATCTGGCCGGTCTCGAACCTGACGCTCATGCAACCTCCACGTTGTCCAAGAACTCGATCGTCTCGCCGTTGTAGAACACGGGGCGGCCGATGAGATCGTCCGTGCTCTCGGCTCCCTCGGTCTCGGCCATCACGGAGAATGGTCGGGCATCGAAGTAGACCGGCTCGGTCCTGCCGTCCTCCAAGGCGAGCCAGAGGATCACGATTGAGCCGTGACCCTCGACGCTGCTGATCACGCCGTTCATCTTGTTCCCCTCGGGTTGCGTCTCTCACGCTGGGCAGGGTGCAGCGACTCTTGGCCGTCATTGTCCCGTGGTCGTCGGGCTGCTGTGTCTCTTGGCTCGGACGAAGCGAGCGGCCCTCGCTGGACGAGGACCACTCGATTCGGATGGCGTCAGGGGTCAACAGCCGCACGACAAGCAGAGCCATATCTGTTCGCCCGTCTCCGGTTCCTCGGCCCAGAGGTCCACGTCGGGCGTTGCGACCCCGCAGACGTCGCAATCGTGGGGCTCGTCGGCCTTGTAGGCCCTGTTCGTGGTCAAGCTCATCTCGTCTGCCTGGGCCGTCACGTCGTCGAGCAAGGTGGCGATCTGGATCATCCTGGGTCCCTGTTGGTGGTGCCGATCGGACGACACCAGTCAGGGTTCTCACCCTCATGGCTCTTCATGCGTGACGAACGGGGGCCTTGCGGCCCCCAGAGCTTCAGCAGCCGTAGATCAGGCCGTCGTCGCCGACGGACAGGTCCCACTCCCCGAATTCGTGAGCGAGCCGGTCTAGGCCCTCGCCGACGCCCTCCGGCCAATCCCCATCCCAGAAGCCGCACCCGTGGCCGTTGCGGGTGAGCCAGAAGTCGTGTCCGGCGTACTCGGCCACCGTGCAGTTGACGCCGCCCGGCAGGCCCCATCGCCCCTCCGCTTCCAGCCGCTCGGCGATCCCGATGAGCCGACCGCCGAGACGATGGGCCAGGAAGGCGGCACAGTCGGCCCGCATCCGAACGAGCGTCTCCGGGGCGATGTCGCCCTCGTCAAAATTGCGGTCGAGCGGCTCGCCCCCGCCGTCGTCGGCGTTGTCGGTGCTGCTCCAGAGGGCCGCCTCGATGTAGGCGGCCAGGAACTCGTCGAGGCCCTCGGGTTCCGTCACGGCGGGCGTCTCGGTCATCTCTTCGGTCATCTCGGCTCCCCCGTTCGGTGTCGGGTCGTCACACACCTCGCAGGGTTCAGGACCTCATGCCCAGCGGGCACACGGGAAAGGCGGCTCATTCGAGCCGCTCGTACCCAAGGGCTTCGAAGGCGGCCCGGAGGTGGTCCTCGCTCGGGTAGCCGCCCCGGTCGTCCCGGCTCTCGACCGAGCCCGGTCGCAGGTCGGCCAGCCAGGCATACGCATCCATGTCCCACTGGTCCGGGAGGTCGTAATCCCGCTTGATTCGAGAGGCCGCCTCGCCGATGTTCTGGATCGTCGCCTCGTACTCCCTGAGGTAGTAGTCCGTCTCGTCCAGGATCGGGTAGGCGGCGACCCGCCCGGCGAGGTCGTGATAGACCCGGAAGGCGTCGGCGATCTCGCCGTCCCCGTAGACCCGGATGGAGAAGCCATCGACGTGCCCAACCGCCCAGTGCGAATGGCTCTCGAACACGACGTCCGGGTCGTCGCCCTCGGTGAAAGGCTCCAGGGCCTTGGCGATGGCCGAGGCGTTGCTCTGATCGAGCAGGCCACTGTCCCGGTTGTGCGTGTAGAGGATCGCCCACTGGTCGCAGTCGTCCAGGTCACGCCCACGGTCCCAGGCGAAGCAGACGAACTTCCGCCAGTTGCCCGCCGCCTCTCGGGCGGCGTCCTCGATCGTCATCTCGCCGAGCGTAGTCATGGAGCACTCCTGATCGATCGTGGGACGTCGGTCACGAAGAACAGGGTTCTCGCCCTCTTGATGTCGTACCGTCTTCTCCTGGGCCTCCCGAGGGCCTTACAGGGCCTCGACGTCAACCCAGGCCCTTGGCTGTTCCCGAAGGTCGGCGACGTCGCCACGAGACGCTGGTGCCCTTGCTCAGTCCGGGTTGTCAAAACATGGGAGCCCGGTCTTGCGTCCCCCTGATCGTGAGATCGGGCTCGACCCGTTCGGCGATGCCGTGGACCCGAGGGGGCGTCACCCCCTCGGGCGGCGTCGGGGTCATCCGGTCAACCTTTGCTTGCCGGGGTCGCCGAACGCCCGATCCCAGTCCTTGCCCATGCCCTCGTCCGTCCGCTTGCCCGCCAGGAAGTCGAGCAGGCTGGCGGCTAGCTTATGGCCGGGGTCGGCCGGGCCGGTCTTCCCCTCCAAAAACGCCCTGAACTGCTTCAACGTCCTGGGTACGGGGCCGCCCTCGCCCGTCACCTCATGGACCTCCTGACGCTTCGCCTTCACCCTTGAGGCGGTGATCTTCCCGTCGCCATTGGCCAGGGCGTCGAAGACGGCGACCTGCTGGTCGGTCGGCAACTTGACGAGTTCGAGGGCGGCGCTCACTGGGGTCTCGCCTCTGGCCACGCTCGCCTGGATGGCGGTCGGCAGCATGGCGAGGTTCAAGAGGTTCGAGAGCCAGGTCTCCGACCTCTTGAGACGCCCGGCGACCTGCTTGAGGCTCAGCCCGTAATCCTCGGTCAACGACCGGACGGCGTGGGCCAATTGGATCGGCCTGGGGTCTTCTCGCTGGATATTCTCGCTCAGGTTGACGAGGGCCGCCTCGGCGTCGGAGAGCCGGGACACGACGTACTTCACCTTGAAGTCAGGACACGTCCCGGACTCGATGAGCCACAACGCCGCCCTCATCCTGCGGAACCCGCCGACGACTTCGAGGCGGCGGTCCGGTAGCGGCCGGGTCAAAATCGGGTTCAGTTGGCCCGATGAGCCGTCCTCGGCGTCCCCCTGGCCCCGCTTGGGCATCATGTCCTTCGCCAGTTCGATCAGGGCGTCATCGACGGGCGGCTCCTCACCGTTGCGGCTGAGGTTCTTCTTCCAGTCCACCACGAGCGCCCTGGGATCGACGAGGAAGATGTCGCTGCGAGTGACCTTGTGGTCGCCGGTCTCTGCGGTGAACGCCATCGGTGCTCCTCAAATGCGTGGGATCAGCGGCATGTTCGTTGTCGCCGCTCTCGATAAGTAGGGTGCAAATGGTCAATCCACGCCGAGCCGTGAGTCGGTCATCTCGGCCGTGTCAGAAGCCCGAGGGGCGTCAACCTCACCCCTCGGCCTTCCTCGTCGTCAAATCAGATGAACTGGACCTCGCCGCCGTGGGGCTGGGCCTTTTCCCGAAGCTCCGTGAACTCTCGCCAGGTCTTGCAGGCGACCCGCTGGCCCTTCTTGTAGCGGACCGTCTTCCGCTTGGCCCTGGCCCCGAAGAGTTCGACCTCGTACCTCGGCGGGACCGTCACGACGTCGTACTGAAACGCCTTGGTCACGACCGGGTAGAGAGTCGTGTCCACCGGCTTGCCGTTGATCGTGGCCATGCCTCGGGCTCCCGTTGGAGGCTGGTTCCTCGGATGAACTCCACGACAAGCAGGGTCCTGCACCTCTTGACGAGGCGGGGCACGAAAACGGGGGCCTTGCGGCCCCCTGGGCGGCTCAGTACATGATCGCCCGGAGTTCCTCCCGTATCTCCCGGATGCCAGCTTCCAAGTTCTTGAGGGCGCACCGGACGGACTGGTCGGCGTTCTCGTCGTCGAGTTGGTGGGCGAGGTAGCCTCGTAGAGCCCGTCCGGCGTCCCCTCGTTCGCCGAGGCGATCGATGGCCCGCTTGATCGAGTCCAGTTGGGAGGGCGTTGCTTGTCTCAGCGGCATGCTCGTCTCCTGGTTGTCGTGGTCGTCCTCCACGAAAACCAGGGTCCAAAGCCTCATTGATCGTGATCGGACGAAGAGGCCGCACAGCGGTCCCTGGGACCACTGGCGGCCAGGGGTTCGTCTCGGATCGGGGATCAGCCGACGAGGGCTTCCTCGGGCTCCTCAGCGTCCTCTCTCGACCTTGAGAACCCCAACACGAAGTCGGCGGTCCGAGATGCGCCAGTTGAGATCCGAAGGATGCAGGCCGGGTCCTCACGGAGCGCCGAGACCCACCAGGACAGGTAGCTCTGGCAATTGGAAAGGTCATCGCTCTGCGGCACGCCCAGTTCGGCGAGCATGTAGGCCGAGGCGATCTCGGCCCTCAACTCGCCCAGGGCGTAGGAGCCGGTCCAGTTGAGCCGGACCTCGCTCCAGTGGGCGAGTTCGTGCATGGCCGTGGCGTAATATTCCCGCTCCATCTCGAACAAGAACTTGTGCGGCATCATGATGAAGTCGCCGCCGCCTCCCTCGGCCGGGCGGCGGTAGCAGGCCCGATCCCCTCCGTGCCTGATGTCGGCCCCCGTCGCCTTGATGGCGATCTCGGCGGGCTCGTAGTCGATGAAGCCGTCATGGACGGGTTCATCCTGGACCTGCCAGGCCCCAGCCCCGGTCACTTGGTCGGCACAGAACAGAGTAAACGTCCTGAGCAGGGGGAACGCCTTCTCCTTCTCCTGGCCGGTCTTCTTGTCGATCTCCGTCTTCGAGATCGGCTTGTACAGGATGGCCGTCGTGCCCCAGGCACCGGGGGCTACGTGAGCGGGCCTGGCCATAACCGAGCACCCGAGGTCCTTCCACTGATTGAAGGTCGCCCAGAACTTCGAGCGGAAGCCGTGGCGGCGGGCGGAGACCTGTAAGATCAGCGGATTGATGCCGGAGTAGCGGCGGCCCGTGGAGGCGTTCACAGGGAGGCCCCGGCCGTTGGGGTGGGAGGCCCAGGGCGTCCTCCACGGCGGCAGACCGCCAGCCTCCAGGGCCTCGATGATCTGGGCGGTGATCTTGATTCGGATCTCGGTTTGGCTCGGCATCTCGTCGGCTCCTGGCTTGCGTTGGGCGGTCAACACAAGCCAGGGCGCTCAGACTGTTACCACGGGATGGAGCTAGTTGCGTCCTGCGGGAGGAACACACGACCGACCGCCCATGGGCGTGGACGCCCGGCCCGACACCCTCGTGGACGACAGCGCCACGACCACGGGGACGTCCAAGGCACGACGGGATCGACAAAACACCTGCGAAAGGGGTGGGTCGGCTAATACATGAACCAGGAGCCGACGAGTTTCCCCACGAAGGTCACAATCACGACCATCAGCACGAAGCCGACAACGAACAGGATCACGGGGGCCAGGGCTATTACGAGCCCGATGACCATCGCCGCCGCCCAGAGTGCGAAAAGCCCTGCTATCAGCTTTCCGATGACGTCCATGTCAGCGGCCCTCCTCAAGGCTAATAAGCGGGACCGTGACCTCGATCAGAGAATCGGCCGTCGGGCCGGTGCCGTACCGCTCGTGATCCACGCCGACGACGAGAGCGTCACGCAGGAAACGCTCGACGTCCTGCCGGGAGACCGACTCGTCGGCGTGGACCCGGACGACGGTCGTCATCAGATACAGGCGTTTGGGCAAGTGCCGCCGGAGGTGTCTGTGGGTCAGGCGGGCGACCGTCATGGCCACGTCGTCCGGGTCGTGGTAGAGGCGGGCGTCACGAAGGCGGCGGGACCAGCCCTCGCCGGTCCAGAAGTGGTCCACGAGGCTCCTGGTATCTCGAACGACGAAACGGGGGTGGTCCGGGCTCCGACCCACGAGTCGGGCTCTGAACGGGCTGCGGTGGCGGGGCATCTGCGGGCTCCCTGGGTGGTGGTTCTCACCAGGCAGGGTGCTGCGACTCTTTGAGGCGACCAGGACGGACCTGCCGCACTCCCCGAGGTTCTCTGCCTTCGGGTCCTTCCAGTCGTGGCTCGACAAAACAAGCTCGGGTCTCGCCCCAGGCTAGTTCAGGCCATTCAGTCGGGACGGCCCGCACCTCGGCTCTCCGGCTCAAGCCCGGCGGCCCAAGTTCCGATATTGATGGGAAGGCCCCGCCCCAGGGACGAACCCAGGCGGTACGCCCAACCCGAGAGCCGGAGGGACCATGCTGAAGAACATCAAGCTCGACCGGCCGCTCGCCGTCCTCGACCTGGAGACGACCGGCACGGACGTCAAGCTCGATCGCATCGTCGAGGTGAGCGTCCTGAAGCTGCTTCCCGGAGGCGACCACGACCACCGGACCCGGCGGGTGAACCCCGGCGTCCCGATCCCGCCCGAGGCGACGGCGGTCCACGGCATCACCGACGACGACGTGGCCGACTGCCCGGCCTTCCGGGCCGTCGCTCCGGGCCTCGCCCGCTTCCTCGACGACTGCGACCTGGCGGGGTTCAACGTCCTGGGCTACGACCTGCGGCTCCTTGTTAACGAATACAATCGGGCGGGGCTCGTGTTCCCCGTCGCCGGACGGAAGGTGATCGACGCCTGCCGGATTTACCACCAGCGGGAACGTCGGGACCTGAGCGCCGCTCTCCGATTCTATTGCGACCGGGACCATGAAGGGGCTCATGGTGCGGCCGCCGACGTCCTGGCCACCGTGGCGATCCTGGACGCCCAGGTCGCCCGCTACGAGGACCTGCCGAGAACGGTGGATGGTCTGCACGGGGCCTGCAACGACCCGAACGCCATCGACATGAGCGGGATGTTCGGCAAGGACGAGGACGGCGTGGTCGTCTTCATCAAGGGCAAGTACAAGGGCCGGTCGCTGTTCGACATCGCCCAGACAAAGCCCGACTACATCCAGTGGATGCAGAGGGAAGACTTCTACGACGACACGAAGGCCATCGCTCTGGATGCGTTGGGTCGGCCGCTCGCCAGGGCGTCGTGAGTCACCGAACACGAGAGCAAGTCGAGCAACGCCAGGTGGACCCAGAACCCGGCTCTTTACCTCGCATGCCCCGCTCAGAACAGATTGCCGCCCTCACCGCCTTCCGGTAATCTGAACATCGGTTTAGTGGGAGCGTCGGGGCCTCATGGCCGCCGGGGAAACGCCGGAGCACAAGTCGCAGGCCATGGACCTTACCGGGAACCGGCCCCGTCGCCTCGGAATCGACGGCTTCAACCGCCCTGACTCCGGGGTGCCGACCCACCCTTTGGCGGCGGTCTTGATCCCGGACAACGGCGAGGAGACGGTGAGGCACCCGCTCCCTGCCGAGACGATCGAGTCATCGCCTTCTTGAGGTCGTGCAGATGGGCGTCCGAAAGAGCCAGACACAGGTCACGGATATAAAGGCCGTGGGCGTCGTCAAGGACCTCTACGACGACATGGAATGGACGACCTACGACATCAAGCCGGACTACGGCATCGACCAGAAGATCGAGATCCTGGAAGAGGGGAAGCACACCGCCGTCGCCGCCTACGTCCAGATCAAGGGGCACCTGAAGCTCAAGAAGGGCAAAGGGGGCTTCGCCAGTCAGGAGATCGAGTGCGAGCACCTGGAATACTACCTGAACTCGAACGTGCCCGTCTTCCTGATCGTCGTCGATGTGGCGAGAAGGGAGGGCTTCTGGGTGTTCATTCAGGAGTACGCTCACACCCATCTCAGCGGCGGCGAATGGCGGACGAAACTTCTCGGGCGTGCCAGAGAACCGAAGGTGACGGTCCGGGTGCCGCTCGCCAACCGACTCGCCGACAGGCGGCGGTTCAAGGAGGCGGTCGTCCGGGCACGCCGCTACCTGGCGAGCCGCCTCGTCTCGGAGGGGCTGGCGTTCGACAGGGAGAGCTTCGAGAGGCTCGACCCGAGGTTTCGGATCAGCGTCACCGCCTCGGAACAGGGGAAGCATTTCGCCCTGCTTCCAGTCGAGGAAGTCCCTATAACGCTCTCCTTCGCAAGGTCGTTCGTCGAGTCGGGCAAGTACCACACGCTCGTCGGGCGTGGCTTGCCCGTCACGCTGGAGCCGGGGGAGATCACGGCCGAGGGCTCCCTCCTCATCCAGGAAATTTTCGAGCGGGCGATGCGGCACAATGGGACCTTTCACGCCTCCCAGAACGTCGAGGCGGGCCTCAGCCTGGTACGGGTCAACAAGGAGGGGGAAGTTGCCGGCCGCATCGACCCCCTCCCGTGCAGTATCCAGGGCGGAAGAGCCGAGTGCCGGTTCGTCGCTTCGACCGCCAACGGCACGCTCCGATTGTCATTCGACCAACGGTCGGGTCAGACGGGGCCGAGCACGGCTCGCCTGACCTACACTTGGCGGCCGTGGTATGGCCGCCCCGTCCTCAATCTGCCGTACTTCGACGCCTTCGCCCTCCTGTTCGCCGACCCGAACGAGGGGGACCGATTGAGAGTCGAGTTCCACCACGAGGGAGAGCGGCTGCCCGGCGGATACTTGAACTGGAGCGGGGTGGAGGCCGGCATCGTCTCGGAAGTCGTGGAGGTGGTCAGACAGGCAAGGTGGGTCGCAGGCCGATTCGACGTCAACCCCGTCCTCCCGAAGCTGGACGACAGGGCGGTCAATGAGATCGACGCCCTCTACGCTTTGCTGCACGGCAAGGAGGTCGGGACCTCGGCCGGGTCCAAGGTCAACGCCGTCATCGCCGGGGAACAAGCCGAGGACTTCTTCCGCTTCATCTCAGACCAAGACGGCGTGTACACCCTCCGGCATGACCAGGAAGTGTCGTTGCCTTTCCTGGGGATTGAATTGGCGGTCGGCTTGGTCTCACACCACACGACTGCCATGAAACTCGGAAACAACCTGACGGAGTTGAAGCGCCTCTACGAGAGTGGCCAGGAAGAGATCCCGGTGTCGTTCGTCCGTACGGAGGCCACGAAACTCGTCCTGAAAATCCCCGACGACCTCGACACCTCATTGTCGAGAGACGGGTTGATGTAAATTGAGCGGCATGAACCCGAGCGCCATGTTTGAGTTCACCTGGCGGTTCGGGTTTGGCCAGGGTAACGGCTCACCTGGACGGGGAGGCGTGCTGTCCTGGCAGCGTAAGTCTGGAGGAGTTGGAAAGGCTCGGCGAGCAATCAGGTCGTCGCAGCCGGGATGAAGTCGTTCCTGCCGGGAGGGTAGTACGCCGGCGGGGACCGTGTGAACCGGATCAGCGAGGGCGAAAGCTCACCTGTCGTGAAACATTTCTAGCTGGAGAACGCTGACCTGGCGGGCAGGGTGTACTGTCCGGGGAGTGCTCGCCTGGCAGGGACCTTGCTGTTAGGGCAACGCTCGCCTGGCGGGGAGGCATGCTCACGGGCTAACGCTCGCCTGGCGGGAAGCATGCTGCCCAGTGAACGCTCGCCTGGCGGGGAAGTTTCGCTCGGGTCCGAGCCGTCCGGTCAAAGGGTCGTGTCGGGGTGTTGGGCGAGGCGGAAGCGGCGAAGCCGCCCGCCGACGACCGCACCCCCTACACAACTTCCTTGTATGGGTTTCTTGTCTATTACTTATCGTGGGCTCTAGCCGCAGCCAGGTGGGCCATACCCGCAGGCTGGTGGGCTCTAGCCGCATGGGGGTGGGCCATAGCCGCACGCAGGTTTGCGGTTTCCCGGTCAGCCGCAGGCCCTCCGGTTGTTGTACCTCTTGACGATCCGCTCCCTGATCATGTTCGGCGAGGGGTACGGGATGTTCGTCTTCGCCTTGAACGACTGGTGCTCCTGCCAGCAGGCACGGATCACCTCGTACCAGTCGCCGGGGAAGACGTGGGTGTTGACCTCCGAGGTCAGTGCGGCGAGGTCGGCCAGGTAGGCGTGCGGGATCTTGCCCTCCTGCTCCAGTTGGGATAGGTAGGCCGGGTAGATGGGAGCCGCCTTCTTGGCGGCCACGCCCTTGGGACGGCTCTTGCGGAAGAGGCCGGGGTCTGGCTCGAAGCCGGCGTAGGAGATCAGGCGTTTGCCTCCGACCTTCTCGGTCCGCAAGCCGTGTTCGCAGAGCCGCCCGAGGGACGACCGAACCTGCTTGCGGTCGATGCCCGTGATGGCGGCCAGGTAGCTTACCGTCGTCTCCTGAGGGACTCGGAAGACGAGGGCCGCCATGAGCACGGAATCCCAGGGCTCCCAGCCGGCCGCCTCGGCGAGGAGGTAGTAGCGGGAGTAGACCAGCCGATCGAGCCAAGTCCTCTTCAGCGGCGTCTTCCTCTTCAGGGCGAAGAGGACTTCCGGCGCATCGGGCTCCGTGACCCGCAGTTCCTCATCGAGCAGCCCGAGGTCGGCCAACTTCTTGCAGATCGAGGCCACCTTCTCACGGTCTTGCGAGGTCCGATCGGCGATGCCGACGTACGTGATCTTCTTCGTCGGCCCCAAACGACGCCTGTAAGCGATCGCCGAGAAGACGAGGCAATCACGCCAGGTCAGCGGCGAGCCGGGGGCGGGGAAGTGGAGAGGGAACCAGGAACGGCCTTCGAGGCTCTCCCAGAACTGAGCGGTCCATTCCTTCTTCGTGATGGCGGGCAAGCTCTCTGTCGCTTCAGGCATCGATAAGGTCTCTGGTTCTCGTCGGGTCAAATTCGGCCGAGTCCTGCTCCATTGCACGACCATCCAGTCGCTCGGCCTCTCGGACCGCCGCCGAAGCCGTCAGGTAGGTCCCGTAGTAGACGATCTCTCGTCCGTCGTCGTGGTAGAGCATGTAGTAAGCGGGCCGGGGCGAGCCCGGCCCCCACTCGATCTGCCAGGTGCCGCACTCGCCGAGCATCAGAGGTACGCTCCCTCGCCCATCCCCCCGACCAAGGCCATCAGGCCCCGGAACGAGTCGGCGGTTGCCACGAGCCTCCTGTCCTCGCCCCGCTTACGGTGACACTGCCATCGGTCCGGCATCTCGGTCGAGCCCAGGATCGCAACGAGGATGGCCCCGTCGGGCAGGAACGCAATGTGGTGGCCCGGTGCCCGTAACTCCCACCTGAGCCTGACGCCCCAACCTCGGGCACGGGCCTCCTCGTTGGCCCATGCTTTCGCCGATGCGAAGGAGTTTGCGAGGTGGGCATTACCGCTCTCCCCCTTGACGTCAACGCCCCAACCGATACAGGGATGCGAGCCGCCCGGTGCATAGCGGCGGGATATGCAGATCCGCCCGCAGTCGCTCTGGTGGTTTCCGTCGCCGTCGTGAATGAACTTCATGAAGTAGCCCCCAAGTGATTAGTTTGTTGTGGGTGCCGGAGACCTACCACTTCTGGCCAGAGCCAGGCTCTCGAAGTCGGCGGCCCGGTCCTCGTCGATCGACTCGTGCGGCGACACGCCGCATCTCCGGGCCACATCGCCCGTCGTGTACCCTTGCACGTCAACCAGCTTCCCCGTCCCGTCGCAATGAACGTAGATCAGGTTTCCCGGCCCGTTGCATTGGCCTGCGGAAATCGGCCTCGTTGTCTCGACAATGCGATCCCGCCATGGGATCAGGATGCAGTCGGCTGCGTGAGGGTACACTTGGTCCCGATCGATGACGGTGGGCACCCCGCCTGCATCGAGGTTCCGGGCTTGCCGTTGTACATCGCTGGGCACCGCCAATCTCCTCTGGTCGGCCGCCCGCCCCGTCGCAGCACCGGGCTCCACTGCCGGCCGCACTGGGCGCAGGCCAGGCGGATGTCGTACTCGTCGAGAAGGACGACGCCGGCCTTGTTGAGTTCGGCAGAAGTTCAGCTTCGGGGGCGGTTCGTCTTCTGCGGCGGCGTGGTGAGCATTTCAGTCCTCCACTCAAGTTGTTGCTCGTGTCGCTGGCCAGCCTCGGCTCAGTGTTTCGGGAGCAGAGTGTACTCCCGCTGGAAGGGATTGATGCCCGACTTTCTGGTGGATGTTGGTCCCTGATCACGATCCAACTCTGAAATGCCGTCCATACTGCTCCAGACCTTTGGACGGACCTGTTTCTTGCGACCTGAGTACACGAACACGGTTCAGGCTCTAAAAACGAACTTCACCCCTCCCACTCCTGCTGCAGCTTTCTCTCAGACTTCGCCCGGCTCGTCCTCCCGGTCGCAGCCTGGTCGGATTGACCGTAGTTGGATTGTTGTCCGCAGGACTCAATTATTGTGGATTGCAAATTACATCATAACTGGGGTTCCTGTTTTCGTTGGCCAAGCTACCATTTGCCCCGGTCCTGACGGACACAGCCGTCCGTCCCGACGAGGACAGTCACGTTCCGACCCTCGGCTCAGGACCGTCCCACAGGCAAACACCACGAGGATTGCATCATGATCAGCGACGTCATTTCCGATGCCCTGGACTCTATCGAGCAGTACCAGCAGGAATTTCCCGGCTCCTACACGGACTTCCAGGAGGAGATCGAGCAGGTCAAGCTGGCCATGGCCCGCCTGCTGATCCGCCTGGACACGCCGCCCGAGATGACGGCCGAGAGGTGGGCCGAAGAGATGACCAAGGTCACTGAGGCAGACCCCGCCGGGCAGAAGGACCTGATGAGGAGCCTGATCTACCACGTCAGGAGGGAGCAGGTGGCAGAGGCGCTCGGCCGTGACCACCCGATGGTGGTCCGGCTGCTCGAAGCCGAGCAGGCGGTAATGGACGAGGAATCGGAACTCGCCGAGGCGTTGGAGGCGTACACCGACCCGACCCACCCCGAGTACGACCCGGAGTTCGACGGGCGCATCCGCTCGCTCAGGCCGGACTGGTTCGAGGACGGCAAGCGGGGCTAACGGGCGGATTTCAGGCGGCGTGGCTTCCGCAAGATCATCACCTCCGCCCCGGACGATCTACGACTCACTCCAGCCGCTTCCTCGGTGCCTGTCATGTCGGCGTTCGACATGACAGGCACCGAGGTCGCTGATCATCGAGGCTTGACGGCCTCGGCGACCCGGCGGCGGGCGAGCTTCACGACCTGGACGTCGGCATCGACGCCGACGAACTCACGGCCCGCACACGCCACGACGCCGACCGCCGTGTTGACGCCGCAGCATGGGGAGACGACCAGATCGCCGACCGCCGTGAATGTATCAACCAGCCTGCGGACCTCTTCTGAGGGCTGGTCCCACCCCTGGGGATGGTTCCCCTTGTCCGCAGGCACACGAAGCACGTCCTGGATCATCTTCTCGCTGCGGAGCACGCCTTTCGAGAACACGAGGATCGGCCTGAACGCCGAGCAGATGGGCGTCTTGGCGGCCCCGTGGCAACGGACCTTCCCGTCGCCCGTGTTCAGGCTCACGAGCAGCCACTCGTACTTCAGCATCCGACCGAAGGCTTCGAGCCAGGCGGGCATCGACGCCTGCCCGGAGTAGACGCAGGCGACCCCGTTCTCGGCGAGGACCTTGTGGCAGATTTCTGCCAGCGCTCGGGGCAGGTCGTCGTCTCGCTCCCAGGGGGCATCGACGATGGCGAGCCTGGCACGTCCCTCGTAGGGCGACCAGTCGTACTTCATGACGTCGGCCCGGATGATCGTGATGTTCGTGGGGAGTTCGGCTTCGGGGCCGGATGCCTCGGCTTCGACCCGCTTCTTGTGGGCCAGGGTCTTGAGGGTCCGCACGTTGACGTGGCCATCGGGTGCGTCCTCACCTAGCTCGTGCAGGAGCCTGGCGGCAGCACGGGCCTGGGGCTCGCCGTTGGTGATGACGACAGGGTAGCGCTTGCCGTCCGCCCCGGCCCTCTCGGGCAGGTGGAGAATCTCTCCACGTTCTTCCAGGGACCTTCTCACCCCTGCCACTGTTCTGTGGTTGACCCCCGTCCGCTTCGCCACGCATCGGTCGGACGCCTCGGGCCGACGCCGCAGGTCCCAGGCGACGAGTTCACGAACCTGAGCCTGGGTCAGGTGCCTGCGATACAGGTTGACGGCCAGCCGAAGGTCGGCCCGGTCCTCGTCGGTGAGGCGGCCGACGAGGATCTTCGGGCACGTCAGCCCGTGCTCTACGGCGATCTCGTGACGGAGCCGTCCGTCGATCACCTCGCCGTCTTGGGCGACCAAGATCGGCACCATCACGCCCCGCCGGAGGATGTCCTCTTCGAGGAGGCTCCGATGTTCGGGTGTGATCGGTGGCAGAGACGGCGTTGAGGTGGCTTTCGAGGCTGATGTCGTCATGAGGATGGAGATCCTAGGCGTCGGGCGCAGCGTTCCCCGGAACGGGCTGAAACACAGCAGCCGGATGCGGTAGGTCCCCCGGCCTTCTGGCCGGGCAACCGTAAAAGCACACCGGGCACCGTACAGAGATGATAGCCCCGTGCTCAGGGCTGTAAACCACGGCCCGCCACTTCATGAAGCGGGCCGAAACATCGCCGGCTTGCCCACCGAACGCATAAGCGTTTTACACGCCGAAAACCAGGACTAGAATGCGGGCCATGCACGGACGAGACACCCTTGGAGAACGCAGCCGATGCCGACATCGAACCTCATCGCCGACGGAGACACCTTGGAAGGCTTCGACAAGTGGCGAACGCTCCTGCGTGACCGGACGCTCTCGGTCGCCCGCCGCTACCAGACGGGCGCTTACATCTGCGGCAGGCCGGGCACCGGCAAGACGCACACGGTCCTGGAAGCGATCGACACTCAGAGGCTTCCTCGGATCTACCGAAACTCGTCCATGAGCGCCAACGGCCTCTGGGAGGAGCTTGAGGCTAACCCAGAGAGTACGCTCATCCTCGACGACATCTCCAACCTCTTCACGTACAAGCGGGCTCTCCAGGTCTTGCTCGCCGCCCTGGGGGGCCGCCCCGGCGAGCCCCGGCCCGTGACCTACAGCATCAAGGGCACCAAGAAGGAATTCATGTACAGCGGCGGCATCATCGCAATCAGCAACCTGCCGCTGAAGCGTGACCCGCTGGCCACCGCCCTCGCTTCCCGAGTGCCGCCCCTCGACTACGAGCCGACCGACGATATGGTGCGGGCCTTCATGGTCGCCGAGGCCGAGAAAGGATACCTCGACCTGAGCCCGGAGGAGTGCCTGGAGGTGGTCGCCTTCGTCATCGAGGAGAGCTACCGGTGCGAATACCGGCTCGACCTCCGCTACATGATCCGGGGGTGGCAGGACCGCAGGATGTGGCGGCACGGCCACGCCGAGTGCGACTGGAGGGACCTGATCCGCTCGGGGATGCGGCGGATCACCGTGGAGGAGATGGAAATGCCGGTCGGCCGGGCCGAGAAGACGGCGAAGAAGCAGGAGATTGCTGCCAGACTCTTCGAGCAGTTCCCGTCCGACAAAGCGGCCAGGGATGCGGAGTGGACGAGGCTGACGGGCGACTCGCCCTGGTCGATGTACAGGCATGCAAGGAGGGCTCTGGGCAAGGTGTGATTGGCAGATTGGTGGCACGGAGGATTGCCAATCTGCCAATCACCGAGACAAGAACATTGGCCCCACTGCCATCACGGCAAACCCTGATCGCCGAATTCGCTACGAAAGCGGCAGTCAAGTTGTGAGGGTTCGCAAGATTTACAACCCTCACCAAACACCTTCAAGAGGTGATTCCGATGCGAAGACCTCGCTCACAGAAATGGGCGGCCTGCCGATTTGGCTTCCTCTCACGGGTACTCCATTCCGTCCTCGGCTCCGTGTTCGAGGAACTCGCCCCCGAACGGGACGCCCGCTCCTGCCTGGAGCAGATGGAAGAAACCATCTTCCTGCTGATCGGGAACTTGAGCGAGACCGAATTGGCGGAATACCGGAGGTTGTCGGAGCGGACCCTGCTCGTCTACGAGCGGGCGCTTCTGGATAGAGATGCTCCTCAGGAAGCCGTCCACGAATTCCTGGACCACGACTACGAGCACCTCCGTGTGCTCTGCATCCGCTCGGTCGAGCAGCGGGCGGATCTGATGGGCTGGTTCGGCGTGGGCGAGGCCATCGCAGACCTCCTGTGCCGTGTCGAGTTCGACGGCGAGAGGCCGGATCAGGCAGTGGTTAGGGATCGGTTCGAGCGGGCGTTCGATGGGCTGAGCGGCCGGGACAGGAAGCTGGCCGAGAGCTTAACGGACGATGTTCAAGAGGTTGCTGGCGAGGAGCATCAGTATCGGTTGATCAACGCCTATGGCGACCTCGCCCAAGTCTTGGCCAGCCAGAAGCCTGAGAGCTTCGAAGAGCCGAAACCCCGATCGACCGAGACAGGCCCTTCCATCTTGGTCGAGGAGATCGAGGGATTTGCTCACAACGCCGACTTCTCGATCTGCAAGGTTGGTGGCCGGGTATTCCAACCTTCGGGTGCGATGCGACTGATTGTCCATGCTCTCTATGCACTTCGGGTGGAGGGCATCCACACACCTAAATGGGGTCAGATCGTAGAGAAGGCCCGGCTCCTCTACGGGCACAAATCACCGATGCTGGATTTGCTGCTTTACGCCGAAGACAAGCGGCCGGACAAGGAGTTCAAGCGTCAGGACCTCTGGAAGACCGTTGTCAAGCCGAACCCCAAGCCCAAGGGATCGTACAGCCTCGTCCTTGGGCCGGAGACGGGCCACGAAAATCCCCAGGAAAGTGCCCGGAAGGACGACCCCGGCTTGCAGTAGCCTTGTTCTCGGCCATCACGGTGCTGGCCGGAGTCCAGCCGAAGCCTCAGGAGACCCACTTGTGGGCGACCAGAGAAGAATCAGACCGGACCCTATGCGGTGATCGTCTCCGACGTTTCGACGGCCGTCGTCCCCGGCCCGGACGGTTGATTCACTTTGGAGTCCGCTCGGGAGGAGGTCCTGGGTTACCTGATCGCAATGGAGGACACGGTGGACCGGCTCAGGCCGATCCTGGAGGAGGCGTGGGATTTCGAGGAGTACAGGGCACGGGCGGATGAATGAAATCCAGGCCATCATTTACACGAGATCGTATCGGGAGTTTGAAGTCCTTATTCGGCTGATACTGGAGCCTCGGGCAGAACGGCTCGAAAACCAAGTCACGTATTGACCGCTAGCCGCAAACACCGGGCGGCCTCCACCTCCCGCTTCGCCGCTCGGGGCCATGGTCCCGAGAAGGTCGGCCTGCCGCAGGCCGACTCGCAACCAACACGAACCCCCACGAACGCAGGAGCCTGATCCGGCTTCCGTGGGGACGTGCGCCCTCTATTTCCCAGGAGCCTGACCATTGGACTACTTGAAGCCGACCAGGCCGTTCGAAATCAATCTCGGCATCCGGGAGCCGTGGGCCGTGTCTGGCCTGCTCTGGTCGTACATGCACAAGGAAGCCGCCGACAGGCTGGCCACGATCGTCCTCGCCCAGGAGAGCGGAGAGGCCCGATACGAGGAGGCCCTGATCCGCTGGGAGCCCGTGTCCGATCCGGTCGGCCCAGCCGAGCCCGCCATCAAGATCACGATCGGACCTGCCGCCTCGCCCGGCGAGGAGGCGGGAAGGTGATCGACCTCAACGCCGTTATGCCCGAGAGCATTCACCGCTTCTGCCGGTGGCTGATCGATCACATGGACCCGATTTACGAGGACAAAGGAAGCGGCCTCGACATCAGGCTGAACATGAGGGCGACGGCCAAGCTCGGCACGGAGGAGTCCGAGCACATCCGGTTCATGGCCGACTGGCTGGATGCCCAGGAGGGGCGACGGGCGGCCGGTCAGAACGAGAGCTTCGATATCCTGATCATGCAATGCCTCGGCCTGGCCCTGAAGATCGGCCCGAAGGTCTTCGGCCCGAGCCCCGACCTCTGCTCCACCCTGGAACAGCACGACATCAGCGTCCCGCCGCAGGAATTCCTCGTGCCGTTCCCGGTGTTCTTCGTCGAGTACCCGAAGGCGTGGGCGGCGCAACTCGCCGAGGAGAAGGGGGGCCGGGTGCCGTGGTTCGGCATGGTCGGGAACTTCCGGCCGGGAGGGTACTTCTCCTACGTCGTATGCCACGGGACGACCCACGAAGAAGATGAGGGCGTCGTCATCAACTGCCGGGGGCAGGACACGTTCCAGAGGGCGTTCGACGACTCGCTCGACATCGGGCGTGAGAAGCTGGGGGAATATCCGACGCCGCTCCAGTACGTCGCCCATCAGGTGAACTTCAACATCGGCTTCCTCGGCCACTCCTTCGGCACCAAGGACCTCGGCTGGGCCGACCCGGAAGCCCGACGGAGGCACGAGAGGATGACCTCCAGGCGGGGCAAGACGCTCCGCACTGCCGACCCAAGGCGGGTCGTCATCAACCCGGCGCACCTCGTTTTCTTCCCCGAGGTCAGGCACCGGCCCAGCGGCGAGGGCCAGGGCGAGGGCTATCGACGCCCTTCCAGGGGCCATTACGTGCGTGGTCATTACTGGGCATGTCCGGTCGGCCCCCGAAGTGAGGGGCGGCACGAGTACCGTCCCCGTCGTGGCCATTGGCGTGGGCGACGGATCGAGGGGGAAGAGCCGAGGGCGACTCTCTACGTTCAAAAATGAGAAACCGTCAGAGCACGGAGGGCCCGGTCAAGACGCCGGCACAGGGCGATGGCGTACCGCCTTCGACCGTCGATCACGTACCTCCCCGAGACGACGAGAGGCGAGAGGATTACACGCTCCCGGATCGAGGCGAGTAGCTGCCTTCGATGACCATCGTCCAGTGGAGGGAGTTCCGGCAGCGGCTCGACGATGAACTTGACCGTGCGTGCGCATGTCCTGAGCCGTCTCGCTACGGCATTCTGTTGCTCCTGATACTTCTTTCGACTGATCATGGCCGATCCCCGATGAGGTTCTCGCATTGATGGAAGTCCACCGGCCGACACTATAGCCGTGGTTTTCGACGTGTAAACCAAAGGGGCCGATCGGTCCTCCAATACACGCAGAATCCCCAAATCAGGGAGGCGCTTTCCTGGAAAACCGCCTATTCGTTTTACAAGATTGAATCCCTGACTAGAATCTTGGTTACGCCTTCCAAGTTCGACTCCATCGAGGTTCGCCATGAAGCCGCAGAAGTTGTGGCGTCTACAACAATCGCTCCCGCTGCCCTAGAAGTAGAAGGAGCGGACGCCTTAGGAGAGGATCGACATTGGTATATTGGGCGTGAAGATGCTTTTCAAACAGGCCAAGAAATGCCTGGGCGTCGTCGAGTTCGTCGGGCGGAAGATGGCCCAGCAGTATTGGCTGGCGGCCCAGCATGCGATGAGCCGGCGGAGCCTTGGAGTCTGTACGCCGGACTCGTCACGGGCGGCCCGACGGCCCTCTGTCCTTTGGATTTCAAGGGCGGTTCGCCAAAACTCCTCGTCTATAACAAGTGAAGCGTGCGCCGGCCTTCGACCAGGCATCTGTGCCAAGAATCACTTTTGCGATCCCTACTCCAACGCAAGAGCAACAGTGATCGATCGTGGTCGTCCAAAAACATTGCGACCTATTGACTCCAGAATGATCGATGCGTATATTCCGGTTGCAGCGCAATAGTGGTGGAGGAAAGAGCAAAATTCCAGGGACGACAGTTCAACCCAACGCTATTGAGAGGATGGGTTGAATTGGTAGAAGTCACGCTCCGCCGCAATGTCCATGAGGGGCCGTCGCCGGCCAGCAAGCTCGGGCTCGATCAGGATCGAGGTTAGCCAGTGAGGCTGATAGACGGGCGGGCGGGGGCCGCATGGGGTGCCAACGAGCGGAACATGTTGCGGGCGGCCAATGAGGCCTGCCTTGCGAAACTCGATCTTAGTATATGTCTATCTGCTAATATCACCTGGAATCCAGGCGAGAATGACGCAGGCTCGACACGAACGAAAGGAGGAATCGCTCAGCTAGTCCGAGAAAGGCGCTATTAACCGGAGAGGCCGGGTCGAGGACGTGGACCAGCCCCTCTGCATCAAGAACCAGTGATTGAGAAGGTGGAAACCGATGGCAAACAAGAGAGAAATTTTCGACCAGCAGTATGGGTCAGATGAGGCTCGGGGACGCTACGCCAGGCTGGAAGCCTGGTTCCTCGATATGGCCGAGCGACTCGATCTCCAGCCCGCTGAGTGGCGGTGCCTGATGGATTGCCTGAACGGAAAGATGATGGACGATGAGATCAATCTTCAACCGGGGATGATCGAGGACGAAGTCTCGGAGGTCCACCGATATGACCCGGAGCGGTTCAACCGCTGGGAGGTGGAGTTGGAAACCCTGACGGCCAAGATCGAGCCGCTCTCCACCCTCCATCGTCTCGCCCTGCACTACCGAGTCCAGTGGCTCTTCGAACTGCCCGGCGACGTACAGGAGCGGTGGCTCCGGCCTGATCGGGTCGAGGCCAACTGACCGGACTTCCGAGCCCGGCGGAGGAAGGCAGGACGCATCAACCCCTGCATAGGATTCCGGCCGGGCTCGGCAACACCCCGATCGTCACTGCAAGGCGACCGGCACCTTATGGGCCGAGCGGATTCGGTCCTGGGATCATCATCTACGTAAGGTGCACTTCTATTATTGGTTGCATTCGGCTCGTGAACCCGGACCGTGGCACGGCGCTCGGCCGCCCCCACCCGATGGTTGTCCGGCTGCTCGAAGCCGAGGGAGCGGCGTCGGACGAGGAATCGGAACTCGCCGAGGGTTCCGGGGCCTACACGCACCCGGACTAAGACTCGGATTTCGACCGACCCATCCGCTCGCTCAGGCCGGACTGGTTCGAGGACGACAAGCAGGGCTGATGGCGGGTTCGCCACCGTGTTGCCGGCCTCCGCTCGACGTGTCCGATCAACGGGAAGGGGCTGGGGTCGTGAGCGGCGAATGCGGCACCGACCCTGGCGTACTGAAGGGCCTGGAAATCACGGAGGCAAGAAACAAGTCCAGGGCGATCCGGGCCGGCGCAAAGGCATGAAGCCCATGGGAACCGAGGTCCGTTGCCCTCCAGGAGTACAACCTCCTCGCCGACATAGCCAGAACGGCTGTGCTCGGCGACACGAGACATCTGTCGATGAAGACTCACGAGCCGTATAGAGGCTCGGCGTCAGGAGGGTACCGAGGCCCACGCCGAGAACCGCCTGCGTCTGGACCGGGCTTTAGGGCTTGGGTCTGGGATCGCTCCTGGGCCGGCATAGCCCCAGATCGCCCATCGGCCTGGAGGTCGCCCCATGGTCGGGTGCGGGCTTCTTATTGTGTGACTCGTAAATTCCGTCGTAGATCCCCACTTTCTCCAGCTGTTGTCGGAGGCGTTCGGTCAACGCCTCTCCCGCCAGGTCCAGGTCGCCCGCCTCGATCGTATTGGCCAGCTTCCTCATGTGCCCGAAGTCGTAGAGGCGTTTGGCCACCTGGAGGTACTTTTCGTAGATGTCGATCCTAGCCAGGATTGCAGCCCCCTGGGGGTTGACGAAACGGACTTGTGCGAAGAAGCAGTAGAACTTCGCCCGCTCCACGGCCCGGCGGCCGGGCTTCGTGTACCGCCCCGCCAGCCGGTGGACCTCGGGGTTGTCGATCCGCTCCAGGAGGTCGTCGATCTCATCTCTTGAGAATTCTCCATGCTGCACGTAGCTGCGATCCGAGGGAGGAGGATTGTGCTTCCTCGATTCCAAGCGGCGGTACATATCGGCCCAGCCGTCGTCCTCCTCCTCATCCGCTTCGAGGTCCGAAATTGGCTGGGATGAATCGTGTTCTTTATCCCCGCACTCCGAGGCCGTTATAGGCGGCTGGTTGGAGCACGCCTCGTCGTCATCATCGTCAATCAGGCTACGACGGTTGGCGAGCCTCTGCTTCATGGCGGCGAACTGAACGGCCAGCGGATCAGATGGGTCTGGAGTCTCTTCTTCGCCCCTTGTGTCTGCGTAAGGGTCAACGATCGGACCCACAGGGCTTTCGTCGTCGTCATCCTCGTCTTCGCCGTCGTAGCCCCCGTCGTCTTCATCGTCGAAGATCATCTCCGTGGGGGTCACGGGGCTCGGTCTGATCTGCGGGTCACGCCGACGCCTTCCGACGAGCGGAACGACCGTCTCTTCCGACTCGCCCACTTCCTCCCCGTCATCGACCAGGCCGATCCGTTCGGGCATTCCCAGGACGCCCTTGCGGTCCTCGCCGGCGGACCCTCCAGCGCCGATCGGAGGGGCGGCGGAATGCCGGGGGATCGCCCCTGCCTTCGGATCGCCGGCAGGGTCGGGGGAGGTCGGCGGCGGCATGGTCCCTCGGCCGACGTCCCGGCCCGCCCGCAGTTCCGTGGCGAGGTCCCCGAGCGCTTCGTGGACCCGCACCTTGACCGAGATCCTGAGGGCGTCCAGCAGACCGTTCGGGGTCGTCGGGGCGGCGTCGGCGATGGGGGCACGACGAAGGATTCGGTCGGCCGGACTCCCTCCGACTACCGAGGGATCGTCGGGGGAGGTGCTCGACCCGCCGCCGTCTTCCCGAGACGGGGGCTCGAACCAACATCTCAGCCGCTCCCAGACTCCCGGCTCTTCCCACCCCGAGACCAGCATGCGGCCGACGAGCCGGGATTCGAAGTCGGCGAACTGCTCGTCGATCGCCGCCTCCAGGTCGGCCAGGACCCTGGACGTGGGATCGGTCGAACCGGGCCGGGCCGGGGCCGAGCCGACCTCCGGTCCGGTCTCCGTGGGCGTAGTCGAGTCTCCCGACTCGGTACGATCCGACGGCCCGCCCTGGGGGAGGACCCGCACGCCGAGCCTGGAGGCCAGATCGTCCAGGGCCTCCTGCGAGAGCCCACGCTCCCTCTTGAGGAAGCGATAAAACCGGGGCTTCGAGATGCCATATTCGTCCGCCGGACGCCTCCTACCTCTGCTCCTTTCCAGGATGATCCGGCGCAGCCCCTCGCTGATCGGGCTGTTCTCGATCGTGACGTCCTCCGCTTCCCGCCGTCTCTTGGCCATCCACGCCTCGTCTTGGTTGTCTCGGAGACATCGGATCTCACCTAGCCAACTCGAATGTCGTCTTTGAGACACCCGAGAGGCAAGAGTTTTTGCACCCTGGAGATTACAACGACGCCCGATCGCTCCTCGTACGACGGGGTGGATCGGGTTGGCGTCCCTCAACTCCGGTGAATGGGGCAAGCCCAAGAGTCGTCGCACCCTGCCACTCGAAGGTCGTCCCCCGCCGGCCGACCGGACGGGCACGCCATGGTCGTCGCCGTCGTGACGTTGCGAGACCTCGGGCGATCGAGTCCTCGGCCGCCGGCCGGGGGCGACGACCGGGGCAAGTCCGATCAATCACGTTTGGGGAGGCGTCGGAGGGCTCGGTGCTCTTCGGCGACCTCCCCGCTTCATTTCCTGGAGGTGCATGATGGCCAAGCGGACGCATCAGGAGCGGGTCGTGGAGACGATCGAGTCCCCCGGCATCGGCTCGCAGCACAAGTCCAAGAAGAAGCAGGCCGTCCCCGAGCCGCTCACGCCGGCATCGGCCTTGGCGGGCACGCCCAGGAAGGCCACGAAGAGCCCCTCGAAGCGGGTTCGGGCGGCCAAGGGCGCACCGACCGCCGACCCGGACGAGCGGTCGATCGGCGAGAGGATCGAGGCCCTCCGAGAGGAGGCCGAGGTCCTGGCGCTCTGCCTCCAGGAGCCCGACGACGAGTTCGACGACGCAGCGGACGAGGACCGGGAGGACGACACGGACGCCGCCCTGGGCCTTATGGAGGTCCTGGAGGAGGTCCTGGACCCGTCGCCGTCCGTCGCCGCCTTGCTGGTCGAGTATCGGCCCCGACCCGGCTGGCCGACGCTGGACCGGGCCAGGGACGTCCGGGACGAATTGGAGTTGATTAGCGAGGTCTTCGAGGCCAGCGGCATCGAGGACGAGTGTTTCGGGGCTTGCCTGGAGGCGCTCCACGGCTGGATGTACGAGTTCTGACCGCCGTCCCCATGCAGGCACGAGACGACCCTTCGACCCCGACCCCTCAACCGACAGGGAGCCATCGCCATGAGCAAGGTCTTCTACCGCATCGTGACCGAGGACTTCGCCGACGAGCCGGGGCAACGCTGGCCGATCGACGTCCTGATCCAGACCGAGGACCCCGCCGATTTCGATCGCTTCGAGGCGGCGGTCGAGGAGGCGCTCGACCGCATCCAGGAGCGGATCGACCGGGAGGAGGACGAGGGGCCGCCGGACGAAGGATACCTCGACAGGCTCCGGGAGAAGTTCGGCGACTCGAACTGCGAGGGCTGGGACGAATACTGCGGCAACGTCTCGCAGCCGGAAATCCTCTTGGGGAAGGGTGACGGCTACGACTCGATCAACCTGGCCGGGGTTGCCGGCCGCAGGCGGATGCGTCGGATGATCGAGAAGGGCGTCGGGTTCGAGCCTTACCAGCTTGGACTGCTCCGGCGTCTGGAGGGCCAGGCGGCGGTCGGCAAGCGGGTCGTGAAGGTGAAGCGGAAGCGGCTCAAGCCCAGGGTCCGGCCCGCCATGACCCTCGAATGCGTCCGCATCGACCCCCGCCTGGCCGAGCAGTTCCCCGGCGACTTCATCCGGGGCCTGCTGGCGAGGCACCGCCTCTCCTACCAGGAGCACGACTGGCAGACCCGCCGTGACGGCTTCTCGTCGGTGATCGGCCGGCACGGGCGACCGGACTTGGCGGTCTACTGCCTGACCGTCTTCTTCGACGCCGGGAACTCCATCACCTTCGCTTCGCTCCTCGAAGCGGGCGAGCGGCCGGACGACTCGGCGGTGATGGAGAGGGCCACCGTCGAGTTCGATTCGGCCGCCGGCACCACGACGCCGAACTTCGCATGGAGTCCCGAGTCCAACTGAGCGACCCGGCCCCCGCCACGAGAGAAGCCGACACGGGAACACCCATAAGGGCATCGTCCCTCGAAACAACATCCAGACATTCCTGCGACCCCACGGGCCTTCCGGGCACACCAGCCGGACGGCCCGTTTCGTTTCCTAGCGTACACGAACCGGAGACCACCCCTTGGAAATCATCGCCGATCCCGTCCTGCCGCCGCTGCCCGCCGACGAGTACGAGGCGCTCAAGGCGTCGATCCGAGAGCGGGGCGTCCTCGTCCCGATCCTGGTCGTCGCCGACCGCCAGGTCGCCGAGGGCGAGGAGCGCCTCCGTGCCTTCATCGTCGATGGCCACGAGCGTTATCGGGCCTGCCGAGAGTTGAAGATCCCGCCGGCCCCGCTGCGGGTCCTCGACCCGACGACTCCCGTGCGGCGGCGGGAATTGTCGATCCGCCTGAACGCCGAGCGTCGTCACCTGAGCAAGCCGGACCGTGACCGCCTGCTGGAGGAGTACATCAAGGCGGCCCCTCACAAGAGCACCCGAGAGGTCGCCGACGCCTGCAAGGTCAGCCAGTCCAAGGCGGCCAGGGCCAAGGCCCGGCTGCTGGCGGACGAGTCGATCCCCTCGGTCCCGACCTTGGGACGCAACGGCAAGGTCTACAAAAAGCCGACCTCGGTCGGCGTCGAGAGCCTCAAGGGGGCTCGGGATGCGGCGGGCCTGCTCGCCAAGCTGGGCGACCAGGCCCCCGAGGGGAATCAGTCGATCCGCAAGATCCGCAAGGCCGAGTACCGGGCCGGCCGCATCGCCGAGGCCGACGGGCCTCTCGCCAGGC
>Ga0209958_1000817_pt1 | contig 36165 bp, 33 predicted proteins | sample ThiBio_inoc_plan_FD_183942 | JGI IMG/M metagenome (GOLD analysis project Ga0209958, IMG submission 183942) | Wastewater bioreactor microbial communities from Cape Town, South Africa - Thiocy_inoc_plan (SPAdes) | ecosystem: Engineered > Bioremediation > Thiocyanate > Unclassified | place: South...
CGAGGGCAACGTGACCACGAACTGGAAACAAGCCCTCGAACAACTCGCACTCGCCTACCCCGACCGCATCACCCCCTACCTCTAACCACCAACACCAACCCGCTTACACAGAAGACTTGACAAGCCCGGTTTCCCGCATCCTGGGCTCATGCACCGGTCAGCCCGCCACTTCACCAGTTTCGCCAGCTCCGGGGGTGGCCGATACCGTGTGCGCCCGACGCTGATGACGGCCCCGGTTTCGGGGTGGGTGAGCACCCGCATCCACCCCGACGCGTTACCGGCGAGTTCCCGGGCCCGTTCGATGGGGATCGGACCGACGCCTTCGACTTCCGCAGGATCAGTAACCCCCTCCGTACCGAGGAGGGCCAGGGCGGGGACGGTCACCACCACGGTCGCGCGGATGCCCCGCGCCTGCTCCGGGTGTTGGGGAACGGTTCCGTCGATGAGGAGGTCGCAGAACACGTCAGCGCGGATCTCATCCAACGACCGTTCCGACCCATCCCCCGACTGCCCGCCGCGGGTGGTGCCGCGGTCGTGGTCACGGATCACCACCGCTTTCTGGGTGACCCGCCCGTAGATCGCGTGGGCTTCCACCGACGGGACCAACGCGTGCACCCACGACATCGAATCCCCCGCAGGTTCCACCATGATCCGACGGGTCCGCACCGCGGCTTCGTGGCGTTCCGTCAGGCTCGGGGCGGTTTCCCGGTCAATCAACCGCCGCAGCGCCCGCCGGAATGACCCCACCGGCAACGATTCCGCGAGCTCCAACGCCCGCCCCACCAGGCCCGCCGCGACATCGGGTTGGAGCACGTCGAGGTCATCGACGAGGATCTCCGCGTGACGAACCGTCACCCCCGCACGCGAGAGCGACTCCAACACGGCCGGGTAGGAGTGGACGAGGGATTCGGCGCGGGCGAGCATCATCCCCGCAGCGTTCTCCGTGACCCGCAACGCTGCAGCGAGCTCCAACCGCAGGGACCGCATCACCAGCTCCCGAGACCCGCCCCCATACCGGGTGACATCATCCAGCGCTTCCAGACGCAGGTCATCGACCCGCGCAAACCGCTGCGCAGCGAACACCGCCTCAAGGTCAGCAGCCTCCAGCACCAGGGCAACAGCATCCGGACGCGGCGGAACCCACCCGACCTCGGCATCCCACTCACGCACATCGCTCTCATGCAGGAACGCGTCAGCATCCTGAGCCTCGGGCCACTGCCCCGACTCGCCCATGCCAACCTCATCCATACCCCCGACACTACGAGGGGGTTCCGACATTGATCCGGCCGGTGTCGCCGCGCGCAATGTCGGAGGGGTGGTATGTCCTGTTCCACTGGCCACCGGCCGGTGGCGCGCGCCGGGGGTGCGCGCCTAATCCGACCCGAAGGGTGTTCTCATGGATGAGAACAGCAACACCACATCATCGTCCACTCCGGCAGGCTGGTACCCGCATCCGGGCGCCGAGGCCGCGCCCGGCGCCGAAATGTACTGGGATGGTTCCACCTGGCGCACCGACCTGGTGCGCCAGCCCGGCGCAACAGATGCCGCCGCCCCTGTGGATGCCGCCGTCCCCGCCCCCTCGAAGCGGCCGTGGTACACGCGCAAGGCGGTCATCATCCCGGCCGCAGTCGTCGTCGGTCTGATCGTCATCGGTGGGATCGGCAGCGCGCTGGGAGGCGGGCGATCAACCTCGGATGCTGCACCCGCCGCATCGGTGCGCACGACCGAGCAGGCGGCCGCCACCACCGAGGCCGAACAGGTGCTGATCATCGTGCCGAACGTCGTCGGCATGGATGGCGCGACAGCCCGCACTGTTCTCGAGACCCTCGGCATCCGTGTCGCGACCGACGGCGACGAATCGATGCCGGTGATCGCGCAGGATGTCGCCGAGGGCACCGAGATCGAGGAAGGTGCGACGGTCGTCCTGACCCTGGAGGAGAAGCCGCAGCTGACGCTCGGTCAGCAGAACGCGATCAGGTCTGCGCAGTCGTACCTGGACTTCACAGCTTTCTCACGCGCGGGCCTGTTCGAGCAGCTCACGAGCGAGTACGGCGAGGGATTCGAGGCCGCGGATGCCGAGTTTGCCATCGCCCATCTCGAGCAGAACGGTCTGGTGGACTGGAACGCCGAGGCCGCCGAGTCCGCGCAGTCATACCTGGACTTCACGTCGTTCTCGCGACAGGGCCTGTACGAGCAGCTCACGAGCGAATACGGCGAACAGTTCACGCCCGAGCAGGCCGAGTACGCCCTGACGGCCGTCGGCTACTGAGGGCTAGGGAGAACGCATGTCGAACATCAACGAACAACCCTTGGCCCCGCCCGAGACACCGCCGCCAACCGCGGCAAGACCCGCACCTGCAGGCAGCAGGTGGGTGGTACCGATCGTGGTCGGTGTCGTCTCGCTGCTGGTCGGTGCCGCCGCCGGCTCCGCTGTGACGGCGGTTGTCATCGGTGCTGCGCAGCGCGCCGATGACGCTGCGATGGCCGAAGCCGCCGAGCAAGCGAAGAGCGAGTTCTTCTCGGATGCTGCCAACCAGTGCAACCTGGACGGCGTTGTCGAGATCGCCGATGAGGGTAGGACGATGATCGTCGACGGCGAAGGCGAGGATTTCGGCAGCGGTGACGTCTCGTTCAGCGACCTGGACTGCATCATCGAAGCTGTCGGAGCGCCGGCATCGGTGAAGGAGCTCATGTATTCCGCGATCACTCGATGGACGTCAATCGGGAGAGTGGGACGACATCTCGGCCAGCTGGAGCTATCACCCTGACGACGGGCTCGACATCATCTTCGAGATCGTCGAGTGATCTACGGGTGTGGATGTTGCGCGCCGGCATCCACACCCTTTCCGCTGGATGCCGCTGCGCGTTCGGGCCCCCCTCAAATGAGGTCGACCTCGAGGCCCTGGAATCTCGTGAACCCGTGGTCTGCGGTGATGAGCGTCTGACCCGCAGCGATCGCGTGCGCTGCGATGATGGCATCTTTGGATCGCACGGCTTGCTCGCTCGAGGCGCGCAGCTCAGCGAATGCGTCGGACTCCGCGGCCCCGAAAGGCCGCCAGAACCCGTGCAGATCATCCAGCGCCGCGATCAGCTGTGCTCGCGCCAGCGCGCGCTGGCGCATGTTCGGCGATAACTCGAATCGGCGTTGGCCGCGAAGAAGCTCGGCCCGCACGAGGTACGGTGCTGCGTACCGTTCGATGCTCTCGATGACGGGGGCGGGTATCGGACCGATCAGCACACTCGTGTCGAGGAGCCCCGTCACTGCGCGTCCTCGAGGAGGTCGGCGTCACGCTCAGCCGCGAGCGCGCGACGCTCGTCATCGGCATCCGCCTGATCGATGAGGGCATTGAGCACGCGCAGCCGCGCCTTGACCTCGGCGAGGGTCGCGTCAGGATCGGCAGCGATAGGCACGACACGCAGCCGCGGCTTGTTATGCACCATCACCACAGCACCCGTCGTCGCGTACGCGATCGGGTTCGCCTTGAACACGCTGATGGGAACCTGCGGCTCGTTCAGGTCTGAATCTGACATTTCAGCTCTATTTCTCTCGAACAGAGCTATTCTGCAAGACTGGGGTATCAGAATCAAGGGTCAGGCGACGACCCTCGTCGTCCGTGAGCAGGTCACAGCTCGCCGCGGAACGCTCGGTGCTGGAGGGATGCGAACAGTTCGTCGAGTTGAGCAGAGCTACGCTCAGCAGCGCGGATCGAATTGCTCACGCCGTCGACTTCCCGCACGACCTCGTCCTGGATGGCGAGGGGCGCGAGGCGCATTCTCAGCGAGCGGACGCTCGTGGCGTTGAGGGTGTTCAGACCGGACGTCGTATTGGCGACGCGACGAAAGTACTCGCGGGAATCAGATGAGTTGAGGACCAGTTCCAGAAAACGACCGAGAACTCGCTCTGCGTTTGGCCGCAGGCGGAACAGGTGATTCTGATGCGTGAGATCCGCTGAGGGGAGCTCGGTGACCAACGCGGCTCTGCCGACTTCATCGGGGTTTCCGTGACCTTCAACCACTAACAAGTCACCGAGCCGAATGCGCGTGCGTTCGAGTTCGGCTTGCGTCACGCCGAGATCCTTGATCTCGGTCAGATCGATAGCGCCTCGGAACACGTTCGCAACTCGCAGGTATCCTGCCCTCCGCGGAAGCGTCGCCCGGCGAGCGCTCACCGTCAGTCCGCCCTGAAGCGAGGCAACTTCTCCCAGCGAAACCGCGTTCCACCCTCGTGAATCGCGTACGGCGAGGACCTCGCCAGGAACGGCACGTAGTAGCCGAAGCGACTCACGTCTCGTCGAGCGGAGGGCATCGGCGTCGTCGAGGATTGCGGCGATGCGGCGCTGCTCGGGGAGAGGAGGGAGGGGGATCTCGATTCTGAGCAAGGTATCGATGGGGAAATTGTCTGCTGTCGTAGCGCGCACTGATCTGAGTACGCGCGACTCTTGCGCCTTGACCAGGCGGACGAGGTATTCAGGAGTAACCAGGTCGCGCTTTGGAGAGAGAGCCTTCATGTCCTGATTCAGAGCTAGCGGACGCGCAGCAATCGCGACCGGGAGTGTGTGCTTTAGCACGCCCGACCGCACGACCACGAGTGTCGATCCAGCGTCGACAATCTTGGCGGGCGAGTTCGCGACACCGGTCGAGCTAAGTCGGATCGCAGATCTATCAACCGTGTGCTGCTTCATGTCTTTCGGCGTGACCCAAGGGATTTCACCACCGAAGAACGATGGCTCCGACATCCGCGGTGTGCCGCCGCCCGTGACCGTCACGAGGTCGCCGATGCGCACCCACCTCACGCGAGCATCTCCCGCAGGCGCTTGAGGCCGTCTTGAATCTCGACTTCGAGGGCATCCAGTTCATCGAGAATCTCCGTCGGGGAACGGTGCTCGACCTCCTCGATCTCGATCTCCTTATAGCGGTTGAGGCTCAGGTCGTAGCCGTTGTCGACGATCTCTTGCTTCGGTACGAAGAAGCTCTGGTCGGTGCGCACTCGCGCGGCCTCGGCATCCAGGTTCTGCCACCGGGCCAGCACGTCGGGAAGGTCGTTCGCGTCGATGGGGGTGCGCTTGTCGTCGAGGGTCATGCCGTCGGCGCGCACGTCGTAGAACCACACCCGGTCGGTGCCACCCGACGAGGTCTTCGTGAACAGCAGGATGGCGGTCGAGACCCCGGTGTAGGGCTTGAACGTTCCCGAGGGCAGCTTGATGACGGCATCCAGTTTGTGGTCATCGATCAGCAGCTTGCGCACCGCCTTGTGCGCGTTGCTCGACCCGAACAGCACCCCCTCGGGCACGATGACCGCGGCGCGCCCACCGTTGCGCAGCATCCGGATCATGAGCACCAGAAAGAGCAGCTCGGTCTTGCGGGTCTTGACGAGCTTCTGCAGATCCTTCGAGACGGTCTCTTGATCGAGCGAACCGGCAAACGGCGGATTGGCGAGCACGAGCGTGTAGCGGTCATCGCCCGGATGCCCCTCCGACAGCGAGTCCGCGCGCTCGATCGTCGGATTCTCGACGCCGTGCAGCAGCATGTTCATGCTCGCGATGCGGGCCATCGCAGCATCGGAGTCGTAGCCCGTGAACATCGGGCCGTTGAAGTGGGCGCGGCTGGCGGCATCCGCCCACAGCTCGGGGTGGTGATCGCGCAGGTACTCCTCGGCAGCCACGAGGAATCCCGCGGTTCCGACGGCAGGGTCGATGATGAGGTCGTCGGGGCGCGGACGCTGCAGGTCGACCATGAGCTTGATGATGTGCCGGGCCGTGCGGAACTGCCCGTTCGTGCCGCTGGTGGCGAGCTTCGAGAGCATGTACTCGTAGATGTCGCCCTTGGTGTCGCGATCTTCCATCGGAATCTCGTGCAGCAGATCGACGACCTTCGTCAGCAGCGCCGGGGTCGGGAGCGTGAACCGGGCATCGCGCATGTTCCGCGCGTAGCTCGACCCCTCGGCACCGAGCCGGCGCAGCCACGGGAACACGTGCTCGGAGACGACCTCGAACATCTCGGCGGGCGCGTAGTTCGTGAACACGCTCCACCGCAGATCGCGATACGGCCGACGGCTCGGCAGGTCGCTGTCGTAGCCGTCGGGAAAGACCGGGTTCTCGACCTCCTCGCCGAAGCGGGCGGCCTTCTTCTCGGCAAGGAGCTGCAGATCGTCGAGACGCCGGATGAACAGCAGATACGTGATCTGCTCGATCACCTCGACGGGGTTGGCGATGCCGCCCGACCAGAAGGCGTCCCAGACCTTGTCGACCTGGCGTCTCAGTTCACCCGTGACCACGCTATGTCCCCTCGATCCGTGCAACCCCTCCACGCTAATGGAGCTCGCCGACACCTACCGAAGCGCCTGCGACTGCATCCACTCCCCCAGCGCACGGTAGGCCTCATCCCGTGCGGATGCGCGGGAGAGGAACACGTCGTGGAGCGCGCCGTCGATTCTCGCGATCGTGACGAGACGGCCGAGGCGAGTCGCAGCCTTGGCGATGTCATCGACGACGAGCACAGAGTCGGTCTCGAGCATGTCGGGGCGCCACATCAGCGGTGAGCTCGACCGCTGCGAGAGCATGACGAGCGCGGGGCATCCCACTTCGATGCCGTCCGCAACGGCCTCGTGGCCGTCGAGCACCGCCTTGAGCCAGCCCGGGGTTGTCGGGAAGCCGCGCTCAGGTCGCCATCCGTCCGGCGCCTCCGGCAGGGTTCCGACCTCGCGCTGCGCGCGGGTATAGAAGCCGAGATCGACAACCGGATGCATGCCCAACGGATCCCACCGAGCACGGGCCGCCACCAACGGCGAGAGCGCCTCCCGACCCCGGGCCCCTGTCTGAAACTCCAGCCACGGACTGTTGAGCACGAGGGCCGATGCAAGCCCCGGATGCCGTGCCGCCCACAGCGACAGCGTGAGCCCTCCCGTGGAGTGGCCGAGCAGCACGAGACGCCGCCGCGGCCTCTCGTCCCGTCCCATCGCGGACAGCGCCGCAGCAATGTCTGCGTCGTACGCGGACAGCGAGGAGACGTAACCCGGAGTCTGACCCGGGCGCAGGCTCCGTCCGTACTTGCGCAGATCGAGCGCATAGAACCGGGCGCCCCGGTCAGCCCACCACTGCGCGAGGCTGGTCTGGAAGAAGTAGTCCGACCACCCGTGCACGTAGAGAACATCGACGTCGCGAAGACGTCCCGTCCAGGAGGCAGGCCACGACGGCAGCAGTCGCACGAGCGTGGCGACGATCTCGCCCTCGGCGTCGCTGCCCAGACTCAGCGTGCGCTGCCGGAAGCGACCGCCGAGCAAGTCAGGAAGCCACACCTCTTCCATGTGCCGAGACTATCGGCACATGCTCTCGCTCAGTTGCCCCAGATCTGCAGATTCAGATCGCTGAGCAGCATGTCGGCATCGATGTTCGTCGCTGACGAGTAGATCCAGATGTCCTCGCGGCTCGTGATCGTCTCGACAGTGTCGACGGGGTACTGGGAGTTCGGCGTGACCATCTGGCATACCGGGTTTCCGGCATCCCCCGTGACGTAGGTGTAGCCCTGATCGGGAAGGGTCGCGACGTAGGCCTCAGCAGCCGCGGGGTCGACCTCGCTGATCAGCAACAGCACCCCTGACGTGTCGCCGGCGAACCAGTCGCACCCGAGCAGCAGCGTGGCGCCCTCGGGAGCCGGACGGACGAAGCCGACGCCGTCGCCCTGCAGATTCAGCTGGTCGACCGAGTCGGCGCGGCTCTCAGCCGTACCGACGGCGGCACAGTCCGCGGGGACGTTGCCGACGAACGACTGTGGTTCTTGCGTCGGCTCAGAGCTGGGCGTGTCGTTCTGCGTCACCTCAGAGCTCGGCGTGGTCGAGGGCTCGGGCGTCGGCGCACAGCCCACGAGCACCAGAATGCCGACGACGGCAACGGCAGGAAGAAAACGGAACCGGAACATAGGTACTCCTTCGTACAGTGCGCGGGCGACCACCTCACCTGCACACACTCTGGACTTCCCCAATGTAAAACACGAGGAGAGCGCGCGCCCGTCTGCTCAGCGGCGACCGCGACGGGTTGTTCGCAGGGCCAGGATGCCGAGCAGCAGCGAGAGCGCCATCATCGCCGCAATGACCACGGCCATCGGCACCGCCGTGTCCTCTCCCGCCAACCCCACGAGCGGTGATGCGACAGCGCCGACCACGAACTGCGATGTCCCCAGGATTGCTGAGCCTGCACCGCGGGCTCGATCGGCGCGGGCAAGGCCCAGCGCACTGGCATTGGACATCGTGAACCCGAGCCCGAGGGTGAGCAGAAACGCGCCGGCGATGAAGCCCGGGATCGTGAGCGTGCCGGTCAGCGTCAGCACGAGCAGAAGCGCTGCGGCGCAGGCCGTGGCGCCGAGGCCGACACCCAGCATCCGTCTCGGTCCGAACCGCACGGCGACCCGGGCGTTCACGATGTTCGAGAGGATGACGCCGCTGGCTGCAACAGCGAACGAGACCGAGTACACCGTCGGCGACATCCCGAGCACCACCTGACCGACGAACGGCGATGCCGACACGTACGCCATGATCGCCCCGAACGTGAGCGCGTAGGCACCCGCGTAGAGGGGAAAGGCCCGGTCGGCGAGCAGCGCGCGAAAAGCACCGAGCGTCTGCGACATCCCGGCGGTGTGGCGATGCTCGACGGGAAGGGATTCCGGAACAAGAGCCAGCGACACGACCAGCATTACCACCGCAACGATCGCAAGCGCAGCCATCACTCCGCGCCAGCCAACGAACTCGCTGAGCAGACCGCCGATCGGCGGTGCGACCAGCGGCGCAACCCCGACGACCACCACGATGAGGCTCAGTGCGCGCACCGCCGTGTCCTTGGGGCTGAGATCGACAGCCACGGCGCGCCCGAGGACCATGCCTGCCGACCCCGCGAATCCCTGCACGAAACGCAGGATGACGAACACCGCGATCGTCGGGGCGAACACCAGCGCGATGCTCGACAGAGCGAAGACAACCCCGCCCACGATGAGGACCGGCCGACGCCCAACGCGATCGGACCAGGGTCCGAGCACGAGCTGCCCGACCGCAACGCCCACGAGGAAGGAGGTCAGCGTGAGCTGCACGGCGGCGGCATCAACGCCGAGGTCGCCCGCGATGTCGGTGAAGGACGCGAGATACATGTCGGTCGCGAACGGACCGACAGCGGAGACGAAGCCGAGAGCTGCGATCAGCCCCGGCGACAGCCTCCGCGGGGGACTCACTCGCCTCGAGAGATGGTGACCATCTCGTCGCGAGGCACCACCTTGATGCGGGCACGCCCCTGGGGTTCGCCGAGGCCGATCTCGTGCTGATCGAGGCGATGCCAACCTTCAAGGTCCGTCCACCGCACGCCTCGCTCGGCAAGGAGCGCGGGGATAGCGGCTTCCGACGGGTCTTCGGGCTGCCACCACGAACCCTGATCGTTGATGAGGTGACGGACGGTCTCCATCGCGTCCGACTTGGTGTGACCGATCAGGCCGACCGGGCCGCGCTTGATCCATCCGGTCGCGTACAGTCCCGGCGCCCGCTCATTGGAGTCGGCGCGAAGAACCTGCCCCTCGTGGTTGGGAATGACACCGTGCCGCTCATCGAAGGGCACCTCGGGAAGAGGTGACCCGAAGTAGCCGACGGCGCGGTAGATGGCTTGGATGGGAACCTCGCGGAACTCACCGGTTCCGGCGACACCGCCCTGCCCGTCGGGACGCGTGCGCTCGTAGACGAAGCCCGACACATGACCCGTCTCGTCCACCTTCACCTCGACGGGTCGCGCCCAGAAGTGCAGGTGAAGGCGACGGGACGCCGTCCCCCCGGCGTTGTTCACGCCCGGGCGAGTCCGCCACTCCTGCAGAACGCGGTCGATGACCTTGACCTGCTTGTTGCTCTCGATCGCGGTACGGGATGCCTCGTCGTAGTCGAAGTCCTCGTCGTAGACGACCATGTCGACATCCCGCAGCTCGCCGAGCTCGCGCAACTCGAGAGGGGTGAACTTGACCTGCGCGGGGCCGCGACGGCCGAAGACGTGAACGTCGGTCACAGGCGACGCCTTGAGTCCCTCGTAGACGTTCGCCGGGATCTCGGTGGGAAGCAGATCATCGGCGTGCTTGGCAAGGATGCGGGTGATGTCGAGGGCGACGTTGCCGTTGCCGACGACGGCAACGGACTGCGCCGTCAATGGCCACGTGCGCGGCACATCGGGGTGCCCGTCGAACCAGCTCACGAAGTCGGCAGCGCCATACGACCCTTCGGCGTCGATCCCCGGGATGTCGAGGGTCGCATCCCGAACGGCACCGGTCGCGAAGATGACGGCGTTGTAGTGGCGCTTCAGATCGTCGAGCGTGATGTCGCGACCGAACTCGACGTTGCCGAAAATGCGGATGTCTCCCCTGTCGAGCACTTCGCGCAGGGCCGTGATGACGCCCTTGATGCGAGGGTGGTCGGGAGCTACGCCATAGCGCACGAGGCCGTACGGCGCAGGCAGTTGCTCGAACAGGTCGATCGACACGTCGAACGCGCGCTCCGCTTTCAGCAGGATGTCAGCAGCGTAGATGCCTGCCGGGCCTGCGCCGACGATGGCCAACCTCAGAGTGGTCATGTGTTCCTTTCGGGACGCGAGAGCACGGTGATTCGGCGCGAGAGCGCCGGGACGGCCTCAGCTCGAGCGGTCGGCGACGGCCTGCGCGAACCTCGTGAGGGCTTCGCGGACCGGGCCGTCGGGGATGGGATCGAGAGCCGCGATCGCATCGCGCGACCAGGCGTTGGCGAGCTCCACCGTCTCGCGCGTTGATCGGTCGGTCCGCAGCATCGCTAGGGGCTCGTCCAGCAGCGCGGGGTCCTCGCCGTCGGCGATCCGGGCGACGCCCTCGTCGATCCTGTCGCGAAGGGCGCGGGCTTCGGTGTCGTCGCGGCGCGCGAGTAGCAGGTACGGCATCGTCGGCACACCGGCGCGGAGGTCCGTTCCCGGCACCTTGCCGGTCTCGTCGGGGTCGGCCGAGAGATCGATCACGTCATCCAGAAGCTGGAAGGCAACGCCGGCTGCCTCACCGAAGGTGCGCACCGGCTCTTCGTACTCGCCGGGGGCGTTGCTGAAGATGATGCCCGACTGCGCAGCCGCCGCAATCAGCGATCCGGTCTTGTCTGCCAAGACCTGCAGGTAGAACGCGACGCGGTCGTCGGCATCCGTCGGCCCGACAGTCTCGTGCATCTGGCCGAGCACGAGCCGCTCGAACGTGTTCGCCTGGAGTCGGATGGCTCCCTCGCCAAGGCGCGCCATGATCTGGCTCGCCCGCGCAAAGAGCAGGTCACCGGTGAGGATGGCGATGTTATTGCCCCACACCGAGTGAGCGCTCGGCACCCCGCGACGCTTGTCGGCGTCATCCATCACGTCGTCGTGATAGAGCGAACCGAGGTGGGTCAGCTCGAGCGCCGTGGCAGCCTCGACCACGTCCTCGGTGACCCCGTCACCCAGGTGCGCGGTCAGCAGCGCAAGCATCGGACGCACGCGCTTGCCGCCGGCATCAAACAGGTACCGGCTTGTCGCGTCGGCGAGCGCATCCGAAACGTGAAGCTCCCGCTCGAGGTTCGCATCGACCCGATCGAGCCCCGCCTCGACGCTCTCAATGAGACGACGCGCACGGGGGCCCGCGAAGATCCGTTCCGCGAGACCCAGCTGGCTCGCGATTCGGGAACTTGACGCAGAGGGGGTCACAGCACAAGCCTACCGGGGCTCGGAGGCACCATCCCCGACAGGCTTACGCGCGCGGTGCAGCGCAACCACACCGAACGTCAGGTTGCGCCAGGCCACATCTGCCCACCCAGCCGCCCGGATGCGGCCTGCCAGCGCCGGTTGGTCTGACCACGCCCGGATGGATTCGTTCAGGTAGTCGTAGGCGTCGCCGTTGGAACTCACGAGTCGTGCGATCGGGGGAAGGATGCGGTTGTTGTAGAACCGATACAGAGCGGAGATCGCGGGAGAGGTCGGATGTGAGAACTCGCAGATCACGAGGCGCCCGCCCGGCTTGGTGACCCGCAGCATTTCGCGCAGGCCCGCGTCGGCATCCTGGACGTTTCGGAGTCCGAACGAGATCGTCACAGCGTCGAACTCTTCGTCCTCGAACGGCAGGTTGGTCGCATCGGCCTCGACGAAGCTCACGCCAGGCATCCCCGCATGGCGACGGCGCCCCTCGGCGATCATGCCGGGCGAGAAGTCAGCGGCGACGACCTCGGCACCCGTCCGCGCGATCGCAACACTCGAGGTGCCGGTCCCTGCCGCGAGGTCGAGGATGCGCTGACCCGGACGCGGCGACAGCGCGCGCGTCGTCGCGATGCGCCACAGACGGTCGTTGCCGACGCTCAGGATCGTGTTCGTGCGGTCGTAGCCTGCCGCGACCTCATCGAACATCCCGCTGACGCGGGCAGGGTCTTTCTGAAGATCTGCGCGATGGGACTGGGTCACCCGTCGAGTCTAGGACTCCCCTTGCGGGGGAAGCCCGAGGGAGGCGAGGCGCTCGAGCCAGGCATCCGCCGTCACGTCATCGAAGGGAGCCTCGGCGGCAGTCACCCGCCGCTCGAGGTCGACCGCGAGCGCCTCGAGCCGCTCGACCACGTGAGGCGGGTAGCCGTAGTGGACGCGGTGCTCGTCCCACTCATCTCGATCGTCGATCCAGATCCCGCGCTCATCGAGGGCTCGCACGACATCCAGATCCATGTCGATGCCCTCCGGGGCGCCGGGGACTGTCTGCGACCAGCCGATGTCCCAGCCGAGGTCGATATAGATGCGGGTCCGTGACGGCGCAGCGTTCACCGTCATCGCGTACTCGCCGCTCGGAGGCATGAGGGTCACGTTCGGCGCCGCCGTCACGACATCCCGGCCGGGACGGATGCTGCGCCACCCCGCCGGCTGCCCGAACCACTCTCCCCAGCTGTCGTGGCCGAGATAGACGCAGTCGTGCACCCAATGGACGCTGCCGTCCCACTTGCGCCACCGAAACTGGGTCACCGTGCCAGGCGCCGGGCGCCCGCGTCGATCCGCATCCACGCCGGAAGTCTAGGCTGGTGAGGTGACCCGCAATCCCCCTCTCCCACCGCTGGTGGTCGAGACGAGGGAGATCGAGCCGGTCGCCGATCTGCTGTCACTGACCGACCCGCACAATCCGCTGGCGTGGCTGCGTCGGGGCGAAGGCATCGTCGGCTCCGGCGCGGCGGTCGTCACGATCGGCGCGCCGGGTTCGCCGCCGCTGTCTCGCCCGATCGCCGAGATCTGGCGCGAGCTGGTCGGCCACGCCCGCATCAGCGATCCCCTGCAGTTGCCCGGCACCGGTCTGGTCGGTTTCGGCGCGCTGGGATTCGACCCCGAGTCGGCCGAACCCCCGTTTCTTGTCGTTCCGCAGGCGATCACCGGCGTGCACGGCGGTCGGGCGTGGGTGACGACGATCCGTCAGGAGAGCGACCCCGAGCCCGAGCGCGAGCAGCCGGCATCCGTGCCCTACGGCCCCCACTGGTCAGCGACCCTCGGCCCCGGTCTTCTCGAGCCTGACGGCTACCAGCGGGCGGTGCGCTCGGGGATTGAGGCGATCACTGCGGGCGAGGTCGAGAAGGTCGTCTTGGCTCGCGACCTCGTCGGCACGATCCCGGCCGACGCTGATCTGCGCCGGCTCGTCCGCGCACTGGCCACGAGCTATCCCGACACCTGGACCTTCGCGGTCGACGGCCTCATCGGCGCGAGCCCCGAGACTCTCATCACCGTCGACCGGGGCGCCGTGACGGCGCGCGTGCTCGCTGGCACCACGGCACGCGGCGCGGATGCCGACGAGGACGTCGCTGCCGCGCAGGCGCTCGAAGCGAGCCGAAAAGACCTCGACGAGCACCGGTTCGCGGTCACGAGCGTTGTCGATGCACTCAGCCCCCTCACCCGCGATCTCGTCGCTCCCGAACAGCCGCACCTACTCGAGCTTCCCAATCTGTGGCACCTCGCCACCGATATCTCGGGGCGACTGTCGAACGGCACGTCAGCGCTCGACCTCGTCAAGGTGCTGCATCCGACCGCTGCCGTCGCGGGCACGCCGACGGATGCCGCCGTCGACGTCATCCGTCGCCTCGAGCCCTTCGATCGCGGCCGCTACGCCGGGCCGGTGGGGTGGATCGACGCCCGCGGCGACGGCGAGTGGGCGATCGCCCTGCGCTGCGCTCAGATCGGCGTCGAACCGCAGCATGACACCGCCGACAGCGACACGATCCCGGTCGTCGCCCACGCCGGTGCGGGCATCGTGGCAGCAAGCGACCCCGAAACGGAACTCCTCGAAACGCGCGTGAAGTTCCGGCCCATCGTCGACGCCCTCGCCTGAGCGTTCCTTCCCGCGGTCAGCCCAGCTGCAGGATCCAGGTCGCGACGAGGAAGTAGATGATGAGGCTCGTCGCGTCACAGAACGTCGAGATGAACGGCGTGCTGAACACCGCCGGGTCGGCGCGCACCGCCATCGCGAGGATCGGCATGAGCCCACCCACTGTCGCTGCCAGCGTGCAGATGAACAGCAGCGTGAGTCCGATCACCGCTCCGAGCGCCGGGTCGAACACGAGACTTGCAAGCGCGAAGCCGAGGATGCCGAGAAGACCCCCGAGGAATGCTCCGACGCGCACCTCCCGCCACATCACAGTGAGCGCGTCGCGTTTTCGCACCTCTCCCATCGCGAGGGCACGGGTGACGGTCGTCGCGGCCTGCGAACCGGTGTTCCCCGCTGTGCCGGTCAGCAGTGGAATGAACAGGGCGAGGGTCACGACCTGCTCCAGCGTCGCTTCGAAGATCCCGAGCACCTGCACCGTGAGCAGCGCCGAGACCGCGAGCACCAGGAGCCACACGACGCGCGCACGGACGATCCGTAGCACGGGTGTCGTGAGGTAGGGGCGGCCGAGCGGCTCGGAGGCACCTTGGCGCGCGGCATCCGTGTCTTCAGCCTCCTCGAGGATGCGGGCTGCATCGTCCACGGTGAGGATGCCGAGAAGGCGGTCTTCGCTGTCGACGATCGGCATCGCGAGAAGACCGGAGTCGACGAGAGACCGCGCAGCAGCTTCTGCAGCATCCGTGGCGTGGGCCGTTCTCGCTTCACCCATCAACTCTTCGACGAGCAGGTCAGATCGTCCCATGACGAGTTCCCGCAAGCCCACGACGCCGAGGACCCGGCGGTGCGGCGACGTCACCGGGAGCATGTAGACGGTCTCGGCATCCGTGCCGCGATGACGCACGTGGCTCAGCGCATCGCCGACCGTCAGCTGCGGGGCAAGGCGCACATACTCGGTGCTCATGAACCGGCCGACGCTGTTCTTCGGATAGCCGAGCATGGGGGCTGTCAGCTCGCGCTCGGCTGGTGAGAGTCCCCGCATCAGCTGGCGCGCGACACCGGCCGGAAGCTCGTCGATCAACTGCGCACGATCGTCGGGGTCGAGTTCCTCGAAGACCTTCGCCACGTCCTCTTCGCGGAGCCCACCGATGAGCTCTGCACGCATGCCCGGATCGAGCAGCTCGAACGCCTCCAGCGCCTGATCGCGCCGCAGCAGCCGGTAGAGCACGGCACGGTCGCGGGCATCCTCTCGCTCCAGCAGCCCTGCGATGGCTGCGGCATCCTGCCCTGCGAGCAACGTACGCAGCTCATCGAGCCGGCGGTCGCGCAGGAGCGGCGTCACCGTCTCAAGGAATCCCTCGAACTCGTCATCCATGGGGCGCATCCTTGCAGACGGTCGGGGCGGGTCGGTGAACGCTCAGGTGGCGGCGAGGCGCTCGCGTTCGAGCGCGACGTCGTAGCCGGCACTCGGCCACTGCGGATCGATGTTCTCGAGCGCCTCCAGCAGCAGGTGCTGGATGGCCAGTCGGGCGTACCACTTGCGATTGGCGGGCACCACGTACCACGGCGCGTGCTCGGTGGAGGTCCGCTCGAACACCGTCTGATACGCGGCCATGTAGTGCGGCCAGCGGGTGCGCTCGTCGACGTCACTCGGGGTGAACTTCCAGTGCTTCTCGGGACGGTCCAGTCGCTCCATCAGACGCGCCTTCTGCTCGGCGTATGAGATGTGCAGCATGATTTTGATGATCCGCGTTCCGGATGCCGCGACCTGCCGCTCGAACTCGTTGATCGCCTCATACCGGCGCTCGATCTCGTCGGGATCGGCGAGCTCCCGGACCCGCCCGATGAGGACGTCCTCGTAGTGCGAGCGGTCGAACACGCCGATGCGGCCGGCGGGCGGGAGCTTGCGCTGGATGCGCCACAGGAAGTCGTGGGCCCGTTCCTCCTCGGTCGGCGCGCCAAAGGATGCAAGCGATACGCCCTGCGGGTCGACCGAGCCGACGACGTGGCGCACGATCCCGCCCTTGCCCGAGGAGTCCATTCCCTGCAGGACGAGCAGCACCGACGCATCCGTGGCACCGACCCGGCTCTGGGCGAACAGCTTCTCTTGCAGAAGGTCGAGTTCCGCGACCCCTGCCGCTAGGTCCGCAGCTGCCTGCTGCTTGTCGCTGCCGTAGCCCGGTGTCGAGCCGGGGTCGGTGCTCGAGAGGACGAAGCCCTCGCGCACTCGCAGGAGTTCGGCGACATCGCCGGTCCAGTAGGTCTGACTTCTCGCGGTCACTCGTCCATCATGGACCCGGTGTGGAGCTCAGCGTGGGAGCGGCACTTCGATCAGTTGCGGGCCCGCAACCGGCGCTGTCAGCGCCTGATCCAGCGCGGCTCGGGTCTCGATGCGCGCGTAGGTCCAGCCGTAGGCAGTCGCGAGCGCCTCGAGGTCGGCGTCCTGGGGCGTGTAAAGCACGCGATCGCGCTGAGCCTGCGAACCCAGAGCCGCCACTTCGAGTCCGTCGAAGATCGTTCCGCCGGCATCGTTGCCGACGATGACCTGGATGCGCGGCGCGGTCTCGCCGGGCGAAAGCAGCAAGGACCCCGCATCGTGCAGCAGCGCCAGATCGCCGAGCAGCACCCGGGTCACGCCCGCGGCTCCGTCGGCCTGACTGGCGACGGCGACACCGATGCCGGTCGCCACCGTCCCGTCGATCCCCGCAAGGCCCCGGTTGGCGTGCACTGTCACCTTCTTGCCCGGCAGCACGGTATCGGCCACCCGGACCAGGCGCGAGGAGCCGAACACGAGCCGGTCGTGCGGCCAGGTCGCCCGCCACACGGCATCGACAAGAGCCACCCGATCGAGCTTTTCTCGCAGCACCGCCAGCTCCGCCGAGATTGCGCCCAGGCGCGTCTGGGGATCGGTCGACGCGAGCGCCGCACCGTCGGGCGCCGGTACCGAGAGGTCGACGGATGCCGCGCGCGATGCCCGCATCCAGACTCCGAGCCAGGCACGGTCGGCCTCGAGCGCCTCTGTCGTCGTCTCGGCGGCCGGTGCCACGGCGACCTCCGCCACGGCCAGTGTCGCACCGTTGAGGTTGACCGTTTCGCCCGGGCCCCGCAGCGCAATCACTTCGACGTCGTCGCGGGTCAGGAGCGCGGTGGTCTCGCGCGCGAGGGTGGGATGCCCGAGGACGATGACGCGCTCGATCGGCTCGCTGAGCTCGGGTCGATGCAACAGCTCACGGTAGGCGTGCACGAGGTGACGCCCGAAGCGCGCACCGCTGACGATCTCGGCTACAAGCGGCCATCCGCCGTCCCACGCGAGGGCCTCCGCACGAGAGCCGGCACCCTCTCCGGCTACCACGAGCGTGCGAACGCCGCGCACCAGGACATGCGCCGATTCGTCGACCGGTACCGCGTCCGCCGCGTCGCCGACGCCACCTCCGCCCTGATAGAGGGCGCCCGATTGGTCGTCGTCGATCGGCGCGTCCGGCAGCTCCGCACCGATGCCGTCATCCGCTGTCCACCACGGCGGAAGCGACCCCGCAAGCGGCTCCCGAAACGGCAGGTTGAGGTGCACGGGTCCCGCCGGGCGTGCCTGGTCGCCCAGGGCTGCTGCGACAGCCTGGTCGGCGATATCGCGCAGCATCACGGATTGATCGCCCGTGCCACTGTCATCGATCTCGGCAGGCACCGGCACGTCAAGATCGAAGCGCGTATTGGGCGCGAAGATGCCCGGCTGCCGGGTCGTCTGGTTCGCTCCCACTCCGCGTAGCTCGGGGGGCCGATCGGCTGTCAGCAGCAGCAGCGGAACAGCGGAGTGATGTGCCTCGAGGACCGCGGGCGCGAGGTTCGCGACAGCGGTGCCGGATGTACACACGACGGCTGCCGGCATCCGGGTCTCGCGTCCGATGCCGAGCGCCGTGAAGCCCGCGACTCGCTCATCGATGCGCACATGCAGGCGCACCCTGCCTCGCTCCTCCGCGTCGGCTGCGACGAGCGCGAGGGCTTGGGAGCGGGATCCTGAGCTGAGGACGATATCGCGGACACCGAGCGAGATCAGCTGGTCGAGCAGCGCCGCTGCGGCATCGGTCGCGGGCGAACGGGTGCCCCCACCGGTCAGGTCGTTCACCGGATGCCCGTCACGCGGCGCCGCGGGATCCGCGGGGCTCGTCGTCGTCATCTCGCGGAGTGGATGCCGCCTCGGGGTCGGCAGCAGTGTCAGCAGCCGAGGGGCCGTCGAACGCCTCCTCGGCGTCCAGCATGGCCAGCTCTTCCTCGAGTCGACGGATGCGCTCATCCTGGTCCGAAATGGTGCCGATCCGCCCCAGGAACTCCGGGTCGTCATCCGGCGCGCGAGTGGCGTGGACTGCCGTCCGCCGCGCGCGACCGATCACCAACCACAGCAGCCCACCGATGACGGGAAGCACGAGGACGATGACGATCCACAGCGGCTTGCTCACGCCACGGTGCCGCGTCGGCGGCTGCACAGCGCAATCGACGATGGTGTAGACCCAGAAAGCGGTCGCCACCAACGCCAGAATCAACAGCACGCGGGGCACATCCCCATCCTAGGTCGGTTCGACACGCCAGGGCTGGGCAGGCGCTGACCGGTGCCGCGCGGCGACACGGCGCCCGACGCCTACGATGGAGGGGTGAACGCGCGCTCTTTCTGGGTCTATACCGTGCTGCGCATCCTGTTCTTCCTGGTTCCGTTCGGCATCCTGATGCTGCTGCCGATCGGCCGCGAGTTCTATTGGCTGTCGGCAATCTTCGCGGCACTCATCGGGCTGAGCCTGTCGGTGATCTTCCTGCGCCGCCCGCTCGACGAGGTGTCGGCATCGCTCGCCGAGCGCCGGGCGCGCCGCACCGACCCGACCGACGAGCAGATCGAAGATGCCGCGCTCGCAGACGCGCCGGGTGCCGATGAGGCACCCGCGCCGTCAGCCGGCGAAAGCCCAGAAGAGGAAAGCGCCGAAGGCGAGCGACGTCCCTGACGTCAGCGCGAGAGCGATGACGAGCTCGCGCGGCTGACGATAGGTCCACACGATGAGGATCGCCGGCAGCGCCAGCAACAAGGCCATGGCGGTCAACCACGCGATCGGGTAGAAGACCGCGAGGTACCCGGCGATGCCGAACGGGACCAGCACGAAAACCGTGAACAGCACCTGCGTCGCGCGGCGTCCGATCAGCACCGTCAGCGTGCGCTTGCCGGCGACGCGGTCCTGATCGATGTCGCGCAGGTTGTTCGCCAGGAGCACCGCGCACGCCAGCAGCCCCGCCCCGACCGCCCCGAACCAGGCCTCCTGCGGCAGCGCGAACACCTGCACCCAGGTCGTCCCGAGCGTTGCGACCAGGCCGAAGAAGACGAACACGAACAATTCGCCGAGACCCGCATAACCGTACGGACGCTTGCCGCCGGTATAGAACCACGCGGCAAGGATGCAGGCGGCACCGACGGCGAGGAACCACCACTGTTCGGTGCGAATCGTGATCGCCAGGCCCGCGAGACCGGCGATCGCAAAGAAGACGAGTGCGACGATCAGCACCGTCCGCGGCTTGGCTTTGCCTGCTCCGGTCAGTCGAGCCGGCCCCACCCGGTAGGCGTCGGTACCACGGACGCCGTCGCTGTAGTCGTTCGCGTAGTTGACGCCGATCTGCAGGCTCACCGAGACCACGAGGCACGCCAGCGCGATGACCCAGTGCAACGGGCGCTCGATCAGAACCGCTGCTCCTGTACCGATGAGGATTGGTGTGACAGCCAGCGGGAGGGTGCGCAGCCGCGCGGCGCCGATCCAGTCACGCAGGGTCGCGGGACGGGGGACCGTCACCGGCGAACGGTGGTCGCGGCGCGCGTGGTTCGCGGAGCCGGGGTGCGGCTTCGTGCGAGACCGCGAACGCTTCTTCTTGGAGGGTGCTGCCACGGGGAGCAATCCTAGAGCGTCGTGATCTGCGCGCGGAGCCTGATCCGGTCAGGCTTGCCCGAGGGCAAGAGAGGCATCCGTTCGACTCTGACGATGTCGCGGGGCCGCGCGGGGGCACCGATCTCGCGCTCCACGCGCCGACGGGCCTCGGCCAGCGCGTCATCCGCGGCAGCGCGATCCCCCTCGACGACGATCACTGACGCCTCGCCCCAGCGGGCATCCGCCACGGGAACCACCACCGCAGCCTGGAGTCCCGGGACCGTGCGAACGACGCGCTCCACGCGGTCGAGCGACACGTTGACGCCACCGCTGACGATGACGTTGTCGCGGCGCCCGGTCACCCGGAGCACGCCGTCGAACTCGCCGACGTCGCCCGTACGGTACCAGCGGGTGCCGTCGGCATCCGTCACGAAAGCCTGCGCGGTGCGCTCGTCATCGTCGAGGTAGCCGGCAGCGAGGACCGGGCCCGAGATCTGCACCTCGCCCTCCTCGACACGGACACTCACTCCGGCCAGCGGCACGCCGTCGTATACGCATCCGCCGCTGGTCTCACTCGAGCCGTAGGTGCGCACGATCCGGATGCCGAGAGCTGCCGCACGATCCGCCTCAGCTGCCGGCAACGCCTGTCCTCCGATAAGGATCGCCGCGAACCCCCGCAGGCAGTCCGCGACACCGGGGGCGTCGGTCGCCGCATCCAGAAGCCGGGTGAGCTGAGCCGGCACCAGAGACGTGTACCGGGGAGCCTGGATTCCCGCAGCAGCCTCGAGGAACTGCGCCGCGGTGAATGAGGGCGGGATCACGGCTGGCATCGTGCCCTCCAGGATGCCCCGGACAAGCACCTGGAGCCCCGCAACGTATGTCGGCTCGAGCGCGAGCACCCAGGACCCGGAGCCGATCCGTTCCGCGGTCACCTCGGCGCTGGCGCGCAGCGCGCTGATCGGAAGCACGACCGACTTCGGGTATCCGGACGAGCCCGACGTCTCGACGATCACTGCGGGCTCGGAACCTGTCCCCGGCGCCTCGGCGAGCGCGTCTCGCAGCGTGACCACCAGCTCGGCTGCGTCCCGATTGCTGGAGGAACTCAGCCGAATGGGCCGCCACGACCTTGGCCGCGGCGTGTCATCCTGCACTCGACTCGTCACAATCGGCGTCCGCGCGCGGGTTCAGTAGTGCCAGGGATACGGTGACCAGTCGGGGTCGCGCTTCTGCAGGAACGCGTCCTTGCCCTCGACGGCCTCGTCAGTGCCGTACGCGAGCCGCGTGGCCTCCCCCGCGAACACCTGCTGGCCCACGAGGCCGTCATCGACCGCGTTGAAGGCGAATTTCAGCATCCGGATCGCGGTCGGCGACTTCGTGAGGATCGTGCGGGCCATCGCGATCGCCTCCCGCTCGAGGTCGGCATGGTCAACGACACGGTTGACCGCACCCATCTCATACGCGCGCTGCGCCGAATACTCCTCGGCGAGGAAGAAGACCTCGCGCGCGAACTTCTGGCCGATCTGCCGTGCGAAGTACGCCGAGCCGTAGCCCGCGTCGAACGAGCCGACGTCGGCATCCGTCTGCTTGAATCTGCCATGCTCGCGACTGGCGATCGAGAGGTCGCACACGACGTGCAGGGAGTGCCCGCCGCCGGCAGCCCATCCCGGGATCACGGCGATGACGACCTTCGGCATGAATCGGATGAGCCGCTGCACCTCGAGGATGTGCAGGCGCCCCGCGCGGGCCGGGTCAGGCGCCGTCGCGTCGTCGGCGGCGTACGTGTAGCCGTCGCGACCACGAATGCGCTGGTCGCCACCCGAGCAGAAGGCCCAGCCGCCGTCCTTCGGGCTCGGACCGTTGCCCGTCAGCAGCACGACGCCGATCCGCGAATCCTGCCGAGCGATATCGAGCGCACGGTAGAGCTCGTCGACCGTGTGGGGGCGAAACGCATTGCGCACCTCGGGCCGGGCGAACGCGATTCGGGCGATCCTGCCATCCGGTGAGACGTGGGAGGTGATGTCGGTATACCCCTCGGCACCGGGGGCGAGAACCCAGGCATCCGGGTCGAACAGCTCGGAAACGCTCACGCGACCAGCCTACGCGGGCGGCCACGGATGCCGTCAGCCGCCGTTTGCTCGCCGGTCACTCCCCGTCCCGTCGACCCGCCGATTCCCCGGGTAGCCTGGAAGGGCGACCGCGAGGAGAGATACGGATGCAGATCAGGACATCGTCCGACTGGCGGGATGCCCTCCCGTTCGAGACCCCGGTCCTGGCCTCCGAGGCGATGCCCGGCGAGGCGAGCCGCTGCGCGCGATGCCCCGCTGACGAACCGCCGAAGGAGCGCACCGAGCTGTGGGCGGTCAAACACAGGCATCCGAACAACCACGCCGGATTCGTGCGGCTCTACTGCCTCCAGCATCGCCCCGCCGTCGCGCCACCGCCGGCCGTCTCGGCTCCGCCGGCCGCACGCGCCCGAAAGAGCACGACGCCGCGAGCACCCCGCTCCACCCGAGCGACACCGTCGGTGCCCGAGAGGGTTGCAGCCGTGTGCACGAACTGTTTCGTTGAGGTGCCACCGAGCGGCATCTGCGGCGTCTGCGGAGAGCCGGTCAGCTGACGGATCCGCCGATCACGCCGCGTTCTTGGCGTCCCGCCACGCGACCCACTGCTTGACGGCGTCGAAGTTCCAGTCGGGGCCGTCGAGTCCCAGCGTGAAGAGCCGCACCCCGGCGTCATAGAGCGCGTCGACCTCGGCGACGCCGCGCGCGCCGATCTCGTTCGAGACCGTGAGGTTCGACAGGTCGCGTTCTTCCTTCTCTGCCCACTGCTCGAGAATCTCGAGCTTGCTGGTGACGGCATCCGGCTTCACGAAGCTGTGCCAGATGTCGGCGTGGCGGGCAACCAGACGAAGGGTCTTCTGTTCGCCGGCACCGCCGATCATGACCGGGATCTTGCGGGTCGGCGCCGGGTTGAGCACCTGCCACCGCGCCTCGACCCGGCGGAGCCCCTCGGCGAGATCGTCGAGGCGTGAACCCGCGGTCCCAAACTCGTAGCCGTACTCCAGGTAATCCTTCTCGAACCACCCCGAGCCGGTGCCGAAGATGAACCGACCGGTAGCGCCGCCCTTGGCGCTGATGTGATCGACCGTCCGCGCCATATCGGCCTGCAGATCGGCGTTGCGGTAGCTGTTGCAGTTGACAAGCGCTCCGAACTCGATGCGCTCGGTCTGCTCAGCCCATGCGCCGAGCATCGTCCACGACTCGAAGTGCGCCCCATCCGGGTCACCGCTGAGCGGGTAGAAGTGATCCCAGTTGAAGGCAATGTCGACGCCGAAGTCCTCGAGCCAGAGGACTGCGTCGCGGATCTGGGGATAGGTCACGTGCTGGGGGCGCACCTGAACGCCGAGCCGGACCGGAGTGTCAAGAAGAACCATGCCTTCAGCCTACGGAGACGTAGGCGCTCGGGGCCCGCGCGGCGGGATGCCATGAGGCCGTGTGGCGGGCAGGATGAGATCATGGTCGCCGCTTCGCACCTGCCATCGATTCCGCCGCTGGATGAACTGCTCGAGAGCGCACACGTGGTCTCCCTCCCGCTGACGACACGATTCCGCGGCATCGAGCACCGCGAAGCGATGCTGCTGCGCGGTCCCGCCGGCTGGACCGAGTTCTCACCGTTTGTTGAGTACGAGGATGCCGAGGCCAGCGCCTGGCTTGCCGCAGCCATCGATTTCGGCTGGCACAGCACCCCGGTACCGCGACGAAGCGAGATCCGCGTGAACGCGACGGTTCCCGCGGTCGCACCGGATGCCGTAGCCGCGGTTCTCGCGCGGTTCGATGGATGCCGCACCGTGAAGGTCAAGGTGGCCGAGCCCGGCGGAACGCTCGCCGATGATGTGGCACGCGTGAGGGCGGCGCGCGAGACGATGGGGGCGCTTGGCCGCATCCGCGTCGACGCGAACGGTGCGTGGAATCTGGACGAGGCAGAATACGCCGTCCACGCGCTCGCCGAGTTCGACCTCGAGTATGTCGAGCAGCCCTGCGCAACCATCGATGAGCTGCGGGAGCTGCGGCGCCGCATCCGGTACATGGGAGTGCCCGTCGCCGCCGACGAGAGTGTGCGCAAGGCGGATGACCCGCTCGCTGTAGCGCGGGCGGGCGCCGCGGACCTGCTGGTGATCAAGGCGCAGCCGCTGGGCGGGGTGCACCGCGCACTCTCGATCGTCGCCGAGGCGGGGCTCCCGGTCGTCGTCTCGAGCGCGCTTGACACCTCGGTGGGGCTGGCGATGGGGGCAGCGCTGGCCGCCGCCCTCCCCGACCTCGACTACGACTGCGGCCTGGGCACCGCGTCGCTCCTGACAGCCGACGTCACGATGCAGCCGCTACGCCCGGAACAGGGGACGATCCCCGTCCGCCGGCCCGAGCTCGACGAGTCAGCGGTGACGGAACACGCCGCGCCCGCCGACCGCCGACAGTGGTGGGAGGATCGGCTCACCCGATGCCACGCGCAGCTGGCGGCATCCGGGGCCTGAGCAGATCGCTCTGTCTTCAGCGGCCAGTCACGGTGCGGTGTCGACGAGCGCGAGTGCCAGCTGTTGCGTCCGCAACTCCGCCCGGCGGCGGAGCCCCTCGTCGTCGATCCGCTCGATCGCTGCGGTGATGAGCGCATCCTCCCAGACCGTCAGGACGAGGCGAGCGATGTCACGGGCTGGCAGACGAAGCCGCAGATCGTAGGACGTAGCGAGTGATTCGATCATCCCCTCGACGCGGTCGATGAGGCTCGAGGCCCACGCGAGATACGCCCGCGCAGTCTCGTCATCACGCATCGCACGCAATCGGATCTCGCTCATCAGCACAACGTCCAAGAGACCTTCTACGGTGCCATCGAGCACGCTCTGAACGAGCTCATTCGGGGTCAGCGCGGCATCCTGGGCGCGCAAGCCATCCACCCGCTGGGAGACCGCTTCGAGCTTGCGATCGGTCACCGCACGCACCAGCTCGAAGAACAACTCCTCCTTCGTGGAGAAGTTGGAGTAGAACGCACCGCGCGTGAATCCGGCGCGTTCGCAGATCGCCTCGACCGAGGCTCCGTCCAGGCCGACTTCGGCGAACACTTCGTAGGCGGCGCGCATGAGGCGCGCTTTGGTGCGCTCACGGCCGCGCACGCCGTCGGGCGCGATCCCATCGATCGCCTGCAGAACATGCTGAGCGGCGGCGGTGCCGTCTGCGGACATCCCACTCTCCTCTCGCCGGCGTTCACATCGAGCCTTCAGCTTGCGGGTCTCGTCAATCGTCTACGATACACTTGCGTATCGGATACACCGGTGTATCGAGACTCCCCTTGACGAATCCCGGAGGCAGACCCGTGTCCACCGCTCTCTATGCCCTCGGACGGTGGGCGTATCGTCACCCGTGGCGGGTGTTGGCGTCTTGGCTCCTGGTGCTGATCCTCGCGGGCGGGGGAGCTGTGCTCTTCCAACAGGGAACCGACAACACCTTCTCGATCCCTGGAACGGAGTCGCAGGAGGGACTCGAGGAGCTCCAGCGAACCTTCCCGGAGGTCTCGGGAACCAGCGCGCAGTTCATCGTCGTCGCCCCGGAAGGCATGACCGTCGAGGACGCCCCCTTCCCCGATGACATTGCGCAGACGATCGATGACATCGAGAACATCGACGGAGTTCTCGCCGTCAGCGATCCGTATGACGAGTCGATCTCGGGCCTCATCTCGGATGACGGATCGGCAGCGCTGGTGCGCTTCCAGTTCGAGGGACAAGCCTCGTCGGTCTCAGCAGAGACGAAGGATCAGCTCTTCGAGATCACCGACGCCCTGCAGGCTGAACTTCCGGCAGGCAGCACCGTGGCGCTCGGCGGCGACCTCTTCTCTCAGTCGCTGCCGACACTCTCGATCGTCGAGCTGTTCGGCGTGATCCTGGCCCTGGTCGTGCTGATCGTCACCTTCCGATCCTTCGTCGTCGCCGGGCTCCCCCTCATCACTGCACTGCTCGGTGTCGGACTGTCGATGGCGCTCATCTTCATTTCCACCGCCTTCGCCACGATCTCGTCGACAACGCCGATGCTCGCCCTCATGCTGGGGCTTGCGGTCGGGATCGACTATGCCCTGTTCATCATTTCCCGCCAGCAGGATGCCGTCCGCGAAGGGGTGGACCCGGAAGAGGCTGCAGCCCGCGCCACCGGAACCGCGGGCTCCGCAGTCGTCTTCGCCGGCGCAACGGTGCTCATCGCCCTGATTGGCCTCTCGTTCGCGAACATCCCCTTCCTGACCACCATGGGAATCGCGGCATCCGTCGCCGTGGCGATAGCCGTTGCCATCGCCGTGACCCTCACTCCCGCCTTCCTCGGATTCGTCAAGGGCCGAGTTGCCGGATGGCCTCGGCGCGCACCGCGCGCCTCGCAGCGCCGACGCGGAACATCAGCCCGCGAGGATGCCGCGGCAGTTGCCACTGCCGAGGCAGCGTCAGCAGCGGATGCCGAACCCGCACCCACCATCACGCACGGAAAGAAGACGAATCCGTGGGTGAAGCTCGTGACCCGGCATCCGATCGTCACGACCGTCTCGGTGGTTGCGCTCCTCGGAGCGCTCGCGATACCGGCCGGCAGCCTCGCGCTCGCCCTTCCCAATGCCGGGATGCTGCCCGAAGACAACGAGGCGCGGCAGAGCTACGACCTTGTCGCCGAGCACTTCGGAGCCGGCGCCAACGGACCGCTCATCATGACCGGCACGATCGTCACCTCGACCGACCCGCTGACGCTCATGCAGGATCTCGGCGATGAGATCGCCACGATTCCCGGCGTGAAGGAGGTAGCGCTCGCGACCCCGAACCGCACCGCCGACACCGGGATCGTGCAGATCGTTCCCGAGACCGCACCGGATGACCCCGCCACGGCGGAACTCGTGCGAGAGCTCAGGGCACAGCACGATCGGCTCCTGGACGAATACGGCGTCGACCTGAAGGTCACGGGCTTCACCGCGGTCGCCATCGACATCTCCGACAGACTGGGCGGGGCGCTCCTGCCCTTCGGCGTCTTCGTCGTGGGTCTCTCGCTCGTGCTGCTCACGATCGTCTTCCGATCGATCTGGGTTCCCCTCAAGGCAGCAGCGGGGTACCTCCTCTCGGTAGCTGCCGCGTTCGGTATCGTCGCGCTCGTCTTCGAGTGGGGGGTGTTCGCCGACGCCCTTCACGTGTCCAAGACCGGTCCCGTCATCAGCTTCATGCCGATCATCCTCATGGGGGTCCTTTTCGGCCTCGCAATGGATTACGAGGTCTTCCTCGTGTCGCGGATGCGCGAGGACTACGTCCACCTGCGGCGCGCTCGCGGTGGGCGAGCCGACCGCGCGACGGCGATCAGCGCCGTCCGGTCAGGATTCACGGCATCAGCCCGCGTGGTCACAGCCGCCGCGGTCATCATGTTCGCGGTGTTCGCCGCGTTCGTCCCCGAAGGCGACATCAACATCAAACCCATCGCGCTGGGCCTTGCCGCGGGTATCGCGATCGACGCGTTCCTCGTGCGCATGACCCTGGTTCCCGCGGTCATGGCGCTCCTCGGCGAAAAGGCGTGGTGGATGCCGCGATGGATGCATCGGGTGCTCCCCCACTTCGACATCGAAGGCGAAGCAGTGGAGCGGGAGCTCTCGCTGCGGGATTGGCCCGAACCGAGGACGACGGCGGCTGTCGTTGCCGAGGACCTGGCCGTGCACGCCTTCGGTTCACGACACGGAACCGACACCGACCTTTTCACCGGGGTCGGCATCCGTGTCGAATACGGCGACACCGTCGTCGTCACCGGTGACCCCCGCGCTGCCCGGGCATTCCTGATGACGATCGCGGGAAGGCTCGCGCCGACGGACGGGCGACTGCGAGTTGCCGGGCACCTGCTCCCCGAGCGCGCCGCCTGGGTGCGCTCGCACGTGGGTGTCGCGCTCCTCGCCGACACTGACGAACCCCTCACCGAACTCACACAGGCCCTGCGCGGATCGGCGCGGATCATCGTGATCGACGGCCTCGACCGACTGGAGGGAGAAGCCGTCCGAGACCAGGCGGCAGCGCTCCTGCGCGATGCGGCGCTTGTTCGCCGCGAGCGCGCCGGCGACGCGGACTCTCCCCTCACGATCCTGGCTTCGGCCCAGCACGAGGGACCGGCCCTGGGCCTGATGGCTGACGCCCACCGGCCCGACCTGCGCTCGATCACCGTGTCAACTCGATCCGATATGACAGTTTCCGCATCCGCGGAGGAGCACTCATGAGCATTCCCCTCGAACGCGCCCGCACCCGGCGGCCGATCACCTGGTTGACGATCCTCGGCGTCATCCTGCTTCCTGCCCTCATCGGCGGCATCCTTGTCGTTGCGCTCTACAACCCGACCACGCGCCTGGATGCCATGAACGCGGCCATCGTGAACGACGACGAGCCCGTCACGATCAACGGACAGACCGTGCCGCTCGGGCGGCAGCTCACAGCGGGCCTGGTCGAAGGCTCCGACGACACCGACAGCAACCTCACGTGGACGATCTCCAACGCCGAGGATGCCGCGGCAGGCCTTGCCGACGGCACCTACGCCGCGGTCGTGACGATCCCCGAGAACTTCTCGGCCGCCGCGACATCCACTCAACCTGGCGAGACGCCCGAGAAGGCAACGATCGAGGTCACCACACCCCCCGACAGCCGCATCGTGGATGACGCCATCACCGCACAGATCACCTCGACAGCGGCATCCTTGACCGGCGAGCAGATCTCGACCGCCTACCTCGAGAACGTCTTCCTCGGTTTCACGACCCTCGGTGAGCAGCTCGGTGAGGCCGCGGATGGCGCCGATCAGCTGGCTTCCGGCATCGGGCAGTCGGCCGACGGATCCGCCGAACTCGCGAGCGGCATCGACCAACTCGCTTCCGGCGCGGGTGCGCTGAGCTCTGGGCTCGGGACCATCGCGAACTCGACGTCGCAGGCGGCTGGGGGCGCAGCGCAGCTGGCTGCCGCGCAGAACCAGATCGCCGACGGGCTGGATGCGGCGCCACTCCCTGCGGCCGCGAACACGATGTACGGCTACATGCAGTCGGCTGCCACAGGAACGGTCACTGTCGCGCAGGGCGCCAGCGCCCTCGCGCAAACACTCGGAACACTCGCCGCGACCTGTGACGGGTCGCCCTCCTACTGCCAGAGCGTTGCCACTGCTGCCGACGCGGCCGCGACGGTCGCGCAGAATGCTGGATCCGCGGCCACCGCGGCAGGAACCGCAGCCGGCTACGGCGGGCAGGTCGTTCCGGGCATCTCGACCCTGATCTCGCAGACGAGCGGCGGCCTTCGTCAGGTCGCCGCGCAGACGCAGAGTCTCTCCGACGGTCTTACACAGCTCGCCCAGGGAACAACGCAGTCGCAGTCCGGTGCGCAGAGCCTGCAGAGCGGCGCCTCCCAGGCCGCAACCGGCGCGACAAGCCTCACCGACGGCCTGACCCAACTCGCGAGCGGAACGACCGACCTCGCGGACGGGCTGCACACGGCTGTCGACCAGCTTCCGTCGTACACGGATGCCGAGGCCGCAAGCCTCGCGGAGGTCGTCGCCGATCCGGTGCAGGCCGAGGGCGTCGGATCCGACCTGTTCGGCGCCTCCGCGATTCCGCTGCTGACCGCGCTCGCGCTGTGGTTCGGCGCGCTCGGTACGTTCATCGCGCTGCGCGCGTTCCCCGCACGCACTCTCGCCTCCCGGTCGCCGTCGGCGCTTCTCGCCCTTCGCTCCTTGGCGCCGGCAGCAGCGATCGGGGGCATCCAAGGTCTGCTCGTGGCAGGGATCGTGCAGATCTCTGCGGGCTACGACTGGGGTGACTGGTCGATCTTCGCGGGTGTCAGCATCCTGGCCGGTGTCGCCTTCGCCGCCGTGAACCAGGCACTGGTTGCCGTATTCGGCGGCGCGGGTCGATGGATCGCGGCGCTTATCGGTGTGCTCGCGGTCGCGGCCGGAGTCGTGTCCACGGTGCCGGGGGTCCTCCTGGCGATCGACGGATTGATGCCGACCTCACCCGCGTATAACGCGATGCTCGGCGCGCTCACCGATTCCGGTGGTGTGGGTGCCGGGATCGCGGGCCTTGCGATCTGGGGAGGCCTCGGCCTGGTGGCGACCATCCTCGCGATAGCCAGGAAGCGAACGACATCAGCCCGCGCCATCCTCGCCTCACCGGTCGTGAGCTAGCTAACCCACCCGCCATCACCGTTCGGTCGCGCGTTGGTGCGGGTCTCACGTCCCGACACCCGCGTCACGGCGCGACCGAAAGATGACGAGCACCATGCGCAGCATCCGTGCGGCCTGTTCGGTCGCGCCGTAAGGCGGGTCTTGCCCGCGCATACCCACACGACGGCGCGACCGAAATCCCTTGCCCGCCCCTGAGGGCCGCGGAAGATCAGCTCAGTCGTGGCTTGGTGTGGGTCTCACGTCTCGGCACCCGGGTCAAGGCGCGACTGAGATGTCTGGCCAGCCCAGCACCGAGCCGGCGCCGACTCAGCCACGGATATCGCACCCACCCCCGGAGATCGGGAGAACCGAGCCTCAGCTCAGGCCGCTGTAGGCGTGCAGCCCCTTGAAGAACATGTTCACGATCGTGAAGTTGAAGATCACGGCAGTGAACCCGACGATCGACAGCCACGCCGATCGCGAACCGCGCCAACCGCGCGTCGCGCGGGCGTGGATGTAGCCGGCGTAGAGGACCCAGATCACGAAGGTCCACACTTCCTTCGTGTCAAAGCCCCAGTAGCGACCCCACGCGTCGTTCGCCCAGATCGATCCGGCGATCAGCGTGAACGTCCAGAACACGAAGCCCATGATCGCGAAGCGGTACGCGAGTGACTCGAGGGCCTCCGAGCCGGGAAGGGTCCGCAGGAACCCAGGGCCCGTGCGAACCGTCGCGCCGGTGCCGACCGCGGCGATCGCCCGCTGCTCGCGGCGCGCCTGCATCAGCTGTAGCACCGACAGACCGAAGGCGATGGCGAACAGCGCGGTTGCGAGCGACGCGACGAACACGTGGATGACGAGCCACACGCTCTTGAGGGGGTCAGCCAGGGGCACGACCTCGACGTAGAAGGTGAAGGGCAGCGATGCCCCACCGAGCATGAGCACAACCATGCCCGTGATGAGCGACCCGAGGAAGCGCAGGTCGTAGCGGAAGAGCACCCCGAGATAGACCGCGACGATGAGCACCGTGCCCGTCAGAGCGAACTCGTACATGTTCGACCACGGCACGTGGCCAGCGACGATCCCGCGGGTGATGACGCCGCCGACGTGGAAGAGAAACGCAAGCCACGTGAGGCTCGTCCCGATGCGCGCCCACAGCAGGCGGGTGCGACGGCCGGGCGCCGCGTTGAGGTTCTGCTCCGCTGCCAGCCCTTCGGCTCGCAACTCGTCCACGGCGGATGCAGCATCCGTTGTGGCATCCCCGGATGCCGCCCCTGCGCCGACCGAGACGAGCTCACGCTGCGCAGAGCGCTCGACGGCTACCGCGGAGCGACGGGAAAGATCGACGACGTAGGCGATGAACGCGAGCGCGTAAATCGAGATGGCGGTCCACACCAGGAGGAACGAGACCGACTCGAGGGACAACGCGGAATCGACGGGCATGGTGCCAGTTTACGTGGGCTGGCTGGCGCCGCGCCCCGCGAGGGAAGCGCCGTGTTCGCCGGCGAACCGCTCGACCGTGGCATCCAGCGTCGGGTCCTCGCCGCGCGCGAGTCCCGCGTACTCGAGCCGCACGGCAGAGCCCTGCACTGTCGCCTTCACCCACACCCGCCGGCGGGGTACGAACAGGGCAGCGAGCAGCCCCGCGACGGCGATCGAGGCAAACACCAGCACCCAGGTAGCCGCGACATCCCGGTGGATCGACAGTGAGACGAAGCGCTTGACCGGCTCTCCCGTGGGAGTGAGAGCCGAATCGTCTTCGAAGGTGATCGTGCCGCGGCCGCCCGGGATCTCGGCGGTCTCGCCCGGCAGCAACCGGATCGAGTCGACGCCGGTGTCCCCGCCCGTGAGCTGGGTCATGTCGGTCGTATCAAGCGCGTACACCGAGCGCGGGATGCCGCCATCGATACCCAGGTCTCCCTCGAACACGTTGAAGGTCAACTCCGGGTAGACCAGCGCCGGCCATCCCGAGGTCAAAGCACCGCTCTCGAGCTCCGCGACTGTCGGGTAGAAGAAACCGACGAGTCCGAGCTGCTCGGGCAGCCCATCGGGGACCTTGACGACACCGAGCGAGGTGAGGTTGCGGTCCTGTGGCAGGAAGGGAACGGATGCCGAGTACACAACCTCGCCGTCGGGACCTCGAACCGTGATGGTCGGCGCGTATCCGTTGCCCATGAGGAAGATCCGATCGCCGGCGACATCCAACGGATGATTCACCCGCACCTCACCGGCAGTCGGCTCCTCGCCCGCGCGTTGGGTGGTGAGGCGCGCGACGAAGTCTCCGGCCTGACCCGCCCCGCTCTCATCGGGCGCGACGTAACTGACGCTGAACTCGTCGAGGGTCATCGCGTAGGGGACGAGAGAGTTCTCGTCGACGAAGCGCCCCGGATTGAACGAGGAATAGTCCACGAGAGCGTTCGTGAAAGTGTCGCCCTGGATGATGACGGTCTGTCCGGTGTACGTGAATCCCCCGCCGACGCCCACGGCGATGAGCACACCCACGAGCGCCCCATGGAAGATGAGGTTCCCGGTCTCTTTCAGGTAGCCGCGCTCTGCCGAGACGCTGAAGCTCGGGGCGCCCCGGCGCGCGGTGTCGTAGCGCTCGGTTCGGTAGCCGCCGCGGCGCAGTTGCTGCTCGGCGAGGGCGACAGCATCGCCTGCGTAGGCTGCGGGATCGACATCCACCGTTTCCACCAGCGTTTCGCGGTGGGTCGAGAGCCGCTCAAGCCTGGCGGGAGTGCGCGGCGGTCTGGCACGCAGCGCCTTCCAGTGGTGTTGGGTGCGCGGGATGACGCAGCCGATGAGCGAGATGAACAGCAGGATGTAGATGGCCGAGAACCAGGCCGACGTATAGACATCGAACAGCTGGAGTCCGTCGAGGATCGGCGCGAGGTCCGGGTTGTCGGTGAAGTACTGACTCACGCCGTTGGGGTCGGCGCTGCGCTGAGGAACCAACGACCCGGGGATTGCCGCGATGGCCAAGAGCAAGAGCAGCAGCAGTGCCGTGCGCATGCTCGTCAGCTGGCGCCATCCCCACCGCGCCCATCCCGCGGGCCCGAGCGCCGGAGATGTCACGGCATCATCCGAAGACGGCCGACCGGCATCCGTGCTGTCTGCTGACGTATCGGCGTAGTCAGCTGGTCTGAGCGGATCGACTGTGACGTCGTCAGAGCGGGAGGGGGACACTGGCGAGCACCCCCTGGAGCGAGATCATGAGCGCCGTCCAGACGCCGGTGAGCATAAGGACCCCCAGCAGCACCAGAAGGATGCCGCCGGCGATGTTGATGACGCGAATGTGGCGCCGCAGGAAGGTGACGGCGCTGGTCGCCCAGCCGAGGCCGAGCGCGAGCAGGACGAACGGGATGCCGAGTCCGAGCGAGTAGGTGAGGCCGAGGATGGCCGCACGCCCGGGGTCGCCGAGATTCCACGACAACGAGGTGATCGCTGCGAGGGTGGGGCCGATACAGGGAGCCCACCCGAGACCGAGCGCCAGTCCCAGAAGCGGTGCCCCGATGAGGCCGATGTTGCCCCGGACCTGCGGCTTGACCGTGCGCTGCGCAAAGCCGAACAGGCCGATGAAAACAAGGCCGAGGAAGATGATCACGCCGCCGAGGATCCGGGTGATGAGATCTCCATAGCGGACGAAGAACTGGCCGAGCGCACCGCCGAGGATGGTGATCGCCAAGAACACGACGGTGAAGCCTGCAATGAACAGCGCCACGCCACCCAGCAGCCTGCCGCGGCTCGGAACCGGAACGCCGTCGGCGTTGCGGGCCGACGTCACCGAGCCACCGATGAACCCGAGGTAGCCGGGCACCAGAGGCAGCACGCACGGCGAGAGGAACGACAGGAGGCCGGCCGCCAACGCAATGGGGACCGCAACCCAGAGGGCTCCCCCTCCGACCAGCTCGCTGACGTTCATCCGTTCTCCGCGAGCGTTTCCTTCACGAGGGTCGTGAGGATCGACGAGCTCGAGAGTGCGCCGATCACGCGTGCAGCGACGCGGCCCTCTCGGTCGATGACGAGCGTTACCGGAGTTGCGTTCAGCGGGGTCGCGTCAGCGAAGGCGAGCTTGAGTTCCCGATCGCCGACCGAGATGAGGCTCGGGTAGCTGATGCCGTTGTCCTTCGCGAACGACCGTGCGGTCGGCGCCTCGTCGGAGGTGTTGAGGCCGAGGAACGCGACGTCGGCTCCACCGACCTCGGCATAGGCAGCCTCGAGTTCGGGTGCCTCGACCACGCACGGCGCGCACGCGGCGTACCAGAAGTTCACGACGAGCACCTGGCCGCGGTAGTCATCGCTCGTCACCGTCTCGCCGGTATCGGTGACGCCCGAAAAGTTCAGCGGCGCGGAGCGTTGATCCACAGGGATCGTGACAGCTTCCATTCCGTTCTGCGCAATGAAGCCCTTGTTGTCGCCCGCGCGGTACTGCTCGGCGAGCGGATCGGCTGTGCACCCGGCGAGCGCGCCGCCCAGCGCGAGGGCGCCAACCAGCGCGAGAGCCACGGATGCCGCCCCGCGGCGAGCACGGATCGTCATCTCAGACCGCCCCGACGTCAATGGCGTCGGAGGTTGCCGCCGGCTCGACATAGTCGACCTCGACCCATCCATCCCCGGAGCGTTCGAAGCTCGTCACGCTGGACAGCGCGCACCGGCGATGGCGCGGGTCGTGCTGGGTCGGAAGCCCGGCAACCGCCAGGTGCGTCACCCAGATCGGCAGCTGATGGGAGACCACGACGACGTCGCCGTCATCGGCCTCACCCCAGGCATCCGTCATCGCAGCATCCATCCGGGCGACGACCTGCGCGTACGGCTCGCCCCAGCTGGGCACCGCGGGGCGTGCGAGGTAGCGCCAGTTGAGCGGGTTCATCAGGGCACGCTTCATGCGCTTGCCCTCGAACACGTTGGTCGGCTCGATGACGCGTTCGTCGGTCGTCGCGCGCAGCCCGAACCGGTCGATGAAGGGTTGCGCCGATTCCTGGGCCCGCTGTAGGGGCGAGACGATGAGGGCTGACAGGGGGCGCTCGAGCCCACCGATCCAAGCAGCTGCCTGCTCGGCCATCTGGCGTCCGTCTTTGCTCAGCCGGTACCCGGGGAGACGTCCGTACAGGACCCGATTCGGGTTGAAGACCTCCCCATGACGCACGAGATGGACACGGTCAGCGGGCACTCCCCCAGTCTACGTGGGGGTTCGCTTTGCGGGGGCTGAGAGCGCTCGCCACTCAGTCGGCCGACGGCTCCGGGTCGCTGGAGCGGGAGGCCAGGAGGCCACGTATCCGAACGTAGAGGAACCAGGCGACGCCGATCAGCACCGCGGCGATGACGATGTACTGCAGGATGTCGGCATACCGCTCGATCACGGGCCAGGCCTCACCGAGGAAGAACCCGGCAAGAACGAAGATCGTGTTCCACAGGGCGCTACCGGCGAAGGTCAACAGGCCGAATTTCCACAGCGGCATACGGGTCACCCCCGCGGGAATCGAGATCAGGCTGCGGAAGATCGGCACCATGCGCCCGAAGAAGACTGCCTTCCCGCCGTGGCGCTGGAACCACGCGACGGTGCGGTCGATGTCATCTGGACGCAGCAGCGGAACCTTCGCCGCAACAGCGCGCAATCGATCCACACCGAGCCACGCGCCGATCCCGTAGAGCAGGAAGGCACCCACGACCGAACCGAGCGTCGTCCAGATCAGCGCCTCTGCCAGGGAGAACGAGCCGCGACTGGCCGACAGCCCGGCCATCGGCAGGATGACCTCGCTCGGCAGCGGCGGGAAGATGTT
>Ga0209958_1000824_pt1 | contig 35842 bp, 28 predicted proteins | sample ThiBio_inoc_plan_FD_183942 | JGI IMG/M metagenome (GOLD analysis project Ga0209958, IMG submission 183942) | Wastewater bioreactor microbial communities from Cape Town, South Africa - Thiocy_inoc_plan (SPAdes) | ecosystem: Engineered > Bioremediation > Thiocyanate > Unclassified | place: South...
TTCTTCGGTGGCCGCTTGTTTGCTGTTATAAATACCGTTTGGATCCCATGTGGTATTGCTTAAGCCACTCACGCGGCCTGTCATGCCATTGATCATGACAGGATTGCTGCCTGTACCTGAGCCAATCATCACTTGGTTCGCCAAGCGGATATCTACATTATTGCCTGTGTTACTGATCACAAGGTTACTGTCTGCATTGGAGATATCCACTGTTCCATCTGGGGCAACGTTACTCTTGCTCGATGCATCTTTGTTGGTGGTGAGATTCCAACCTTTATTCGCGGTTTGTTGTACTTCGTACAATTGACTGCCATTGATCGCATCCGTTGATGTGGAATTCACATCGCCTTTGGCTACATTGGTAATCTTGTTGTTGCCTGCATTAATCCCTGTCTTACTAATGCTTGGGCTATTGGCAACTACATTGCCACTGCCATCAACAAAGCTGAGACCTGTACTGTTAATCACCGTACCACCAGCGTTGACGCTATTCACTGCTAAATCTTTCGCAAGTTTGACTGTTAATTTATTATTTCCATCCGCAACAACACCAATATTATTATCAGAAAGTTTTGAACTATCAGTCACACCACCCACAATATTTAATGTTTCTCCAAGCTTACGATCAACTTTAGTTCCAGAATCAGCTTGGAAAGTCAAAGTTGTGTTCGCCAAATCTTCGATTGCCGAATTGGTACGATACAACTGACTACCATTGATTGCATCCGTGCTCGTGGAGCTAATACGCCCCGCAGCAACATTTACAATCGTACGCTCATTTCCGACACTACCTACACTCACACTGGAAGAATTTGTTGGAGTACCCGCAAAATTATAAGTTTTACCGTTTATAACTGTATTTGTCGTTTGAACATAATCCGCAGACTGAGAACCGCTACCAATCGCGACTGCACCAGTATGGGTAACGGCGGTATTGGTACCTAAAGCAACACCATTATCAGCACTTACTTGTGAGTTTGCACCTTGTGCAATTGTATTGGTATTTAAAGCTCTAGCATTTAAGCCTTGAGCAATCGCAGCAGTTCCTGTAGCTAATGCATTCGTACCTGTTGCCGTTGCATTATCTGCAATTGCTTGAGCATTATTCCCTTGTGCGATTGCATTTTGATTTAGAGCTTTTGCAGATACACCTTGAGCTAAAGCATTTGTACCATCTGCTTTTGCTTGTTTACCAAGAGCAATTCCATTTTCACCAACCGTTTGCGCATCTACACCTATTGCGATTGCATCTTTGGCTTCAACCTTGGTATTTTTACCAATTGCAATCGTATTTTCCTCAGTAGCACGCGCTTTATTCCCTAACGCGATAGCACTTTGAATTTGTGCAAAACTATCAGAACCGATCGCAATCGTATTTGAGTTTAAATTATTATCTGCTTCTTCTTTAGTTGGATTTGCTTTGCCAGAAATTGCATTATTTCCCATTGCAATCGCATTGTTTGCATAAGTCGTCGCTTTGGTACCTGTAGCAATCGAGTTGCTTGCTGTTGCGGATGATTGCGTACCAAAAGCCAGCGCATTATTTGCTGAAGATGAAGCTTGTGTACCTAATGCATATGCATCTGTTGCCGATGTTCTAGTGCTTACGCCTAATGAAACTGAACGCGCGCCATTTGCACGCGCATCGTAACCTTGGGCTATACTTTCTTCGCCACGCGCAATCGTATTTGCACCAAGTGCAATTCCTTTACTATTCGTTACGAGCGCTGATGTACCTATAGCAAGTGCATTATCAACTTTATCTAAACTTGTTTGCGGTTCAGATTTTGCGCTTTTACCAATTACAATACTATTTTCACCACGGCTTATCGCTTGTTGACCAATCGCAACGCCAGAGGTGTCATAGGCAATTGTCCCAGTTGAGCCAATACTGGTGGTATTGTCGCCTAAAGCATAAACTTGTGAACCAATTGCAGTACTATTTTTATTTTGTGCAATCGCTTCAGGGCCAATTGCTACAGCATCAACCCCTGAAGCCCCTTCATTATTTCTATTACCAATTGCCTCTGATTTAACACTGACGTATTTAACTCGACTTGCTTCAATCGATTTTTGCATTTGATCTAAATTAACGGCATCTGTACCCACAACACCTGGAGCTAGTCCACTAATTACCGTATTTGGTCGTAAATTAATTTGAGTAGAAGTTGCATCGGTATAAGTCACTGCATTATCAACACTTGGCAATACTGCACCACTGGTAATTGCACCAAGTGCTTCGACAACCGTGTCGTATTTATACTCAACGCCCTTGGTGTCTTTTAAAGTGATTTGTGAGTAATTGCCGTTACCATCAACCGAAACATTACCACCAATTAAATTTCCAACTTTATCCTGTGCAACTTTAAGCTGGCGAATATTCACTGCATCATAATCATCTGCACCATCATCTACATGGGCAATTCGTCGGTTAAATGCAGCTATACCACCAGAGCCATCAGAACCAACTGAAACAACCCCCTGCGTACCTATTTGAGTAGAGGTTAAATAACCTGATTGCGTTGCTGCTGTAGTCGTAGATGCAACTGAGTTAGCACCAAGAGCAACACTATTATCTTTAGACCAAGCATTAATACCAACTGCTACACCATTGTCCGCATTCCCCTTATTACCTTTTCCATCATCAATCCCTTCGACTTTTGAACCTGCACCGACTGCTACAGCTCCTTGATCAGATGCATTTGCCAAATAACCTACAGCTACAGCCGCTTGACCTGTTGTTGACCGACCACCAATTGCAGTGGAATGATCAGCAATACTTCCTTTTTGATTTGAAAGATAACCAATACTTACGTTTTCTTCACCTTGAGAAGATTGCCCAGCTTGTGAACCAATCGCAATATTATAATTTCCTGAGGTGCCATTCGATGCTTGTAACCCGATGGCTATATTTTCATTACCTTTGATGTTTTGGCCTGCACTTGTACCAATTGCAATGTGGTTTTGATTACTATTCCCCAAATTATTAATCGTACCTGCACCAGCATTTGCGCCTAAAGAAATTGAACTGGTACTATTTGCCTGAGCCCCCACACCTAGTGCAGTACCATTTCCTGCTCCAGCTGTTGCACCACTTCCTAATGCCGTCGCAGAACCAGCTGTAGCTTTAGCTGACTCACCAATTGCTGTAGAATTTGCTGCAGATGCCAATGCAGATCCACCTATAGATGTTGCCTTTTCAGCACTTGCTGTTGCTTCATTACCGATCGCAATTGCTTTATTTGTATTAATTCCAGTTACTTTTGCAGCATCGCCTAAAGCAATTGAACTGGTTACTTCTTTTGTATCTACCGTAGCAGCTTGACCAATAACTGTGTTTTTATTGCCCAAAGCTTTACTGTCTTTACCAATTGCAATCGATTCAACACCATCCGTCGGTGTCGTGATACCATCATCGGCAGTACCAACGCTTGCATTATTGCCAATTGCAATTGCGTCTTGAGCAGCTTTATTGGTTACTGCTTTGGGGCCCACAGCAACTGAGTCCGTACCATCTGCGACCGAATCATCCAAAGTCGAAGTTGCATGAAAATATTTTGCTCGTTCAATCCCTGCATTCAATAAATCTTGTTGAATCTGATAAAGTTGATCCCCTGTTACGACTTGTTTTGATCCAGCACCTACAGTTGCATTTTTGGCAACAGTAATTTGACCATTATCAATGACCACTCCGTCGACAGATACCTTATCAAAATTCACTTCTGGTTGAGTAGAAACAGTAATATCTGTTCCACTTCGAGTAATTGCGATATTTTTACCATTGATAAATTGAACAGTATCAGAAGATTTTATGGCTGTTTTTGCATCACCATTAGATTGCAAATTCCAAGTTTGATTCGCCAAACCACCTACAGAAGATTGTAAATTAGAAATATCACCTTCATTGGTTGTAACACGATTGTTTAATAAGGATATATCACCTGAATTCTTTGAAACACTTGTATTAATTGTTGAAATATCTGATGTATTTTTTGATACATTTGTCATGAGCGAGGATATATCCGATGTATTTTTTGTAACTTTAGTATCTACATTTTTAATCTGACCATAAGTTGCTGCATCATCATTATTAACACCATCACTTAAGCCTGAAATTTTATTTGTAGTATTATCTATAGTGATTGAACCCACAGAAACCTTATTAAAAACAACATTATCCGCAGTTGATATCGTATGTTTGATATTCAGAGGATCTGTAGTATCCGTAACAACTTGAATATTTTTTCCGTCGATAAGCTCATCAGCATAAATTAAAGTATTTCCACATACAGCATTAAGAACAATGACTCCTACCGTTAACTTTAAATTTTTAGATTTAACTCTTGATTTTGCTAGCTCAGAAACAACAACCCAAGCATTTAAAGCAGCATTCCAGACTAACTTATAAACTTTATTCATCTTTATTTCACCTTTATGTATATATATGTTTTTTGTTAAATTATTTATTTTGAGTAAAATATAATCAAAAAAAATGAGAATCTTTCGTAATAAAAAGAATACTTTTCTTTATATTTTTGTTTTTAGCTTAATCGGTTTTAGCTAATGAATTAAACAATGAGTAAATATTTATTAATTTCACAAAACAAAAAATTAAAATTAAAATTTTGATTAAAAATATTTTTTATATAAAAAGTCCAAAAAATATAAAAGCATTCTCGCAAAAATCGCCATGTGTATTTATGTAAATTTATTTTACCTTTCGTAAAAAAACATACTTTCAAGATTATCTTCAAAAAAAAATTAAAACCTACACAACAATAAACCACTGATATGCATATAAATAATCTAGATTAAAAAATTTATATCTAATAAATCAACACATTTGCACACATCAAATTCACATAGTATTTTAAAAACATGAAAAATAAATAAATTTTAAACCTAAAGGTAGATAAATAATAAAAGTGAGATCATAAAATGATTGAATGGTTACAGAATGAATTAAAGCACAGTCCTGAAATACTCTTATTCTTATCACTCGCAATAGGATTTTGGATCGGACAATTTCAATTCGGAAAGTTCCAGTTTGGCGGTGTTGCTGGCTCTCTTCTTGTTGCAGTTGTACTAAGTTTAATTGGTGTTCCTGTCGATAATGGTGTCAAAGCTATTCTCTTCGCACTCTTTATTTATGCCGTTGGTTTCGAAAGTGGTCCACAGTTTTTTAAATCTCTTGGCCCACAGTCCATTAAAGAGATTTTACTAGCAGTATTTATGGCGGTGAGTGGCTTAATTACTGTCCTCATTATGGCTAAAATCTTCCATCTTGATAAGGGATTAGCAGCAGGATTAGCCGCTGGTGGTATGACCCAATCTGCAATTATCGGTACTGCTGGAGATGCATTATCTCGCCTAGACCTCCCATTAGCAGAAATTCAAAAACTGCAAGCAAATGTAGCAATTGGATATGCAGTTACTTATATTTTTGGCTCTCTTGGCGCGATCATTATTTGTGTAAATATCTTACCTAAATTTATGGGCCGAGAAATTCATGATGATGCACTAAAAGCTCAATCTGAACGCTTAAAAGGTGCTTTTGAACTCGCCCCTGGTCAAGAATTGGCGATGCCTGAAATCGTTGGACGAATTTATAAAGTTAAACAAGCCAATAGTCAAACCATTGCTGAATTCGAAGCTCAAAAACCAAGTATTACGATTGAACGACTAAAGCGCAAAGATAAATTCATCGACGTATCTCCAGAGATTATTTTGCAAACTGACGATATTATTTTGATCGTTGGACGCAGGGCGAGCGTTGTTTCGGTTGCTGATCAAACGGGTACTGAACTCCAATCCTCTCAAGGAATGGAAATGATTATGGATACCACAGATGTCATCCTGAGAAACTCAAAATATATCAATCGTACACTAGGTGATATTAAAGCCAATACACCCGACTATTTAAAACATGGCATCTATGTACTTGGCATTAAACATAATGATGAAGTACAAATCTTAAATGATGACACGATATTACGCCAAGGCGATGTCGTTACCGTTTACGGCACCAAAAGTGATCTTGAACGCTTAGTGAAAGAAGCTGGTAAAGCCTTGCCTGAAAGCCTAAAAACTGACTGGATTTTTCACGGCGCAGGCTTGGTCGTTGGTCTACTGATTGGTTTATTTGTTATACGTATCGGTGATGTCCCGTTAACGCTTGGTGCAGGTGGTGGTGCCCTACTCTCGGGTCTTTTATTTGGTTGGTTACGTAGCAGAAATCAAGTCCATGGCAATATGCCTTTGGCGGCATCACAACTACTTAAAGATTTAGGTCTCGCAGGTTTCGTTGCGGCTGTCGGTCTTCAGTCAGGTTTACAAGCCATTCAAACAATTAAGGAAAGTGGCCTATCCCTCTTTATGATCGGGGTTGTCGTGACGCTGGTCCCACTCATTCTTTCAATGCTTTTTGCTCGTTATGTACTGCGTTATGACAATGTTGCTGTCATGGCTGGAGCATTATCAGGTTCACGTAGTGCTAATCCTGCATTTGGTGGCGTTTTAGATAAAGCAGGTAATTCAATTCCTACGGTTCCGTTTGCAATTACGTATGCATTAGCCAATGTTTTTCTAACCTTGCTTGGTCCACTGATCGTGGGTTTAGCTTAAATAAATTGATGATAAAAAATAATTCATCAGCTTTACTATAATGAAGGAGACTCCCCATGGGGAATATTGATTACTCTAAATACGCAAAACTTAGTCCATTTGAATTGAAAGACAATCTCATTGAATTAGCACAAAGTAGAACCGACAGACTCATGCTTAATGCTGGACGAGGAAATCCGAATTTCTTAGCCACAATTCCTCGCAGAGCATTTTTCCAATTAGGTTTATTTTCAACAACAGAGTCAGAATTTTCCTTTTCTTATATGCCTGAAGGCTTAGGTGGTTTCCCCCGTCCTGTCGGTTTACAGTCTCGCTTTGATAACTTTGTAATGCAAAATAGAGATAAACCAGGGGTAGTATTTTTAGGAAAAGCAATTTCTTATGTTAGAGATCAACTCGGTTTAGACCCTGATGCATTTTTGCTTGAGATGGTTGAAGGTATTTTAGGGTGTAATTATCCTGTGCCAGATCGTATGCTTCGACTCAGTGAAACGATTATCAAGGAATACATTTTACGTGAAATGGGCGTGCAAGGTATGCCTAAAGAGAATGTAGATCTGTTTGCAGTTGAGGGTGGAACAGCTGCAATGGCTTATATTTTCAACTCATTGAAAGAAAATAAAATTATTGCAACTGGTGATCGAATTGCAATTGGTGCACCTATTTTTACACCTTATCTCGAAATTCCTAAACTTAACGATTATCAACTCGAAGAAGTATTGATCGAAGCTGATCCAACACTTGGTTGGCAATACCCAGAATCAGAATTACGCAAATTAGAAGACCCATCAATTAAAGCATTTTTTCTAGTGAATCCAAGTAATCCACCATCAGTGAAAATGAGTGATGAAGGGTTAGCCATTTTAGCAGATATCGTAAAAAAACGCCCTGATCTGATTATTTTGACTGATGATGTATATGGCACATTTGCAGATAATTTCAAATCATTATTTGCAATCTGCCCAGATAATACTATCCTAGTATATTCATTCTCTAAATACTTTGGAGCAACAGGCTGGCGACTTGGTGTCATTGCGTTGAGTAACAATAATATTTTGGATCAAAAAATAGCTGCTCTCTCTAAAAAAGATAAAAAAGAGCTAGAAGAACGATATTCTTCATTAACAACTGATCCAAGTAATATCAAATTTATTGATCGCCTCGTTGCAGACAGTCGTAATGTTGCATTGAATCATACGGCGGGCTTATCTACACCCCAACAAGTGCAAATGGTTTTATTCGCATTATTCAATTTAATGGATTCACGTCAAAGCTATAAAAAAGCGGTTAAATCTGTAGTACGTGAGCGTGATGCAGCCTTATATCGACAATTGGGAGTTGATGTTCCACAAGATCCAAATGCAGTCGATTACTATACCTTAGTGAATTTAGAAAATACTTCGCGCACCTTATATGGTGACGAATTTGCAGATTGGGTAATGAAAAATAAAAATCCAACTGAATTATTGTTCCGTGTTGCAGACGAAACAGGGGTTGTGTTACTTCCTGGATCAGGTTTTGGTGTACAACATCCTTCTGCACGTGCATCTTTAGCTAATTTAAATGAATTTCAATATGCAGCAATCGGAGATTCATTAAGACGTTTTGCTGAAGAAGCTTATCAAGAATATTTAAAGCCAAAAAAAGCGAAAAAATAATATTTCTTCGCTAAATCTTCATTCTACTCAATGTATAAAGCCACGATGTTATCTCGTGGCTTTATTTTTTTAAACAGGTTCATGTCAACACGCTCTGTAATATCAATCTAGTTCACATCAGATTCACATAACGCGCTCTAAGCTATTTATAAAATGAAATGAGTTTACGAGCATGGCATTTCTACGAACTTTAGCGGTTTCAACATTAGCCTTATTCTCTTTAGCTTCGTGTAAAAGTATACCGAGCTATTCATCTGACTATACCAAAGCAAGTAAAGAAATCTCAGGCATTACTTTGACGCAAGAACAAGCGACTGAAATCGGTAAGCGCTTTACTTCAGCATTTAATACACTAGGAACACCAAGTTTTATTAAAAACGCAAGCCAACTATATGCTGATGATCTATACATTAATGACACCTTATCCCAGTTTTCGAACAAACAAGATTTGGTAAAACATTTTTCAGGTATGAATGAGCATGTGAGTAACGTCAATGTCAAACTTATTAGTGCCACTTATCAAAAAGATTCAGCCTATATACATTGGTATATGGCTTATGATTTTAAAATGTTTGGTCGCAGTAAAACTATGGCATCGTATGGCATAAGCGAAATAAAAATCAACTCCTCTAACCAAATTGTTTTTCAACAAGACTATTGGGATCCTGCCAATGGCTTATATCGTTCATTACCTTATATCGGAAGAGCCTATTCTTTGATTCTACCATTCAAAAAATAGTTTAAAATTCGGCCATCATAAATTTAGAATAATTCAAGGATGATAAATATGAACGATAATTTCCTATTAAATCAATTCAGTCATATTGATGGTTTAATCTTCCTTGCCGTGATAGATACTCATGATGGTGCTATATTAAAATCTATAGGAGATCATTATATAAATATAGATAGTGCTATACTTGAAGTTACCAATATATATAACATGCAAATAAAGCTGACACATCATTTTGATCCACTGGATTATCTTGAAGGTATATTTATCAGTTTACACAATCAATATCATATGATTACTCCCCTTGAAAGTAATCAAAACCTATTTTTATATGCAATTTTAGATCATACTCTGACAAATCCTGCATATGCACGTTACGAAATTGAACGTATTGAAAAAAATCTTAATTTTTATGCCTATTAAAATATATGTTATTAAATAAGCTTTGAATTGAGTATTTCTTTGTACAATGGAGCTAAAAATGAATTCTAATTTAACGAAGAAAATATTTTCATTTTTTGCCATTAACTTAATAGTAGGTACTCATGTAGTGCATGCAAGTGTTCAAACTTGTCAGAATGCCCCACTGATTGTTACGGGAAAAATTGTTGGTTCAGTGACATACTTTGCAGAGGATTGTAAAAAAAACTGGGAAAACCAAAACATACGCCTAGACTTTTCTTATCGTCAAAACATTCCTGAATGGGCATTTAAACGCGCAGCAACTCATTTCCTTAAGAAAAATATTGCAGACTTCTCAGATAATTCACCACTGAATAACATCACAGAATTATATCACCCTGTAAAAAATGGTGATCTCTATAGCCTCAGCTACAATCAAAATAGCAATACACTCACATTATCTTTAAATCAAAAGACTCTCGGTGCGATTACAGATAAAAAAGCAAATCAGTATTTTAAAATTTGGTTTGGAAGTTCACCTTTTAATGCTAAATTAAAACAACAATTACTTAATCCATAGTGGATATTATTATGAGCAATCAATTTATCCTGATGGTTGAAGACCACTATGAACTTGCGGCAACTGTATGTGAGTTTTTAGAGGAACATGGTTTTGTAATTGACCATGCGCGTAATTTGGATGCTGCACGTAATTTTCTTAAAACACAGGCCTATCATCTACTTTTATTAGACATAAATTTACCTGATGGCTCTGGTTACGATTTATGTGAATGGTTAAGAACAGATCAAGGTATGGATATTCCTGTGCTTATGCTTACCGCTCGTGATACCTTAGATGATAAATTGAAAGGTTTTGTTGCAGGTACAGATGACTATCTAGTTAAACCTTTTGATTTCAATGAATTAGTCATGCGTATTCGTGCCCTAATTAAACGTTCATTAGGCGAAGTTTCCAAAAATAAAATTCAAATTCATGACTTAATTTTAGATAGCTCCACACAAACCATTATCCGTGCAGGACAACACATCGAATTGCCACGAATTCAATTTAAATTACTTAAAATTTTAATGAGAAACTCACCAAGAGTAATAACCAAACAAGAAATTATTATTGAGCTTTGGGGTGATGAAGAGCCTGAAAGCGATGCTTTACGTAGTCATATTTATAATTTACGTAAAATGGTGGATAAACCTTTTCAACAGAAACTCATTCATACGATTTCGGGTGTTGGTTTAAAAATCGCACTTGAGGATTAAGTGCTTTAATTCATATATACAACAACAATTAATCCTGTTGTATTCGGCAGTTCAAGTTCAGTATGTGTATTTAAATAATATTGACGATCGAACAACTCAACTCTCCAGCCCAGTTGCATACATAGTTTTTCTACTAACTGTAGACCTATGCCATGTCCTTTAGGGTTGAGTTTTAGCTGACTGCGACTTAATTCTCGGACTTTTAATTCATCTGGTAGGCTAATTCCAATGCCGTTATCAGCAATGATAATGCTATTTTTCTGTTGAATAATATGAATACTTGAGCCTTGAGAATAATTTAGTGCATTACGCAAAATATTGCTCAACACCATTTTTGTCATCGATGGATATAATAAACGTTTTGATTCTGAATCATCGTACTGCACCAAGATCTCTATCCCTTTGCTTTGGCTCACCATATCTAAATCGTGAACGAGATCAGTAATAATGACAGATAATCGGGTTTGCTCGGCATTTAGGGTATTGGTCGTGTTACGTGCAATTGCAAGTAAAGTATCTACGAGTAATTGCATGTCTTCAATGGTATTTGCTATACGGTTCAATGACTTATCATTACCATATCTTGCTTGGCAGATTTGGACATTACCTTTCAAAATCGTCAAAGGCGTACGTAATTCGTGACTAACATCCCCTGTAAACTCGCGTTCACGATGAATAAACTCACTCAATACTTCATGGTACTTTTCTAATGCCTGTTTTAGATATTCTGCTTCCAAATTGCCATTGGTACTAATATCTTGAAATGGAGAAGCTTCTTTATTTTGATGAACCCATTCTATTTGTTCTAGCGCATTTGCAAGACGGGTAATCGGTGAAAAATAACGTTTCGCACGGCGATTTGACCACCATAAAATGCTATACAGCACGATCAAACTAAACATTAATGGCGCAAGACCAAACATCCAAACAATTTTATTGACGTTACTTTCACCAAACACCAACAACACATGTTGTCCATTTCGCTCGCCATAAACAGTCATACGATCTTTGCCATCTACAAAAATACGATGCACACCTTGCTGTAAATTCAAATCACGAAATGGTTGCGGAGGCTTGTTTGATGACCATCGATAACCATATAAATTTTTAGTGTCTGGAAGATCGGCATTTGGATTACGATCAACACGTATCCAATAATGTTCCATTTCTTGTTCAAGCGCAGTTTTGAGTAATGAACCTTTAATCACCCATGCACTACAAGCAATACCAATAATAATTGAAAGTGCGATCAGCCCGATCTGCAACCAATAATAGCGATTAAACATCTCACCGAGTGGATGATTATTTCCGTCATTTTGTTTCGATCTAAACATTGGCTGATCTACTTACAGAGCTATCTTTAATTATACGACTTTCTTTTTAAACAGGAAGTGACCGACAACCCACTCTTGCCCCTGTTCAAACCCAAATAATTCTGCACAAGCCATAAAGAAAATACGCCAACGTTGCCACCATGCTTCTGCATCTTGAGCGTAAACTTGTTCAAAAAGTGGTTTTAATTGTTCTACATTGCGATCCATATTTTCTAACCAAGCATTCGCTGTTTTCTCGTAATGAGTACCCGACCATTGCCAATGTTTAGATAGTTCTAAATGCTCTTGAAAATGTAAAAATGTTGAACTGGCTGGCATCAAACCACCTGTAAAGAAGTAGCGTGACATCCAATCATATTCACTTTTAATTTCAAATGGATAATGTAAAAAACGATGACAAAAAATATGACACCACAACATCCCATCCGCTTTGAGCCAAGACTGAATTTTCTCAAAAAGTTTTTGATAGTTTCGAACATGTTCAAACATTTCAACCGAAACCACACGATCAAAAGTATTCGCTTTTAACTCGAGCACATTAACATCACAGGTTAGGATTTCTACGTTGTTTAGACCACGCTTTTGAGCTTCTGCAAGAATATGTTGGCGTTGAGTAGCTGAATTAGACACTCCAGTAATTTTTGCATTTGGATAACGCTCTGCCATCCATAAAGTAAATGATCCCCACCCACAGCCTAACTCTAAAATTTGTTGACCATCATGTAATTGAGCTCGATCACTATATATCTGTAGTGCAAATTCTTCAGCTTCATCCAAATTTGTTCGATCATGGGGAAAGAAACATGCACTATATTTCAAACGTTTTCCTAGAACCGCCTGAAAGAATGCTGTAGGTAATTCATAATGCTGCTCGTTGGCTTTGTCCGTTTCGATCGCAATTTCACTGTGCTTTAACATATTAAGCACATCCATATAGCGCTGAGCACCTTGTTCAGGGTCATAACGCCCTTCTTGAATCAAACGCTTTTTACTCAATGCACGGATGGCTGCACGAATCGCTTGATCAGGAACTAAACCGCTTTCGACGAGTTTTAAAGATTTTTGAATAATAAAGTCCATGTGCGTACCTACTCTTTGGGTTTCCACGGAATAAAGATAGAAGTTCGTTTTTGATAATCGAGATAATTTTGACCGCGATTTTTTAATGCTTGTTGTTCACTAAATGGAATACCTGTGATGTAGTACAAAAACAACCACATCAACACTGGATAAATCCACAAGCTATATAATCCTGCTGCTAATCCAATGGTTGGATAAGCAAACCAATGCAACCATTCAAAAAAATAGTTTGGGTGACGTGAATATCTCCATAGACCTTGATCCATTGTTTTACCATGGTTTTTCACATTTTCTTTAAAGTGGTAAAGCTGTTGATCAGCAATTACTTCTCCAATAAATGCGATCACCATAATCATTCCAGCAATAATCAAATAATCATTGGTATCTATGCTCCAAGACATGCTTGGTACATTCAATAAACACCACATTGGAAGACTAAATAAGATGGCCAATCCTGCCTGAAACATGAAAAAAGCAAAGAAACCTAAATGTTGATATTTTCCCATCGCCCTACGCATATTGGCGTATCGTCTATCTTCCTCATGTTCAGCCAGATAACGTCGAAACAAGTGCAAGCTCAATCGTAAAAACCAAATCGAACTGAATATTCCAATAAATAATCTGACGTACAATGGTGCAACATCAATAATTAATGCTGTCAAAGCAGTATTTAAAAAAATACAAAAGCTCCAAGCGACATCTACAATACCTGCTCGATGATTAGAGGTTGCCCATAACCAACAGAGTGACATTACTACGGCATCAATTAAAAATAATTGCCACAACATAACCACCTCCTTGATGCATTAAAAAATCATGGATTTTTTAATAAGGGCTTGCTTCAAAAAGAAGATGCACATCACTGATTACCCCTTCTTTAAAGCCACCTTCGCAATAACAGAGATAGAAATCCCACATCCGAATAAAGTTTTCATCAAATCCTAAAGCCAAAACGTGTTCTTTAGCATTTAAGAAACGCTCACGCCATTGATGAATTGTTTCCGCATAGCTCAAGCCAATATCTTCAAGGTGTTTTAAACGTAACTGTTGTTCAGATGCAGCTTGTGTTAAAACGCTGATACACGGAATAAAACTACCTGGGAAAATATAGCGTTTAATATAATCCACGGTATTCAACGCTTTTTTATAACGTGCATCTTCAATCGTGATAGCTTGAATCAATCCCAAACCGTTCGGTTTTAATAAAGATCGACATTTATTGAAATAAGTCGATAAATATTGCTCACCTACAGCTTCGATCATTTCGATCGAAACCAACTTATCGAATTTTCCTTCTAATAATCGGTAATCTTTGAGTTGAACATTGACACGATGACTGAGACCAGCATCTGCAATACGTTTGGTTGCTTCATCGTATTGTGCTTGAGAAATCGTAATCGTAGTCACTTTACAGCCATAATGCTGAGCAGCGTAGATCGCAAAACCGCCCCAACCGCTCCCAATCTCAACCAAGTGATCCATAGGTTTAAGCTGTAACTTCTGACAAATCAGTTCTTTTTTATAATCCGATGCTTCTTCTAAAGTCATATCTTTGTGCTTATACACAGCACTTGAATACATCATTGAAGAATCAAGAAAGAGTTTGAAAAAATCGTTACTCAGATCGTAGTGCTCTGCAATATTTTTACGACTACCAGATAATGAGTTCTTACGGGTTTTATACCAAGCTTTTAACAACAACTGACTGGCTTGAGAAATCACATTTTGATTAATTTTATCGAGCACATGGCGATTTCTTGCTAGAATCTGAATCACTTCAACAAGATGCTCAGTACTCCAATAACCACGAATATAACCTTCAGCTGCACCAAGTACACCGTTTTTAAAAATGAGATCAATCAATTCTTTATTATGAATCTCTATCGTCGCTTCTAAATCAGAAACCTCACCCACGGTACCATTCCATTCTCCACGAAAATGAATTTGTCCATGACGAAGTTTTAGCAAGCTTCGAAGAACCAAAGGCAGTGAATCCTGTTCACCGAAAATAAGCGTTTTCATCATGTTGTTTTAAATCCTTATCTTTTTTTGGGTGCCGATAAAATGGAACTTTCTTTCGCCATAGATGAAAAGCTTGAACGTAGATCGAAGCTAACATCTTGAAAGGTTCAAAGATATGATGAATAGCATAACGATTCAGTTGTGAAGGAACTGTGATGCTGGTTAACGTGAAACGCATCGTTGCATCAAAGATAAATTTATCTGATTGATAAAGCTGCATATGAATCACATTCTGTTCATCTGAAAAGTTAAATCGCCATTTGTACTGAATATCCATTGGCATAAACGGTGAAACATGAAAACTCTTTTCAAATTCGAACTCATAACTTTTAAAATGACTGTGCTCTTTTAATTTTTGACGGCAGTCATGCACATAAACTTTACGTTCATTCCAAGGGGTATTGGTAATTTCACTCAATACGAAAACAGGTTGTTTTTGAGGATTGAGTACAAAATAAAAGATAACGGAATTAAAACTAAATCCTAAAGTTCTTGGCAAAGCGAGGACACGAATTTCTGATTGTGTCGACAAAATCGTATCCACTTGCTGCAAAAGAATTTTCTTAATTCGTTCTCTGATCGAACCTGTATAGCCTTTTAGAAAATCTTTTTCATAGAGATTTAAGATATTCCAACGCGAAGTAGAACAAAGCCATGAACGATCTAGGTTTTGATCGATACGATCTGGATCAAAACATAAATAGCTCAAACTAGACTGAAAATCGTGTACTTTTGGATGAAAGCGACGATGTCTAATCTGAGCTTTGGCTATGGAAAGTGAATCTTCAAACATATGATCACCTCCAAATTTAGTCATTCACTTTTAATAGTTCATCGACTACACGCTGAGCACTTCTCGCCCCATCTTCATGAAAGCCCCAACCCCAATATGCTCCACAGAATGAACTGCGGTTTTGACCATCGATCAAATCCCAACGCGCCTGTGACTCAATTGCTTTCTTATCAAAAACAGGATGTCGATAACGACGTTCGACATAAATCTTATCTTTTGCGATCGGCATATTCGGATTGAGTGTAGAAAATACCTGAGTTTTACACGGTAGCTTCTGCAAGCTGTTCATCCAGTAAGTAAATCCATAGTGTACTTGGTGGGCTTTGCTATTTTTTTGAGGTTTCTCTTGAGCAGTGACATGCACATGCCAACTCGCCCATTGAGACTGACGCTTCGGCATAATCGAAGTATCACAATGTACCACCATAAAGTTATCTTGATAATCAAAACAACCTAATACTTCTCGCTCATCTGCCGAAGGATTTTGAATAAGCTTTAACGTATCATCTGCATGACTCGCAAATATAACCCAATCAAAAGTTTCTTGTTCTTGATTCGTGACAATATGAACTAAATCATTTTCACGAATCACTTGTTGAACTTGCGCTTTTTTCCAAATAATTGATGGACACGCTTTTTGAATCGCTCGTATATAAGAAGCTGAACCACCTTTGACCGTCTGCCATTGAGGGCGGTCTTCCAATTGCAACATACGATGATGTTGAAAAAAGCTTACGACAAACTTATAGGGAATATTTCCAACTTGATCCACTGGGCTTGACCACAATGCACCACACATTGGGTATAAATGTTCTTGGCGAAATACCTCTGAATAATCATTTTGATTCAGATAGTTTTCGATACTCAGTTCAGCGTTGCACTGATCTAACTGAATATCTTTGTTGTCTTGATAAAAACGAATCAAGTCGGACAGCATGATTCGAAATTTCTTGTTTAAAAAATTCTGAGGTCGCGTTAATAGTGACCATTTTTTTGATGGATTATATTGAAGCCCTGTCACTTGATTATTGACTGAAAAGCTCATGTCACTATTCTGTGCTTCTACACCTAATTCGGCAAGCATGGCACTAAATAGAGGGTAATTATAATCATTGAATACAATAAAACCGCTATCTACAGCAACGTTTTTACGTTCAATCCAAAGATCATGTGTATCCGTATGTCCACCGAAATACTGTTCTTTCTCAAAGATTGTGACTTGATGCTGCTTTGATAATTTCCACGCAGCATATATACCTGAAATACCAGAGCCTACGATTGCAATCTTCATCAAGACTCCTCGCTTTGAATTTTACTTGTGTTTATTTTGAGATTTAATTGATGACTTTTATGGGTATCATAAATACGTTGTGGTACAGGTTTAATTCCCCAAATCAGACCTAAAAAAGACATCATTTTTAAAATGTAATAAGTAATGTCGATTTGCCACCAGAAGAAGCCCTGCCGAGTACTACCAGCATAATAATGATGGTTGTTATGCCAGCCCTCACCCAATGTAATAATCGATAAAAATAAATTATTTCGGCTGTTATCCTTCGTCTCGAAGTCTCGACTACCATATAAATGCGCAAGTGAATTGATACATAAAGTCGCATGAATCAGCAAAACAGTTGAAATCACAAAGCCCCATACCAATAGCTGTAAGCCTGATGTACCTAAAGTCGGATAAGCAATACTCAACCACTCACCTAAACCATAAATTGCAAAAGCAGTGAACAAGACCACAGGTAAACTAAAACGATCTAACCAAACAATTTCAGGAAACTTTAGCCAGTCTTTAATAACTTCTTTTCGTGTAGAAAAATTCTGTTCATTTAAAAACCATCCGATATGACTGTACCAAAATCCATGTGTAGATGAATGTGGATCGTGATCTGTGTCAGTAAAACGATGATGATAACGATGATGAGCTGCCCACCATAAAGGCCCTCGCTGTGCACTCATGGTTCCGATCAACACAAAAAAGAATTGTATTGGACGCGAAGTTTGAAAGGTTTTATGCGAAAGATAACGATGAAAAAAAGCAGTGATCGCAAACATACGAATAAAATAAAAAAACAGCATGAATGCGATAGCAAACCAAGATACACCCACCCAAAAAACTGCAAGACAAGCGATATGCAGCAAAATGAATGGTAAAATTCTAAACCACTGAATCTTGGTATCTTTTGAGCTTTCTTGAAAGGGAATATGCTGTTTATCTAAAGTATCAGTCAGTGACCAACTATCCATCCATCGCAGAAAAAAATTAAACATTGATTCTTCCTGACCCAATCTCTTTTTATATTTATAATATTAATAGAAATCATATGAAGTTTATGTGAAGCATCGTTTTAAGCATGCTAGTGAACTCTTAGCATCATAATACAAAATTACATAAGAAACATAAATTTATGTATCTTTTAACCTAAACTCAAAACCTCATCGCTTGAGTCTAGGTTCAGTTTTGGAAACTAAAAATCAAATAGATAACAATATAATTAAAGTGAAATCATGGGCAAGATCTTCGATAGGCTTGAAATCACCAAATAAATCGCAACACAAATTACCACTACAGCAAATACCTTTTGTACCGTTTTGATATCAATCAGGCTGATTAATCTTCTGCCAATTAACATGCCAATAATACAAGCCACAACAAAGCTAACAGTTACAGCGATTGGATACTGAAAGCCATCTATGATGTGTATTGAAATACTTACACCACCAATTAAGAAAATGATCATCAGTGACGTTGCAACGATACTACGCATATCTAGATCAGTAACTTTACGCAAAGCTGGCACAATTACAAAACCGCCACCAACCCCTAATAATCCAGTTAATAGACCTGCAATCACACCGATAATACCCAATACTGAAGCAGTTTTAACATTCCAAATCAGTTGTCCTGTTGATTGATTCACCTTGCACGGCGGATCTTCAAAATCATTCACCTTATTGAAGAAAATACGATAAGCCACAATCATCATCACGATACTAAAACCAAGGCTTAACCAAACTGGAGAAATAATACTGGCAAGATGAATCCCGTAACGTGCTGATGGCAAGCTGATTAAAGCGATCCATATCGCCGCACGATAACGTACGATTTTCTTGAATAAACCTTGAACCATGCCAACAAATGCAGAAAGTGTTACTGCCAACAAACCTACTGGTGCAGCTTGAGACACTGTCCATCCTTGACTCGCCATCAATGCTGGTACAGCCAAAATACCGCCACCTGCGCCTGTCAATCCAAGTAAACATCCGATCGCAAGACCTTCTAAGACTAATAACCACATGATATGCAATGTCCTCGTACAAGGATGAACCCATTTCTGGAGAAAATACTGTCCTAACTCAGCTCTGAATCAGGACTAAGTATTTGATTTATTTAAGCTGAATAAACTAAAGTTTTGGCTTCACCAGCCATTCACGACCTTTGAGCATCCCATCCCAATACATCGGCGGTAGAATTTGCTCTTTTAACAACCATGCAAGCTGTGAAGGTTTTTGCCCATCGAGCAACCACTTAGGGAAACTAGGTAACAGTTTTCCGCCATAACCAAATTCTGCCAACACAATCTTTCCACGCTCAACTGTAAGCGGACAAGATCCATAACCGTCATATTGCGCAAAATTCTGATTGCCTTTTAAGTACTGCAATACATTCACTGCAACAATAGGTGCTTGCTTTCGTGCTGCTGCTGCCGTTTTCGCATTTGGTGCATTAGTAACATCACCCAAAGCAAAGATGTAAGGATACTTGCTATGCTGTAAGGTATGCTGATCAACACTGACCCAGCCTGCCGCATCAACCAAGTTACTCGCTCGGATAAAATCAGGTGCTTGCTGCGGAGGAACAACATGAATCATGTCGAAATCAGTTTCAATCACTGAAGTATTTTCCCCTTCACTGACTTTAAACCAAGCTCGCTTTTGGCTTCCATCGACTTTAATCAATTGATGATTAAAGTTTAAATTGGCATTGTAACGTTTAATATATTCCATCAAAGCAGGAACATAAGCTTGTACGCCAAATAACACCGCACCTGTATTATAAAAATCAATTTCAATATCTTTTAATACACCTTGTTTTTGCCAATAATCAGCTGACAAATACATTGCTTTTTGCGGAGCACCAGCACATTTAATTGGCATTGGTGGCTGTGTAAAAACAGCTTTACCCTGCTTCATATTACGAACCAAGTCCCACGTATATGGCGCAAGATCATAACGATAGTTTGAAGTCACACCATTTTTACCTAGCGTTTCAACTAAACCCTCTATTCCATGCCAATTTAATTTTAAGCCCGGACAGACGACCAATACTTCGTAGTTAATCGGTTTACATCCCTCTAATAAAACTTGTTTATTATCAGGATCAAAAGCTGCAACAGCTGCCTTTATCCAATGAACTCGTTTAGGAATTAGACTCGCCATTGTTCTTACCGTTTTTTCAGGAGCGAATATCCCACCGCCTACCATCGTCCATCCCGGTTGGTAGTAATGAATTTCAGCAGGATCAATCACGGCAATATCTAAATTCGATTGACGAGATAACAAACTCGATGCTACTGAAATACCCGCTGCTCCCCCACCTACAATCACCACTGAAAAAGTCGGTATATTGTTTAACTGCGTTGGATTTTGCTTCAAAATCCGAGGGACTAAACCTTGTAAATCATAGCCCAGTGATTTTGACTGCAACAACATCTGATCAATGGTAAGTTCAGCCACTTGAGACAGTGCCCATAAGGTAATTGATCGAGTTCCAGAACGGCAAAATGCTAGTACAGGTTTTTGGGATTTTTGATAAAGTGACTTAAATTCAATTGCTTGTTCATCTGTTACTCGCCCACTTACAACGGGTAAATATTCCAATTGGATTCCATGTCGTATTGCAGCTTCTTGGATCTCAATGATATTTGGCTGGTCGACACCTTCACCATCAGGGCGATTACAAATAATCGTTTTGATTCCCTTGGCTGCAATTTCAACCAAATCAGATTGATTGATCTGCGCAGATACCCAAAATTCAGGGTTAACTTGTTTTAAGTCACTCACAATTTTCCCCTTATTTCCCACACGCTTTATTGGCAGGCAGGGCTATATCAATCTTTTTAGGATATGGAAGATCAAGATTTTTCATAATTTCTACAAAATCTTGTTTGCTACGTCCATGACCTAAACGAGAATTCGATTCACGTTCATGCCCTACTGTTGAAGACAAACGACTTTTATAATCATGTCCTGGGTAAACAATCGTGTCATCGGGTAAAGTGAATATCTGTTGGTGGATACTGTCGTATAAGGTTTCAGCATTTCCTTCTTGGAAATCAGTTCGACCACAACCATCTATCAGTAATGCATCACCTGTAAACACCATATTGTCAATGACATAACTTGTGCAGGCGTTAGTATGTCCAGGGGTATAACGTGCTTCTATTAAGAATTCACCAACCCGTATCGCACTACGGTCAGTGATAAAAATATCGCCGCAATCCACGCCAGAGTTACGATGTAAAACTGTTTTACAGCCAAAACGTGCTCTGAGTAAATTTGCAGCCGTAACATGATCTGCATGAACATGCGTATCTAAGCTGTAAACTAACTTGAGATTCAACTTATTCAGCATTTGTTCATAACTTTCTATTTCAGAAGCAACTGGATCAATCAGTACCGCTTCACGTGTTTGTTCAGATGCAACCAAATAAGTATAAGTTGAACTTTCTTTTTCAAAAAATTGATGGAATATCATTTCAATTTGTCTCGATATGCTTGGTTATATTCTTATTTTGCAAACTAAGTGCCAACTTTATGCAATATAAATTATATTCAAATAAAACAATATATTAAAAAATAATATTTAATTTTAAACAAAATCACCATTTCATTAATGTTGCATAATATGTTTCAATTGTTTCAAATGAAAAAACATGCGATGAAACATCATGCGCCAAGCGATTGATTTTTATACTCAAGCTGATTTAGAGAGCTTTTTGTTTAAATTGCAAAACCTAATGTTAGACAGTTCCCTTCTTATCTTAGATCAATCTAAGCAGCGCTTTGTGTATGAATTGAACGATAAAAAAATCAATAATTCGTTATTTCAAACTTTAAAAAAAACAATACAACATCATGAGCTTGAAATCGGACGACATATGATTAGTGATGCAGCTCAATCCATCGAGCTGTTTTGCCATCGTCATCCTATTAGAATTATCGATCAGCACTTTGAGGGAACTTTATATTTATTACAATCCACTCAAGTCATACAGAAAAGAAAACAAGATCAGAATATCACAACTTTAGAACAGACTTTTCATAGCCATTCGCCAGAAATGCAACGCATGTTTTCCATTATTCAACGTGTTGCAGTTACAGAGTTTCCAGTTCTAGTTCGCGGTGAATCTGGTAGTGGAAAAGAACTGGTTGCACAGGCTATCCATGATCATAGTCAGCGGAAAAATAACGTATTTATTGCCATTAACTGCGCAGCATTAAATGCCAATATTTTGGAAAGTGAATTATTTGGTCATGTAAAGGGTGCGTTTACAGGGGCGATTCGAGAACATAAAGGCGTATTTGAACGTGCTGCTGGCGGAACACTTTTTTTAGATGAAATCGCTGAAATTCCATTAGAACTTCAAGCAAAATTATTAAGAGTTCTTGAGACTGGTGAATTTACACCTTTAGGTGGAGAAAAATCGATTAGAGCGAATGTCCGTATTATCACTGCTACTCATCGAGCGTTACGAGAAGAAGCTCGTCTTGGACGCTTTCGTCAAGATTTATTATATCGACTGCGTGTGATTCCCATTTTTGTTCCACCACTGCGTGATCGTAAGCAAGATATTCCATATATTGCAGATTATATTTTATCTGAACAACAAAATGTTTTTGGTACATCGACTAAATTATCTAATTCAGCATTACAAACCTTAATGCAATATGATTGGCCCGGAAATGTCCGTGAATTAAAAAATACGCTCCTTTATGCACTGACCATGGCAAATGAGAAATCTGAAATAGATGTTTGCGATTTACCTGATGAAATTATTGATAAGCAACATATTCCGCCTTCAAACTCAATCATTGAAGATGAACCATTGCTGATCTCGGATAAAATCAATAAAGAAACGATACGGAAAGCATTAATTCAATACCAAAATGATCTTTCACTCGCAGCAAAAGCACTGAATATTAGTCGAACCACACTTTGGCGCTATCGTAAAAAATTTAATTTATAAAAAAATAAAAAAGCGAGACTTGGATATCTCGCTTTTTTATTGATCACCTTATCTAACTTTTCAAATGGGGGTTTTCAAGAGGCAAGTCATTTTCTAAATGCTCATCAAATATATCAGTCAGCATACTGTCGTAGCGTTTAGCGTTATATTTTAAAAGCTGTTCCGCTTCATTTGCAGTAATAAAACCCACTGTAACGGCATCTGTAATATGTTCCTCAAAAGTCAGTCCTTTAAACTGATCTTTAGATTCAGCTTTTTTAAACTTATCCCAAAGCGGCTGCAAGCTTAGCAACATTTGGAAGGTTGATTCCATGCGCCCCATCACATCTGTTTCATCGGTTGTGTAATAAACATGTTTTTTCAATTCCGCTCTAAAAGAATTCTCTTTTAGCAGTAATTGAGCAACTTCTTGTTTAAGTTCATCCGATGGCTTTGTGACTGGTCGACCAAATGGGAAACTGATTAATTTCACCAATGTCGCAGCAATTTTCACAGGGAAATTTTCATAAAATCCAAAGAATGCTTCCTGAGCATTATAGAGAGCCTTTTTTAATGCTAATTCTGCATGTTTTTGATCCGACTCAGTTCTTTGTCCATGCTCATAATAATTAAGAATCGCTGTTGCAATAAATAAATGGGCATGAATATCCGCTAAACGACCTGAAAGCATTTCCTTACGTTTTAAATCTCCAGCTAATATTCCCAATGCCATATCGGCCGTCAAAGCAAAATCAGCACTCATCCGATTGATAATTGCATAATATGGTTTTGAGAAATCATCAGCTAGTGAAGAGCCCTGTTTACTGCCCCCTGTGAGACCAAATGCAAGCGCTTTAGCAGCACGATTAAAAGTATAAGCAAGATGTTTGAATAACAAGGTATTGAATTTTTTTAGAGCACTCGCTTTATCATCTGATTGCAATAATTGCAGTTCTTCAAATAAATACGGATGGCATCTCATGGAACCTTGACCGAAAATCATCAAAGAACGCGTAAGAATATTTGCCCCTTCTACCGTAATTGCAACTGGTATGGATTGATAAGTTAAAGCCAGAAAATTACGTGGCCCTAGCTGAATTGCACGCCCACCAACGACATCCATACCATGATTAATCACTTTTCTCATGGTTTCAGTCGCATAGTATTTTGCCATAGCTGTCATGACGGCTGGAGTCCCGCCCTGATTCAAACCACAAGTCACCATATATCTAAATGACTCAAGCATATAGGCATCACTGGCAATATCACTGGTTGCCTCTTGCACACCTTCAAAATGCCCAACTGACACTTTAAACTGTTGTCGAACGCTAGCAAATGCACCCACTAAAAGGTAACTCATCTCACCCGCAGCCGTCGCCAATGCTGGTAAAGAAATACCACGACCAACGCCTAGACATTCCATCAACATGCGCCAACCTTTCCCTGCATTTTGTTGACCACCGATAATCCTGTCGATTGGAATAAAAATGTCTGTTCCTTCCACAGTTCCATTCATAAATGGCGCACCGGGATTATGGCGTGCACCTATTTTTATCCCTTCATGACTTGCAGGTATTAATGCACAGGTAATGCCATATTCGCTTTTACTTTTATCACCTAATAGACCATCTGGATCGTACAACTTAAACGCCAAACCAATTACCGTTGCAATCGGTGCAAGCGTAATCCATCGTTTAGAAAAATTCATTTTGAGACCAAGAACTTCTTGTCCTTGATAAGAGCCATAACAGACTATACCTGTATCTGGAATCGCTCCCGCATCAGAACCAGCTTCTGGACTGGTTAAGCCAAAGCAAGGAATTTCTGTACCATTCGCTAAGCCGGGTAAATAACGTTGCTTCTGTGCAGTTGTACCGTAATGTAATAATAATTCACCTGGACCAAGAGAGTTGGGCACCATACAACTGACTGCCGCAGTCAATGAACGTGATGCTATCTTGCTCATAATGCGGCTTTGAGCAAATGCTGAAAATTCTTTTCCCCCAAATGATTTTGGAATGATGAGTCCTAAAAAACCTTTATCTTTAATAAACTGCCAAACTTCAGGAGGTAAATTTTTATCTTTGTGGTGAATTTTCCATTCATCAAGCATGGCGCAAAGTTGTTGAACTTCATTGTCTACAAAAGATTGTTCTTCTACAGAAAGTTTTGGATAAGGATATTGATCGAACTTTTGCCAATCAGGCGCTCCCATAAATAATTCTTTTTCCCACCAACTTGTACCTGCTTCCAAAGCCTCTCTTTCTGTAATACTCATGCTAGGCATCGCTTTGGAAAGAATATTAAATGCAGGTTTAGCAATTAACGCTTCACGTAATGGTGCAACAAGTAAAATAATACTCATTAAAATGATGGGAATACCAACCACAAAACTCCACGGTGTAATAAAAATCGCGCAGAGAATGGCAGTGGCGATAGCAACAATACTACCAATTTTTCGATTGAGTTCGAAATAAAATATAGCCCACAACACAACAAACTGAATCAACAAGCTAAGCAATATCAATACGAGAGTCATAGTTACTCCTTTGCCTTCAACTTGAACTGAGAAAAATGATTTATTTGAATTACTTCATGTTTGAACTTAGATGGAAATAAGTGAAAAAAGCGTGAATTTTTATTCTACAGATTGGATTGATTTTTTTTAAATTCGCTACCAAACATTACACAACCGCATCAAGATAAAACCTTTATTATTTTTATAAGTGACTCATCAATAAAATTTTTTAATTATGACTCAAAAAAAATCCACCACATGAAATATCAAAATATTGATAAAAATAAGAAGAATTATTTTTAATCCTTCTTAATAAAAATATAACAATCAATTAAATAATATAGTTTTATCAATCTATTCAATCAGTTTAAATTCATGTTTATTTTCGAATGATTATCTCTCTTGAGCCCATTCAAATACAGAGCGTTCGTATGCTATTCCTTCTAAATCATAAACCTGATAAATCGAATCAAAAAGTGATTGTAAATCTGCGCTATTATCCATTGCTCTAGCAGTAATAAAAATAGGAGTCACCGCGCCACTATCTAAAATAGGAATATACAATAAATGTGGAAAGCGAATCGTATCTGCACTCGCTGGAATAATACAAATTCCTTCTCCAGCCGCAACCAAACCTAATGCGAGTTGGATTTCACGCAATTCACGAATATGTTTTGGCACTAAACTGTGCTCCGCAAAAATATTCATAAGCTGGGTCGAAAAATTTGGTTTTGGGGTATTTGGATAAACAAAAAGTTTTTCATCAACTAAATCCGCTAAATGAACGCCCTCTACTCTTTGAGCCAAAGGATGGCTTGAATGAGCAGCGACCACCAAATTTTCTTTGCGTAATAAAACACGTTTCACCGCAGGGTCACTAATTCTTAATCGACCAAATCCAACATCTATCCGTCCTTCCTTTAACGCTTGGATTTGTTCAGTGGTACTCAATTCTACTAATTGAATATTTAAGTGCGGATGTTGTTGGCGATAGAGATAAATAATTCTTGGTAATAAGCCAAATAGTAATGAACCAACAAAACCTATCGTTAAAGTTCTTTCGATTAGACCAATTCTTTTGGTCATACTTTTGACTTCTTCCGCATTAGACAAAAGTTTAAGTGCATGCTGATAAAGAAATTGTCCTGCGGTTGTGGTTTGCAGTGGTCGACTTCCTCTCTCAAAAAGTTGCACACCTAATTCATTTTCAAGGTTTTGGATTTGCCTACTCAATGGTGGTTGAGCAATGAAAAGCCTTTCTGCTGCTTTGGTGAAACTTTGTTCTTCTACCACTGCGACAAAATATCGTAGATATCTGAGTTCCATTCTTTATCTCCATACCTAATAGGTATAAAAAAATACATATTCAGTCTTAGACACAGTTTAATCATTCTTTTAAGGTATAGGAAGAACATAAAGAACCAGTGATGGTGTGAAATGTATAAATCTGTCGAAACCATATTAGTTGATATTCCAACCATTCGTCCACACAAGCTTTCAGTGACTACGATGCAGACTCAAACTTTAGTTTTGGTCAAAGTAACAGCAGAAAATGGTGTGGTTGGTTGGGGTGAAGCAACCACAATTGGTGGGCTTAACTATGGTGAAGAAAGTCCTGAAAGTGTAAAAGCAAATATCGATACTTACTTTGCACCCTTATTACTTTCGATCAAAAAATCGTTGAATGTGGCACAAACTTTAACGTTAATTCGCAAAAGTATTAATGGAAATCGATTTGCAAAATGTGCCATTCAAACAGCACTTCTTGATATTCAAGCAAAACAATTAAACCTTCCTTTAAGTGAAATTTTAGGTGGTCGTTTGCGTGATCGCTTGCCTGTACTTTGGACTTTAGCTTCTGGCAATACAGATAAAGATATTGCTGAAGCAAAGAAAATGATTGAGCTAAAACGCCACAATATTTTCAAGTTAAAAATTGGTTCTAATCCTCTACAACATGATGTTGATCATGTGATTGCCATTAAAAAGGCTTTAGGTACAGACATTAGTATTCGTGTCGATGTAAATCGTGCATGGTCAGAATTGGAATGTATTCAAGGGATTCAACAGTTACAGGATGGTGGCATTGATTTAATTGAACAACCTTGTGCAATTGAACAAACCAACGTTCTCGGACGTTTAACCCAACGATTTGATGTCGCGATTATGGCTGATGAAGCATTAACAGGTCCTGACAGTGCTTATCGCTTAGCACAACAACATGCAGCTGATGTGTTCGCCGTAAAAGTTGAACAGTCCGGCGGTCTAATTGAAGCGTGTGAAGTGGCAAAAATTGCAAAACTTGCAGGGATTGATCTTTATGGGGGCACGATGCTTGAAGGTCCGATTGGAACCATTGCCTCAGCACATGCGTTTAGCACCTTTGACAGCCTTGCGTTTGGAACAGAATTGTTTGGGCCATTGTTACTCACTGAAGATATCTTAAAAACACCTTTGCAATATGAAAATTTTGAATTGGTTGTACCCCAAGCAGCTGGCTTAGGTATTGAGATTGATGAAGACAAAATTGAGCAATTACGACGCAAAGCATAAGGAGAAAAGCATGCTATTTCAGGTTCGCATGGATGTGCATATTCCACTCGATATGCCAATTGAACAAGCCAATCAAATTAAAGCTGTAGAAAAAGCGTATTCGCAAGATTTACAGCGTCAAGGCAAGTGGCGTCATATTTGGCGTATCACAGGTCAGTATTCAAACATCAGTATTTTTGATGTTGAAAGCAACGAAGAGCTGCACAACATTTTACAGGGCTTACCCTTGTATCCCTACATGAATATTGAAGTGATGGCGTTGAATCGTCACCCATCATCGATTCGGGAAGATGATCATTAACGTATATGAATCTAATTGCTCTGAGGTTCCCAACACCCTCTCAGCGCTAGGCTAAAACAAGGAATGTAGCAAGGCAAAATCGCAATAAATAATTTGGTGATTCCCTCGCTACTAACGCTATAAGCATACTCAAGGAGAAATAGTATGAACCGTCAGGAAATCGATACGCTAGTTAAACAAATGAATGTTGATACTGCAACTGCTGAAGTTGATCAACGCGTTCAAACGATTGTGGTTCGTTTATTAGGTGATTTATTTCAAGCGATTGAAGATTTAGATATCCAACCATCGGAAGTATGGAAAGGTCTCGAATATTTTACAGATGCAGGTCAAGCCAATGAATTAGGCTTACTCGCAGCAGGTTTGGGTTTAGAACATTATTTAGATTTACGTGCTGATGAGGCTGATGCTAAAGCAGGTATTTCAGGCGGTACGCCTCGTACGATTGAAGGTCCACTTTATGTTGCAGGTGCACCTGAATCAGTTGGTTTTGCACGTATGGACGATGGCTCTGAATCAGACAAAATCGACACATTAATTATTGAAGGTACAGTAACTGATACTGATGGTAATGTGATTGAAGGTGCCAAGGTTGAAGTTTGGCATGCGAATAGTTTAGGCAACTACTCTTTCTTCGATAAGTCTCAATCCGATTTTAATTTACGTCGTACTATTTTAGCTGATGCTGAGGGCAAATACGTAGCGCTTACCACGATGCCTGTAGGTTATGGCTGTCCACCAGAAGGCACAACCCAATTTGTACTCAACAAATTAGGTCGTCATGGCAACCGCCCTTCTCATGTTCATTATTTTGTGTCTGCACCAGGTTTCCGTAAATTAACAACTCAATTCAACATTGAGGGTGATCAATATTTATGGGATGACTTTGCTTTTGCGACACGTGATGGCTTAGTGGCAACCGCGATTGATGTATCTGATCAAGCTGAAATTCAAGGTCGTGGTCTGGATAAACCCTTTAAACATATCACGTTCAATATCGAACTCGTGAAAGACGCTGCCACAGCGCCTTCAACTGAAGTAGATCGTCGTCGCGCTAGCGCATAACTCAGCTTAATAGGAACTGAGTTAGCAATAGAAACTTGTTAGCTCAGGACTTCCTTGCTTGGAAAGTCGGAGAACGGACATGCCACGAATTCCTGTAATTAATACGAGCCATCTTGATCGAATTGATGAATTACTTGTAGATAACGAAGAAACGGGCGAATACAAGCTGCATCGTTCAGTATTTACTGATCAAGCCTTGTTTGATCTTGAGATGAAATACATCTTTGAAGGTAACTGGGTCTATTTAGCACATGAAAGCCAAATTCCCCAAAATAATGATTTTTACACCACCTATATTGGTCGTCAGCCAATCATTATCGCGCGTAACCGTAACGGTGAATTAAATGCAATGATCAATGCATGTTCTCATCGTGGTGCACAACTTTGTAGACATAAACGCGGTAATAAAGCGACTTATACGTGTCCTTTCCATGGTTGGACATTTAACAACTCAGGTAAATTGCTCAAAGTAAAAGATCCAAGCGATGCTGGATATTCTGATTGTTTCAACCAAGATGGTTCACATGACTTAAAGAAAGTTGCAAAGTTTGAAAACTATAAGGGTTTCTTATTTGGCAGCTTAAACCCAGATGTTCCATCTTTAGAAGAATTCTTGGGTGAAACAAGCAAGATTATTGACATGATTGTTGGTCAGTCAGAGCAAGGTTTAGAAGTCTTACGTGGTTCTTCAAGCTACACCTATGAAGGAAACTGGAAGCTCACCGCTGAAAATGGTGCTGATGGCTATCACGTATCAGCCGTTCACTGGAACTATGCTGCAACGACTCAACACCGTAAAGAAGCTCAGGCAGGCGATAATATTCGTGCAATGAGTGCAGGCTCTTGGGGCAAACAAGGTGGTGGATCATACGGTTTTGAACATGGTCATATGTTGCTATGGACGCAATGGGCAAATCCAGAAGATCGACCAAATTTTCCTAAAGCAGAAGAATATACCGAGAAATTCGGGGCTGCGATGTCTAAATGGATGATCGAACGCTCACGAAATCTCTGCCTATACCCTAACGTTTATTTGATGGATCAATTTGGCTCTCAAATTCGAGTACTCCGTCCACTGGGTGTAAATAAAACTGAAGTCACTATTTACTGCATCGCACCTGTTGGCGAATCGGCTGAAGCTCGTGCTCGCCGTATCCGTCAATATGAAGATTTCTTTAATGCTTCTGGCATGGCGACACCTGATGATTTGGAAGAGTTCCGCGCATGCCAAGCTGGTTATGCAGGACTTGAATTGGAATGGAATGACATGTGTCGTGGTTCAAAACACTGGATTCATGGACCCGATGAAGCAGCAAATGAAATTGGTCTAAAACCAAAACTGAGCGGCATTAAAACTGAAGATGAGGGCTTATATCTTGCTCAACATCAATACTGGTTGACCTCTATGAAAAATGCAATTGCGATCGAAAAACGATTGGCAGCAGCTCAATTTCAAGGGGAAGCAGTATGAATATCGCAGCAGAAAAAGTGACCTTAGAAAATATCACTCAATTCCTCTATCAAGAAGCTCGTTTTCTCGATGATGAACAGTGGGACGATTGGCTGAATTGTTATGCAACAGAAGCATCTTTTTGGATGCCTGCATGGGATGACGACGACAAACTCACCGAAGATCCTCAGTCTGAAATTTCATTAATTTACTACCCAGACCGCCAAGGATTGGAAGATCGCGTATTCCGTATCAAAACCGAACGTTCGTCAGCAACAATGCCAGATACACGGACCAGCCACAACATCTGCAATATTGAAATTGTGGAACGTAATGGCGAAACAGTCACCGTACGTTTTAACTGGAATACCTTGAGCTTCCGCTACAAAACCAACTATAGCTACTTTGGTATGTCGCGCTATGTCATTGATTTTTCAGTTGATCAACCAAAAATTCTCAGTAAATATGTGGTGTTAAAGAACGATTATATCAATCAAGTTATTGATATTTATCATCTATAACCAGCCACCCAGCCAAATGGATTTTTTGGTTGGGTTAGCCAGATCAAAATTTTTAAATAGGATGATTGCCATGTCTAACCATAATGTAGCACTTCAATTTGAAGATGGCGTAACGCGATTTATTACTGTCGCACAAGATGAAACTTTATCTGATGCTGCCTACCGCCAGAAGATTAATATTCCTTTGGACTGCCGAGATGGTGCATGTGGTACATGTCGAGCATTCTGTGAGTCTGGTAGTTATGACATGCCAGAAGAAACCTATATTGAAGATGCTTTAACTCCTGAAGAAGCTGAACAAGGCTACATACTTGCTTGCCAATGCCGCCCAAAATCAGATGCAGTATTCAAAATTCAAGCTTCGTCTGATGTTTGCAAAACAGAAATTCATCAGTTCCAAGGCACTTTATCACGTGTCGAAAATCTTTCTGACTCCACAATTACCTTTGATATTCAATTGGATGATGGACAGCCAGAGATTCATTTCCTTGCAGGTCAATACGTCAATGTAGGAATTCCAAATACGACTGAAACACGCTCTTACTCTTTTAGTTCAAAACCAGGCAACCGTTTAACGGGTTTCGTTGTTCGTAATGTACCGAATGGAAAGATGAGCGAGTTCCTCAGTAAAAATGCAAAAGCGGGCGAAAAAATGAGTTTTACTGGTCCATTTGGCAGTTTCTATCTGCGCCATGTGACTCGTCCAGTATTAATGCTCGCTGGCGGTACAGGCATTGCACCATTTATGTCTATGCTTCAAATCCTTGAAGAAAAGGGTTCAGAGCACCCTATTCGTTTAGTTTTCGGCGTGACAAATGACTTTGATCTTGTCGCAATAGAAAAGTTAGATGAATTGCAAAGTAAGTATCCTTGGTTTGAATATCGAACGGTTGTTGCACATCCTGAAAGTCAACATGAGCGCAAAGGCTATGTCACAGGTCATATTGAAAATGATTGGTTGAATCATGGTGATGTCGACATTTACTTATGTGGCCCAGTACCAATGGTTGAAGCTGTGCGTGGTTGGTTGGATCAAGAAGGCATTAAACCTGCCAATTTCTTATTTGAAAAATTCTCAGCGAATTAATTAAATTGGAGGCGAGCATGATTTTTCCAAATAGATTCAAAGACAAAATAGTGATTGTTACAGGTGCAGCACAAGGGATTGGTCGCGGTGTTGCACTTAGAATTGCTGCTGAAAATGGACAAGTGATTTTAGCTGATCGTTCAGATTTGGTGGATGAAGTTGCTCATGAAATTATGCGTTCAGGTGGCGTGGCGATCACAGTCAAAACAGATTTGGAAACTTTTGTTGGCGCCCAGACCGTTGTAAATCAAGCAATTGAGCATTTCGGTCGTGTTGATGTTCTGATTAACAATGTCGGTGGCGCAATTTGGATGAAGCCATATGATGCTTTTAGTGAAGAAGAAATCATTAAAGAAATCAATCGCTCATTGTTTCCAACTTTATGGTGTTGCCGTGCTGCATTGCCTGAAATGTTGAAGGAAAAAAGCGGTGTCATCGTAAATGTTTCTTCTATTGCGACGCGTGGTATCAACCGAATTCCTTATTCAGCAGCAAAAGGTGGTGTCAATGCGCTTACTGCATCCCTTGCATTTGAGCACGCGAAAGATGGAATTCGTGTAAACGCAATTGCAACAGGTGGAACACATGCCCCACCACGTAAAGTGCCTCGTAATTCAACACCACTTACCGAAGATGAAAAAGTTTGGATGCAACAGGTTGTAAATCAAACCAAAGAACGAAGTCTGATGGGACGTTATGGCACGATTGATGAACAAGTCAACGCCATTGTTTTTCTTGCATCAGATGAATCGTCTTATATGACCGGAAGTGTAATTGCGGTGGGTGGTGGTGATCAGGGCTAATTCTGATCTAAACAGCACGAAATCTTGCAAGGAGGCACTATGACAACCCTATTGAAGAATTTAAAGGATGATTGGTCTATTTCAGCAACGATCGCTGGATTTCTTGCTGTCTTAATTTCTTATTCAGGCCCTCTCATCATTTTTTTTCAGGCTGCCCAAAAAGCCAATATCTCAGCCTCAATGATGATCTCATGGATTTGGGGAATTTCGATTGGGGCAGCAGTTGCAGGCATATATCTTTCGATTCGTTATAAAACACCTGTTATTACAGCTTGGTCTGCACCCGGTACAGCCCTTCTCGTGACCTTATTCCCCAATATCAGTTTGAATGAAGTTGTTGCTGCTTATATTACCACCGCCATCGTTATTTTGATTGTTGGGATTACAGGCTATTTCGATAAATTGCTGAAATGGATTCCTCAAGGGATCGCAGCAGGCATGATGGCAGGGATTTTATTTCAGTTTGGCTTAGGGTTGTTTGTTGCCACAAATACCATGCCACTCATCGTATTTAGTATGTTGATTTGCTATTTATTAGCAAAACGATATTCACCACGTTACACCATGCTTTGGGTATTGCTATGTGGAGTTTCACTCAGTTTATTTTTGGGAAAAATGAATCCTGTTGAAATGCAGTTTAACTTTGCTATCCCTCATTTTATTTTTCCTGAATGGACTTGGTACTCTACATTCAACTTGGCTTTACCTTTAATTCTCGTGAGTTTAACAGGGCAATTCTTGCCGGGTATGGCCATTATGAAATTAAGTGGTTATGACACTCCCGCTAAACCGATTATTACAACATCAAGCATTGCTTCACTCGCAGTTGCATGTGTAGGTGGAATTACGATTGTCCTCGCTGCAATTACCGCCGCTTTATGTATGGGTAAAGACGCCCATGAACTCAAAGAGAAGCGTTATATCGCAGGTGTTGCCAACGGTATTTTCTATATTTTAGGTGGCTTATTTGCTGGCAGTATTGTCATGCTCTTTAGCCTTCTTCCCAAAGAACTCATCGCAGCTTTAGCAGGATTAGCCCTGCTTGGGGCGATCGGGACAAATGTCATGATTGCGATGAAAGATGATCATCAGCGCGATGCAGCATTAATCACATTTCTTGCAACGGTTTCAGGAATGCACTTTCTCGGACTTAGCTCAGTTTTTTGGGGCATCTGTATCGGTGTTATTGCCCAGATTCTTTTAAATCCTCATGCTCACCCAAATACTGTAATGACCCAGTCATCTTCTGAAAAACAGATCAGCAAGACTTGATTGTAGGATGAATTTATTATGATCGACAAATCACAAGCTTCACTGGCTGAAGCTCTCTCCCAAATCCAAGATGGTTCCACCATCATGATTGGTGGCTTCGGAACTGCAGGACAACCCGCAGAACTCATCGATGGTCTGATTCAACTCGGTATCAAAGACCTGGTCATTGTGAATAATAATGCAGGTAATGGTGACTATGGTCTTGCCAAACTCCTAAAAACAGGTGCAGTCCGTAAAATCATTTGTTCTTTCCCTCGTCAGTCTGATTCATGGGTATTCGATGAACTCTACCATGCAGGCAAGATCGAATTAGAACTCGTGCCACAAGGCAATCTCGCTTGCCGTATCCAAGCAGCAGGTATGGGCTTAGGTGCTGTATTTACACCGACTGGCTTTGGAACATTATTGGCAGAAGGCAAAGAAACTCGTCATATCGAGGGCAAAGACTATGTACTGGAATATCCAATCAAAGCTGACTTTGCCTTGATCAAAGCCTACAAAGGCGATCGTTGGGGCAATTTAGTTTTTAATAAATCGGCACGTAACTTTGGACCGATCATGGCCATGGCTGCGGATGTCACCATCGCTCAAGTCTCAGAAGTGGTTGAACTCGGTCAGCTTGATCCTGAACACATTATTACCCCAGGGATTTTTGTCCAGCATGTGATTGCTGTTGAAGCAACATCACCTGTTGCGCAATAAGGAGAATAACAATGAGCTATCAAAAACTCAGCCGTGACCAAATTGCAGAACGTGTTGCACAAGATATTCCTGATGGTGCTTATGTCAATTTAGGTATTGGCTTACCGACCAAGATTTCAAATTATTTACCTGCGGATAAAGATGTCTTTCTGCATTCTGAAAATGGTTTATTGGCATTTGGTCCTCCACCTGCCAAAGGTGAAGAAGATCCTGAACTGATTAATGCAGGTAAAGAGTATGTGACCATGCTGACAGGTGGAAGCTTTTTCCATCACGGGGATTCCTTTGCCATGATGCGTGGTGGTCATTTAGATATTGCGGTACTCGGTGCATTCCAAGTCGCAGCCAACGGTGATCTTGCCAATTGGCATACAGGTGCAGCCGATGCGATTCCTGCTGTGGGTGGTGCAA
>Ga0209958_1000826_pt1 | contig 35766 bp, 31 predicted proteins | sample ThiBio_inoc_plan_FD_183942 | JGI IMG/M metagenome (GOLD analysis project Ga0209958, IMG submission 183942) | Wastewater bioreactor microbial communities from Cape Town, South Africa - Thiocy_inoc_plan (SPAdes) | ecosystem: Engineered > Bioremediation > Thiocyanate > Unclassified | place: South...
GGATTTTCATGAAGGTCGACTTGCCGCAGCCGTTGGCGCCGATCAGGCCATAGCGGTTGCCGTCGCCGAACTTGACGTTGACGTTCTCGAACAGGGGTTTGGCTGCGAATTGCAGGGTGATGCTGGAGGCGGTGAGCACGGCGGGATCCTAGGATGCAACGGGGAAAAACGGCGTATTTTAGCACCCCGTCGTCCCTCGCCCCGCCCCCGGGCGCGGCCGCCGCCGTCAGCCCGAGGCCTCGGCGCAGGCGGCGCCCTGCAATGCCGGATGGTCGGCGACCGGCCGGTCGAGGTGATAGCCCTGCACCAGGTCGACGCCGAACTTGCGCAGCAGAGCGAGCGTCTGGCTGTCCTCGACGTATTCCGCGACGACCGACTTGCCGAGCCCGAGGGCGACGCTGACCATGGCCTGCACGAACACCTGGTTGTCGGGGTCGGCGGGCAGGTCGCGGATGAAAATGCCGTCGATCTTGATGGTGTCGACAAGCAGATGCTTGAGGTAGGCGAAGGAGGCGAAGCCGACGCCGAAATCGTCGAGGCTGACGCCGCAGCCGAACTGGCGCATGGCTTCGATCATGCGCTGGGCGTCGTGCAGGTCGGAAACCGCTGCGGTTTCGGTGATTTCGATGATCAGGCGGCCGGGGTTGACGCCGGCCAGCCGCAACTCGTCGCCGATGTATTGCGGCAGGCCGGGCTCGGACAGCGAACGCCCCGACAGATTGATTGCGATGGCGGGAACGCCCGGGTTGTGCGACAGCATGCGCAGCACCTCGTGGATCACCCAGCGGTCGATGTCGAGGATGCGGCCGCTTTTTTCGGCCAGCTGGATGAAATGCGCCGGCATGATGAGCTGCTCGGGATTGCGCTCGTCGACCATGCGAATCAGCGCCTCCAGGTGCGACAGCGTGCCGTCGTCCGTCCGGTAGACGCCCTGGAAATGCAGCTGGAACAGGCCCTTGTCGAGCGCGTTGCTGATGCGTTCGCCCCACGACAGGCGGCTGCGCATTTCGCTGTCGGCATCGCGGTCGGCGCGAAATACGCGCCAGGTATTCTTGCCGGCATCCTTGGCCTGGTACATGGCGATGTCGGCCCGTGCAACCAGGTCGTCGGCATCGGTGGCGTGCTCGGGATAGTAGGCAATGCCGAGGCTGGTGGTAAGCCGCAGGTTCTGTCCGTCGAAACGGAAAGGAATCTGCGACACCGCGCGCACCACGCGTTCGGCCAGCACCTCGGCCTCGTTGCCTTCCACCGCGGGGATCAGGATGGCGAATTCGTCGCCGCCCAGCCGCGCCAGAACCTCGTTGCGCCGCACCAGGGCGCTGATTTCGCCTGCCACCCGAATCAGCAGCGCATCGCCGGCACGGTGGCCGTAGCTGTCGTTGATGGTCTTGAATTCGTCGAGGTCGAAAAACATCACCGCGCACTGCATGTGGTGGCGGTCACTTTCCAGCATGGTGCGCGCCAGTTCCTGCTGGAAGCGGTGGCGGTTGTAGAGCCCGGTGAGGGCGTCGCGTTCGGCCAGATACACCAGCTGTTCGGCGGTCTGGCGTTCGCGGGTGATGTCCTCGTAAATCCACAGGTGGCCGATGAAGCGGCCTTCGCGGTCGCGTACCGGGTAGTCGAGCTCGGTGATGACGCGGCCGTCGGTCATCTGGATTTCATAGCTGTCGGACAGCTCGCGCGTTTCCAGCACCGACAGCAGGTGGCGCGAAAAGTGGTCGGGACGCGCCAGCACCGAGGTGGATTTGGCCAGCACTTCGTGCACCGGCAGGCCGATCAGGGCGGTCTCTTCCCCGATCATCCACATGCGGCTGAACGCCGGGTTGTGGTAGATCACGCGGTTGTCGGCGGCGACGAACAGAATGCCGAGGTTCATCGCCGACAGCAGCGAAACCAGGCGGGCGCGTTCCTGCTCGGTTTCCTCCAGGTACTTGCCCTGCAGGCTTTCCGCCATCCGCAGTTCATTGATGGCCTGGCGCAGATTGGCCTCGGTCGCCTTGAGGTCGTCGATGCTGTGGATGCTGGCGCGGATGCCCTGGTAAACGCCGCTGTAATCGTGAATCGGCTGCCAGTTCACCACCGCCCAGAAATGGCCGCCATCCTTGCGGCATATCCGTAGCGCGTAGCCCTGGCCGGAGGTGCCGCGCAAGGCCTGGCGCAGCTGGAATTCGGCTGCGGAACGGTCTTCCGGATGGATGACGTCGGCCGGGAAATCCATGTGTTGCCCCATGCATTCGGCAACGCTGTGGCCGATCATGCGCTCGACCGATGGGTTGACCCAGAGCAGCCGGCCTTCGGGCGACAGCCAGAATTCCAGGTCGTGGGTGTAGTCGGCAATCGCATGAAAGCGGGCTTCGTTTTCGCGTGCGCGGTCGATGTTGAAACGGACCGATTCGGCCATGCGGTTGAACGTGCCGATCAGCTGGCCGATTTCATCTTCGCCTTCGCCGGCCAGTTTGACGTCGAGGTCGCCTTGCGCCATGCGCTTGCTGGCGCGGGTCAGCGCTTCGAAACGGCGCACCACGCCGCCGGTCGACAAGGCCAGCAGGATGCCCGTCAGCAGCAAGGCCGCAGCCGCAATCGAAAGGCTTTGCCGCACGTAGCGGCTGCGCGCCTCGTGAATGAAATCGCCCGACAGGACCAGGGCGATTTCACCATAGCGCTGGCCGGAAAGCTCGATCGGCTGCAGCAGCCGGAAATCGGCTTCGGTGCCGTCGGTTCCGGCCTGATGCACGATGCGCTTGTTGTTGTCGCGCACCGCGATCATTTTCAGGCCATCGTCGCGCTGCAAGGTTTCGATGAAGTCGCGCACGCTGGCGTCATCCTGGTGCGACAAGGGCGCAAGCAGGGCTGCGGCGAGGTTTTCCCCCACTTCGCGCACGCGGTACTCGGCCTGTTGCTGCAACTCCTGGCGGGTGAGCTGGACGCCGTTGGCGATCAGAAAGGCCAGCATCGCGGCTTCCACCCCCAACGCGGCGAGGGTGAGTTTGTAGCGCAGCGAGAGGCGTCCAAACCATGCCTTCATCGGGTTGCCCGCAATATTTCCTGTGCCCGCAGGGCATAGGGGCGGAAAGCGCGCAATTCGCTGCCATCCACGGCAGCGAAGCCGCCATAGCCGCCGTGCTGCATGAAGGCGGCCCCCTCGGGCGTGGCGGCGAAATCGAGCAAGGCCTGGCGTATGGCCGTTGCCTCGCGGTCGCGCAGACGCGGGTGGGTCAGGTACATCAGGCTTGAGAGAGGCGGGGTTTTGGCGAGCACGCGCAATTGCTGGCGCACCTCGGGCGGCAGCAGCAGGTAAGGATGCATGCCCAGCATGGCGGCGTCGGCGCGTCCATTGAGCACCTGCATCGCGGCATTGAAGTGGGTGCCCGCATCCACGGTGCGGTAATCGGTGTCGTGCCGCAGTCCCTCGGCGGCCATTTCCGCCTGCACCGCCAATACCGCCACGGCAATGGCGTCGGCGGTTGCGATGGTGCGGCCGCGCAGTTCGTCCGGCGTCTGGAACTGCGAAGCCTGCTTGACCACAAGCAGGCCCTGGGTGGGGCGGACGTACTTCAGCAACGGCCGGTAGCCGGCATCCTGGCGCGCCAGCCAGGCCAGGTGCGGTGCTGTCAGCAGCATGTCATATTCGCCTTGGCGGGTGCGCTCGACGAAGGTTTTGAAGTCGCGCGCGCTGTACACGACGATGCGGCGCTGCAGGTGCCGCTCCAGCGCGTTGGCGAGCGGGCGGTAGATTTCGACGGTTTGCTTCGCCGTCATGTTGGGAAAGACGCCGAATACCAGCGGCCGATCCGCGCTGGCGGCGGCGTGGCCGGCAGCGGCCAGCAGCAGGGCGGCGAGCCAGATCCGGAAGCCACTGAAACGGCCGGACCGCATGCCGGCGGCATGGAACGGTGCATGGCGGGCGCGGCAGGGCCATCCCGGACGCTGGGCATATAGACGCAAGGCCTCTTTCCTTTTCTACAGGGTTTTTTGCAGAACCTTGGATTTCCGCTTGTAGTTGTATAGCGTTTGCTTGCGCTTGGGCAGATGGTCGGGGCTGCTGTCGATGAAGCCGCGTTCCTCGAACCAGTGTTCAGTGCGGGTGGTCAGGACGAAAAGCCGCTCGAAGCCCGCTTTTTTGCCGTTTTTCTCGGCTTCTGCCAGCAACCGGTCGCCAAATCCGCGTCCGCGAAATTCCCTGGATACCGCCAGGCAAGCCAGTTCGGCGGCCTGCTCCTCGGGGAAGGGATAAAGCGCCGCGCAGCCGGCGATGACGCCGTCGGATTCGAGCACCAGGAAGCGTTCGATTTCCATTTCCAGCAGTTCGCGCGAACGCCGCACCAGGATGCCTTCGCGTTCCAGCGGCTCGAGCAGGCCGAGAATGCCGCCGACGTCATCGATGGTGGCGGGCCGCAGGGTTTCCAGCGGTGCCGGCGTGATCAGCGTGCCCACGCCGTCGCGGGTGAACAGTTCGGACAGCAGAGCGCCGTCGCGGTGGCGGCTGATGAAGTGTGCCCGCTTGACGCCCTGGGTGCAGGCGGCGATGGCGCAGGGCAGGTAGTAGGTGATGTCTTCCGGCAGCGTGTGCGCTTTTTCCAGCACCTGGCGCGCCTCGTTCACGGTGAGGGCATTGTGGACCGCCCGTTCCGCGTCCGGCAGATGCGGCCTTGCAAGTCCTTTCGGACTTTCAGCGTCGGCATCGTCTTGCGGCACCCCCTCGGTGTCGATCAGAAAGATCAGCTTGTCCGCAGCCAGTTCGACGGCGGCTTGCGTGGCCACGTCTTCCAGGCTGAGGTTGAAGATTTCGCCGGTCGGCGAGTAGCCGATGGGGGAGAGAAGCACGATATCGTGCTGGTCGAGGCGGCGCCGGATCGCGGCGGCGTCGATCTTGCGCACTTCGCCGGTATGCAGCAGGTCGACGCCGTCGCGCACGCCCAGCGGCTGCGCGGTGACGAAATTGCCCGAGGCCACCCGGATGTCGGCACCCGCCATCGGCGTGTTGGCCAATCCCAGCGACAGCAGCGCCTCGATCTCCACCCGCACCGTGCCGGCGGCCTCCTTGACGCAGGCCAGCGCGGCGTCGTCGGTGACGCGCAGTCCATTCGCATAGCGGATCGCCGTGCCGTTCTCAGTCAGCCGTGCTTCCACCTGCGGCCGCACGCCGTGGATCAGCACCAGCCGCACGCCCAGGCTGTTCAGCAGGTTGACGTCATGCGCCAGTTGCACGAAACCGCCGTCCGCCACCAGTTCGCCGCCAAAGGCGATGACGAAGGTTTTGCCGCGAAAACCGTGAATGTAGGGGGCGGCGGAGCGGAACCAGTGGACGAAATCGGCGGTGTCTTTCAACGGCTTGACCTGAACGGGGTTGATTAACGCGAAGGATACAGAAAACCTCCATGCGGCGCAGGGCAGCAATGCCCACGAGAATAAACGGAATATATCGCTTAATCTTTACGTCATAAGAAAACGGGGCGTATGTCCGCACCGCAACCCATATTCCGCTGGAGAACGACACATGAAACGCATGAATACGCTGGGTGCCCTGCTGGGCGGGGCTTTACTGATGGGCGCGCTGGCGCTGCCCGCCGCCGCTCTGGCCGCCGACAAGTCGAAAATGGTGATCCAGGTCAGCGAAAACGACCCCGCCACCTGGAATCTGGCGCTCAACAACGCCAGGAATATCCAGAAGGACATGGGCAAGGACAGCGTCGAACTCGAAATCGTGGCGTTTGGCCCCGGCATCAACATGCTGAAAGCCGAGTCCGAAGTGGCCAACCGCATCAGCGAGACGGTCGATTCCGGGGTGTCGGTGGTGGCGTGCCAGAACACCATGCGCAATCAGAAGCTCGACAAGGAGGATATGCATGCCAAGGTGGGCTATGTTTCCTCGGGCGTGGTGGAAATCATGCAGCGCCAGAAGCAGGGCTATACGTATCTGCGCCCCTGATCGATCCCCTCGCCCGCTGCGCGCCTAAAAATCGCCCCATAGCGTCTGCATCGCGGCCAGCGCGGCGAGCGCCGCAGTCTCGGTGCGCAGCACGCGCGGCCCCAGGCGGACGGCGACGGCTCCGGCTGCCTGGAGGGCGGCGACCTCGTCGCTTTCGAACCCGCCTTCGGGACCGGCGACCAGGCAGTCTTGCGCCGCCGGCGGCGGCAGGTCGGCCAGCCGCGCCTCGGCCAGCGGCGACAAAAACAGCAGGCGCCCGCCCGTGCGCTGGCCGAGCCAGTTGGCCAGCGTCAGCGGCGCGGCTACCGCCGGAACCCGGTTGCGCCCGCACTGTTCGCAGGCGCTGGCCACCACGCCCTGCCAGTGCGCGACGCGACGGTTGGCGCGTTCGGCCGTCAGCTTGACCACGCTGCGCTTGGCGGCGATCGGCTGGATTGCCGTCACGCCCAACTCCACCGCTTTCTGCAGCGTGTAGTCCATGCGCTCGCCGCTCGAAATGCCCTGCGCCAGCATCACCCGCAAGCGCGATTCGCGCTCGATGTCGGCAAAACCGGTGACGCTGACCGCGACTTCGTCTTTCTGAATGTGCTCGATGCGGGCGGCGTATTCGCCACCCTGTCCGTTGAACAGGGTGACGGCATCGCCCGCCGCCAGCCGCAGCGCCCGCGCGGCATGGCGCGCGGGGCCCGGCGGCAGGCTGAAACGGGCACCCGGGGCAAGCGGCTGGTCGAGATGGAAACGCGGGGCGGACATATTGGTATTATGCCGGGATTGTCGAGCGATCTTGCGGAGAGCATCTTGGTTTCCCTTACCACCCCCGTGTGCGATTTTGGCCGCAAAGCGCCTGGCTTCAGCCTACCCGGCGTCGACGGAAAAGTATGGACGCTGGCCGATGCGATGGGGCCGAACGGCCTGCTGGCGATGTTCATCTGCAACCACTGCCCGTATGTGAAGGCGATCCGTCCGCGGCTGGTGCGCGACCTGGCCGAGCTGCGGCAGTACGGCATCCACGCCATCGCCATCATGTCGAACGACCCGGCCGAATATCCCGAGGACTCCTTCGACAACATGAAAAAGGTGGCGGCGGAATTCGATTTCCCGTTTCCCTATGTGATCGACGAAACGCAGCAGGTGGCGAAAGCTTACGGGGCGGTGTGCACGCCGGACTTTTTCGGCTTCAACCACGATTTCGAATTGCAGTACCGCGGGCGCTTCGACGAATCGCGCAAGGAAACCGCGCCCGAGGGCGTACGCCGCGACCTGTTCGAGGCGATGAAGGAAATTGCCGCCACCGGGCGCGGCCCCGCCGGGCAGATTCCCAGCATGGGCTGCTCGATCAAATGGAAAGGGGAATGACATGGCCGACCGCCGTCAGCATTGGGAAACCGTTTACCGCAACAAGGCGGCGGACCAGGTCAGCTGGTTCCAGCTGCATGCCGCTTCATCGTCGCGCCTGATCGCGGGCTGTGCGGACCGCGATGCCGAGATCATCGATGTGGGCGGCGGCGCTTCGGTGCTGGTGGACGATCTGCTCGACGCCGGCTACCGCCATCTGACCGTGCTCGATCTGGCCGAGTCGGCGCTGGCCGCCAGCCGCGCGCGCCTCGGCGCGCGTGCACAACCGGTGCAGTGGATTGCCGGCGACGTCACCCGGGCCGAATTGCCGGCCGCGCGCTACGACGTCTGGCACGATCGCGCGGTATTCCATTTCCTGACCGATCCGGCCGACCGCGCACGTTATGTCGCCCAGGTTCTGAAGAGCGTGAAACCCGGCGGGCATGTCATCGTCGCCGCCTTCGGCCCCGGCGGGCCGTTGCAGTGCTCGGGGCTTGACGTGATGCGCTACGCCCCCGATGCGCTGCACGCCGAGTTCGGCACGCCTTTCCGGCTGCTCGGGCACGAAACCGAAATCCACCACACCCCGGCGGGGCAGGAGCAGGAATTTGTTTACTGCTATTGCCTGCGTACCTGATCGTGCTTAACCAGATCCAGACCTTGGTAAGGCGGGTTGCGCAGAGCGAAGTCACGCCGCGTTTCCTCAAGGTGGCGCACAGCCACAAGCGGGACGGCAGCCTGTTCACCGAAGCCGATGTGGCGGCGCAGGCCGCGTTGGAAGCGGGGCTGCCGCATATCAAGGACGTGCCGGTGCTGGGCGAGGAAATGACCGAGCAGCAGCAGCGCGACGCTTGGGAGGCCGGCCGCGACGGCCTGTGGTGCGTCGACCCGATCGACGGCACCTCCAACTTCGTCGCCGGGGTGCCCTACTTCGCCGTGTCGGTGGCCTATCTCTACAAGGGCGAGCGTCAGCTCGGCGTGGTCTACGATCCGGTCGCCGACGAGATGTTCACCGCCGAACGCGGCCGCGGCGCGCACCTCAACGGCATCCCGCTGCCCTTGCGTACCCCTGCCACCGAACTGCGGCGCGCGCTCGCCGGAGTCGAAATGAAGCGCATCGACCGCGAGTTGGCCGGCCGGCTCGCGGCGTGGCCGCCGTATGCCTCGCAGCGCAATTTCGGCGCCTCCACCCTGGACTGGTGCTACACCGCGGCCGGACGTTTCGATGTCTATGTCCACGGCGGGCAGAAGCTGTGGGATTACGCCGCCGGCGCACTGATCCTGGAAGAGGCGGGCGGGCGGCTGGCCAGCCTGTCGGGCAGCTTCGACATCGCCAACGTGTGGGAGCGGTCGGTGGTGGCTTCGGCCAGCCCGGAACTGTTCGAGCTGTGGCGCGACTGGTTGAAAGCCGCCGGCGCATAAGCGGCTCCATCGAGCCAATAAAAAGATTTTTACAGTACGACCCTGAGGCGGCGCTTGAGCTTCAGGGTTTAAGCTCTTGTCGTAAAATCCCTTTTTCCCGGTTTCGACGCGGCTTGCGAAAGCCCGCCCTGCTGACGGATAATCAAGGTTTTTGCATATTCTGCCCAAGCTGTCGCTGCACGGCTTTTCCGGGCATGGAAATGCGGCAGTTTTTACTTAGCTGAAGGGAACGCAATGCCAACCCGTAACGACCTGGCCAATGCCATCCGCGCACTTGCGATGGATGCAGTCGAAAAAGCCAAATCCGGCCATCCCGGCGCCCCCATGGGCATGGCGGAAATCGCCGAAACGCTGTGGAACCACCACATGCGCCACAACCCGACCAACCCGAAATGGGCGGATCGCGACCGCTTCGTGCTGTCGAACGGCCACGGCTCGATGCTGATCTACGCGCTGCTGCACCTGACCGGCTACGACCTGTCGATGGACGACTTGAAGCAGTTCCGCCAGCTGCACTCCAAGACCCCGGGCCACCCCGAATACGGCTACGCCCCCGGCGTCGAAACCACCACCGGCCCGCTCGGCCAGGGCATCACCAACGCCGTCGGCATGGCGATGGCGGAGAAGATCCTCGCCGCCGAATTCAACAAGCCCGACCACAGCATCGTCGACCACCACACCTACGTGTTCATGGGCGACGGTTGCATGATGGAAGGCATCTCGCACGAAGCCTGCGCGCTCGCCGGCACCTGGAAGCTGAACAAGCTGATCGCGTTCTGGGACGACAACGGCATCTCCATCGACGGCCACATCGAGCACTGGTACACCGACGACACCGCCAAGCGCTTTGAAGCCTACGGCTGGAACGTCATCGCCGGCGTCGACGGCCACGACGTGGTCGCGCTCGAAGCCGCCATCCAGAAAGCCAAGGCCAGCAGCGACAAGCCGACGCTGATCTGCTGCAAGACCGTCATCGGCAAGGGCTCGCCCAACAAGGCCGGCACCCACGACGTGCACGGCGCCGCGCTGGGCCACGACGAAGTCGAGGCCACTCGCAAGAACATGGGCTGGACCTCCCCCGCGTTCGAGATTCCCGCCGACATCTACGCCGGCTGGGACGCCAAAACCAAGGGCCAGGGCCTCGAAACCCTGTGGAACAACAAGTTCGCCGAATACAAGAAGGCCTACCCGGCCGAGGCCGCCGAATTCGAGCGCCGCATGAAGGGCGAGCTGCCCGCCAACTGGAAGGCCCACGTCGCCGACAAGCTGGCCGCGATCAACGCCAAGGCCGAGACCGTCGCCACCCGCAAGGCCAGCCAGATCGCGATCAACGCGCTGGCCCCGGCGCTGCCCGAGTTCCTCGGCGGTTCGGCCGACCTCACCGGCTCCAACCTGACCAACTGGGAAGGCTGCCATCCGGTGCGCCACGGCAAGCCCGGCAACTACATCAGCTACGGCGTGCGCGAGTTCGGCATGGCCGCGATCATGAACGGCATGGCGCTGCACGGCGGCCTGCTGCCGTTCGGCGGCACCTTCCTGATGTTCTCGGAATACTCGCGCAACGCCATCCGCATGGCCGCGCTGATGAAGCAGCGCGTGATCCACGTGTTCACCCACGACTCCATCGGCCTCGGCGAAGACGGCCCGACCCACCAGCCGGTCGAGCAGACCGCCACCCTGCGCATGATCCCCAACATCGACGTCTGGCGTCCGTGCGACACCGTGGAAACGATGGTCGGCTGGGTGCATTCGGTCGAGCGCAGCGACGGCCCGACCTGCCACATCCTCTCCCGCCAGAACCTGCCGTTCATGGCGCGCGACGCAGCCACGATGGCAAACATCGCCAAGGGCGGCTACGTGCTCAAGGACGCTGCGGGCGCGAAGGCCGTCATCATCGCCACCGGCTCCGAAGTCGAACTGGCCGTCAAGGCGCAGGAAGCGCTGGCCGCCGAAGGCATCGCGGTGCGCGTGGTGTCGATGCCGTCGACCAACAGCTTCGACCGCCAGGACGCCGCCTACAAGGCCAGCGTGCTGCCGAAAGACCTGCCGCGCGTCGCGGTGGAGGCCGGCGTCACCGACTTCTGGCGCAAGTACGTGGGTCTGGAAGGCGCCGTCATCGGCATCGACAGCTTCGGCGAATCCGCCCCGGCTCCGGCGCTGTTCAAGCACTTCGGCATCACCACCGAGGCTGTCGTGGCCGCGGTCAAGGGCGTTCTGTGAACCGTGAGGTGTGAGGCGTCACGCCTCGCACCTGTCGCCTCACGCCTCACCGCAACAAGATTTTCACTCACTGGAGACTGATACATGGCAATCAAAGTTGGCATCAACGGTTTTGGCCGCATCGGCCGCATGGCATTCCGCGCAATCGCCAAGGACTTCAAGGACATCGAAGTGGTCGCGATCAACGACCTGCTCGACCCCGAGTACCTGGCTTACATGCTGAAGTACGATTCCGTGCACGGCAATTTCAATGGCGACATTTCGGTCGAAGGCAGCAACCTCATCGTCAACGGCAAGAAGATTCGTCTGACCGCCGAGCGCGAGCCCGCCAACCTGAAGTGGAACGAAGTCGGCGCCGACATCGTGATCGAGTGCACCGGCTTCTTCCTGACCAAGGAAACCTGCCAGAAGCACATCGACGCGGGCGCCAAGAAAGTGGTGCAGTCGGCCCCGTCGAAGGACGACACCCCGATGTTCGTGTACGGCGTGAACCACGAGAAGTATGCCGGCGAAGCCATCGTCTCGGCCGCTTCGTGCACCACCAACTGCCTGGCCCCGATCGCCAAGGTGCTGAACGACAACTGGGGCATCAAGCGCGGCCTGATGAGCACCGTGCACGCCGCCACCGCCACCCAGAAAACCGTCGACGGCCCGTCCTCCAAGGACTGGCGCGGCGGCCGCGGCATCCTGGAAAACATCATCCCGTCCTCGACCGGCGCCGCCAAGGCCGTCGGCGTGGTGCTGCCGGAACTCAAGGGCAAGCTGACCGGCATGGCGTTCCGCGTTCCGACTTCTGACGTGTCGGTGGTCGACCTGACCGTCGAACTGGAGAAGCCCGCCAAGTACGCCGACATCTGCGCCGCGATGAAGAAGGCCAGCCAGTCCGGCGACATCAGCAAGACGCTGGGCTACACCGACGAGAAAGTGGTGTCCACCGACTTCCGCGGCAACAGCTTCTCGTCGATCTTCGACGCCGAGGCCGGCATCGCGCTCGACGACACCTTCGTCAAGGTTGTGTCCTGGTACGACAACGAGTACGGCTACACCTGCAACATGCTGCGCTTCGTGCAGCACGTGGCGAAGTGAGGGACTAGGGGCTAGGAGCTAGGATTTAGGGGGGGTGCGGGCACAGCCCGCCTATTTGAAATAGGCGCGGCTCTGGCCGCACCTCCCCTAGCCCCTAGTTCCTAACCCCTAAGCTGAGCTTTAAGGCCTGGCGCGGCCCCCAACGCCGCGCCAACCCTTAAATCTTACCTTCAGGAGAAACACACCATGGCATTCATCCGCGTCACCGATCTCGATCTGGCAGGCAAGCGCGTCTTCATCCGTGCCGACATGAACGTCCCGGTCAAGGACGGCAAGGTTACCTCCGACGCCCGCATCACCGCGTCGATGCGCACCATCGAGCACTGCCTCAAGGCGGGCGCCAAGGTGATGGTCACCTCGCACCTCGGTCGCCCGACCGAAGGCGAGTTCAGGGAAGAGGATTCGCTCAAGCCGGTGGTCGACGTCATCGCGCAGAAGCTCGGCAAGAACATCCGCCTGATCCGCGAATGGACCGAGGGCGGCTTCGACGTCGCCGACGGCGAGCTGGTGGTGCTGGAGAACTGCCGCGTCAACAAGGGCGAGAAGAAGAACGTCGACGACACCGCGAAGAAATACGCCGCGCTGTGCGACGTGTTCGTGATGGATGCTTTCGGCACCGCGCACCGCGCCGAAGCCTCGACCCACGGCATCGCCAAGTTCGCGCCGACCGCCGCCGCCGGCATCCTGCTGACCGAAGAGCTCGACGCGCTGGCGAAGGCGCTCGCCAACCCGGCGCGCCCGATGGTCGCCATCGTCGGCGGCTCGAAAGTCTCCACCAAGCTGACTGTGCTGGAAGCGCTGTCGGAGAAGGTCGACCAGCTGGTGGTCGGCGGCGGCATCGCCAACACCTTCCTCGCCGCGATGGGCAAGAACGTCGGCAAGTCGCTGTGTGAGCACGACCTGATCCCCACCGCCAAGGCGCTGATCGAGAAGATGGCCGCGCGCGGCGCCTCGATCCCGATCGCCGTGGACGTGGTGTGCGGCAAGAAATTCGATGCCAACGAGCCCGCCGTGCTGAAGGACGCCGGTGACGTCGCCGACGACGACATGATCTTCGACATCGGCCCGAAGAGCGCGCAGGAACTCGCCGACATCATCGCCAAGGCTGGCACCATCGTGTGGAACGGCCCGGTCGGCGTGTTCGAGTTCGACCAGTTCGGCGAAGGCACCAAGACCGTGTCGATGGCGATCGCCAACGCCCCCGGCTTCAGCCTCGCCGGCGGCGGCGACACCATCGCCGCGATCCAGAAATACGACATCTACGACAAGGTGAGCTACATCTCGACCGCCGGTGGCGCCTTCCTCGAATACCTCGAAGGCAAGGTTCTGCCCGCCGTGGCGATTCTGGAGGAGCGCGCGAACGGCTGATGCCGTTCGTGAGGCGCGAGGCGTTAGGCGTGGGCGCAGGCCCCGCTTTCCGCTTCGCCCTCTCCGCCTCACTCCTCACACCTAACGCTTCACCCATACAATGATCCGCAGAACCAAAATCGTCGCCACCCTCGGCCCCGCCTGCTCCGATGCCAAAACCCTGGACCGGATGATGGAAGCCGGCCTGGACGTGGTGCGCCTCAACTTTTCCCACGGCGCGGCGCAAGACCATATCGATCGCGCCGAACTGGTGCGCTCGCTGGCGCGCGCGCGCGGCCGCGCGGTCGGCGTGCTGGTCGACCTGCAGGGTCCGAAAATCCGCATCGGCAAGTTCAAGGACGGCAAGATCGTGCTGGCCAAGGGCGATACCTTCATCCTCGATGCCGCCTGCGCGCTGGGCGACCAGACCCGCGTCGGCCTCGACTACAAGGAATTGCCGAACGATGTGAAGCGGGGCGTCACCCTGCTGCTGGACGACGGCCGCATCGAATTCTGGGTCGAAGAGGTCAAGGGCACCGAGATCCATTGCAAGGTGGTGCAGGGCGGCGTGCTGTCCAACAACAAGGGCATCAACCGCAAGGGCGGCGGGCTGTCGGCGGCCGCCCTGACCGAAAAGGACATCGAGGACATCAAGACCGCCGCCGCCCTGAATGCGGATTACCTGGCGGTGTCGTTCCCGCGTTCCGGCGCCGACATGCGCCAGGCGCGCGAACTGCTGCGCGCCGCAGGCGGCAAGAGCCAGCTGGTCGCCAAGATCGAGCGTACCGAAGCGATCGAAAACCTGGAGGAGATCCTCGAGGCTTCCGACGCCATCATGGTGGCGCGCGGCGACCTTGGCGTGGAAGTGGGCGACGCTGCGGTACCCGCGCTGCAGAAACGCATGATCCGCATGGCGATCGAACGCAACAAGGTCGTCATCACCGCCACCCAGATGATGGAGTCGATGATTTCCAGCCCGATTCCTACCCGGGCCGAGGTGTCCGACGTCGCCAACGCGGTGCTCGACGGCACCGACGCGGTGATGCTGTCGGCCGAAACCGCCGCCGGCCAGTTCCCGGTCGAGGCGATCCAGGCCATGGACCGCGTCTGCCTGGAAGCGGAAAAGGACGCCGAGCCCGATTTCTCCGGCGCCCGTCTCGACCACAGCTTCCTGCGTCCCGACGAAGCCATCGCGATGTCGTCGGTGTTCACCTCGGTGCACCTCAACATCAAGGCCATCGCCGCGCTCACCGAATCCGGCAACACCTGCCTGTGGATGAGCCGCCTGTCGACGCGGGTGCCGATCTATGCCTTGACACCCGGAGTTCAAACCCGTAGAAAAGTCACTCTTTTCCGCGGCGTCTACCCGATCAACCTGAAAACCGCCACCAAGGACCGCGATATGCTGCTGGCGGAAGCCGAAGAGGAGCTGCGGCGACGCGGCGCGGTGCGCGAAGGGGACTTGATCCTGTTGACCATCGGCGAGCCGATCGGTCAGTCGGGCGGCACCAATACCATGAAGATCGTCCGTGTAGGCGACTCCAGAAAAACCTGAATTCCTGCAATAAATTTTTAACCTCTAGGAGAGTGTAAATGGCCCTGATTTCCCTTCGTCAATTGCTCGACCATGCCGCCGAAAACGGCTATGGCCTGCCCGCGTTCAACGTCAACAACATGGAGCAGGTGCATGCCATCATGCAGGCCGCCGCCGCCGTCGATTCGCCGGTGATCCTGCAGGGTTCCGCCGGCGCCCGCTCCTACGCCGGCGAGCCCTTCCTGCGCCACCTCATCCTGGCCGCGATCGAAATGTACCCGCAGATCCCCGTGTGTATGCACCAGGATCACGGCGCGTCTCCCAGCATCTGCTTCCGCTCCATCCAGTCCGGTTTCTCGTCGGTGATGATGGACGGTTCGCTGATGGAAGACGGCAAGACCCCCGCCACCTACGAATACAACGTCGAAACCACCCGCAAGGTTTCCGAACTGGCCCACGCCTGCGGCGTGTCCGTGGAAGGCGAACTGGGCTGCCTGGGCTCGCTGGAAACCGGCAAGGCTGGCGAAGAAGACGGCCACGGCGCCGAGGGCACCCTGGACCACTCCATGCTGCTGACCGATCCCGACGAAGCCGCTGACTTCGTGACCAAGACCAAGGTCGATGCCCTGGCCATCGCCATCGGCACCTCGCACGGCGCCTACAAGTTCACCCAGAAGCCCACCGGCAAGGTGCTGCGTATCGACCGCGTGAAGGAAATCCACGCTCGCATTCCCAACGTGCACCTGGTGATGCACGGCTCGTCTTCCGTTCCGGAAGACTGGCTCGCCATCATCAACAGCTACGGCGGCGACATGGGCCAGACCTACGGCGTGCCGGTCGAAGAAATCGTCGAAGGCATCAAGAACGGCGTGCGCAAGGTCAACATCGACACCGACCTGCGCATGGCCTCCACCGGCGCCATCCGCAAGCACCTGGCCGAAAACAAGGCCAACTTCGACCCGCGCAAATTCCTCAAGGAAGCCACCAAGGGCATGAGCGACATTTGCAAGGCGCGCTACGAAGCTTTCGGCGCAGCCGGCCAGGCCAGCAAGATCAAGAAGGTCTTCAACCTGGAAGAAATGCAGAAGCGCTACGACAAGGGCGAACTCGATCCCAAGGTCAACTGATCGCCGGCTTGCCGCAATCAGACGCTGAAATCAAATGGGACGCTGCGGCGTCCCATTTTTTTGGCCCACGAGCGCCACGCTGATGATCCTGGGGCGCCTTTTGGCGGGGAGCGGCCGTGCAGTTTGCTCGCTTCGGCTGACTGTTCGTCGGCCGAATCCGCCGGAGACACACCGCTCCACCTGGTTCAGCGATGGCGCCCCAACCTCCGCCGGATCGGTTTGAGACGGATGGAACCCGGAAGACGGTTTAACTATCGCCTATCATGGCGAATAGAGGCTGTGCCAAATGATGATGTGCCGGAGGCGACTTATGAATGCGGCGTTATCTGACCCTTCAAGCACGCTCCTTGGGAGCCTTCCCAGCCTGCTACCCGGGCTCGAAGCACTTTACAAGGATGTCCATGCGCATCCGGAACTGTCGATGCAGGAGAACCGCACGGCAGGCCTTGCGGCGAAACATCTCCGGGACAATGGTTACGAGGTGACCGCTGGGGTGGGCAAGACGGGGGTCGTCGGCCTGCTGCGCAATGGGGAAGGCCCCACGGTCATGCTGCGTGCCGACATGGATGCGCTCCCCGTCCGGGAGGCGAGCGGCGTCGATTATGCGAGCACCGTCATGGCCACGGATGCCGCGGGAAACTCCGTGCCGGTGGCGCATGCCTGCGGTCACGACATGCACGTGGCATGGCTGATGGGTGCGGCTGCGCTGTTCTCGCAACGGCGCGAGGCCTGGCGCGGCACGCTGATGGTGGTTTTCCAGCCAGGCGAGGAGACGGCGCAAGGTGCGCGGGCCATGATTGACGATGGCCTATTCACACGCTTTCCCAAGCCTGATGTCGTGCTCGGCCAGCATGTCATGGTCGGCCCCGCAGGTACTGTCGCGGGCAGCGCCGGGCCGATCACCTCCGCCGCCGATAGTCTGCAAATTCGCCTGTTCGGACGCGGTGCGCATGGCTCGATGCCGCAAGCCAGCATCGATCCGATCGTCATGGCCGCGGCGATCGTCCTGCGACTGCAAACCATCGTTTCCCGCGAAGTGGCCGCCACCGACGCCGCAGTGGTCACCGTCGGGGTGTTGCAGGCGGGTACCAAGGAGAATGTGATCCCGGACGAGGCCATCATCAAGCTGAACATCCGGACGTTCGATGAAGGGGTACGCAAGCATGTGCTTGCAGCGATCGAACGGATCGTCAACGCTGAAGCGCAGGCTTCCGGCGCGCCGCGAGCGCCGGAGATCACCCCGCTGGATCGCTACCCCCTCAACGTCAACGACAAGCAGGCAAGCGACCGCATTGCGGAGGCCCTGCGCCGCCATTTTCCGCCCGACCGCGTCCGGCACACCGGGCCGGCGCCGGCGAGCGAGGACTTCGGTTGCTTCGGGAGTGAATGGAACACGCCATCGGTATACTGGTTTGTCGGTGGGACCGATCCCGACATCTATGCAAAAGCCAAGGCAGCGGGACGGATCAACGACCTGCCGGTCAATCACAGCCCCTTTTTCGCCCCCGTCATCCATCCAACCCTGCAGACAGGCATCGAAGCCATGGTCGCGGGCGCGTTGGCCTGGCTGGCCAAATGAAGAACCAATCAAACGTTTAACGCCCTCGCAGGACGTTTTCCGATGCCGCTGATCCCCGTTCTCGAACAGAAGGCGATTCACGAACTTCTGCTGGTTTTCGACCTGGCGGGCACCTTTGTCTTCGCAATCAGTGGCGCGATGTTGGGCGTACGCCGCAATCTCGATATCTTCGGAATCCTGGTCCTGTCCTTCGCTGCCTCGAGTGCGGGGGGGATCACACGCGATCTGTTGATCGGCGCCGTCCCGCCCGCTGCGATCCGTGACTGGCGTTATCTTGCGGTTGCGCTTGCCGCCGGGTTGCTGGTTTTTTTCTGGTCGTCACTGTTCGTGCGCCTACGCACCGCGATATTGATCTTCGATGCGGCAGGTCTTGCGCTCTTTGCCGTCGCCGGCACGCAGAAGGCGCTTGCGTACGGACTGAACCCGTTGATGGCGGCACTGCTGGGCATGTTGACCGGCATCGGCGGAGGCATTGTGCGCGACCTGCTCGTCGCCCAGACACCCGCCGTGCTTCGGAGAGACCTCTACGCCCTCGCGGCACTTGCTGGCGCGGTGCTCGTTGTCATCGGACATGCACTGACTTTGCCGATGGTCCCGACCGCGATTGCTGGAGCTGTTGCCTGTTTCGGACTTCGACTGATGGCGATCCGTCATGGCTGGAATCTACCTGTCCCTCGGCCCCTTGAAAGCGGGGACGAGAGGCGCGAGCGTGATTGACGGCCGTGGCACGTCCGTAGTCAGCCGATGACGGCAAGCGTAGTGGATTTGGGGGAACGACCGCGATTAAACATGTGTGCGGTGACTGAATCTACCCCAGCATCGCCTTCAGCGCCGCCAGCCGGTCGCTGCCGCTGGCCTTGGCATCTGCCGTGGTGGGTTTCTCCGGCATGCGCACGTCGTCGCCCAGTTCGTCGATGAAGCGCGAGGGATCGCAGGCGACCGATTCGCGCGCACGCTTGCGGCGCGAGCAGTAGGACAGCGTCAGCGATTTCTTGGCGCGGGTGACGCCGACGTACATCAGGCGGCGCTCCTCTTCCAGGCGGCCTTCGTCGACGGCGTCGCGGTGCGGCAGGATGTTTTCTTCGACGCCGACCAGGAACACGTGGCCGAACTCGAGGCCCTTGGCGGCGTGCAGGGTCGACAGCCGCACGGCGTCGGGCTCTTCCTCCTCGCGGCCTTCGAGCAGGGTGATCAGCGCGATGGTCTGGGTGATCTGCAGCAGGTTCTTGTCGTCCTCCTCGCCCTTCTTGGTGATCCAGGCGGCGAATTCGAGCACGTTGTTCCACTTGCTCTGCGCCGCGCGCTGGTCGTCCTGGTCGAACAGGTGGACTTCATAGTCGATGCTTTTCAGCAGGTCGTTCAGCACTTCGCCGGCCGGCTCGCGGGCGACCCGTTCCTCGATGCGGTTGATGAACTGGCAGAACTCGACCAGCGGCGCCAACTGGCGCTCGCCGATCTGCGATGCGGCGGCGGCCGAGAACACCGCCTCGAACAGGCTGACGTGCAGGGTGGCGGCGACCTGGCCGAGCTTCTCCAGCGTGGCCGCGCCGATGCCGCGTTTGGGCGTGGTGACGGCGCGGATGAAGGCCGGATCGTCGTCGCTGTTGGCGATCAGGCGCAGATAGGCAATCACGTCCTTGATTTCGGCGCGGTCGAAGAACGACTGCCCGCCCGACAGCTGGTAGGGCACCTTCTCGTTCCTCAGCGCCTGCTCGAAGATGCGCGCCTGGTAGTTGCCGCGGTAGAGGATGGCGTAGTCGCGCCATTCGGTGCGGTGCTGGAACTTGTGCGACAGGAGGCGCATCACCACCGATTCGGCCTCGTGCTCGTCGTCCTTGGTCGGCATCACCTGGATCGCGTCACCCAGGCCGAGGTCGCTCCACAGGCGCTTCTCGAACAGCTTGGGGTTGTTGGCGATGAGGCTGTTGGCGGCCTTGAGGATGCGCACGCTCGAGCGGTAGTTCTGCTCCAGCTTGACCACGTGCAGGTGCGGGTAGTCCTCGTTCAGCTGGCGCAGGTTGTCGGCCGAGGCGCCGCGCCATCCGTAGATCGCCTGGTCGTCGTCGCCGACTGCGGTGAACGCCGCGCGCACGCCGGTGAGCTTCTGCAGCAGGCGGTACTGCGCGACGTTGGTGTCCTGGTATTCGTCGACCAGGATGTGGCGCAGGCGGTTCTGCCATTTCTCGCGCAGTTCGGCGTGAGTGTCGAGCAGCTCGGCCGGCAGGCGGATCAGGTCGTCGAAATCCACTGCCTGATAGGCGCGCAGGGTGGCGTCGTAGCGGTCGTAGATCTTGGCGTAGGCGCGCGCGTTGTCGTCCTCGGCGGTGGCGAGCGCGGCGGCGGGCGACTTCAGCTCGTTCTTCCACAAGGAAATGCGCGACACCGCGCGGCGGATTTCCTGCTTGTCGGTGGTCTTGATGATTTCCGAGACGATGCCGGCGGCGTCGGCCGAGTCGAGGATCGAGAACGCCGGCTTCAGCTCGGCGAATTTCGCGTCCTCGCGCAGCATCCTCAGGCCCATCGAGTGGAAGGTGGTGACGATCAGGCCCTTGGTGTTGACGCCCTGGGTGAGCTTGGCGGCGCGCTCGGCCATCTCGCGCGCGGCCTTGTTGGTGAAGGTGATGGCGGCGATCGAGCCCGGCTTGTAGCCGCATTCCCCGATCAGGTAGGCGATCTTGTGGGTGATCACCCGGGTCTTGCCCGAGCCGGCGCCGGCCAGCACCAAGAGCGGGCCGTCGAGGTATTTCGCCGCCTCGCGCTGCGGCGGATTCAACGCGGCAAGCAGGCTCATGCGGCAGGCATGTCGCCGAATTCGCGGTTCAGCCAGGCATTGATGTCGTCCGACTCGTACAGCCAGGTCTGCTTGCCCTGATCGTCGGTGATCAGCAGGCAGGGCACCTGCGGCTTGCCGCCGCCTGCGATCAGGGCAGAACGGTGCGCCGCATCGTTTTTGGCGTCGCGCAGCTCGATGTCGAGCGACAGCCGCCGTATCGTGCGCCGGGTCTTGAGGCAGAACGGGCAGGTGGGGTAGTGGTACAAAGCCAGGTTCCGCGTCCTCGCATCGATGGCGTGCTGGGCCGCGGGCGGACGCACGACGCCCTTGGGGCGGGTGAGCCAGTCGCCCAGCAGCAGGAACGGGCCGAGGATGGCGCGCAGGGGTTTGAAAAACAGGCGGATCAGGGGTTTCATGGCGCAGGCGTCACAAGAGGTTCAGGCGGGAGCGCTATGATGCGGGTCAACACAGCGTACAAACTTTCAAAGCGTATTTTATATGTCCACCTATGCCATTGGCGATCCTCAGGGATGCCAAACGTCCCTTTTGCGTTTGCTCGATGAAGTGAAATTCGACCCGGCAGCCGACCGGCTGTGGCTGGTCGGCGACCTGGTCAACCGCGGGCCGGATTCGCTGGCGGTGTTGCGCTTCGTCAAAAACCTGGGAAACGCCGCCATCAGCGTGCTCGGCAATCACGACCTGCACCTGCTGGCGCTGGCCGAAGGCTACGGCCGCGCGCACAAGGGCGACACGCTCGACGCGGTTCTGGCGGCGCCCGACCGCGACGAGCTGCTGCTCTGGCTGCGCCAGCGCAAACTGGCCTGGCGCGAAGGCGATTTCCTGATGGTGCATGCGGGCGTGCTGCCGGGCTGGTCGCTGGACGATACGATGCAGCGGGCGGCCGAAGCCGAAGCCGCGTTGCAGGGCGCGCATTACCGCGATTTCTTCGCGCAGATGTACGGCAACGCGCCGGTGGCCTGGGATGAGGATTTGCAGGGCGTCGAGCGGCTGCGGGTGATCGTCAACGCCTTCACCCGGCTGCGCTACTGCACGCCGGCGGGCGAGATGGAATTCCACCACAAGGGGGCGCCCGGCACCCAGCCGGCCGGCTGGGTGCCGTGGTTCGAGGTGCCGGGGCGGCAGAGCGCGGCGGCGACGCTGGTGTTCGGCCACTGGTCGACGCTCGGGCTGGTCAACCGGCCCGGCCTGATCGCGCTGGATACCGGCTGCCTGTGGGGCGGTAAGCTGGCCGCGGTCAGGCTGGAGGACCGCCAGGCGTTTGCGGTGCCGTGTCCGCAGCTGCAGCGCCCCGGCCGTCCGTAAGCTGCGTGTCCGCCGCCGCTGCGCTTGCGGGGGCCGTGCCCAGAAGCCTGGCGGTGGCCGCTTCCGCCTGCGCGGCCAACTCGCGCCGGTGGCCGTTCGGCGGGATCGGCTCGCCGAAGCAAAGCTCGGCGATGAGGCCGGGTTCGCCGACGATCCGTTTCAGGCTTTGCCACATGCTGATGTCGTCGATGTACGCGGGCGCGGCGCTGTAGTCGTTGTCCAGCGTGCGGTAACGCAGGGCGGCCGGCACGATCGGACAGTTCAGTTCGACCGCCGGCTGCAGCAGCGACGGCATGAAGCGCCGCAGCCCGCGTCCGTCGCTGGTGGTGCCTTCGGGGAACACCGCCACCCAGGCGCCGCCCTCCATCAGCGCGCGCATTTCGCTGTTGATGCGCGCGGTGTCGGCGCGGCGGCCGCGTTCGATGAACAGGGTGCCGGTCTTGTGCGCCAGCCAGCCGGCCACCGGCCACGAGCGCACCTCGGCCTTGGAGACGAAGTGCACCCGCTGGGCAGCGTAGATCAGGTAAATGTCCAGCCACGAGACGTGGTTGCATACCAGCAGCGCGCCACCCGGCAGGCCGGGGGCTGCGGTCGTGCGCGCCTGCACCCCCAGCACGCGGAGCAGGCGCCGCGACCAGGCCATGATGCGGCGGTCGCGTTGCGCCGGGCCGAGCAGCGGAAACACCAGTCCGGCCAGCGTCACGCCCCATACCAGATGAAGCCCCAGCAGGCCGATGCGGATGGGACGGCGAAGGAGGGGAGGGAGGCGGGCAGGACTCACCCGTGCATTGTAAGACTCAAACGATGAGGCGGCGGGCATAACTGCGGTTGAGCTGCGCCATCGGCAGCAGCATCAGCAGATCGGCGGTGTTGAAGTCGGGATCCCAGGCCGGCTCCCCGCAGATCATCGCGCCGAGCCGGGTGTAGCCCTTGATCAGCGGCGGCAGCGCGGCATTCCTGCCATCGTCGAGCGATTCGACCGGCAGGCGGGTGCGCGGGGTGACGCGCCACTCGATCGGCGCGAGATGGCGTGCGGCCAGCTGGCGATGCACGCTCGCCGCGATGTGGCCGCCGTCGGCCATGCCGACGCTGGCGCAGCCGACGATGGTTTCATAACCGTAGCGCGTCATGTAGTCGGCCAGTCCCATCCACAAGCGGGCGATCACGGCGCCGCTGCGATGCGCCGGGTGCACGCACGAACGCCCCAGTTCGGCCATGCGCGGCCGCAGGAAGCCCAGCCGGGCGAGGTCGAATTCCTGTTCGGAATAATAGCTGCCGACGCGCTTGGCGGCTTCGGGGGGCAGGATGCGATAGGTGCCGACGACTTCGCCGCTGGCGAGTTCGCGCACCAGCAGGTGGTCGCAGAACGGATCGTACAGATCGATATCGTGTCCCGGCAGGACGGACGCCAGGTGCGCGCCCATTTCTTCGGCAAACACCTTGTAGCGCAGGCGCTGCGCCTCGCGGATTTCGTTGTCGTCGACTGCCAGTGACACGTGGTAGCGGCCGGCGGGGGTGGCTTGAACATTGGTGCGGACATCGAGCATTGAGCGCTCCCGTTGACGGAATGCGCCCAGCTTAGAGAGCCGCGGTTAACCCGGCGTGACGTTCAGGTTGCGAAACGATGACCGGCAAGCCCGCCGCGCCGGCCGGCGTCAATGCGACACGCGCGTCGTTCCTCCGCCCGACAGCACGCGCACGCGGTCGCCGACCCGAAACACCTCGTCCGCCGCCTGGGTGATGGCGATCAGCCGTCCGGAGTCGAGCTTGACGGTGATTTCCACGCCTTTCTGGCGGGTCACCGCCTCTTCCGTGGCCGCGCCGCCGAGGCCGCCCAGCACCGCGCCGACCGTCGCGCCAACGATGCTGCCCTTGCCGCCGCCGACCGTGCTCCCCGCCACACCGCCGACCACCGCGCCGGCCCCCGCGCCTATCGGCGTCTTGGTGCCTTCGACACTCACTTCGCGCACCGACTCCACCACGCCCATCTGCACTTCCTGCACGGTGCGGGCCTGCTCGCGACTGTAATCCTTGCCGCCGGTGCCGCTGGCGCAGCCGCCGAGCACGGCAATGGCCGCAGAAAGCATGACAGAGGCTGCGATTCGGGATGGTTTTTGCATGACGATTTCTCCACTGTTGAACGCACTTCCATTGTAGGCGAAGCGGGCACCGCGGGATTCCGGTGCCGCGGCGTGCCGCCGCCTAGAGCGTCTTGCCGAACGTGGTCTTGAGCCGTTCGGCGATCTCCGCGCGCGCGGGTTTGTGGTTCTGTCCGCCGCGTTGCTCGATCTTGAGCGAACCCATGACGCTTGCCAGCTGGCCGGTGGTTTCCCAGTCCCAGCCATGGGCGATGCCGTAGAGCAGGCCGGCGCGGAAGGCGTCGCCGCAGCCGGTGGGGTCGACCACCGCGCGGGCCGGGACCACGGGAATGTCGATCCGCCGGCCGCCGGCATAAAAATGCGAGCCGGCTTCGCCGCGCGTCACGACCAGGCATTTCACCTTGGCGGCCAGGGCGTCGAGCGACAATTCGGTGCGCGCCTGCAGCAGCTCGGCTTCGTAATCGTTGAGCGTCACGTAATCGGCGCGCTCGACCATCTCCAGCAGTTCGCCGCCGGAAAACAGCGGCATGCCCTGGCCGGGGTCGAACACGAATGGAATTCCCGCTGCGTGAAACTGGCGGCAGTGGTTCAGCATGCCGTCGCGGCCGTCGGGCGAGACGATGCCGAGCCCGATGTCGCGCGTTTTCGAGGCATCATTTTCATGCGCGAAATTCATCGCGCCGGGATGGAACGCGGTGATCTGGTTGTCGGCCAGATCGGTGGTGATGAAGGCCTGTGCGGTATAGCTGCCCGCCATGCGGCGGATGGCTTCGCGCGAAATGCCCAGCGCGTCGAGGCGATCCGCATAGACGCCGAAATCGTCGCCTACGGTCGCCATGATCACCGGCTCGCCGCCCAGCAGCTTCAGGTTGTAGGCGATGTTTCCGGCACAGCCGCCGAACTCGCGCCGCATCTCGGGCACCAGAAACGACACGTTCAGCATGTGGATCTTGTCGGGCAGGATGTGATGCTTGAAGTGATCCTGGAACACCATGATGGAATCGAAGGCGAGGGAGCCGCAGATGAGGGTACGCATGATGGGTGGGGGTTCGCGTGGCGCTGTGGGTTGAAAACGACAGCCGGGATTATACGCAGGCCGGCCCTGCCGGGTTTCACGGAAGATTCACGCAGCCGACCGCGCAGGGTCATGCGGCACGGCCATGCTGCGCGCATGAACACGAGACGCACCGCATTCCTGTGGTCGGTTCCCGCTGCCCTGTTTGCGGGGGATGCGCTGGCATGGGGGCTGTACACGCATGTGTATTTCGCGCAGCTGCTGGTGTGGGCGGTGCCGCTGCTCGATCCTGCGATACGCCGCGCAGTGCGGCAATTCCCGCAGCGTCTGATGGCGGGCGCCTGCCTGCCCGATCTGGCGCTGGTGGGGCCCACCGCGCGCACCCGGGCATTCGACATGAGCCATCGCTGGGAAACCGCGCATGCCCTGCTGGAGGCGGCGCACGACGACGAATCGCGCGCCTGCGCGGTTGGTGCGATGAGCCATCTGTGGGTCGACATCGTCGCGCACAACCACTTCGTGCCGGCGCACGAGCACCTGTGGTGGGATGTGCCGATGCTGACGCATGCCGCCTCGGAATGGGCGATGGACCGCCATGTCGCGCGGCAGCTGTTCCGTCCGCCCGCCGCCCTGCTGCAGGCGGACGACTGGCTGGTCGATTATGTGGCGCACAATTTCGCCTGCGGCGCCGCCGCCAGCCGCCGCGCGATCAAACAACTGGCCGGCGCCGAAACCCTGCTGCGACACAGCCGTCTGCCCGGCATGCTGCACGGGATGGGGCGCGTGTTCGACCGCAAGCTGTCGGCACGTTTCGATTACTACATTCGCGAGGTCACCGCCCGGCTGCCGCAGATGAACCGCGTGCTGGCCGGCGAAGCGCCCGCCTGGCTGGCGGATTGCCCGCCGGCGGCGGCGCGCCAGCGCGTCGCCGCCCATGCGCCGGAACTGGTGGCGTGCCGGATGCCGTTGCCGGGCGATTTGTTCGAGACCGAGACGCAGCCGATAGGGCGCCGCGCCGCCTGAAGGCAGCGCGTCCGGCGGCGAATTGAAAACGGCAACGACGCCGATTCAGAAAAGTCATCGGCACGCGCGGCGCCATACGGCGTCACAGCTGTTGGCCTGAGCTATTGTTGGAGAAAGCGCGCTGCCTTGAAGCGCCGGGCCACGCCTGTCTTTCTCATGCGCGATGCATGCAGCTGCACCCTTACCCAACCACGATCGGAGATGACGATGGCAGACACGAATGTGAAATCTTCCGGCAAATGTCCCGTGATGCATGGCGGGGCCACCACGCGCGCGATATCGAACACGGAATGGTGGCCCAAGGCCCTGAACCTCGACATCCTGCACCAGCACGACAGCAAGACCAACCCGCTCGGCAAGGACTTCAACTATCGCGAAGAGCTGAAGAAGCTCGACGTCGCGGCGCTGAAGCAGGATCTCAAGACGCTGATGACCGACAGCCAGGACTGGTGGCCCGCGGATTGGGGCCATTACGGCGGCCTGATGATCCGCCTGTCGTGGCACGCGGCCGGCAGCTACCGCATCGCCGACGGCCGCGGCGGCGCGGGCACCGGCAACCAGCGCTTCGCGCCGCTCAACTCCTGGCCCGACAACGCCAACCTCGACAAGGCGCGGCGCCTGTTGTGGCCGATCAAGAAGAAGTACGGCAACAAGCTCTCCTGGGCCGACCTCATCGCCTACGCCGGCACCATGGCCTACGAGTCGATGGGCCTGAAGACCTTCGGCTTCGGCTTCGGCCGCGAGGACATCTGGCATCCCGAGAAGGACATTTACTGGGGCTCCGAGAAGGAATGGCTCGCGCCCAGCGGCAGCCAGGGCAGCCGCTATTCCGGCGAGCGCGATCTGGAAAACCCGCTCGCCGCCGTGATGATGGGCCTGATCTACGTCAACCCGCAAGGCGTCGACGGCAAGCCCGATCCGCTCAAGACGGCGCACGACGTGCGCGTGACCTTCGCCCGCATGGCGATGAACGACGAAGAAACCGTCGCCCTGACCGCCGGCGGCCACACCGTCGGCAAGACGCACGGCAACGGCAGCGCCGCGAATCTCGGTCCCGCCCCCGAAGGCGCGGACCTCGAGGAGCAGGGCCTCGGCTGGATGAACCACACCACGCGCGGCATCGGTCGCGACACCGTGACCAGCGGCATCGAGGGCGCCTGGACCACCCACCCCACGCAGTGGGACGACGGCTACTTCAAGCTCCTGCTGGGTTACGACTGGTGGCTGCAGAAATCGCCGGCCGGCGCCTGGCAGTGGGAACCGGTCAACATCAGGGAAGAAGACATGCCGGTCGACGTCGAGGATCCGTCGATCCGCTGCAAGCCGATCATGACCGACGCCGACATGGCGATCAGGTTCGACCCCGAGTACCGCAAGATCGCGGAGCGCTTCCACAAGGATCCGGCCTACTTGTCGGAAGTCTTCGCGCGCGCCTGGTTCAAGTTGACCCACCGCGACATGGGGCCGAAGGCCCGCTACTTCGGCCCGGACGTGCCGCAGGAAGACCTGATCTGGCAGGACCCGGTGCCCGTCGGCCGCGCCGACTACGACGTCGCTGCGGTGAAGGCGAAGATCGCCGCCAGCGGCCTCTCGGTCAGCGAGATGGTGGCGACGGCGTGGGACAGCGCGCGCACCTTCCGCGGCTCCGACATGCGCGGCGGCGCCAACGGCGCGCGCATCCGCCTCGCGCCGCAGAAGGACTGGGAAGGCAACGAGCCCGCACGCCTGGCCAAGGCGCTGGCGGCGTATGAAAAGATCGCCGCCGAGACCGGCGCGAGCGTCGCGGACGTCATCGTGCTCGCCGGCAATGTCGGCGTCGAGCAGGCGGCCAGGGCCGCGGGGGTGGAGGTCAGCGTGCCCTTCGCGCCGGGCCGCGGCGACGCCAGCCTGGAGATGACCGACGTCGAGTCCTTCGCGGTGCTAGAACCAATGGCCGACGGCTATCGCAACTGGCTGAAGAAGGATTACGTTGTCAGCGCCGAGGAATTGCTGCTCGATCGTACCCAGCTGATGGGCCTGACCGCGCCCGAGATGACGGTGCTGGTGGGCGGCATGCGCGTGCTGGGCACCAACCACGGCGGCACCCGGCACGGCGTGTTCACCGATCGCGCAGGCGCCTTGACGAACGACTTCTTCGTCAACCTGACCGATATGTCCAAGGTGTGGAAGCCGGCGGGCAACAACCTGTACGAGCTTCTCGACCGCAAGACCGGGCAGGTCAAATGGACGGCGACCCGCGTCGATCTGGTGTTCGGCTCCAACTCGATCCTGCGCGCCTACGCCGAAGTCTATGCGCAGGACGATAGCCGCGAGAAGTTCGTGCACGATTTCGTCGCGGCATGGACGAAGGTGATGAACGCCGATCGCTTCGACCTGAAGGACTGAGCCAGTCCACGGCGTCATTCCGGCCGCCCGCCACGCGGGGCGGCCGCTTCACGTCACGCGTTCAAAGCGCCAGCGCCAGCATGGCGACCGAGGCGCCCAGCAGCGCGCCGACCAGTACATCGCTCACATAATGCAGCCCCAGCACTAGGCGCGACAGCGCGACCAGCGCGGTGAACGGCCATACCAGCCATCCCAGAGCCGGGTAATACGCGGTGGCGACGAGGCTGAACACCACCGCGTGCAGGGTGTGGCCGGAAGGGAAGCTGAAACGGTCGAGCGGCGCGGTCAGGCAGCAGATCGACGGGCAGGCCTGATACGGCCGCGGGCGTTCGGTGGCGCCTTTCAGCCACTTGTAGAGCAGCGTGCCGGCGAGGCCGGCAACGATCATGTGCAGCACGGCCGGCAGCGCGTCCCCGCCATGCCGGACGAGCAGCGCCAGCATCAGCGCATACCAGAACACGCCGTCGCCGAGGCGGCTGGCGAGCCGCAGCAGGCCGACCTCCCACCCCGGCCGGCGCACGCCGTTGAGGCGTTCCAGCCACGCATGTTCGCGGGCGGCCAGCCGATTCAGGCCATGATGGGCAACCAGACTCAGACGGCGCTGCATGGCGGGCTCCTGGCTAACGGGTGGGGGCGGCGGACGGCCAGCCGGGTGGCGGGGCGGCTGCGGGCTGGGGGTGGGCGAGGCGTAGCAGCACCCGCTCGAAGCTGTCGACGATGGCGTCCCACGACAATTGCGCCGCCTGCGCGGCGGCTGCCGTGCCGAGGCGGCGTTGCAGCGCACGGGCCGGGGCCAGCGCCACGGCCTGGGCGACGAATGCGTCCTCGTCTTCGGGCGGCGCCTTGAGACCGTTCTCGCCGTGGCAAATGACTTCCTCGGCGGCGGCGCAGTCGTAGGCCACCACCGCAAGGCCGGATGCCATCGCCTCGATCGTCACGTTGCCCCAGGTCTCGGTCAGGCTGGGAAACAGGAACACGTCGGCCGATGCGTAATGCGCGGCCAGTGCCTCGCCGATCCGGGTGCCGCAAAAAATGGCGTCGGGGCGTTTGGCTTGCCAGAACGCGCGCTCCGGACCGTCGCCCACCAGCACCAGGCGCGCTGCGGGATGCGCCTGGCGCATGCCGTCGAAGGCGCGGAACAGCAGCGCCAGATTCTTTTCGGCAGCCAAGCGCCCCACGTAAAGCACCGCGGTTTCGTCGTCCGCCAGGCCCCAGCGCGCGCGCAAGGCCGGGTCGCGGCGGCCGGGGTGAAACAGCCTGATGTCCACTCCGCGTCCGATGACCTCGATGTTTTCATAGCCCGACGCCATCAGTTCGCGGCGGATGCCCTCGGTCGGCACCAGGGTGACGGCGGCTTTGTTATGGAATTTGCGCAGGTAGGCGACGATGGCGCGGCGCAGCAGCCCGAAGCCGTAGTGGCTGCTGTAGCTGTGGAAGTTGGTGTGGAAGTCGCTCGAGACCGGCAGCCGCAATTTGTTGGCGGCGGCCAGCGCCGACCAGCCGAGCGGGCCTTCGGTGGCGATCTGCACCACGTCCGGTCGCTGTTTCGTCCATAACCGGGTCAGCGCGGCCTTGGCCGGCAGCCCCATTTTCAGGCCTTCGTAACGCGGCAGCGCGATGCCGCGCTGCAGGTGTTCGGTGAGTGTGGCGGTGGGATGCGGCTGGTCGCCGGCGTGCTGGCGGGGCCGAATCAGCTGGATCTGGTGGTTGCGCACCTGCAGGCCGTCGACCAGCCGGCCCAGCGTCATGGCCACGCCGTTGACTTCGGGCGGGTAGGTTTCGGTCACCACCGCAATGCGCAGTTGCGGGCGCAGCGACGGAAGCGTCTGGCAGGTGAATTCGGCTGCATCCATGGCGCGCAGCATGCGCCCGGCGTGCGACAGGAAGATGAAGCGGGGGTGACGGTTTGGTGAAGCGTTCGGCTCAGGCGGCGAGGGCAGGCCGCTGCTGGGAAACCTCGCGCAGCAACAGGATGTCGCGGTAGGCGCCGGGTTCGAAACCGATCCGCGTGCCGCCACGATTGTCGTAAATCAGGTCATGGAAAAATGCGCCTATATCCGGCGTGCTCCATACCTTCACCATCTGCTCCAGCAGATGCGGGTAGGCCTCCAGGCCCTGGCCCTGTTCGTTGTCCTGGGAAACCGGGTGGCCCGTCAGGTTGATGTTGAAATAGCGGCGGCATTCTGCGCTGGCGGCGGTATAGCCTGCCGTGTCGCCTTCGCGGTGCAGCAGGTCGAGCAGCAGCAGCCACGGCACCGGGGATTCGCCCGGTGCCGCGCGCAGGTGTTCCTGCAACAGATGAACTGCGAGCTCGCCGTGGCCGTGCGCCATGAATACCTCGGCCTGGTCGAGGATGTCTTCCTTGACCTCGGTCCCCCCGGCAAGCGGGGGCGGCGCAATCTCCGGCATCCGCTGGGGCGCGGGCTCCGGCTTCGCCGGTGGCGTGAGCGTCATCTCGGACAGCGTTTTCAGCGTGCCTGTGTCCGCCCGCATCCAGGCGGCGTCATCGCCAAGCGCGGCCTGGCGGCGGCGGGGCCGGCGCATCCAGGCGGCCAGCACGCCGCCGCCGAGCAGCCCGATTGCGAGCAGATACAGCGGCCATTGCGCGGGGCGTTCGGGAGGCGGCGGCGCGGCCGTGGCGGGGGCTGCGGCGCGGCGGGCCTCGAGTTCGGCATGGCGCCGCTGCAGCGCGGCCAGCTGCGCTTCCAGGTGCGCGAGCTTGCGGGTCAGCGCCGTGTTTTCGTCCGACAGTTCGGTGGCGTCCAGTGTTGCGGAATGGGTGTGCGCCTGATCCGGCGGCCCGGCGTCGGCCTGCCGGGGCGTGGCAGTATCGGCTGCGCGGGGAACCTCGCGCTTTCCCGACAGCACCAGGCGCGGCGCGGCGGCAGCCGGTGCCGCCTGTGGACGCGGCGCCGCAGACTGGCGTACGGTGGCGGCAGGCGGCCGTGCGGCGACAGCGGGCGCGCGCTGAACTCGGCGTTGCGCGCGCGCGGGGTGCGGCGCCGGGGCCGCGACCGGAGGCGCTTCAACGGCCGCGGCCGTGTGCGTCATGGCCGCGGCATCGTGGTCGAGAGGGGAGGCGACCGCCACGGGCGGGTCGAGCAAAACGACATAATCGCGCTGCAAACGGGCTTCGCAGTCGGAAACCAGAACGAACTGCGCAATGGGATCATTGATTGCCTGGCGGGTGCGTATGTGCAGCAAGGCCTGCCCGGCGGACTGCTCGATGCTCAGCTGCGCGCGCGGTGGCGGCGCGATGCCGCCCACGCTGGCCTCGAGGCTGAAGCAGTCTGCCGTTGCGGCGGCCGGCAGGTCGAGGAGGGGAACGGTGGCGTGCAGGGGCTGCCCGAGGAATGAGCGTACGCCGATTTCGCCCAGCCCGATGGCCGCAGCGGAACCGGCATGGCACAGGCCCAGCAGGAGGCAGGCAGATTTGAGTTTCACGCGATCAAAGAAAAGAAAGTACTTCCCCTATTCCGGACAAGAACGCGCCAACTTTAGGGCGATTCATGAAATAGGCACGATATAGGCGCGATTCCCGGTTTTGGCGTCAGTTCAGCAGCACCAGCGCCCACACGACCGCGACGTTGACGAGCGCGATCATCACCGCCGCGCTGCCCATGTCCTTGGCGCGCTTGATGAGCAGGTGGTGTTCCAGGGAAATGCGGTCGACCGCCGCCTCGATCGCCGAATTCAGCAATTCGACGATCAGCACCAGCAGCACCGCACCGATCATCAGCGCGCGCGCCATGCCCGTTTCCCCCAGAACCAGCGCGAGCGGGATCAGCAGCAGCGCCAGAAACACTTCCTGGCGGAACGCGTCCTCGTGCCGGAATGCGGCGGCGAGCCCCGCCCACGAGTAAACCGCCGCGTTCAGCACGCGCCGCAGACCGGTCTTGCCCTTGAACGGGCTGGCGGGGTCGCTCATGCCCTAGGGCACAAGGGCCGCCGGTTGGTAGGCCAGATCGAGTTCGCGTGCGGCTTTTACGTCGTCGAGGCGCCGTACCGGCAGGCTGTAGGGTGCGCCCTTCACCAGCTCGGCCGTGGTTTCGGCCTCGTGCTTGATCGCCTTCATGGCTTCGATGAAGCCGTCCAGCGTTTCGCGGCTTTCGGTTTCGGTCGGCTCGATCAGCAGGCATTCCGGCACCAAGAGCGGAAAGTAGGTGGTCGGCGCGTGGTAGCCGTAGTCGAGCAGGCGCTTGGCGAAATCCATCGCGGACACGCCGGTGGCGTCCTTCAGCTTCTTCAGCGTGACGATGAATTCGTGGCTGGCACGGCGCTCGGGATAGGCAAGCTCGAAGCCGGCTTCGCGCAGCTTGGCCATCAGGTAATTGGCATTGAGGGTGGCGTATTCGGCGACGCGCTGCATACCGGTCCCGCCCAAGAGGCGCGCGTAGATATAGGCGCGCATCAGCACGCCAGCGTTGCCCATGTTGGCGCTCATGCGGCCGATCGACTGCGGCAGGTCGGCCTCGGTTGCCAGCCGATAGAAGCCGTTTTCGTTCAGCACCAGCGGGATCGGCATGAAGGGCAGCAGGCGCTGCGCCACGCCCACCGGGCCGGCGCCCGGCCCGCCGCCGCCGTGCGGGGTGGAGAAGGTCTTGTGCAGGTTCATGTGGATGACGTCGAAACCCATGTCGCCCGGACGCACCTTGCCGAGAATGGCGTTGAGGTTGGCGCCGTCGTAGTAGAGGAGCCCCCCGGCGTCGTGGACGATCTTCTGGATCTCGGCGATGCTCTGCTCGAACACGCCGAGGGTCGACGGGTTGGTCAGCATCAGCCCGGCGGTGTGCGGGCCGACCGCCGCCTTCAGCGCTTCCAGGTCGACCGCGCCGCTGGCGTCGGTCGGGATCTCCCTGACCGTGTAGCCGCACATGGTAGCGGTGGCCGGGTTGGTGCCGTGCGCCGCGTCCGGCACGATGATTTCGCGCCGCGCGGTGTCGCCGCGCGCGTCGTGGTAGGCGCGGATCATCGCCACCCCGGCGAATTCGCCGTGCGCCCCCGCCATCGGCGCCATCGACACGCCGGCCATGCCGGTGACGTCCTTCAGCATCTCCTGCAGCTCGAACATGCTGGCGAGGAAGCCCTGGCCGGTCTCGTCCGGACTCGCCGGGTGGCGCGCCAGGAACTGCGGCAGCATCGCCAGCGAATTGCACGCGCGCGGGTTGTACTTCATGGTGCACGAGCCGAGCGGGTAGAACTGCGTGTCGATCGAGAAGTTCTTCTGCGAAAGCCGCGTGTAATGGCGCACCACGTCGAGCTCGGAGACTTCGGGCAGCGCCGGCGCGCTCTTGCGGCGCAGCTCCAGGGGCAGATCGTCGAGGCTGCCGCCGGCGGCGGGCAACTGGGCGGCGGCGGTGCGGCCGCGGCGGGAATGGTCGAATATCAGCATGGTTCTAGGGGCTAGGATCTAGGATTTAGGGACTAGGGGGAGCCGGAGCAAAATCCAGAGGCGCGGCATAGCCACACATCCCCTAGATCCTAGCCCCTAGCTCCTAGTCCCTCACTTCAAAGCAGCCAGCGCGGCCTCGTAGTTCGGCTCCTGCTTGATCTCGGGAACGAGCTCGGCGTGGAGCACCTTGTTGTTTTCGTCCAGCACGACGACGGCGCGCGCGGTGATGCCGGCGAGCGGGCCGCTGGTGATGGCGACGCCGTAGTTCTTCATGAATTCGGCGCCGCGCATGGTCGACAGCGTCACCACGTTGTTGGTGCTCTCGGCGCCGCAGAAGCGGCTCATCGCGAACGGCAGGTCGGCGGCGATGATCAGCACGACGGTGTTGCCGACCGCGGCGTCGTTGAATACCTTGGTCGACTTGGCGCACACCGGGGTGTCGAGGCTGGGGACGATGTTGAGGATCTTCTTCTTGCCGGCGAAATCGGCCAGCGAGACGTCGGCCAGGTCCTTGTTGACCAGCTTGAAGTCGGGCGCGGTGTCGCCGACCTTGGGGAAGCTGCCGGCTACGTCGATGGGATTGCCGCCTAGAGTCACTGCCATGTTTGCTCTCCTTGAATGAATCGATCAAATACCGGGCGGATCATGCGCCCGGCGCATTGCAGGTCAATTAACGTCCTGCTGGTCGTAGCGCGCCATGTGCTCGTCGAGGTTCTCGCGCAGCATGGTTTCGTACTGGTTCATGAAATAGGCGATCGCGGATTCCTTCTCCGCGATCAGCTGCGCCTTGCTCTCGGTCGCCGCGGCGATGACGAAGGCGTTGAAGCGCGCCGCGGCGAACAGCGCGCTCGCGCTGACCCGGCTCGGCTTCTCCTGGTCCAGGTGGGTGTTGGCCAGCTGGATGAACGAGTCGGCCATGTCCCAGAAGGGCTTGTCGCGTGTGATGTCACTCATGTCCATTCCTCAGCTCTTGTACGCGCACGGCGGCGCTTCGCGCCGTTTCGACAGGATGCGCTCCATCTGCTGCGCATAGTGGCCGAGGTCGGCGGCGGTCTTGGTTTCGGTGGCGCAGACCAGGATCGCCTGGCCCAGTTCGGGATACCAGCCGGAAATGTCGAGCCCGCCGAGGATGCCCTGCGCACGCAGCGCGCGCAGCACGTCTTTTGCGTTGTCGTTGAGCTTCAGCACGACTTCGTGGAAGAAGGGGCTGGCGAACGCGCGCGTCACGCCCGGAATCGCCGCCAGCTTGTCGGCCAGCGCGACGGTGTTGGCGTGGCTGTTCGATGCTACCTTGGCGAGGCCCTGCGGCCCCAGCAGCGCCATGTATTGCGTCGCCGCGGTGACCACCAGGCCCTGGTTGGTGCAGATGTTGGAGGTCGCCTTGGAGCGGCGGATGTGCTGCTCGCGCGCCTGCAGGGTGAGCGCGAAGCCCGGCTTGCCGTCGAGATCGACGGTGCGGCCGACGATGCGCCCCGGCATCTGTCGCACGAAGTCCTTGCGGCAGCACATGAAGCCGAAGTAGGGGCCGCCGGAGGCAAGCGGCGCGCCGAGCGGCTGGCCTTCGCCGACCGCGATGTCGGCGCCTTTGGCGCCCCACTTGCCGGGCGCTTCCAGCACCGCCAGTGCGGTCGGATTGACCAGCGCGATCGCCAGCGCGCCCTTGCCGTGCGCCCAGTCGGTCAGCGCGTGCACGTCTTCCAGCACGCCGAAGAAGTTGGGCTGCGGAATCACCAGCCCGGCGAAGGCGCCGGGGTCGGCCGGCAGCACCGTCCGGCCGGTGGCGGGATCGTAGTCGAGCTCGACCAGCTCGATGCCCTGGTTTTTCACCGTGGTGACGGCGACGCTGCGGTAGACCGGGTGCACGCTTTTCGGCACCAGCACGCGGCGCGAGGTCTTGTGCGAGCGCACCGCCATCAGCACCGCCTCGGCCAGCGCCGAGGCGCCGTCGTAGAGCGAGGCGTTCGACACGTCGAGCCCGGTCAGCCGGGTCATCATGGTCTGGTATTCGTAGATCAGCTGCAGCGTGCCCTGGCTCGCCTCCGCCTGATACGGCGTGTAGGCGGAATAGAACTCGCCGCGCGTGGTGATCTGCCAGATCGCCGCCGGAATGTGGTGCTCGTAGGCGCCGGCGCCGATGAAGTTGGACCAGAAGCCGTCAGCCGACGCGCGTTCCTGCA
>Ga0209958_1000827_pt1 | contig 35706 bp, 36 predicted proteins | sample ThiBio_inoc_plan_FD_183942 | JGI IMG/M metagenome (GOLD analysis project Ga0209958, IMG submission 183942) | Wastewater bioreactor microbial communities from Cape Town, South Africa - Thiocy_inoc_plan (SPAdes) | ecosystem: Engineered > Bioremediation > Thiocyanate > Unclassified | place: South...
CCCCGCCATGTTTCTGCACGTGTATAAAGCCTTCTTTTGGTGTGAACTGATTGGCGGTGAACTCAAGCCAAGCATCGAAACCTCGGAGGTGGCTTTCTTTGGCAGAGAAGAATTACCGCCGATTTCGACAGCTCGTGTTACAGAAACACAAATCCATCAATTTTTTGAGTTATTACAAGGACTACCCGAGAATACCTATTTCGACTAACTTCTAATTTAAAGAGCTCATCAAAAAACATGAGCTTCAAACAACAATATCGCTCTCATCTAAAGACGAGCAAAAGCCAGTCATCTCCCATCTTCAAATTTGACATGACAAATTGTCAAAATTGCAGCACTATACAGATTCTTGCAATCCCACTAAGAAATAGCATAACTGGAGTACAGGAAGTGAAAATACTGATTACAGGTGCCAATACAGGTATTGGTTTTGCCACAGCAGAACAGCTGGTTAAACAAGGGCAACACGTGATTCTGGCCTGCCGAAACCCACAGAAAGCACAACAAGCACAAAACAAATTACGGGCACTCGATCAAGGACAAGTCGATCTCATCTCCCTCGACCTCAACAGTCTTGAACTGACTCGAAAAGCCGCTGATGAAATTGCAGATCGTTATGGTAATCTGGATGTATTGATCAACAATGCAGGCTTATTTGCCAAAACCAAACAACTGACAGCCGATGGCTTCGAGCAACAGTTTGGTGTCAATTATCTCGGTCATTTTTTATTGACCCAAAAACTGCTTCCCGTTTTAAAACAATCTCCTCAAGCACGTATTGTGCATTTAGCCTCAATTGCACATTGGGCAGGCTCAATCAAACCCAACAAATTCCGTGCAGAGGGTTTTTATAATCCGCTATTTTATTATGGACAATCTAAACTCGCGAATTTACTGCTCAGCAATGCATTAGCGGAGCAACTGGCAGATAGCTCAATCACCAATAACGCCCTACACCCAGGTGGCGTCGCTTCCGATATCTATCGCGACTTGCCCAAGCCTGTCTACGCCGCCATGAAACTAGGCTTAGTCCCTACTTCTGTTCCTGCAAATTTGATTAGCAAAATGGCGATTGGCGATGAATGGAAAAATCGTAATGGGGAGTATGTCAGTGCGCATATGCCAGATTGGAAATCTCCACATGCCAAAAATCAGCAATTGGCACGCGACCTCTATCAACAATCTATGCAATTGGTCGAAAAGTTTCTTTAAACAAAAATAAGTCAAATAAAAAAGCCACCCAAGGGTGGCTTTTACAATCCTAATTAGGCCAGTTTAATGACCACCACCATTGATTGCTTTGGTCATATCTTCCACAACTTTCTTGGCATCACCGAAGATCATCATAGTTTTTTCATTGTAGAACAAGTCATTGTCTAAGCCAGCATAACCTGTTGCCATAGAGCGTTTGATCACCATGATGGTACGTGCTTTGTGTGCTTCAAGAATCGGCATACCATAAATCGGTGAGGTCGGATCGTCTTTCGCCGCAGGGTTAACCACGTCATTTGCACCAATGACAAGCACCACGTCTGTTGCAGGGAAATCTGAATTGATCTCATCCATTTCCAAGATGTCTTCATAAGCAACATCTGCTTCAGCGAGTAATACGTTCATGTGACCAGGCATACGACCAGCAACTGGGTGAATCGCAAAGCGAACTTTTACGCCCTGCTCTTTCAAGATTTCACACAATTCTTTCACCGCATTCTGTGCACGACCTTGCGCCATACCATAACCCGGTACAATCACAACGCTGTCTGCATTTGACATCAGGAAGCCTGCGTCATCTGCTGAACCAGAACGATGGTTACGTTGAACTTGCTCACCTTTATCTGCTGATGCAACTGCCGCACCACCCATTGCACCACCAAACAATACGTTGATGATTGAACGGTTCATCGCCTTACACATGATGTAAGAAAGAATCGCACCAGATGAACCTACAAGCGAACCTGCAACAATCAACATATTGTTTTCAAGTGTGAAACCAATACCTGCTGCAGCCCAACCCGAGAATGAGTTCAAAAGTGAGACCACAACTGGCATATCACCACCACCGACTGGTGCAATCCATACCCAGCCAAATGCAAGTGCAAGTGCTGTCATTGCCCAGAATGCAGTCATGTTACCCGTAGTGAAGAAGTAGAAACCACATGCAAGCATCGCAATAAAGATCGTCGCTTGAACCGGTTTAACCCATGCACCAGAAATTGTTTTTGCCCATTTCTTCGCAGCCAATTTACCGTAAGCAAATACAGATGCAGTAAATGTGATCGCACCAACGAAGCAGCCCACGAACAATTCAAATAAATGAACCGAACTCATATGTGCATGTTGAACACCCGCAGCCGTTAAAGCAGCTTCATTTTGCTCAAATAATGCAGTGAGTTGGTTGTTGTGCAGAATCGCCGCAATTGCAATCAATACCGCAGCCAAACCCACCAGAGAGTGCATCAACGCAACCGTCTCAGGCATTTGTGTCATTGGCACTGTTTTCGCACGTGCGATACCCACAACCGCACCCAATACCATTGCACCACCGATCATCCAAACAACAGGATGTTCAGCAACAAAGAAAGTGGTGACTACAGCAATCGCCATTGCGATCATACCGTAGCGGTTACCCGCAATGGCAGTCTTAGGACCAGACAAGCCACGTAAAGTTAAGATAAAGAGGACAGCACCAATGAGGTAGAACCAATCCGCATAGTCTCGAATGAATTCCATTGCTTAGCCCTCTTTTTTCTTTTGCTTCGGCTTGAACATTTCAAGCATACGAGCAGTTACAGCAAAGCCACCGAAGATGTTGATACTTGCCAAAAATACAGCAATCGCACCAAGGATACTCACCACGTTTACACTTTGGAATGCAACGTTAGCATCTACACCAATCGCAGGCATACCCACTGTTTGGATCATCGCGCCAACCACAATAATGGAAGACAACGCATTGGTTACCGCCATTAATGGTGTATGTAACGCAGGCGTTACCCCCCACACCACGTAATAACCAACGAAGATGGCAAGGACGAAAATTGTAATCGTTTCAACCATGAGAACTCTCCTTAACCGCGCTTGAGCAGTACTTGACCGCCATGAGTCACGAGTAACGCTTTTTGGATTTCATCTTCTTGATTGATCGCAAAGGCTTTGTCTTTGTCGAATAATGTCTCAAGGAAGTTAAAAACGTTACGTGCATACAGTGCAGATGCTTCAGTCGCAACTGTGCCTGGAATATTTGGAATACCCAAAATCTTCACACCATTTTCAGTTGTGACTGTTTCGCCTTCTTTAGAACCTTCAACGTTACCACCCGTCTCAACTGCCATATCTAAAATGACAGAACCCGGTTTCATTTTGGCAACGGTTTCAGCTTTAATTAAACGCGGAGCATTACGACCTGGAATCAATGCAGTGGTGATTACGATGTCAGCATTTGATACAGCTTTATCTACAATCGCAGCTTGATCTTTGATGTATTGCTCACCCGGCTGCCAACCATAACCGCTTTTCGCAGCTTCAGCAGCGCGTTGTTTTTCTTCATCGGACATTGGCACGTCTAGCCATTTGCCGCCTAGAGATTCAACTTGCTCTTTTGCGGTCGGACGTAAGTCTGTTGCTTCCACAACAGCACCTAAACGTTTCGCAGTCGCAATCGCCTGAAGACCAGCAACACCAACACCCATAATCACAACACGTGCAGGTTTTACAGTACCTGCAGCTGTCATTAACATTGGGAACATACGTTGATATTCAGCCGCAGCTAACAATACAGACTTATAACCCGCCAAGTTTGCTTGAGAAGAAAGTACGTCCATGTTTTGTGCGCGTGATAGCGTACGTGGCAGTAATTCCAATGCAAAAGCAGACACTTGCTGAGTTGCAAACTGGTCTAATTCTGGATTGCGGTAAGGGTCAAACATTGCAATTACAGTCGTATTCGCCGCAAGCTTTTGAATTTCGTCACCTTTAGGGGCACGTACCTTCAAAATAATTTGGCTGCCTGTATATGCATCGTCCGTAATGGTTGCGCCAACTTGTTCATAAGCACTGTCAATATACGCTGCTTTAACTCCAGCACCACGTTGAATGACAATACTATGACCTGCGTTAATCAACTTCTTCACTGTTTCTGGTGTAGCCGCTACACGACTTTCACCTGCAACAGTTTCGGTTGGGATTCCGATCTGCATGAGCGTTCCTCAAGCTAGTTTTTCTTAAGTAAACATCGCCAAGAGCAATGTTTCCCCCAGGAGTATTCTTTGTAGAAATTTGGATTCTAATGGAACTTTTTTAAAATGCCACCCAATATTTATTTAATAAATACCTATATTTTGAACTGATGATTCACATTTATATTTAGAGCTTGTATGATCCGCAGGTTTGCCTTTTGATCGAACAACGCAGATTTTTCATCTCTTCTTCACATATGAATCTGATCGCTTTCGCGTTTAATCGGTCCATTTCTATACTGCATCCTTCCTAATTTAGAAGATCACAGCGGTATCTATTCAATACATCTACCTATCACCCTAATCATCAGTCGCGATTAACCAGGTCCATTTTCATTGACATTGGTTATTTCTTTGACGCTCTACCGATGTATTGGTTGAATCGGCATCATAATCATGCAGTTGTAGTGAGGGATTGGCTTCTCTTCACTTTATATTGGTCTTTTCGGCGAGTTTTTATCAAACAATTTATAACAAGGCGTCAAGAGAGCCTATAAAGGAAGGTTTCTCTTTATCAATAAATCTGAATTGAATGAAGTAAGTTGTTCAGAAAAATTAAAAAGAATGAAAAAAACTTAAATAGGCATTTTTTCAAGTGATATTTGTATGGTTTTGTCTAGCAAAAGCTGCTTTATTGCACAATATTGGTGCAAATAGTAAGCACTCGCTCAATTAAGCACTTTATTTAATCCCTAAAAAATCGAAATATTGAGAAATAGTTCGTTTATTCTGACTTCTGCTTATTTTGAGTTCAAAATATTCTTGACCTCAAGTTAGATTGAGCTTTGATACTAAATCATCTCCATCTTCAATGTGATGTGTCACGATGAAACCGACCTTTAAAATGCTTAATCCCAGAGAACTTTATGATCCACGCAGTAATGGCTATAGTCATGTAAGCATTATTCCCCCCAATATGCGGATCATTCATATTGCAGGCCAGGGCGGTGAAAATAAAAATGGTGAGCTCTCTAAAGATTTTGACCAACAGGTACAACAAGTCTTCTATAATATTCAACACGCTTTAACTTCAGCCCAAGCACAACTATCAGATATTGCCGTTTTACGTATGCTCGTGGTTGACCATAATGCGGAAAAACTTCAAATCTTGGCTAAAACCATACAACAGTTGTGGGAAAACCATGCCTTCCCTGTCTGTACCCTTATTCCTGTATCACATTTGGCATTAGCAGGGATGCAAATTGAAGTTGAAGCAACGGCCTATACCGCATAAATCAGTAATAGAGAAAATTATGTCTGCCCCTCAAGATATTAGTCAAAATAAAACCTTACTTTGGTTTATGGCTGCAGCGTGTGGTTTGTGTGCAGGTGCTAACTATTATAGTCAACCTTTGATTCACTCAATTCAGCAGTATTTTGCAGTGACCGAAGGTCAAGCAGCGCTCACGGTAACCTTTGCTCAAGTCTCTTATGCATTGGGCCTGCTGTTTATTGTCCCAATGGGCGATGTGGTGAACAAAACCAAATTCATTCCTTTACTCATGGTATTTTGTGCTGTGGGCTTATTCATCAGTGCTTTCTCGGTCAACTTACCGATGCTTTGGCTCGGTACTGTCATGGCAGGGCTATTCTCGGTTGCGGCACAAGTCTTAATTCCGCTTGCCACCATGACAGTTAAGCCTGAAAAAACGGGGGAAGTGATTGGCTTCTTGATGAGTGGCTTACTGGTGGGTATTTTGCTTTCAACCAGTCTTGCAGGCTTGTTTTCTAATCTGTTTCATTGGAAAGTCATTTATGTGGTCAGCGGTGTGCTCATGCTGATCTTGGCCTATGCATTGAAAAGCCGCTTACCTTATGCCATGCGCATGAAAATGAATTATGGGCAAGTCTTTGTCTCCATGGCGCAGTTACTCAAGCAAGAGAAGCGCTTAGTCTTACGTGCGCTTGCAGGTGGCTTCGCCTTTGCTGCGGTCAGTATTCTATATTCAACAATTGCACTACTGTTGACCTCGGCACATCATCTTCAAGATCTGTTGATTGGTATGGTGCCTTTGGTCGGGATCTTTGGCGCCCTCTCTACGCAATATATCGGTAAATATGCAGATCAGGGCTATACTAACCAATTGACTTGGATGGGTTGTGCTTTATTTATCTTGAGTTGGATCTGCTTCTATTTTGGACAAACATTTTTATTCAGTTATATCCTTGGCTTTGCATTGATTCAGTTAGCATTGGCCTTAGTCCACACCAGCAATCAGAGTGTGATTTTCCGTTTACGTCCTGATGCAAAATCCCGTATCAATGCCATTTATATGACCGCCTACTTTACTGGGGGGGCTTGTGGTTCGGCACTCGGCATTTTTGCATGGAATCACGGCGGCTGGAGTATGACTTGTTTAGCTGGAATCAGTCTGGTGTTTGCCTGTATGTTGTTTAGCTTACTCGATTATCTGTTGACGAAGAAAAATAAGATAATCGCCACCTAGATATTCATCCGTATAGTGAAAATTAAAGTGATCAGGATCAGCATTGGTGAATTGACCACAAAACTCGTATAATGCTGCCCTTTCTTTGCTTGTCCACATCCGAGATCTGTTTATGCAATCACTTGAATCATTACAGCCACGTATTTCCGTCGCGCCGATGATGGATTGGACACTTAAAATAAAATAATAATTTAATATCAGAAACTTAAGTTTTATAAAATAATTTACGGTGTAAATTTGGCGTAAATTCAAAATATATTCAAATAAAACCATAAAGCAAAAAATATTAACTTGAATGACTAATTATAAGAAATTAGGCTTTTTCAACTAAGCAAACAAATCCCACCTTGACTATCACCTACATTAGAAAAATATAGCAGAAGATCTTATAGATGCTTAATTCCAGTTACTAGCTTGTTTAACATAATCCACTACAAGTTAAAAATTACGATCAACATTACGTGCATCTATATACACGTATATTTTATCGTGTTATCTTTAAGCCTCGACCCATCAAACTTTATCCATATGAATAAAGAACTTGCTATCGACTCTGCACTCAGCGTTCTCAATGACCCTCTTTTTAAGGCATTACAAGAACCTGCTAGGCTTGCCGTGATTCGTCAACTTTTAATACTTGGTAAAGCGGATATCAGTCAAATTGCAGAAGGCCTTCCTCAAGAAAGATCTGTAATATCACGCCATTTACAAGTTCTACTTGATGCAGGAGTTTTACGTGTTGAACGTGCAGGACGCCATCGTATATACGAAATCAATGGTTTAGAGATCATTCATAAGTTTGAAGCTATCTTAAATGAACTCAAACGCATCATGCCATATTGTTGTAACTAACTCTTTTTTTATCCAATATATGCATATAAGCACACATAAGCACATTAATTACAGGCTCAATTTTATGAAAATATTAGAAACTATCGTCATAGGTGCAGGGCAAGCAGGTTTAGCGGCTGCATGGCATCTTAAAAAAAATCAGGTTAATTATCTTATTCTAGAAGCAACCAATCAGATTGGGGGTTCATGGCATCATTATTATGACAGCTTGAAATTATTCTCTCCTGCCGCATATTCATCACTTCCTGATCTTAGCTTTCCTAAAACTGCACATGCATATCCTCTACGGGACGAAGTAATCGACTATTTAAAATCATATGCTGCAAAATTTAATTTTCCCATTCAGTTGAATGAAAGCGTCATAAGCGTTACTCCAATTGAACAAGGCTTTGAAGTCTTAACGAGACAAAACAATCGTTATCAGACCAAAACGCTTATTGCTGCCTCTGGTGCATTTGCTCAGCCTTATATCCCCCAAATTAATGGACTAGATAAGTTCAAAGGTAAAATTATCCATAGTGCTGAATATCTCAATCCACAAAATTACATTAATCAAAGAATCGTGGTGGTGGGAGCAGCAAACTCTGCTGTACAAATCGCAACTGAATTGGGAGCTTCCTCAAACGTTACAATTGCAAGCCGAGAGAAGATAAAGTTCTTCCCGCAAAAAATCCTAGGTATGGATTTTCACTGGTGGTTAAAATGGACAGGCTTAGAAAAAACACGATGGCTAAACGATCAAAGCACACCTGTCTTAGATGATGGAAGATACCGTGCGGCCCTGAAAAGTGGACTATTTCAGCAACGTGAAATGTTTACTGAAGTGGATGAATCTGGTGTCATTTGGTCAAATGGTGCAAAAGAGGAAATTGATACACTCTTATTTGCTACAGGATTTAGACCTAATGTTTCGTATTTAGATGGGCTAAAAGTGATTGATTCAAATCAAAACCTGATTCAGCGCAATGGAGTATCGGACATACATTCAGGTTTATATTTTTTAGGCTTTCCTAAACAAAGAAATTTTGCGTCAGCGACCTTACGTGGTGTTGGTGCTGATGCTGCCTATATCATGCCTTTGCTATTGACAAGCTTGAAAAGTTAAGTTTTAAGTCAATCTTGAGTTCGTTCAAAGAAAACTCTAAGGCAATGTATAGAAAGGTTTGCATTGCTCCTCAACACTTTATGGATACTTCTTTATTGTGATGTTACTTCATTCAAGAAAAAACAAACTCATTGCTGTTATGGGCTTCACGCAGATTCTTGCTTGGAGTTCTACATTTTATCTACCCGCCGTACTGGCTAATCTTATTGCCAAAGACACAGGATGGTCTCTAACTTTAGTGATTGCAGGATTGTCTTGGGGATTTATTGTTACAGGTATTTGCTCTCCCAAAGTTGGACGGTTCATCGAGCAATTTGGTGGAAGAAAAGCACTCTCTATTAGCTCAATATTCTTTGCCATCGGACTGTTATGTTTAGGACTTTCCTCTCATCTATTGGTTTATTATTTTGCATGGACAATGCTCGGTATTGGTATGGCTTTTGGCTTATATGATGCTGCATTTTCAACATTGGGGCGATTACTTGGTCAAGATGCAAAAACAGCGATAGTTGGAGTAACACTATTAGGTGGCTTAGCCAGTACTATCGGCTGGGCGCTCATCGTATTTTTTGAAGGCTTATACGGTTGGAGAGTCAGTTGTTTTATTCTTGCATTATTTCATCTGCTACTCGGTTTACCATTGCATTACTTTTTACTTCCTAGAGAAGAGCAAAGCACGGAAGCTCATGCTAAAGAATTCAATAGCCAAACCACAGTACACAAAGAAGGTAATCGGCTCTTTATGTTGGTAGCCGTTATTTTGACGGTACAATCTTTTGTTGTAGCGACAGTTTCAGTTCATTTATTATCTATGTTAAAAACCATTGGTTTTAGTGTTTCAACAGCCCTTGCGATTGGGATGATGATTGGTCCCGCGCAGATTATAGCTAGGCTGCTTGAGTTCTCTTTATTTAAAAACTTACACCCAAGTTGGTCGAGTCGTGTTGGGGTATTGATTAGTTTCTTTGGCATCATTTTTTTGTTCACGGATGGATATGTTTTAGCCTTGCTTGGCGCGGCTTTATATGGCGCAGGGAATGGTATTCTCACTATTATTCGAGGAACATTACCTCTCGCCTTATTTGGGCAAGAAGGTTATGCAACTCGAATGGGCTTATTAGGTCGGCCTATCATGATTGCTTTGGCTTTTGGGCCTCTCATCTCTGCGTTTATTCTTGAAAAGTGGGGAATCAATATCTTATTAATAATTTTGACTGTTTTGGTTTTTATCGCATTGCTTGGCACGCTAAAGTTACCCATTCATCATGCTGAGAAAGTGGCAGAGTAACCGCTATTCAATGGAAGCAATAAATGCATAGCTCTTAAAAGTTAGCAAAATAAGCAGCTATTTGATCTACCGTTGCTCTTGCTGTTCTAGAAACCCCAATGAGTGTAGCGGATGCCATGCCTGTCCACTCCCCATAGCCAACCAACCAAAGGTTATTTACTTTTATTGAGCGCCCATCATTCACAGCAACAGTCTGATCAGGTTCTACCACATCCAGACTTCTTAAATGATCCAGTGAAGCCTTGAATCCTGTACACCAAATCACAGCATCTACTGCTTGTCTTGTACCATCAGCCCAAACAACCGAATGCTCCTCAAATGAGGTAAAGGGTTCGCGACTATGTAGTACGCCACGTTCGCGGGCTTCTTTGACACTATCAATCATGACAATATCACCTAGACCACCAACAGGCTGATTGATAACTTTACCTTCCTGCTGCGCTTTTAATCGTTCCGTTGCCCGAAGAAATAAAACACGCCCATCAACATCATCTGATAAAAATTGAGGTGGTGTTACTGTGACCCAAGTAGTATCTGCAACTTTTGAGACTTCAGCAAGAATTTGTGCCCCAGAATTGCCGCCTCCAACCACGATAACTTTCTTATTGATAAAAGGCTTTGGATTTACATAATGTGCTGAATGCGTTTGTAATCCTTCAAATCGTTCATGTCTTTCATAATGCGGAATATAAGGCTGACTCCACGTCCCTGTAGCACTGACCACCGCTTTAGCTCGCCAATATTGATCACCAGCATACACATCTAAGTAGCTATCTTTTTGTTCGATATGATCAACATGTACAGGACGAATAATCGGAAATTGATAGCGTTGCTCGTATGCCGATAAATACTCAATCACTTCATTTCGCGTTGGATAAGTTTGTTCTGTCTTGGGCATCATCCAACCTGACAAAGAACTCCAAGTATTTGGAGAAAAAAGACGTAGCGACTGCCAAGTATGGAGCCATGCACCGCCCGCCTGAGCTTGGTCATCCAGAATAATAAATGGAATTTTCTTACGTTTTAGGAAATAAGCTGTAGCAAGGGCTGCCTGACCACCACCAATAATGACTACATCGACTTCAGCTTGTAATTGAGTCAAAGCATCTCTCCTATTATTTATTGTCATAATCAAAATTTAACGCCCAGTCTGCAACAGACTGGGCGTATTTCATACAATTTTCAAGCGTTTAAATGAGCCTTTCAATTGCTCAATTGATCAAGATACTTTTCGGCATCCAAAGCTGCCATACAGCCTGAACCTGCCGAGGTAATTGCTTGACGATAAATACTATCAGCAACGTCACCCGCAGCAAACACACCTGCCACAGAGGTTGCTGTTGCATTACCTGAAGTGCCACTTTCTACTTGAATGTAGCCATCACGTAGGTTAAGTTGACCGTCAAACATGCCTGTATTCGGTTTGTGGCCAATAGCAACAAATAAGCCCTGAACTTCAACGTCTTGTGTGCTTCCGTCCAAAGTTGACTTCAAGCGAACTGAAGTAACACCAGTATGATCACCTAAGACTTCATCAACTTGATTGTTCCAAAGAATGCTAATTTTGCCTTCTTTTACTTTTTCAAATAGATGATCTTGTATAATTTTTTCTGAACGTAAAGTGTCACGACGGTGAACGAGAGTCACGTGAGCCGCAATATTAGATAAATAGAGTGCTTCTTCAACCGCAGTATTACCACCACCGACAACCATAACCTTTTGGTTTTTGTAGAAGAAACCATCACAGGTTGCACATGCACTGACACCTTGACCCATGAATTTAGCTTCAGATTCAAGACCTAAGTATTGTGCTGTCGCACCTGTTGCAATAATCAGTGCATCACAAGTAAATTCTTCCATGTCGCCTTTAAGCACAAATGGACGGACGCTTAAATCAACTTCATTGATGTGGTCATACACAATCTCTGTGCCAAAGCGTTCAGCATGTGCTTGCATACGATCCATTAATGCAGGGCCTGTTAAACCTTCAGGATCGCCCGGCCAGTTATCTACCTCAGTGGTCGTTGTTAATTGACCACCAAGTTGTAACCCAGCAATCAAAGTAGGTTTTAAGTTTGCACGTGCTGCATACACAGCAGCACTATAACCCGCAGGCCCTGAACCTAAGATCACTAATTTAGAATGTCGTTTTTGCATTTCTAATCACCTAAACTTTATAAGCTACGTTGATTGACACGTTTAGATAACTCTTCAGCAGATTCTTTGCGCTCTGAATAACGATCTGTGAGGTACTGACTTTGTCCACGAGTGAGCAAGGTGAACTTATATAACTCCTCCATCACATCAACAATTCGATCATAAAATGCAGAAGGTTTCATTCTGCCATCTTCATCAAATTCTAAAAAAGCTTTTGGAATAGAGGATTGATTTGGAATAGTGATCATGCGCATCCAACGACCTAAAATACGCATTTGATTAACACTATTAAAAGATTGCGAACCACCACTGACTTGCATCAATGCCAACGTTTTTCCTTGCGTCGCTCGAATCGCGCCGCCAGCCAATGGAATCCAATCAATCTGCGATTTAAAAATTGAACTCATTGAACCATGACGTTCAGGTGAGCACCACACCATACCCTCTGACCACGCCAACAGTTCATGTAGCTCTATGACTTTTGGATGTTGCATATCTGCATCTTCAGGTAAAGTCAAACCTTTAGGATGAAAGATTTTCACTTCAGCACCAAACTGTTCCAAGATACGCCCAGCTTCCATCACCGCTAATCGGCTGTATGAACGTTCACGGTTTGAACCATACAGCAATAAAATACGCGGTGGATGATCTAGCGCTTTTGCCTGCACTTTTTCTAAACTTGGTTGATCGAGAAGATTCATATCTACATTGGGGAGAGTCATAGAAATTACACCTCTGCTTTAAAAAACTTTTTTCTGAGCCATAAGGACACACTCACTAAAGCGATCAAAACAGGGACTTCAACCAGTGGACCTATTACCGTGGTAAAAGCTACTGGTGAAGCTAAACCAAAAGTTGCAATCGCGACAGCAAGTGCCAATTCAAAGTTATTCCCCGCAGCAGTAAAAGAGATTGCTGCTGTCTTCGGATAATCATTGCCCATCCATTTGCTCATAAAGAAGCTAATAAAGAACATCAAGACAAAGTAAATTGTTAAAGGAATTGCGATACGCAGAACATCCATTGGCAGGCTTACAACGTCACCACCTTTTAGGCTAAACATCGCTACAATCGTGAATAACAAAGCCAACAAACTCAGTGGACTGATCTTAGGTAAGAAGATATTTTGATACCAGTCCAAATTTTTAGTTCGAACTAGAATGAATCGACTCATAAAGCCAAGGAAGAATGGAATACCTAAATAGATCAATACCGCATGGGTAATCGTCCAAAAATCGACATTGATCACTTGCCCAGCAACACCAAAATACGGCGGTAAGAAGGTCAGGAATAACCAAGCATAGGTACTAAAGAATAGAATCTGGAAAATACTGTTAAATGCCACCAATGCCGCAACATATTGGTTATCACCACAGGCTAGGCCATTCCAAACTAAAACCATCGCAATACAGCGCGCCAAACCGATCAGGATTACGCCTGTCATGTATTCGGGATAACTCTGCAAAAATATAATCGCCAATGCAAACATCAAAACAGGCGCAATAAGCCAGTTCTGTACCAAAGACAAAGTTAAGGTTTTTTTGTCTTTAAACACTTGTGGTAGCGTAGCATAGTCCACTTTTGCTAAAGGTGGATACATCATCAAAATCAGGCCAATCGCAATCGGGATATTGACTGAATCCACACTCATTTTATCTAATGCCACTGAGGCTTGAGGAAAGAACACACCGATTGCAATCCCCAACGCCATAGCAATAAAAATCCATAGCGTGAGGTTACGATCTAAAAAGGATAATCTTTGTTGAGCCATGATGATCTCATTCAATATGCGAAATTTGATTGATCGCTGCAATCAACTCAGGACGAGACATATGTGCTGTATCAAGTGCAAGTAAAGCATCTAAACGGCGGTTGATATGATCGACTGTCACTTGAAAAGCTTTGAGCTTTTCTTCTTTCGGTAAATCTAAATGTGATGGATCAGCCAAGCCCCAATGTGCTTTGATCGCACCACCCAAATAAAGTGGACATGCTTCCTGAGCTGCTGAATCACAAACAGTAATCACCACGTCAGGTTGATATTGTTCGCAGTCATCAATGGTTTTACTCCACAAGCCATCTGTTGAAAGACCAAGATTTTCTAAAGTTTCAATGGTCAACGGATGCACTTGTCCTGACGGCTTACTACCAGCACTGTATGCCTTCCAACCTTCAGGCGCACGACTATTAAAAAGCACTTCAGATAAAATGCTACGGCAACTATTTCCAGTACATAAAAAAAGGAATTTCATTATTTCTACTCACAATAACTATTTACAGAAAGAGTGTTTGCATCAACGACTACTTGATTGATTAGAGTTTTTTTTAAAGTGCTTAAAACATCAAAACACCAAGTCGGTAGATTTGGATTAATGCTGTAATACACCCATTGGCTTTGTCTTCGATCTTGAAGTAACCCTGACGAGCGTAGTAAAGCCAAATGACGAGAAATCTTAGGTTGGCTTAGTTTTAACTTTTCAGTTAAATCACAAACACACAGTTCTTTATTCTCAGCAATCAAAGTGACAATATTGAGACGGGTTTCATCAGATAAACATTTAAAAAAATTAACTTGATCCATATCTATTTCTACCTTGAGCTAATATCAAAGCTGATTATCGTTATTTGATTCTTTGACCATTTGCATCGATTACCTGCTCTCCATCCTCTTTAGTAAAAGCACCTTTTTGCGGTAAAGATAAAATATCTAAAACAACTTCCGAGGGACGGCACAACCGAGTTCCAACATCAGTCACAACAAATGGTCGATTAATCAAAATGGGATGTTCAAGCATAAATTTAAGTAATTGCTCATCAGTCCAATCCTCACGATCTAATGCTAAATCACGATAAGGATCAACATTCTGACGAATTGCTTCTCTAACAGTTAAACCAGAATTACTAATCAGTTGTATGAGTTCTTCATGAGTCGGTGGTGTATTCAAATACTCTATAACTACAGGTTCGATCCCAGTATTTCTTATCAAAGCCAAAGTATTACGCGAAGTTCCACAAGCAGGATTGTGGTAAATCTTTATTACTTCTTGATTGCTCATCTTAAATTAGCTCATTCTCAAAACATCTTTATATACGAATATCCACATATATGCAATAAGACATATTCAATATTGCATATATGGGATTATTATGAAGATTAGAAATGACAATATTGTGACTAATTTTTTATGACTTAAGGTCTATTAAGCTAACAAATAATTTACTAATGAAGAGTTAAAGCTATAACCAACCCCACGTACAGTTCTAATTATTTCTTCAATATTATTTTTACTAAGTGTGAGTCTCAATCTACGGATATACACATCAACGGTGCGATCATCTATCGCATCTAAAGTGCCACATAAATGATTTTTGATTGTTAAACGGCTTACAGGTTTATCGGGATTTTGAGCTAATAGATATAAAAGCTTAAAGCCAATTGGACATAATTCAATAGATTCAATCTTTCCGTTACAATCTAAAAAAATCATTTTTTGAGATGAGTCAAATTTAAGCTTTGGAATATTCGATAATTCTGAAAGAGAAATTGCTTGTTTTTGTGGCAGAAATTTTTCAAGCTGCAACAAAGCAAATCGAACTCGAATACCTAATACGTACGCAACACATGGTTTTATAACGTAATCATCTGCCCCTGCTTGTAAATATTCCGTCACAACTTTATCACTTAATGTTGTCGTAACAAAAATTAAAGGGACGTTTCTTGTTAAAGGATGTTGTTTGAAAGCAATGATAAATGCCAAACTTACATCCGTCGCCTCTCCCCAATCTAAAATAACGATTTTCGCTTGAGATGTTATAGAAAGTTTTAATCCTTCTTGAAAACCATATGCGGTGTTAACCTTGTAACCCGATTGCTTAAGGCAATTTTCTACAAGGTCCTGCTCACTCGCAGCAGGATCTTGAACAACCAGTATTGACTGACTATCTATGGTATTCAGATCATAGCCAAACTCGTTTAAATTATTGAGACATCTTGTCGCATTCATAGTTTAATCTCTTATTTGTGGCGAACATCTACACCTTCAACCATATAAATAATTAATTCTGAGATATTTTTTGTATGATCCCCAATTCGTTCAATCCCTTTAGCCATGAATAAGAAATCCATTAAGACCGAAACATCCTTATCACCCGAATAAACGCCTTGCATTAAATTTGTTAGAATTTTTGCGAAAGCGTCATCCAAGATTTTATCCTCACGAATAATCTCTCTTGATTGTTTTACGTCCTGTAATTTAAAAGCAGTTAAAACCATCGAAAATAGATTTAGGGCAAATTTAGCTTCTTCTAAAATTTCTGTACTGTTAATTTGAGTTAATTGCTTTTCAGATATCAAACGACGAGTTTTACGAGCAATCTTCTCAGCTTCATCGCCAATACGCTCTAAATTCGTAGTCATTTTTGAAATAGCGATGATAAAGCGTAAATCTGAAGCAATTGGCTGCCTTCTCGCAATGATTGAACTGCATAGGGCATCAATCTCAATTTCACACTCATTTACTTTTTCTTCTTGTTGAATCACGAGTTGAGTTAAAGTGCTATCACTATTCTGGATAGCCCGTATAGCAAATTCAACTTGGGTCTCAACTAAATCTCCCATCTCTAAAAATAGTGATGAGATTTTTTGAAGATCAACATCGTATTGATGATGGATATGCTTCTGTTCCATATGCAGTCCTTATAATCCTTAACCAAAACGACCCGTGATATAAGCTTCCGTCTCCGCACGTTGAGGCGTATTGAAAATTTGTGTCGTTTCCCCAAACTCAACCAATTCGCCCATAAACATATATGCAGTAAAATCAGAAACTCGTGTCGCTTGATACATGTTGTGCGTAACAATGAGGATCGTAACCTTCTCTTTTAATTGATGGATCAAATCTTCAATGCTTGCTGTCGCAATTGGATCAAGTGCAGAAGTGGGCTCATCAAATAATAAAAGCTCCGGATCAGTTGCCAAACATCGAGCTATACATAAACGCTGCTGCTGCCCACCGGATAATGCAGTTGCTTGATTATGGAGTCGATCTTTTACTTCATCCCACAATGCGGCGTCTTTTAACGCTTGCTCCACTCGCCCCTCGATATAAGACTTACTTTTATCTTTGCGTAGACGAAGTCCGTATGCGACATTTTCAAAAATAGATTTTGGAAACGGATTCGGCTTCTGAAATACCATTCCTACTCGCATACGAACTTCAATTGGATCAACTTTAGGATCAAGTAAGTTTGTTGCATCTGGATAAAAATCTATGTTTCCTTGATAGTGTGTATTCGGGTAAAGATCATGCATTCTGTTGAATGAACGTAACAATGTTGATTTACCACATCCAGATGGACCAATTAATGCAGTCACTTTCTTTTCATAGATTGGCAATGAAACGCTTTTGATCGCTTTAAAATCACCATAGTAGAAGCTAAAATCTTTTGCTTCAGCTTTTAAACTTAAAGGAGTTTCCTGAACTTCATTTTCAAGACTTGTTGGCATATGTTGCATAGCTATACTCATTCTCTTTAAATCTCTTAATAATTACCAGCTAATGTTTTTGCGTAGTCGATATCGAAGAAATATTGCTAATGCATTCATCGATAGTGTCAACAAAACCAAAATGAATCCCGCTGCGGCTGCATTTACTTGGAATGCCTCATCAGGTCTTGATGTCCAGTTAAACATTTGAATCGGCATGACTGTAAACCCTGAACTTAACCATTCAAAATTAATCCAAGGAAATTCAGCACCAACTGGAGATGGCGGCAAAAATGCAATAAACGTTAAAGCCCCGATTGTAATAATTGGTGCTGTTTCACCAATCGCTCGAGATAGACCAATAATAATTCCAGTTAAAATTCCTGATAATGAGTAAGGAACAATATGATCTTTAACGACTTGCCATTTGGTTGCACCCATTCCATATGCAGCCTCTCGGATATGCTGTGGAATAGCTCGAATAGACTCACGAGTTGCAACAATAATGATTGGAAGGATAAGAAGAGCTAGCGTTAGTCCGGCAGTTAGGATGCTTTGACCCAAACCGAATCCATATACAAAAACACCTAAAGCAAGTAATCCGTAAACAATTGAAGGAACACCCGCCAAATTTGTGACATTAATTTCAATAATGTCAGTGAGTAAATTTTTAGGCGCGTACTCTTCTAGATATATTCCCGCTCCAACACCTAGTGGAATTGCTGCAAAAGCTGTAACCAGCATCACTAGAATTGATCCAACCAATGCAGATAAAATGCCTGCTGAACCAGCTCTTCGTGAAGGAAAATTAGTAAAAAATTCTGGTGATATTCGTTCCCAACCTGTAATAGCCATTTGGGCAAACAACACTACAAATGTCATTACTGCTAACAATAAAGCTAGAAACCCTAAGATTGAAAAAATAAGATCAAAACGTTTACTTTTTTGAATAATTGCTTTTAGTTCAGGTAAGTTTGCAGCAGCTTCAATTTTCATTTGATTATCCCTCAGTACACTTCTCTAAAGCGCTTACGAAGTAAATGCCCTAAAATATTGAACACAAGCGTAAGTAGCATTAGAGCAAGACCAGCAGCAAAAATAGATTGATAACCAATTGAACCATGAGGTAAATCACCCAGAGCTACTTGTACGATATAAGCAGAAATTGTCTGTGCAGGCTCCATTGGATTCATAGTTAAGTTAGGTTGCATACCTGCTGCTACTGCAACAATCATGGTTTCACCTACTGCACGTGAAATACCTAAAATATATGCAGATAGAATTCCTGATAATGCTGCTGGAAATACAACTCGTAATGCTGTTTGGAGTCTAGTCGCACCTGCGGCATATGAACCCTCTCGCATACTCATTGGTACAGCTCTCATCGCATCTTCAGCAAGAGAGCTGATATAAGGTATAATTGCCACCCCCATAACCAAGCCAGCTGATAACATGCTGAAACCAGGAAGTTCTGGAAAAACTATTTGCAACAAGGGCGTTATGACCACTAAAGCAAAGTAACCATAAACAATCGTTGGTACACCACCTAATAATTCTAAAAACGGCTTTACAACTTCACGAACCTTATGGTTTGCAAATTCTGAAAGATAAATGGCAATGATTGTTCCTAAAGGAATCGCAACACTTAAAGCAACAAGCGAAGTAGTTAATGTCCCTGCAAGCAGAGGCATTATTCCATAATGCGCATCTTCAAATAACGGTGTCCAAAGCGTATCAGTAACAAAATCAAAAAATGATACATGCTCAAAAAAATGAATAGATTCGGAGACAAGAACCCAAATAATACCAACGGTTGTCGCAACTGAAACAAAAGCGGCAAAAAAAAGAATAATCTCAATAATTAATTCTTTTGTATTCCTAAATCTATTTTTTGCAAATCTAGCACTAACATTGGGAGTAGAACTCATAACTTAATCCTTACGAGTACAAAGTTATAAAGATGGGTTGCAACAGAAAAATGTGGCAACCCAAAACAACTTAAAATTAAAGCTTAGCTTCGCGCTTCATTAATTCTTCGATTGTTAATCCAACTTGTGCTTCACCACCAAATACTGTACCGAGCTTACCTTTCTGAATTACTTCTAAGTTATGCTTGTAAGCTTTTGCAGGTAATGGAACATACTTCACTTCTTTAATTAAAGGAGTAGATTTCTGCATATAAAACTCTACAAACTTTTTAACTTCCGGCTTTTGTAATGAAGCCTGATTTACATAAATAAAGATTGGTCTAGATAAAGGGTTATAGCTTCCGTTTAAAACGTTTGCTTCACTTGGAGCAACTACTTTCCCTTGTTTATTTACAACAGGAACAGCTTTTAATTTATTTTTATTTTCAATGTAATAAGCATAACCTAGATAGCCTAGACCATTTTTGTCACGAGACAAACCTTGAACAATAACATGATCATCTTCTGAAGCAGTATAGTCACCACGTGATGACTTCGCCTTACCTACAACGGCTTCTGTGAAGTAATCAAAAGTTCCTGAATCAGCACCAGGACCATATAGTTTTAATGGTGCATTTGGAAAACTTGAACTCAACTGATTCCAACTTGTCACTTTCCCTTGTGATTCAGGGCCCCAAGCTGTTTTAAGATGATCTACAGTGAGAGGTTTTACAAAGTTATTGTTTTTATTTACCACGACTGTCAAAGCATCAAAAGCAACTGGTAATTCAAAATATTTAACGCCGCTCTTCGCACAAATATCCATCTCAGCTTTTAAAATTGGACGTGATGCATTTGAAATATCCGTTTCTCCACGGCAGAATTTTTTAAATCCACCACCTGTTCCAGATACACCCACAGTTACACGTTCTTTAGTAGCGATTTGAAACTCTTCTGCAACAGCCTCAGTCACAGGAAATACTGTGCTTGATCCATCAATTTTGATGATTTCAGCTTGTGCTGTCGTTGCAAGTGTAGTTGCCGCTAATAACCCCAAAGTAAGGCAAGAAATCTTTTTCATAATTTACTCCAATAAATACTTTTTACGAGTATCTATGATTCCAATAATCTAGATATATGGAAATATATATATTCATTATTACATTTATATGACATTTTTTTAATTAGTTTTCTATAGCTTTATCAGTAAAACTACATATTGTTGTCATAAAAGCATGCTTATAATTTATAATTAACTTTTAATATTTCATTTCTACTTTTTATGAATGTTTCAACCATGAGTCCTGAACAAGCTGTAACTTCTTTAAGCGCGTTGGCACAAAGCTCACGCCTTAAAATCTTTAGATTGCTAGTGGTTGCTGGTGATCAAGGATGTACTGTGGGAGACATTGGAAAACAGCTAGAATTACCTTCAGCAACGCTTTCATTCCATCTTAAAGAACTAGCACACTCTGGTTTAATCGAAAAAAAACAACAAGGTCGATTTGTAAATTACGTTGCAAATTACTCTCAAATGAAGTCATTAATTACATTTTTAAGTGAGCAATGTTGTGAAGGTATTGAACAAGACGAGTGTGTAGTTAATGTTGAAATATGCGATTAGATTTATTCTTTAGGCTATCTAAATCTCATGACGATAATCAAATACTAACTTATCTTAAGCCTTAGTTGATTTTATTAGGAATTTTTGATACTTCATTAACCACTTATGGATCAAATTATCTATCGTTCTCAAAAATACCTAATGAAGTCTTAATAGATAAGTTTGTTCGTAATTGTTAGACACATACAAAAGATTTACTGACTTTTAAAAACCAACTACCCACATGAAAAATAAGGAAAAATATTGAATTTCAAAAAATAAAAAAAGCAATCTACAATCCGTATTCTAAAAATTTCAAAAACAACTTAAATAGCATAAAAAACTGTAAAATATGGCATCTATTGACGCCATATGCTTAATTCAAAGCCTGCACCGACTGCTGCAACCCTTTCTGGATATCCTGAACATGGGTCAAATCATGAGTTTGCTGATGCTGTTCTGGTTTTGATTCATCGTTGTAAAACTCCTCAACAATATCCAAACCCTCTTCTCCACCGACTTCAAAGCTGGCATTACAATAGCCCTGTCGTGCCACATGGTCCAACGCCTCCTGATAAAACCCTGCCGCCTTGCTTTGTTCATCTATCTGTTTGGCTGTGCTAATCGCATCCTGCAAATTCACACCATCACGTAAGGTTAAGTCCACGTAGTAAATCGGAGTCCGATAACTTTGTGTGGTGCTTTTACCTCGTAAAGTCAGTTGCAAAGGCAAACATGACAGTAAATCTCCCGATGCCGCATGATAGTAACGGAGTCGTGCAGCCAAAGTTCGGATACTATTAAAGCCTGTGGTTCTAAAGATGAAGGTACCGAACTCATCGGATTCATCTAAGTTCACATAAAGTCGTCCATAAGGTTTACATAGTCCGCCTTGTGCCAAGGGACATAAGTCAGGTGATGGACATGAATGTTGTTCAATCCCGTTTTGCCCCAATCTTTGGCAAGTTTCTCCATTGCCTGAACAGATTAAGCGTCCTGTTTGTCGATCAAATAAGCTGTACTCAGCGCGTAGATTCAGTTCTGGATCATTGAAGATCATTCTGACTGGGATGGTTCTGAGTTTTTGATTGGGTGCTTTGACTCGTAGTTGTTCATCCAAGGGATGTTTGACCCATCCCTCTTTTCCTTGAATTTGACTGGTAATGGTAAATTGATCGTCCTTTTCAGGGACGCGTTTGCCGTTCTTTTCCACGATCTTACCAATACTGATACGACCTAAAACGGGTGGTGTGATTGCTAAACCTTTAATCATGTTGATGTCCTCTATATAGGTGTTGAAGTGCTATTTAAATTTTGGGCATAAAAAAATCCCATGCCTGTTGAGATATGGGATCGGGTTATTTGATGTGGTTTTGGTGGTTGATACATTGTTGGGAAATAAATGCTGGAATGTGTAGCTGCCTTATCCACCATTCGGATAAATCTGAAAGCGCCGTGTTCCTACTTTGATTTGTGGGAACTGCTGTAGATATTCAGGATGTTGTTTCAGTAACGCTTTGCTATTTAAGGTGGTGGAGTCTTGTGCCTTCTTCCATGTCACTGAGCCTCCTGTAAATACCGCTCGCTCGGCATCTTTCATCAGCATCTGTATTTGATGTTTTAACTCATCGAAATACTGTTGGTGTTGTTCAAGTCTGTGTCGCTCTTCTAACAGTTGGTTAAAGAGGTAGTTGGCCTGTTCATTTTGGCTGAGGTCTTCTACAGTTAATGGGATTTGTTCTGGATAAAGTTGTTGTAAAGCTTGGGCTGCTGAATCAGAGGCATCGACACTCGGTGGAATACCTGACTCGACACATTGCCAGAAGTGTCGTTCCGCATTGATGATGTGTTGAATCACCGTTTCATTACGGTTCACTTTATAGATTTTGGTTTCATGGCCACAGATCAAGGCACAGATATGTGCAGCTTGTTTGCCTGTCACTGCCAGTTGATGTTGCACTTGGCACAGCACATACAGTGGTACACCATCTCGCCAGAGTTTTGAGCCATATTCCCCTACTGTTTTACACTCTAATATTTGAACTTCGCCATTTCCTACCACGGCATAATCTAAATTCGCCAACATAAAATGTTTGTCTTCATCAGGGTGTTGTAGCACTGCATTGACCCGACGAACTTTATGGTTGGTGTGCATGCTGTAGTATTGAGCCACCAATGGTTCTAGCTGCTTACCCCAATACAACGGTGCATAGCCTGCGCTTTCATCTTCGACATTTTGTTGCATCCGTCCTGTCTTGATCATCCAAAGTTCTAGCATTGACATATAAGGATTCAGTCCACATGCAGTTGCTGCATCACTACTACCAATACCCTGTTTTCTGACTTCTAGCCATTGCCGGTAATTCATCTGTTTGGTATTGGCAAAGCGTTTGGCTGTAAGGGCTTTGGTTTTGCGTGGCTGTTTGCTCGGTCGGTCTCGTTTGGTTCGGGTTCCTACTTCAATTTGTTGAGTCAGTGAGTTTTGAGTGGTTGGATTCAGGTTTGGTGAATAAGGCTGTAGCGGTGGATGATTTAAGGTATTTTGAATTTGAGTATGATTATTCATTAGAAATATTCCTGTATGAGTAAAGCCGTAGAAGCTAAATTTAGGGCATAAAAAAAGCCGCATCTGAGGGTGCGGCTAAAGGTGTTGCTGTGCTTATACGGTATTACCGTATGCTTAGGCTAATGGAGCTGGCTTAATTGAAACTGAATTTAAGCTATCATTCGAAGTGCTTGTTCTAAACCACGCTGTTTAATGGAAGCCCCTGCACCAAACCAAGCTGAATCGAGTCGGTGATCAATACTCATCGCTCGACGTTCATGGTCACAAAACTCTGTGATGCTGCACAGTAATCCATAGGCTGTGTCCTTGGCTGAACTCAGTTCTGCCCCACGTCCATGTCCGTTAAACATAGTCATGACTTTTGACATGGCACGTCCATTCGGCTCGGTTTTATTGTCTACTTTGGATGGCGCAGCTTGATTTGGCATGGCTGCATTGCGGTAGAACTGAATAATGTTTTCATCCTGTTCAGCGATACTCAGATTGGTGTTGTTAAATACTGCATCAAAGTAGGAAGCGGCTTCCTGTTGGGTGACTTTGCGCTGACTGAGTTGCTTCATTTCATACATGTGTTCATCCCATGCACGGACTGATATACCGAGTTGCTGTTTGACTTTCTCCGCATCGAACTTGGTGCTGTGCGGTACTTTCACTACGCCTGCACTGGTATTTTGTCCTTTGAGAGCAATGGCTAAGGTGTTATTACACACCACTCGAATACTAGTGAATTGCGCGGTAGTAGCCAGAGTTCCATCACAAGCAGTTGCTAAAAGAATATAGCCATTACTGACATCCTTACCCTTGAGTGCTGAGGTCTGTCCTGTCTTAGCCAATGCCCAGAATTTCTTACCACCTTTAAGTACTCCTGCGGTTTCTAATTCAAAACCTGATTGTTCAGTCAGGTCTTTGTAAAAGTTTAGGATTTCCATGGGTTGCACTTCCTGAAAACGCTGACTCACCACGGATAAAGGTGCATGGGTATCGGAACGGTAAAGTACCCGTTGTTCCTCATAAGGCATGATGATGCTTTGCCCCTTTTCATTCTGTGCCATGTAACTAACATCTGAAGATTCAATCCGCCAATCCATGCCTGCCTGCTGTGCCCAGACCTCTAGTGGCTGGTTTGGGGTTAGTTCATTGCCTAGACCATGCCAAGGGGTTTGTCCTACAAATGCCATTGTTTCAACTAAATGCGCCATAATTGTGTCCTTATAAACAAAAGACTGCTGGACCTCACTCCTTGTTAAAGGAATGAAACCCAGCAGTCTTTGATGAGATTAATATTGATGAGAATGAAACAATTCCGTGAATTATTTCATTCTGTATGTTGATTCATCTTAATGTTATATAACTACAATTTTTTTCAATCAGGCTTTTAGTATTGTATGAGTCATATGGTTATTGTGGCGACATTACAACCTGACGACCATCTTTGAGTACCGCAGTCACTTCCCTGATATTGCGTGGATCACAATTCAAGAAGAATCGCATGGAATTACCATAGGTAATCGGATTGGCACCGCTACGGTAATCAGCTCTGCAATTTCCTCTATTCACGATCAATTTATCCATCTCAATACTGTCTGAGAGTGAAATCAAATTCAGGTAGGCTGTTTCAACCACACTAGAACCATAAACATGATTCTTCACTTCAATGCGATATTCCATACTCGCCTCAGTGTTTTCGGGTAAAGGTGGATCATTCGGATCAGCACGTTCACTATTAAAGGCTTCCCATTCTTCTAAACCTTTTTTAATAAATGCTCGCATCTCCTGAACAGAAGATGTTTCTAAATGGTTTAAATAAAACTCTGCCTGATTCGCTGTCTCCTCGATTGGTGAGGTTCTCAGAGAGTTTAAGTCTTCTTTCTCCACCACGGTTAATTCGGCATGTTCTGTGACAGGTTGGACTTCTGCCTGTGTTGTTTTATCTGGTGTATCTGTTTTTGTCTTATCACATCCTGTAACCATCAAGGCTACATATGTCAGTATGATCAATCTTTTCATTTTCTTCCCCCTATAGACTGTTTCTTCCTAAGTGGAAGTTAGTTTCCTTGTCTTTGGATACATTGCTGATAATACTTATCTCTAAATATTTGTTTGGTTCTATCAAAGGTTGCTGTACCACCGCGGTCATATTCAAAGGCATCATGGAGAATCGGTCTAAGTTGTTCTCGAAGTGCTTCATTATTTCCAGCCAGCAATACCATGGCATTTGCCATATTGCTTTGCTTCAAACGCATATCCATCACTGTTTCAGCAACATCTGCTTCTTCCTGACAAGGGTCATTGGATGAAACTTGTTCTTGCTCCGAAGAGCAACCGATCATGAGCAGAGTTGCCACAATCAAAAGTGTTTTATTATTCATTATCATTCCTCCTTATCGACTGCATTTACCAATGGTATAACCTCGGGCAAAGTCCATTTTCTTTTGGTCTTCTTCAGTCTCAATCGACTTATTAAAGAAAGGTTTTCCGTATGCCTGACGAATCGTATCGTAGCGACAACCACAATAAGCTTCAGTTTCAACTGCTGTTTTAATGGCTTTGTTTGGATACATGCACTTTTCAATGTAACCCTTACGGTCTTTTGTCTCGGATGAACAGCCTGATAATGTTTGTGCAATAATGATTGCAAGAATGCCGAATGATTTAATTTTCATTAAAGCTCCCCTATATTTTTTCTGTATGGATAGTTTTTAAATCTATAGGCGCGCATACACAGAACAGGAAACTGTTCGTGAATAAATAAGAAACGCCAAAGCACCGATTAAACGTTAAAGTAAAATCAGTTAAATGAATTAGATATCAGTACAGATAGAGGAAAGTTTGAATCGTCATGGTTGACTCCTTGTGTTCTTAAGAAGTTCTACCAAATCACTGTCAATTGATTTTGGTGGCAGAACGAAGGCGGGTTGACAGACTGACACACAAGAATCAGCACGCACAAGGCGTCCCTCCCTCGCCCTACCGCAACGAAGGGGGACGAACGAGTTCGCCACCAAAAAATGACTTTTTTGATGTGCTTGTGTGTAAACGGTCTGTCAAAACCGACTGACGATGTAGGTCAGCAGGCTAAGGATAATAGTGAGGCGAGGTGAAGTCAATTCAGATGATTAGGAATAGATCTTGTTTTATATTTCTATATATTTATTGGTTACTTACAAAACGGTATAAGTGAATTTTTTTAAATTTCACCTCTACTCAGAAAAATGTAGGAAATGATTGAATAGGAAAGGTGGAGTTTAAATAATAACAATAAAACCTCAATTATATATTGAGTCACATTTCCTCAACACAAAGAGTTAATATTTAACTTATAAATTAGATCAAAGTAAACTTCCAATCAAAATCCTTTTAGATTTTATAAAAAGTTTGATCGTATTTCTTGTATTCACTCATAATTCAATAAATTGTACAGATTAAACCCCTATGTAAATTGCCCGGCAGTTCCATTTTAAAACACAAGTTTAGTGATACTGAAATGCCGAGCTAAAAGATAAAAATACGCAATTATTCTGTTAGTTGCTGGTGTGATACTATTAAATTATTGCTGAGGGTAATTTGATTTCTTCAATTTCTTCATCAAGGAACCAACCACTCTTCTTTATTTGTTCCATGGCTAATGTCGGAGCTGATGACCACAGTACAAGTGCAAGAGATTCTTCAGCTCTACTACAAGTCACATAAAGTAGGCGAAGAGTTCGATCAATTGTTGTTTCTCTTCCTTCTGCTTTATTTTCATTATCTCTTTTACTTAGCTCAACCCCACCGAAAATTTTGTCGTAACCAAATAGTGTTCCTCCTGCCATTTTATCGTCCATAACAACCATTACATGTGGGAATTGAGAACCTTTAACTACTTGGTGAGTAGCTAAAACTGAATTTCCTGAAAGATAGTTTCGATATTCTTTTAACTGACTCCATGGCGAAGCGTAAAGAGCACATAAACCTCGACGTATCCTAGACTCTTCTTCACCTTTACTTGGGTCAAGGAGTGGAGGTGACTTGTCTTCTAACACTTCGATTAATAGATTATCAACTTTAAATAACTTAACTCTTAATACAGGTCCAAGTACTTGCCTCACAGTCGAATCTAGATTTGCACATGCAGATGAGAAATCTGAAATAGCCTCTAATATTTCTTTTACCCGAACTTCTCTGGTTATAGAATCTTCTGGTATCTCATCAAGACACCCATAACGATTAAGAGTTTCAGTAATTTTAAACTCATCAATAGTGCCTTCAGAATTAGTGCATTTCTCGAGATCTGCAAGTTCATTCAAAAGTATTTTTACAATAGCTGGTCCTTTATTTTCACCACTTCCACTAGGGGCCGCAGTGTTCGTATCTAATAAATTCATAGCATTGTATACATCAAGAAAACAACCTCGCGCTGCGACTAATTTATGCTCAAGCGCAAGCAACTGGAATTTTCTAGTGGACCAAGCCTCTTCTTCGCTAGCTTTAAATATTTGATCTGCACACCAATTCTCTCCTCTAACTTTGTCCTCTAAAGAAAAGCTCGTATCACCTATATAAATCCGTACAAAACCGCCCGTTTTCTCGGTTCTTGAATGTTGTTTTACACCATTAACTGGTTGAGTTCTTCCTACGAGTTCCGCTTCCCATATTGTATTTATTAAATCCACAATTCTACGTTGACTGCGATGATTCATTTGTAATTTAGGGGTGGCCCAACTCTCAGGTACTAACCTAGGCAGATCTGCATGACCTTCTGTATAAATACGTTGTCGATGATCACCGAGTAACCCAATAGTTATACCATTACCTTTTGGATCAGCGAGACCTATCAATGCATCCAACATACCCTTCATTGTATCCTGTGATTCATCAATAAGCACAATAGGATATCGGTCTTTAAGGATTACTTGTAGAGTCGGCATATTTTGGAGAAGCCAAGCAGTTACATCTAAGACTTGCTTATGAGCCAATGCCCCAGAGCCATAACTTTCACGATCTGGATGATAAATGAATGCTTCAATTTTTTTATAAGATTCAATATCCTCAAGAATCTTATCTAGATCTCGTTGTTTGGCTGAGGTAATTCCCTTTGGTTTAGCACTTGCTTCACCCATTTCTTTGGCATGTTGTGCCTCTTTAATACTAATGAGAGCGGCTCGAATATCATCATTGAATCCACTTATGAGCTCCCAACAAAATGCGTGTATGGTGGATACACCAACTAAGTCGTTATTCCCAAGACGCCCATTTACGACAGCAACGGCATTTTTTGTATATGTGATCACACGTATCGAGCGTCCATATAAGCGTAACCGTCTTGCTAGCCTTCCCCCTTCTGCATGTTCTACAACGCCTGTTAAACGACGCAAAACCTCCACTAAAGTTCTTGTTTTACCAGAACCCGCTCCAGCAAAAAGAAAATAACTACGAGGAGGCGAGCTAGTTAAATAACCACAAATTTCTTCGACAACCCCTGCATCACGCTCATTTTCAATATCAATCACAGGCTTATTCATTCTAGTGCTCCATTACTTGGCTCTAGTTGAACTTGTAACCAAGTCAAAGCACTCTTTATGTACTCTGGACACTTAATATCCTCTCCGGAAGAGATTAGCTCAAACATATTCGCTGCAAAATTCCCTTTATTGAACGAACCGTGCATTAGCTTATGTAGTTCTTCTAGAAGTTGTTGAGCACTGATCTCTTTCTCTACCAATTTTGCAATAGAACCTAGCGCGCCTTTTGGTGTTTGTTTTTCATATTCTTCCTCATCCTGCTCTTCATATTCATCAGACTCATCTTTAAGTAACCCTTTGAACCAAGATAAATTAGTAAGGATTAGAGAGTCTTCAAATGTACTTGGCCAGCAATCTTTATGTTCAGTTATAGGTAATTGCCAACTAAAGCGAACGGGGCAGCCTTCTATTTCATTCCATACCAACGTGGTTTCTGTAGGCTCTTTAAAATCATCAAGGTTTTTCAGTCTTGGATGCCACCCACGTAAAGTCTGGTTACCACACTGAAGGTCTTTTTGTCCCTTGTTAGCAACAGCAACTAATTTTTTGGATGGTGTGCCATCTTTCTTAAGTTTCCCCTCCTTTACTGCGGATGGGTCTATATCCGTTATAATTATTGTTGGGATGCGAAGCCTTTCTACTAAAGGTTTGAGTCGATGGGCATGACTTCCACCAATGTCCAAGAATGATACATAACGGCTATTTAGCGCTTTGAAATCGCGCTCCATAAAAAGTGGCACTAGCATACGTTCTGCAACACCCTCAACAAAAATAGCTGCGTTGGCAAATAATAAGTCTGTGTGTTGAACTCGAAAATAACGCTCTGCAAATTCACGTGTTTTTTTATCATTTCCAAATACGTCTGCAAGGTTAACCACCTCTGTAATAGGCGATTGATTTGTTTTATTTTTTGCTAGGCGACAAACATATCGAAGACGATCAAAATTTTCTGCATGTGCTAGGTGGCTTGAATGAGTACTTATAATTAATTGACTTTTTAAACCTAGCGCGTCTTTATCTGTAGGGCTTATAAGTTTATGTGCTTTGCTTGGAAATATTCGCTGTACTTGAACATGAAGGTGAGCTTCTGGCTCTTCAATCATAACTATATGAATTGGTACAGGAGAACCTTTTTCAGGATTAAGTCTAGAAGCCCTAAAAGAGACTAGTTGGTAACTTAGTGATTGTAAGTTTTGATATCCAAGCCCAATTGAATATTCTGGTAAAAGTGATTCCGTTGACTCCTTTTGCATACTGTATTGAACAGCAGTTCCATGGTCTAGTAAATTTGATGTTTGAATACGTGTACGAAAGCGAATCTCTTGTGGGTCATGCAAACCCGGATAGCCAAGCTCTTTAACCTCTTCTACAGAATCAGCAATAGCCAAATGGATTTTATCATCCAGCGCTCTTTGGGCTAAAGCAACAGCTTTAATAAGATCTTCCCGTTGACTATGCCCAGAACTAGAAACATTCAAATGTTGACGTGCAAACTTAACCAATTGGTTTGAAAACATACCTATTCGATGTGCTCCAGATGTAGACTTTGACTCAGCTTCTTCACTACCCAACCCACGTTGAGCAGGGATAAAATCGACTCGAATTAATCTAGATAGATGTTTACGATCTATAGGATGATTATTGATATCTAATTTAGGAGTGACATAAGACTGAAGCGCTGTAATAGGATTATGTTGGCTATGAATCTTGTACGCACGAACTTGCCCAAGTTTCTGAGGCTCTCTCAACCAGAAATCAATTATATCAATCGGCCAAGCTAATGAATCATCGCCCATATCTTTAATAGGGCGACGAGCATTATTAAAAGTCCAAGCTAGATTTTTTAGTTCTTCTATGTTTGCTACTGGTTCTAGTCGTAAACGCATTCCAAACGCGCCACCTTTCCACGCAAATGTGGAAAGAAATGGAGCAACATAATGGTACATACCAATTTCAGCATCAAACCATAAGTCAATTGTTGGCATTGTATTTAATAACACCTCTAACTGATCTTGCCAAATTTTTTCTGAATCATTACTAGTTAAGGGATCTTCAGTTAGTTTATCCCAAATTTTTCCCAAATCTCTTAGTATTGACCATTGAGAAACACTTATATCAAAGGCACTGAAAGAAGAGCTATCTGCAAGAAAATGGCGCAAAGCTGCAAGGATAGAAGTCTTTCCACTATTATTAGCACCGACCAAAATTGTAGTTTCTGGATCTAAATTTAGTTGAATCTTACTTAATCTACGAAAGTTACTAAGTTCAATAAATCTAAGTTTGATACCTTCTTCCGCTTTAGATTTTAAAATATTTTTAAGCATAGACTCCCCCTTATGTACGTCCTTGCATTATTTATCAAGTTCAGAAAATATTTATCGTATACGTAACTACTGCATATATCTTCAAAGTTCCATAAATTATATATATTAAAAAATTTTATTATTCAATTAGATGAATGCATTAATTATAATTTCACACAAAATAATGATAATGATAATTAAAAAAATAGTGATGAATTCAAACATAAGGTGTGAAATATTAAAAAATGATAATCAAAAAACCCAAATAAAACCCTAAGAAGATTAAGCCAGTAATGGCCTAATCTCCTAGAGTAACGAAATAGCATTTTTAACTAATAATATATAAGTTAAGAATTTTGACTTGAGCCTTTTTTAATCCCTCTACGTTTGCCATTCTCAAAGTGCCCATGACCAAAAGTTTGCATTTCCTTTATAGCTTTCACTCGAAGCCGTTGTGTGTCCTTTTCAGGTAAGGTCAAGTAATTGATCACTGAGAGTAAACGTTCCCAATCCCCTTCTTTATCCCTTGAAACCATACCTATCCCAATTTCACATCCTGCCATTTTCAATTTATGAATATATTTACGGTTATGTAAATTAAAATAACAACCATGTCCTTGGGTGATTTGCTCCCACTTTTCCCCTACACATTGAGCATAGTAAGAGCCACTTTGCACTTTCACACCATCATAAATTAATAGCAAATGTGCATGATACCCACCATTATTCTCTGTTGATTGTTCCAAAGCCCAAGCATAACCATGTAGATGTTCAAAACAGGTATCTTTATTAGATAAACGATTTCGCATTTTTTTAAAGTGTTTATAAAATTGCTCAATATTTATCTGAGGCTTGGAGTCATTTCTGTATGCGATATCTACCCTTACAACTAACAATTTAGAATAATGCTGGAAAAGCTTACCCATATAAGTTTCTAAGCTTTTATTATTGTCTCGTTCTTGTTGATAGAAGTGATACATATCATCATTAATTCTACGCTTACCACTCTTGATCTGCTCTTCAAAGTATTTTAACTGTTCAGAATCAAACTTGAGTACAAAATCATAGTTATCTGCATTAGGGTTACAATAAGTGTCATAACGTAGAAAGTCGACTTGTATCTTCAACTCAAAAAATAAAGCATTGTAATCCTTGTATTGATAATCAAAATCTTGAATTTGATCAAACTGCTCTAGCAGCTCTTTAAAAGTAGATTTAGATGATTCCTCAAAACCATTTATCATAATATCAATGATAAAGTTCTCAACTGCGATCAAAATAGCTGGTTCTGACAGTTTGAACTGATCGTTATGTACATTCAATGACATGACTGTTCCTTAGGATGATAAATACATCAAACCATGAGTCCTACACATTATTTTTTATTTTGTTTTTACTATAAGTACTTGGGTCAGGAACACTATTTAATGAATCAATCATTATCTAAAAGTTAAATAGAATAATATAAGATACCAACTAGAAACGAAGATGGTTGCACCGAAAAACTCAAAGCAATCTTAGCAATATGGGCATTAAGGCTCTAAGACTGCTTTGATCTTTAGAACAACTAAACAAAGCTAAAGTTAGACGCTTCAATTACTTCTAAGCTTTCTATTTTTTTAAATATTTTAAACACTCCTTTTCCAATTGTTCGCCCACCATTTGGGAGTTCCAATTTGAAAATAGTGTCAGATACTACAAGTTCATTGACTTCACGCCATAAGTGATCAGCTTGATTCAAAGGCTTGCTTACAGACTGTCCTCCAAGCGTGTACTTATCAAACACTTGATAGCATCCGCCATTACGAATATTCGTTACAGAAATTTGTTGAAACTTTTCAAAGTTTTTATTGAAAGTAGTTTTTGCACTTTTGACCCACACTTTATAGCGTAAAAAGAATCCTAAAGTTGAATTATGATCCAATTTCCACATATAACCTAAAAGCGAGTTTCCAAATATATTTTTAATTTCTTCATACAAAAACTCCCTATCCTTTAGCATGGCATCCAACTGCTCTTCAATTGTTTGCTGACTAACTTTCGGGATCGCAAAGTTCCCTGTTACATAACCTTGTAACGTAATATACAAATCAAACTGAACAGCATACTCATGATTTAATAGAATATCCTTTACATAGGTTGTATATGACTTTTTCAATTTTGATAAATACTTTTGTTGGCTCAACAATACTTTTTTGAAATCTTCAGTTTGTAATTTCACTTGAAGTTTATTCAATATTTCTAAAATAGATTCATTTATCTGACCAATCTCTTTAAACATAAGTGTCTTGAACTTTTCAGGCTCTTCTAAAGAATAAAATAGGCTAAACCTGCCTACTTCATCAATTAAAGTATTAATTTTCTTTACTTCTTGTTGCTCAATCTCAGATAAGTTTTTAAAAGTTTCAAAAAACGGATCAAGATAAATTGATAATTTATGAAAAGGGTATTCCCTTTCGTAACAAGGTTTACGCTTACTTAGCAAAAAAAGCGGTAAATATTTATAGTACAGCCCCACTCTATCTTGTTGATATAAGTTTATTAGATTATCGCTTCTCAACTGATCTAGTAGGTTTACAATCAAAATCACTTCTCTAGCATAGTCATAGCCTATCGTAAAAACCTTTAGATTTTTAGTATGATCCGTAAATTCACCAAAGTATGATTGGTAGGTTTCAATATTAAGCATTTCAAAATCTCCCTTTTACTTTCTATTACAAGCTTTTAAAGCAAATCCATACTGCTCATCTAAGACTTTTGCCAGTTCTTTGAGATGAACAAAGTAAGGAGCTTTTTGACTCGCATCCAATCGAAAGCATGTAAAGGGAAATGCCTGCATACGTGCTTTTTCTAACATCTTTAATTTACTTAAATGAGGGTAGTACTCTTTGACTATTTCATTCAACGGAACAGCCGTCGTCTTAAACCTCATAAATAGATAGTCGCTAGTTGTTAACTGCATTCATAACCTCTTTTTAGTTTCTGTACTATTAATGACAAAGCCAGTCTAAGGTTTAGAATTTTGAATAAGAAGGAAAGGCTATTTGTAATTATTTAAAAGAGGTTTTTCCAGAACAAGCACATGATATAATTGATATTATTTTTTAAAAGAAACTGCTATGAAGAATATTACATCTAGAGTGACTCTATTTATAGAAGATTTTTATCATTGCGTAATAAATGAGTTTGAATTACGTGGAAACTTTGAAGAAGAAAAGATTAGTCGAGAGACTTTTATTGATATCAATGAATTTCTCAGAAAAAAAACACCTATAGATTTTAATCAAAAACAAATCAAAATCTTAGAACTACTTGACTCTATTGATGGATTATTTGTTGAAGATATGCCAATAACAGAACATGATTTGTATGAATATATTGAAGAGTATGCCGCAATCAATAGTAAATATTCTGGTCTTAAATCTATTGAATCATTAGCTGTTAGATTTGATCGAGAAAAGAAAACTTATAAGAAATTTATAAGGTTGAAAAAAGACCATATTTTTTTTGACCATCTAAATATTGTGTTTAAAACTAAAAAATTACCATGGAAATCAATTTCTGATGCAGTCAATACTTCATACAATGATGTCATGAAGAAATTTATACAGTTTGACATTGATTGGCTAGAAAATGAAATACTCTTAAAAGAACAATATTTAATAAAAATCCCTGAACTCTTTACTAGAAGTGAAATATGTTATTCAAAAGTTAAGCTGACTTCTTCAAAAAAAGAGCTCGTAACCAAAGTTTACTCAAAAGTTGTTCCTGATGAAAAAGAGATAAAAAATCAAACAACTAAGACTTATCGTGAATTAGATGAAATCAAAGTCCTTTTAATTGAACTCAAAAAAAAACATGTTAATCATGAGGTCTTGAAAGATCATCTTCCATATTACGGAGATGGTACTGAAGATCTTTTACGTAAGTTGTTAAGCTCAGATAAAAAGTTAAAAGAAAAATTTATCAATTTTTAACTTAGAATCAGAGTATATTTAGAACCAGTTTGCATAAAAAATACACTACAGAACTGGTTCACCTTAACTTTTTTTATATTCACCTTAACTTTTTAAACCTTAAGCTGCATCCAATCGTTTAAAACAATAAATCATAGAAAATTAATTTATTAAAAAGATCAAAAATAAAATGACTTTTGATCTATTCTTAAATATAGCTAAACTAAATATTCCATTAAATCTGCTATGTTTAGTACCTCTCTTCTTTTCTTAACTGATACATAACGCTCTAGACTTCCCC
>Ga0209958_1000828_pt1 | contig 35651 bp, 29 predicted proteins | sample ThiBio_inoc_plan_FD_183942 | JGI IMG/M metagenome (GOLD analysis project Ga0209958, IMG submission 183942) | Wastewater bioreactor microbial communities from Cape Town, South Africa - Thiocy_inoc_plan (SPAdes) | ecosystem: Engineered > Bioremediation > Thiocyanate > Unclassified | place: South...
CACCGGCGGACCCGCAAAGACCGCCTACAACACCAACGACACCAACGACACCAACGACACCAACGACACCAACGACACCAACGACACCAACGACACCAACGACACCAACGACACCAACGACACCGCTGGGTCCGATCCGCCCGGTCCGCCCCATCATCCCGGTGGGGCCGATTGCACCGATCATTGTCAGTCCGACGCCGATACCCCCCATCCGGTGAGTCAGAGGCGGTAGAAGCGCCGTATCGTTTCCCAGGCGTCCTGCGGGTCGTCGGTGCGGTGGAACAGCTCCAGGTCCTTGGGCGAGATCGTGCCTTCCTCGATCAGCAGCTCGAAGTCGATCAGCCGGTTCCAGAAGCGCGTGCCGAACAGGATGATGGGTGCCGGCTTGGTCTTGCCGGTCTGCACCAGGGTCAGCACCTCGAACAGCTCGTCCAGCGTGCCGAAACCGCCGGGGAAGACCACCAGCGCCTTGGCGCGCATCATGAAGTGCATTTTGCGCAGGGCGAAGTAGTGGAACTTGAAGCTCAGCGTGGGCGTGATGTAGGGGTTGCCGGACTGCTCGTGCGGCAGGGTGATGTTCAGGCCTATGCTGGGCGCGCCCTCGTCGTGGGCGCCGCGGTTGGCCGCTTCCATGATGCCCGGGCCTCCGCCGGTGCAGATGTGGATGCGGTTGGCCGGCTCCTGGGCGTTGCTGAAGCGCGCCACCAGGCGGGCAAACTGGCGTGCCTGCTCGTAGTAGTGGGCATTGCGCACGGCGCGCTCGGCCAGGCGCAGGCGCTCGGCGTCGCCGCTGTGGCGTGCGGCGGCGAGGGATGCCGCGGCATCCTCCGGGGACTGGAAGCGCGCGCTGCCATAGACGACGATGGTGTTCTCTATGCCCTGCGCGCTCTGGCCCAGGTCGGGCTTGAGCAGTTCGAGCTGGAAGCGGATGCCGCGCGTCTCGCGCCGGAACAGGAACTCCGGATCGGCAAAGGCCATGCGGTTGGAATCGGCCAGCAGGGGATTGCCGTTGTTGGCCTGGTGGTGCAATTCTTCCCAGGCATCGGCCAGGTGGCGTTGGTTGAGTAGGGTGGTGGCTTCCATGGGGGGAGGGTTTGTGCAGTCGGGCTGGCGCTCCGTGCCGGGTGGCAGGTGCCGCGGCTGCGGCGCGATTCTAGTGGCAGCGCGCTGTGGCGATGCCCATCGCCGCACCAGGGGTGTAGGTGCCGGGCGCCGGATGCTGCGCGATACTGCTTTGTGCCCCAGCATACGCCCAGGCGCATGCCGCCTGCAGCCCCCTCCTTCATTGCCCTTGCGCCATGACAGCCATTGCCCCCGCCGATTGGGATCCGCGCGCCGAAGCCGTGCAGCGCGACCAGATTGCCGCCTACGACCACCTGCGTGCGCAGCATGGCGTGGCGTACAGCGACATGCTCCAGTGGTCCGTGTTCGGCCACGCCGAGCTGCTGCGCATCCTGCTGGACCCGCAGTGCTTCAGCAGTGCCGTCTCGGCCCATGTGGCCGTGCCCAATGGCATGGACCCGCCCGAGCACACGGCCTGGCGCCGCCTGATCGAGCCCTACTTTGCTGCGCCGCGCGTGGCCGCCCTGCGCCCCGCCTGCGAGCGCGTGGCCGCGCAATTGCTGCAGGCCCTGCAGGGCTGCGCCACGCTGGAGCTGGCGCAGCGCTTTGCACTGCCGTTTGCCGTGCGCGTGCAGTGTGCCTTCCTGGGCTGGCCCGAGACGCTGGAGGACGAGCTGAGCGGCTGGATCGCCCAGCACCACCGCGCCGTGCGGGCGCAGGACCGCACCGCCCTGCAGGCCCTGGGCGCGCAGTTCGAGGCCCTGGTCGCGCGCCTGCTCGCAGAGCGGCGCGCGCGCGGGGCCGATGCGCCGCAGGACGACGTGATGGCCTCGCTCATGCAGGCCCGCGTCGATGGCCAGCCCGTGGGCGAGCAGGCCATTGCCAGCATCGTGCGCAATTGGACGGTGGGCGAGATCGGCACCATTGCCGCGGCCGTGGGCATCCTGGCCGAATGGCTGGCGCGCCACCCGGACTGGCAGGCCCGCCTGCGCGTCGCGCCCGCGCTGCAGGCCGAGGCCATTGAGGAGATCCTGCGGCTGCACGGCCCCCTGGTGGCCAACCGGCGCGTGGCCACCTGCCCGGTGCACCTGGGTGGGCGCGAAGTCCCGGCCGGCGGGCGCATCACCCTGCACTGGACGTCGGCCCTGCGCGACCCGCAGGTGTTCGAGGCCGCCGACAGCTTCCGCCTGGGGCGCGACCCGCAGGACAACCTGCTTTACGGCGCAGGCATCCATGTGTGCCCCGGTGCCCCGCTGGCACGCATGGAGCTGCGCGTGGCGCTGCAGGCCTTGCTGGCGGCCTGGGCCGACATGGCCCTGGTGGCTGGCGACGCGCCCGTGCCGGCGCATTACCCGGCCATGGGCTTTGCGCGGCTGCCTTTGCAGGTGCGCTGGGCCTGAGAGTTTTTTGATCGGATTCGGCGCTTGCGCTTTTCAGGATTGCGTGAGTAGCTCTCGTTTTTGTAGCGCTGTGTTGAGGTATGGACGGGGGCCGGGTCTCGCCCCGGCGGGCGACCTCCTTTTCTTGCTCATGCAAGAAAAGGAGGCAAAAGAAGCACGCCCCTGTTGTCCGTGTCCCCTGCGCTTCGCTACGGGGCAACCTGCGATGCTCGGGCGCGGGGAGGCACACGCGCCCGCCCCACGCCCTGCGCTTCTCGGCGCGGCCAGAAGGGGTTTGAAAGCCGCCACACGGGCCATCGCTGCGCTCGGCCTCGCGCGGCGAGACCCGGCCTCCGCCCTCAACTCAGGCAACCCAGGCCAACTACTCCAAAGACAGCCCTACACCCTGACCCAAGAAGCGACACCGCCTACCCCGCCGCGCGCAGCACGAGCGCCGCGCTGTGCATGCCCAACGCAGTGAGCAGCAGCGAGCCGCACAAGTGCACGGCGGCCACGCCCAGCGCCAGGGCGTAGCGCTGCTCCTGCAGCATGCCCACAACCTCGGCCGAAAAGCTGGAGAAGGTGGTGAGCGCGCCCAGAAAGCCCGTGATGAGCGCCAGGCGCCACGCCGGGTCCAGGTGCGGCAGGGCCTGGAACACCGCCACGGCCAGGCCCACGAGGTAGCCGCCGATGAGGTTGGCCGCCAGCGTGCCCCAGGGCAGCAGGCTGCCCGGGGTGCTGAGCCACAGCCCCAGTCCCCAGCGCGCCAGCGCGCCCAGGCTGGCACCGGCGCAGAGGGACAGGAGGTGGAGCAGGGTCATAAAGACTAAAAGAGACTGTAACGCCCTTACAGCAAGCGCAGGTAGCTATCAAATCAGGAGTTTTCAGCCTCGGGTGCCGCCTTGTGGCTCAGGTTGGGCGGCACACTCTGCCCCGCGCGGCGTGCACGGAACAGGGCGGCGCGCATGAGGAAGATATTGGTCACCGGCACCGTGATGGCGATGAACAGGGCGATCAGCAGCGGGTGCAGCGCCAGGCTGCGGCCCAGCACCGAGAAATACACGATGCTGGCATGCATGATGCACCACAGCCCCAGCGTGGCGATGATGGCTGGCGCGTGCACGCGCTCGAAGTAGGTCGGCAGGCGCAGAAGGCCCAGCGAGCCCACCAGCGCAATGCCCGCACCCAGCAGCGCCAGCGCGGCCACGGCGACCTCGGCCCACAGGGGCAGGTCGGCGGTGCTCATTCGATGACCTCGCCGCGCAACAGGAACTTGGCCATGGCCGTGGAGCCCACGAAGCCAAACAGCGCCACCAGCAGCGCCGCCTCGAAGTAGTGCGCGCTGGCGAACTGCATGCCCAGCACCAGCATGAGCAGCATGCCGTTGAGGTACATGCAGTCCAGCGCCAGCACGCGGTCCTGTGCTGCGGGGCCGCGCAGCAGGCGCACCAGGGTCAGCACCATGGCCAGTGCCAGCATGGCCAGGGCCGCGGGCAGGGCCCAGGAGAGGATGCTCATTCGAAAATCTCCATCAAGGGGCGTTCGTAATGCTGTTGTACGTGCCTGGCGATGGCCTGTGCGTCGTCCACTTCCAGCACATGCAGCAGCAGCATGGAGCGGTCGAGCGAAAGCTCGGCCCACACCGTGCCCGGGGTGATGCAGACGATCATGGCGAGCACGGCCAGGCCGTTGGGGTCGCGCAGTTGCAGGGGAATGTGCACGAAGTCCGCCGGATGGCGGCGCAGGTGCGGAAACAGGATGAAGCGCAGCACCGCAAGGTTGGACACCGTGGTGTCCCACATCACGCGCAGGCCCAGGCGCACGATGGTGCCGGGCCGCCGGATGCGCACCGGCAGCGGGCGCAGGCCGCGCGTGAGCAGGGGCACACCCAGCGCCAGCACGGCGGCGCCCACCAGGCTGACCGGGCTGGCCGAGCGGTTGAGCAGCAGCCACAGCACGAACAGCGCGCAGGACAGCAGCGGGGCAGGGAGGAGTTTTTTCATCGCCGGGCCGTCCCAAGATGAAAAGCGGCCCCCTCGGGGGGCAGCGACCACACGAAGTGGGGAGCGTGGGGGCCATGTCTCATGGCGCCTCCTGCGGCGTTGCTGCCGGGGCAGGCGAGGCCAGGGGCGCCGCCTCCATGACCGCGCGCACATAGACCTCCGGCGTGTGCAGCGCGCGCGCCGTGGCTTCCGTGAAGGCCATGACAGGCCCGGCCTGCACCGTGAGCCACACGCAGGCGGCCAGCAGCGCGGCGATGGGCAGGCCTTCGACCACGCGCAGCCGCAGCGCGGCGCGGTCCTGGGCGGCCCAGAAGTGGCGCATGCCGGTGCGCGTGAGGGCGATCAGCGCCAGCAGCCCGGTGCCCAGCATCAGCGCCAGCAGGGTCCAGCCTGCCGCACCCGGTGGCATGTCGGCCGAGGCGCCCAGGCCCAGGGGATGGAGCACCGCCCAGAGCATGGCGACCTTGCCCACAAAGCCCGACAGCGGCGGCAGGCCGGCGATGACCAGGGTGCACACCAGGAAGGCCAGGCCCAGGAAGGCAGCGGCGGCGGGGATGACGCGCCCGATCAGCACCTCCTCGGCGTCGTCCAGGTTCACGCCCGGCCCGGGCAGCAGCTCGGCGCTGAGGAAGGGGGCGTCCTCGTCGTCGGCGTCGGTGCGCGTGCCGTCATTGCGCCAGCGTTCGATCAGGTCGGCCAGCAGGAACAGCGCCGCCACCGCCAGGGTGGAGCTGGGCAGGTAGTACAGCAGTGCCGCCGTGAGGCCGGCCTGGCCGAAGCCGGCGGCCGCGAGCAGGGTGCCCGAGGAGAGCACGGCCGCGTAGCCCGCCTGGTGCGTGGTGCGCTGCGAGCCCAGCATGCCGATGGCGCCGAAGACCATGGTCAGCATGCCGCCCACCATGAGCCAGGTGCCGCCCAGCAGCGCCGAATCCCCGGCCCCGCTGCCAAAGAGCAGCGTCCACAGGCGCAGCAGGGCGTAGACGCCCACCTTGGTCATGAGCGCAAACAGCGCGCCCACGGGCGCGGTGGCCGCGCTGTAGGCGGGCACCAGCCAGAAGTTGAGCGGCCACACGGCGGCCTTGATGAGAAAGGCCGTGCCCAGGATGCCCGCCGCCGCGTGCAGCAGCCCGCGGTCGCCTTCGGCCACACCGGGAATGGCGCGCGCGAGGTCGGCCATGTTGAGCGTGCCCGTGATGCCGTAGAGCATGGACACGCCAATCAGGAACAGCGAGGACGCCGCCAGGTTGATCGCGATGTAGTGCAGCCCCGCCTGCACGCGTGCGCGCCCCGAACCGTGCAGCAGCAGGCCGTAGGAGGCGGCGAGCAGGATTTCGAAGAACACGAACAGGTTGAACAGGTCCGCCGTGAGAAAGGCTCCCGCCAGCCCCATGAGCTGGAACTGGAACAGCACATGGAAATGCACGCCCGCCCGGTGCCAGCGCGAGGCCGCAAAGACGATGGAGGCGAGCGCGACAAAGCTGGTCAGCACCAGCATCAGCGCCGCCAGGCGGTCCAGGGCGAGCACGATGCCGAACGGCGCCGGCCAGTTGCCCGGCAGGTACACCCCCAGGGTGCTGGCCTGGCCGGTGTGCGCGCTCCAGGCCAGCAGCGCCAGCGCCACGCCCAGGCCCGCCAGGGTGGACAGCAGGTTGAGCGCCAGCTTGGTGCGCTGGTGTTCCTCGCGCAGCAGCAGCATGAGCGCAGCGGTGAGCAGGGGCAGCGCAATGGGCGCGAGCATCAGGTGCGGCATCAGCCGCCCGGCAGCGTCCAGCCAAGCTGCGGCGTTCATGGCATCTCCTGCCGGTCGCGCGAGTGGCTGCCGTCCACATGGTCGGTGCCCGACATGCCGCGCGAGGCGAGCAGCACCACGAGGAACAGCGCCGTCATGGCAAAGCCGATGACGATGGCCGTCAGCACCAGGGCCTGGGGCAGGGGATCGGCGTAGTGCTGCAGGTCCTGCGGCGCATGGGGCGCGAGCACCGGCACCTTGCCCAGTTGCAGGCCCAGGCGGCCCATGCTGAAGATGAACAGGTTGACGGCATAGGACAGCAGCGACAGCCCCATGATGATCTGGAAGGTGCGCGGGCGCAGCAGCAGCCACACGCCGGAGCCGGTGAGCACGCCTATGGCCAGGGCGAGAACGATTTCCATCAGTGTGCCCCCTCGGATGCGCTCTTGTTTTGATAGCTTCTGGCGCTCTTGGTATAAGGGTTGGACGCCATTTTTGTTTCTTTTTCTTCGGGGGCATCGAGCAGGCGTGCGTGCCAGCGGTGGCCCCGGATGGACTGGTGGGCGATGGCCGTGAGGATGAGCAGCGTCGAGCCCACCACCAGCGTGAACACGCCGATGTCGAAGAACAGCGCGCTGGCCACATGCACCGTGCCCAGCCAGGGCAGTTGCAGGTGGGCGGTGTGCGTGGTCAGGAAGGGATAGCCCCAGGCCAGTGCCCCGGCCCCCGTGGCCAGCGCGCACAGCAGGCCGGTGGCGATCCAGCGCCGGGGCAGCAGGGGCAGGTGCGCCTCCACCCACTGTGTGCCCGAGATGATGTACTGCAGGATCAGCGCCACCGACAGCACCAGTCCGGCGACGAAGCCGCCCCCCGGCTCGTTGTGCCCGCGCAGGAAGATGTAGGCCGAGACCATGGTGGCCAGGGGCAGCAGCAGGCGTACCAGCACGGCGGGCACCATGAGGTAGCCCACGGCAGTGTCCTGGGCGTTGCGCGGGTTGAGCAGGTCGGTCTGCAGGTCGGCAGGCAGGCCGCGCTGCTGGGGCGGCAGGTCCATGCTCTCGCGCGCCGGGCGAAAACGCCGCAGCAGCGCGTAGATGGTGATGGCGACGATGCCCAGCACGACGATCTCGCCAAAGGTGTCGAAACCGCGGAAGTCCACCAGCATCACGTTGACCACGTTGCTGCCGCCGCCCTCGGTGAGCGCGCGCTCCAGGAAGAAGGTGGACGTGCTCTCGGGAAAGTCGCGGCTCATCATGGCAAAGGCCAGCCAGGCCATGCCGCCGCCCGCCAGCACGGACAGCAGCAGGTCGCGCAGGCGCCGCCGGCGCGTGCCGCGCGGGCGCACATGGGCCTGGGGGCGCAGGCGCTCGTCGCGCTGCGGCAGCCAGCGCAGGCCCAGCAGGATCAGCACCGTGGTCACGAGCTCGACGGCGATCTGCGTGAGCGCCAGGTCCGGCGCCGAGAACCACAGGAAGGTGATGCAGGTGGCCAGGCCCGCGCCCCCCAGCAGCGTGAGCGCCGCCATGCGGTGGTACTTGGCCTGCCAGGCCGCGGCCACGGCGCACACGGCGCCCAGCAGCCACAGCAGCACGAAGGCGGAGGACAGCGGCAGCGCCCCGCGGTGGCCCAGTTGCAGCCCGCGCAGCCACAGGGGCAGGGCGCCGGCCAGCAGGGCGGCGCCCACCAGCCACAGCATCTGCCATTGCAGGCGGCGTGTGCCCAGCCACCAGCGCCCCCAGCGCCCCGCCAGCGCCAGCCGGGCCAGCAGGGCGGTGAAGGCGCGCTGGCCGTCCAGCCAGCCGATCAGCGGCACTGCCGCCCAGGTGCGCCGGCGCAGCAGCCGGTACAGCAGCGTGCCGCCTGCCAGCGCCAGCACGCTCATCACCAGGGGAGCGTTCACGCCATGCCACAGCGCCAGGCTGAAGGTGGGCATGGTGCCGCCCACCACCGGGCGCGCCGCGGTGTCCAGGAAGGGGCCTATGGTCTGCGCCGGCAGCACGCCCACCAGCAGGCAGACCAGCACCAGCAGTTCCACCGGCACGCGCATCCAGCGCGGCGGCTCGTGCGGCGTGTGCGGCAGGTCCTGCGCGCGTGGGCCGAAGAACACGTCCACCGTGAAGCGCAGCGAATAGGCCACGCTGAACATGCCCGCCACCGTGGCCGCCACGGGCATGCCCCAGCGCACCAGGGGCGTGGCGTCGATGTACACCGTCTCGGCAAAGAACATTTCCTTGGACAGGAAACCATTGAGCAGCGGCACGCCCGCCATGGCCGCGCTGGCCACCATGGCCAGCGTGGCGGTGATGGGCATCATGTGCCGCAGGCCCGACAGGCGGCGGATGTCGCGCGTGCCGCTCTCGTGGTCCACGATGCCCGCGGCCATGAACAGCGAGGCCTTGAACGTGGCGTGGTTCATGGTGTGGAACACCGCCGCCACCGCCGCCAGCGGGCTGCCCAGGCCCAGCAGCAGGGTGATCAGCCCCAGGTGCGAGAGCGTGGAATAGGCCAGCAGGCCCTTGAGATCGTTCTGGAACAGCGCGCAGTAGCCGCCCAGCAGCAGCGTGGCCAGGCCGGCGCTGCCCACGATCCAGAACCAGGGCTCGGTGCCGCTGAGCACGGGCCACAGCCGCGCGAGCAGGAACACCCCGGCCTTGACCATGGTGGCCGAGTGCAGGTAGCTCGACACCGGCGTGGGCGCGGCCATGGCATGCGGCAGCCAGAAGTGGAAGGGGAACTGCGCGCTCTTGGTCAGCGCCCCCAGCAGGATCAGCACCAGGGCCGTGAGGTAGAGCGGGTGTGCCTGCACCTGGTGCGCGGCCGCGAGCACCTGGTCCAGGTCGTAGCTGCCCACGATGTGGCCCAGCACCAGCACGCCCGCCAGCAAGGCCAGGCCGCCCGTGCCCGTGACCATGAGGGCCATGCGCGCACCGCGGCGCGCATCCTGCCGGTGGTGCCAGTAGCCGATGAGCAGAAACGAGAACAGGCTGGTCAGCTCCCAGAAGAATGCGAGCTGGATCAGATTGCCCGAGAGCACCAGGCCCGCCATGGCGCCCATGAAGGCGAGCAGGAAGGCGAAGAACCGCGGCACCGGGTCGGCGCTGGACATGTAGTAGCGCGCGTACAGCACCACCAGCGCGCCAATGCCCAGCACCAGCACGGTGAACATCCAGGCGAAGCCATCCATGCGGATGACCAGATTCAGCCCGAGCTGGGGCAGCCAGGCGATCTCCTGGCGCAGCACGCCGCCGTCCATCACCTCGGGAAACAGCAACGCTGCCTGCACGGCGCAGAACAGTGCGATCAGGCCTGCCAGCGTGGACTCGGCATTGCGCGCATTGGCCGGCAGCAGCGCAGCAACGACGCTGCCGGCAAAGGGCAGAAGGACGAAGAAAACCAGGGACATGGGCCTTGCATTCTACGGGCAAGCACCACCTGCCGTGCTATGGAAACCTGAGCGCCGCCCATGCGCGGGCCATGCGGCAGCGCGGTTTCAGGGGCGCTGCGGCGGGGTCGCGGGCGGCTGGGGGGCGGGGCGCGCGCCGTAGGGCTGGCCGTTGACCGTCAGGCCCTCGGCCGAGAGCCGCTCGGCGCGCGCCGGGCCCATGCCGCGCACCCGGGCGATGAAGTCGCCCCAGTCCTGGAAGGGCGCCTGGCGGCGCTGCGCGAGGATGCGTCCGGACAGATCCGGGCCGATGCCGCGCACGCCATCGAGCTCGGCCTCGCTGGCGCGGTTGGCGTCGACGGCGGCCCACGCCATGCCCATGCCGCCTGCCGCCAGCAGGGCCGCGAGGGCGAGGCGTGCCAGCATGCTCAGAGCTCCTCGATGCGCCGGGGCGGGTAGCTGTCCCAGCTCTGGCAGCCGGGGCATTGCCAGAAATGCTGGCGCGCCTCGAAGCCGCAGGCGGCGCAGCGGTAGCGCAGCAGCGGCTGGGTGGCGTTCTCCAGGGCGCGCTGGATCTGCGGATGGTGCTGCTCATGCTCCAGCCGCTCGCCCGCCAGCCATTGGGCCGCGGCCACAAGCGAGGGCTCCTGCTGCAGGTGGCGCAGGTACCAATGGCGCCCGGCCTGCGGGTCGTCCGCGTTTGCGCCGTACTGGCTCAGCGTGACGATGGCGCCCAGCACGTCCAGGGAAGGCGCCTGTGCGTAGTGCGCCTCCAGCAGCGCCTGGGCCTCGGCCACCTTGCCGCAGGAGCGGGCGGCCTGCGTGAGCAGCGCCGCCGCCAGGGGCAGGGCCATGGGGGTCTCGTGCGCGAGGGCCGCCAGGAAGGTGTAGGCGGCTTCGCACCGGCCCTGCTGCAGGTGCAGGCGTGCCTGTTCGATGCGCGGGCGCGCCGCCTGCGGCGCAATCGCCTGGGCCTGGGCAAAGAGCGCCAGCGCGCCCTCGGTGTCCTGCCGGGACAGCCGCTCGTGCGCCTGCTCGCACAGGTAGTGCGCCTGCCGCTGGCTGAAGTCGCCCTGCACGCCGTCGAGCTTGCGTGCCACCGCGGCCGCCTGCGGCCAGTCGCGCGAACGCTCGTAGATGGCCAGGCGCGCCAGCCGCGCCGGGTTCTCGAACTCCGTGCCCTCCAGGCGTGCGAGCGCCTCCTCGGCGCGGTCGAGCAGGCCGGCCTTGAGGAAGTCCAGCGCCAGCGCGTGCTGGGCGCGGTCCCGGTCCTTGGGGCCCAGGTCGCCGCGCGAGAGCAGGTGCTCGTGCACGCGCACGGCGCGGTCGTATTCGCCGCGGCGGCGGAACAGGTTGCCCAGGGCGAAGTGCAGCTCCGAGGTGTCGGGGTCGTTCTGCACGGCCTCGATGAAGGCGTCGATGGCCTGGTCCTGCTGCTCGTTGAGCAGGTAGTTCAGGCCCTTGAAATAGGCCTTGGGCGCGCGGCGGTTCTCTGCGCGCCACTGGCGCAGGTCCATGCGCGAGGCCAGCCAGCCCAGCACGAAGGCGCCGGGCAGGCCCAGCAGCAGCCAGACGAGGTCAAATTCCATGGGGCGGCACGCTGTCGGGGGTGGGCGGCGCCACGGCCGGGGAGGGCGGCTGGGCGTCGCGTGCCTGCAGCAGGTGCTGCGCCTGGCGCGCGGCGCTGCGGTGTTTCCACCAGCGCGGCACCATGCCCAGCACACCGACCACCAGGCCCAGCGCGAATGCCGTCAGCACCACCAGCACCATGGGCGCGCGCCACTGCGTGCCGAAGAAGAAATGCACGGCGGCATCCTGCTGGTTGTTCAGCGCAAAAGCGAACAGGGTGAAAAAAATGGCTGCCTTGAGCAGCCACAGGAGGTATTTCATGCGTCTTTCCCGTGGTCCACGGGATTCTACGGGCCGCCGGTCGGCCTGGGGCGCCGGCGGCGGGCGGTCAACCGGGCTGGCGGGGGTGGTTTTCCAGCTCGGCCGTGCGCTGGTCCACGGCCTCGCGCAGGGCCTTGCCCGGTTTGAAATGCGGTACGCGCTTGGCCGGAATGGCCACGGCCTGGCCACTGCGCGGGTTGCGCCCCATGCGCGGCGGGCGGTGGTTGATGGAGAAGCTGCCAAAGCCGCGCACTTCGATGCGGTGGCCTTGCACCAGGGCCTGGCCGATGGCGTCGAGCAGGGTCTTGACGGCGTACTCCGCGTCGCGCTGCGTCAGGTGGCCAAAGCGTTCGGCGAGTGCCTCAACGAGGTCGGATCGGGTCATGGGGCGAGGGGAAGAAAAAAGCCGGGAGGGCACATTGTGCACCACCCGGCTTGCAGCCCAGCACTCAGGCGAGGGGATTACTTGTCGGAGTTGTCCAGCTTGGCGCGCAGCAGGGCGCCCAGGCTGGTCGTGCCGGCGTTTTCCTTGGCCGACTGGGCCGACAGGGAAGCCATGGCGCCTTGCTCGTCGATCATGTCCTTTTGCTTGATCGACAGCTGGATGTTGCGCGTCTTGCGATCCACGTTCACCACCACGGCCGTCACTTCGTCGCCTTCCTTGAGCACGTTGCGGGCATCTTCCACGCGGTCGCGGGAGATTTCCGACGCGCGCAGGTAGCCCACGATGTCTTCGCCCAGGTCGATTTCAGCGCCACGGGCGTCCACGGTCTTGACCTTGCCGGTCACCGTCTGGCCCTTGTCGTTCACCGTCACGAAGGTGGTGAATGGATCGCTGTCGAGCTGCTTGATGCCCAGGGAGATGCGCTCGCGGTCCACGTCCACGGCCAGCACGATGGCTTCGACTTCCTGGCCCTTCTTGTAGTTGCGCACGGCAGCTTCGCCGGTTTCGTTCCACGACAGGTCGGACAGGTGCACCAGGCCGTCGATGCCGGCAGCCAGGCCCACGAACACGCCGAAGTCGGTGATGGACTTGATCGGGCCCTTGACGCGGTCGCCGCGCTTGGTGTTCTGCGCGAATTCCTGCCAGGGGTTGGCCTTGCACTGCTTCATGCCCAGGCTGATGCGGCGCTTGTCTTCGTCGATCTCCAGGACCATGACTTCGACTTCGTCACCCAGCGACACGAGCTTGGAAGGGGCCACGTTCTTGTTGGTCCAGTCCATTTCGGAAACGTGCACCAGGCCTTCGATGCCCGGCTCGAGTTCCACGAAGGCGCCGTAGTCGGCGATGTTCGTGACCTTGCCGAACAGGCGGGTACCCGAGGGGTAGCGGCGTGCCACGCCCATCCAGGGGTCGTCGCCCATCTGCTTGAGGCCCAGGGACACGCGGTTCTTCTCGGTGTCGAACTTGAGGATCTTGGCCGTGATTTCCTGACCAGCCTGCACCACCTCGGAGGGGTGGCGCACGCGGCGCCAGGCCATGTCGGTGATGTGCAGCAGGCCGTCGATGCCGCCCAGGTCCACGAAGGCACCGTATTCGGTGATGTTCTTGACCACGCCCTGCACGATGGCGCCTTCCTTGAGCGTTTCCATCAGCTTGGCGCGCTCTTCGCCCATGGAGGCTTCCACCACGGCGCGGCGGCTCAGCACCACGTTGTTGCGCTTGCGGTCGAGCTTGATGACCTTGAACTCCAGGGTCTTGTTCTCGTAGGGGGTCAGGTCCTTGATCGGACGGGTGTCGATCAGCGAGCCGGGCAGGAAGGCGCGGATGCCGTTGACCAGCACCGTCAGGCCGCCCTTGACCTTGCCGCTGGTGGTGCCGGTGACGAACTCGCCGGATTCCAGGGCCTTTTCCAGGCTCATCCACGAAGCCAGGCGCTTGGCGGTGTCGCGCGACAGGATGGTGTCGCCGTAGCCGTTTTCGATGGAGCCGATGGCCACGGACACGAAGTCGCCGACCTGGACTTCGACTTCGCCCTGGTCGTTCTTGAATTCCTCGATAGGCACGTAGGCTTCGGACTTGAGGCCGGCGTTGACCACGACGAAGTTGTGCTCCACGCGCACGACTTCGGCGGTGATGACTTCGCCCGGACGCATTTCCGTGCGTTGCAGGGATTCTTCAAACAGGGCGGCAAAAGATTCAGACATGGGTTTCCTTGCCACGGCACAGGTTTTACAGCGGCACAATTGCCGCGGTTTCCAAAGGCTGACCGTGGTGGTTGGGTGTGCGGCGGGGGGCCGCGGTTCAAGTTGCACCATCCACACCCCCTGTGCGCTGGCGCGCGGCGGGAGGGGTGTGGGCCGGGTCTTCAGCCCTGGGCGACATGCGCAAAGGGCCGGCGCTCCTGCCACCAGGAAAGCACCTGTTCGACGGTTTCCTCAACCGTGAGCCCGGAGCAATCGAGCAGCAAAGCATCCTGCGCTGGCTGCAGAGGCGCCACCGCGCGGGAGCGGTCCCGCTGGTCGCGTGCCTCCAGGTCGGCGCGAAGAGCGTCGATTGTAGTGTCGATGCCCTTTGAAATCAACTGCTGGTGGCGCCGCTGCGCGCGGCACTCCACGCTGGCGGTGAGGAAGACCTTGAGCGTGGCGTTGGGGAAGATCACCGTGCCCATGTCGCGCCCGTCGGCCACCAGGCCGGGCAGGGCGCGAAAACCGTGCTGCAGGTGCACCAGCGCCTGGCGCACCGCGGGCAGGGCCGAGACGCGCGAGGCGTGCATGCCGGCCTCCTCGGTGCGTATGGCCTCGGTCACATCGTCCGCGCCCAGCCAGATGGCCCCGGCCTCGAAGCGCACCGGCAGCTTGCGCGCCAGGTCGGCGATGGCTTCTTCCTGGGCGGCGTCTATGGCCAGGCCGGCGCGCGTGGCCGCCAGCGCGGTGACGCGGTACAAGGCCCCGGAGTCCAGGAAGCGGTAGCCCAGGCGCGCGGCCACGGCGGCGGCCACCGTGCCCTTGCCCGATGCCGTGGGGCCGTCGATGCACAGCACGGGGATGCGCGCCCCGTCGGCCTGCACGACGGCGAACAGCGCCTCGAAATAGTCGGGGAAGGTCTTGGCCACGCAGCGCGGGTCTTCGATGCGCACGGGCAGGCCCGCGGGATTGAAGGCGGCTAGCGAGAAGCACATGGCGACGCGGTGGTCGTCATAGGTGTGGATGCTGGCGGGCCGCCAGTCGCCGGCCTGTGCGAGCGGGGTGATGCGGATCCAGTCGGCGCCTTCCTCGACCGTGGCGCCGAGCTTGCGCAGTTCGGTGGCCATGGCGGCGATGCGGTCCGTCTCCTTGACGCGCCAGCTCGCGATGTTGCGCAGCCGCGTGGGGCCGTCGGCATAGAGCGCCATCACGGCCAGGGTCATGGCGGCGTCGGGGATGTGGTTGCAGTCCAGGTCCAGGGCGCGCAGCGGCCAGGCGCCGCGCGCCACCTCCAGCCAGTTGGGGCCGCCGGTGATGTGCGCGCCCATGGCCCGCGCGGCCTCGACGAAGCGGATGTCGCCCTGGATGGAGTCCAGCCCCACGCCTAGGATTTTTATGCATTTTTGGGCTCCAGCGCCCGCTGCAATTGCGCCAGCAGCTATGAAATAGCTAGCAGAGGAGGCGTCGGCCTCGACGTGGATCTGCCCGGGCGAGCGGTAGCGGCTGCCTGCCGGGATGGTGAAGCGCTGCCAGTGCTCGTGCGCCACGCGGATGCCAAAGCGCTCCAGCAGTTGCAGGGTGATGTGGATGTAGGGCTTGGAGATGAGCTCGCCCACCACTTCGATGACCACGTCCTGCTGCGCCGCCGCCAGTGGCAGGGCCATGAGCAGGGCGGTGAGGAACTGGCTGGAGACGTCGCCGCGCACGCGGATGGGCGCGGCGAGGGCCAGCGCCGGCACGCCGGCGCCCTGGTCGATGTGCAGCGGCGGGTAGCCTTCGTTGCCCCGGTAGGCGATGCGGCAGCCGAGTTGGCGCAGCGCGTCGACCAGGTCGCCGATGGGGCGCTCGTGCATGCGCGCGATACCGCTGAGCTCGAAGCTGCCGCCCAGCAGCGCGAGCGCCGCGGTGAGCGGGCGCATGGCCGTGCCCGCGTTGCCCAGGAACAGCCGGGCCGGGGAGTGCGGCGCCCGGCCGCCCAGGCCGGTGATGCGCACCTGCGCGCCGTCTGCCTCGACCGCGCAGCCGAGCTGGCGCAGTGCATCGAGCATGACGCGCGTGTCGTCCGAGTCCAGCAGGTCGTGCACCGCCGTGGTGCCTTCGCTCAGCGCGGCAAGCAGCAGCACCCGGTTGGAGATGCTCTTGGAGCCGGGCAGGTGGACGGTGCCCCCGGCGGATTGCAGGGGCGGCAGGTCGAGGAATGCGGTGCTGTACATGGCGTGGTCCGGCGAGGGTCCGGGCGCGCCCCGTGCGCCGGGGCGGCCCTGGCGCGGCGTCTGCCGCCAGGCCGCGCCGCCGGCACGGGCGCGCCTCGGGAGGTTACTTCTTGCTGCGCTGGGCGCCCATGCGCCAGTGCTTGCGCGTTTCGCTGGCGAAGGTCAGCATGTCTTCGATGGACTGCGCGTCGCCCTGGCGCATGGCGTGTTCGATGCGCTCGAGCGCCTGCCGGTACAGGCCGGCCTGGTGCAGCAGTTCGTCGCGGTTGGAGAGAAAGATGTCGCGCCACACCTTGGGGTCGCTCGCGGCGATGCGCGTGAAGTCGCGAAAGCCCGGCCCGGCGAGCGAGAGGAAGGTGTCGGCCTGTTCCTGTCCGGTGATGCTGTTGACCAGGGTGAACGCGAGCAGGTGCGGCAGGTGGCTGACGGCGGCGAAGGCCGCGTCGTGCGCCTCGGGCGCCATGCTGGTGACGCGGCAGCCCAATTGCGTCCAGACCTCCTGCGCGCGCTGCAATTGCGCCGTGAGGGTGCGCTCGGTGGGCGTGAGGATGACCTGGCGCCCGCTGTAGAGCTCGGCCTCGGCGTGTTCCACGCCCGAGACCTCGCGCCCCGTGATGGGGTGGGCGGGCACGAAGGAGCCCACCTTGTCGCGCAGGGCGTTGCTGGCGGCCTGCACCACGTCGGCCTTGGTGGAGCCCACGTCCATGATGAGCATCTGCGGCGTGACGAGGTGGCGGATGGCCTTGAGCGTCGCTTCGGTGGCCGAGACGGGCACGGCCAGCAGCACGATGTCGGCCCCGGCCACGGCCAGCAGCGCCGAGGGCGCCTCCACGTCGATCACGCCGAGCTGGCGTGCGCGCTCGGTGGTGGTGGGGGACTTGCTGTAGCCCACGACGCGCTGCACCAGCCCCGCCTGCTTCATGGCCAGGGCGAAGGAGCCGCCCATGAGGCCGCAGCCTATCAATCCGAGTTGTTCAAACATGGCGGCTCCTCATGCCGAAACCGGGTAGGTGCCCAGCACCTTGTAGAAGGCGCACAACTGCTGCAACTCGGCCAGCGCTGCGGCCACGTGGGGCTGGGCCGGGTGGCCCTCGATGTCGATGTAGAAGTAATACTCCCACTGGCCCGTGCGCGCCGGGCGCGACTCGAAGCGCGTCATGGACACGCCGTGGTTCTTCAGCGGCACCAGCAGATCGTGCACGGCGCCCGGGCGGTTGGGCACGGAGATGATGAGGCTGGTGCAATCGCGGCCCGTGGGCGCCGGCGTGGCCAGGGTGTGGGGCAGGCAGATGATGGCAAAGCGCGTGCGGTTGTAGGCCTCGTCCTGGATGGCGTGGGCCACCACGTGCAGGCCGTACTGCTGGCCGGCGCGCTCGCTGGCGACGCCGGCCCAGGCCGGGTTGGTGGCGGCCAGGCGCGCGCCCTCGGCATTGCTGGAGACGGGGCGGCGCTCGGCGTGCGGCAGGTGCTTGGCCAGCCAGGCCTGGCACTGCGCCAGCGCATGCGGGTGGGCCAGCACGGCCTCGATGCCCTCGGCGTGGTTCACGCGGCGCAGCAGGTTGTGGCGCACCAGCAGGCTCACCTCGCCGACCACGTGGCAGGGGGTGTGCAGGAACATGTCGAGCGAGCGCGTGACCACGCCCTCGTTGGAGTTCTCCACGCCCACCACGCCGAACTGCGCGCTGCCCGCCGCCGTGGCGTGGAACACCTCGTCGAAGCTGTTGCAGTACATGATGTCGGCCGCGCCGCCGAAGTACTCGATGGCGGCCTGCTCGCAGAACGTGCCTTCGGGCCCGAGCACGGCCACGCGCTGGGGCGACTCCAGCGCCAGGCAGGCGGACATGATCTCGCGCCAGATGGCGGCCACGTGCGCGCCCTTGAGCGGGCCGGGGTTGGCCCGGGTGATTTTCTCGATCACCTGGGCCACGCGGTCCGGGCGGAAGAAGGGCGTGCCTTCGCGCTTCTTGACCTCGCCCACGCGCTCGGCCACGAGGGCGCGCTGGTTGAGCAGCGTCAGGAGCTGCTGGTCGATGTTGTCGATCTGTACGCGCAGGCTGGCCAGATCGGGGGAAGCTTGGGGGGTGTTCATTGCGGGGTGGAAGGCTCAGGCGTGGAGGCGTTCAAATTCTCGCATGTAGTCCACCAGGGCCTGCACGCCAGCGATGGGCATGGCGTTGTAGAGGCTGGCGCGCATGCCGCCCACGGACTTGTGGCCCTTGAGCTGCAGCAGGCCGCGCTGCTTGGCGCCCTGCAGGAAGGCGTCGTTGCGCGTCTCGTCCTGCAGGAAGAAGGGCACATTCATGCGCGAGCGGCAATGGGGCGCGACCTTGTTCACATAGAACGGCGAGCGGTCGATGAAGTCGTACAGCAACTGCGCCTTGGCGATGTTGCGCGCCTCCATGGCGGCGATGCCGGTGAGCGCACCCTCGCGCTGGCGCTTGAGCCACTGGAAGGTGAGCCCCGCCATGTAGATGCCCCAGGTCGGCGGCGTGTTGTACATGGACTGGTTCTCGGCCACGACACGGTAATCGAAGGCGCTGGGGCACACGGGCAGGGCATGGCCCAGCAGGTCCTCGCGCACGATGACGATGGTCAGCCCGGCCGGGCCGATGTTCTTCTGCGCACCGCCAAAGGCCAGGCCCACGCGGCTCCAGTCCACCGGGCGCGAGGCCACGTGCGAGGAAAAGTCGATGACCAGCGGCGCATCGCTGCCCAGGGCCTGCAGATCGGGCAGCTCGTGGAACTCCACGCCATGGATGGTCTCGTTGCTGCAGATGTGCACGTAGCTCGCACCGCGCGAGAGCTGCCAGGAGGCCGGGGCGGGCACGGTGGTGAACTGGCTGTCCTCGCCCGAGGCGGCGGTGCGCACCTCGGCGGCGTACTTGAGCGCCTCCTTGCGCGACTTCTGGCTCCAGGAGCCGGTCACCACGAAATCGACCGTGCCCGCGCGCGAGAGGTTCAGCGGCACGATGGCGTTCTCGGCGATGCCGCCGCCCTGCATGAACAGGATCCTGAACTGCGCGGGCACGGCCAGCAGCTCGCGCAGGTCGGCCTCGGCCTGTTCGTAGATGCTGATGAACTCCTTGCCGCGGTGGCTCATTTCCATCACGCCCATGCCGCTGCCGTGCCAGTCCAGCATTTCAGCGGCAGCCTGCTGCAGCACTTCTTCGGGGATGGCGGCGGGGCCGGCGGAAAAGTTGTAGGGGCGTGTCATGGTTTTGGTGTTCAAATCGGCTTCCAACGCTTGCGGAGCCTGCGCTGGAAGCTCTGTTTTTGATAGTGAAGCGTGCACCGGCCGGCGGGCGGGTGCGCGCGGGCAGCGGTCAGGGCTGGGCTTCGCCGCCGCCGTCCTCGGGCGGTGCGTCATCGGCGGCGCTGTCGTTGGCGTCGTTCTCCACGATACGCTGCAGGCCCGAGAGCTTGGCGCCGGCGTCGAGCGCGATCAGCGTCACGCCCTGCGTGGCGCGGCCCAGTTCGCGGATCTCGGAAACGCGCGTGCGCACCAGCACCCCGGTGTCGGTGATGAGCATGATCTCGTCGTCGGCGCGCACCAGCGTGGCGGCGACGACCTTGCCGTTGCGCTCGCTCTGCTGGATGGCGATCATGCCCTTGGTGCCGCGGCCATGGCGCGTGTATTCGCCGATGGGCGTGCGCTTGCCGTAGCCGTTCTCGGTGGCCGTGAGCACGCTTTGTGTTTCGTCCTCGGCCACCAGCATGGCGATCACGCTCTGGCCGTCTTCGAGCTGCATGCCTCGCACGCCACCAGCCTGTCGTTTGCGATCGGTGACGTCCTTTTCGTGGAATCGCACGGCCTTGCCACCGTCGGAGAACAGCATCACGTCATGCTCGCCGTCGGTGAGCGCGGCACCGATCAGGAAGTCGCCCTCGTCCAGGTTCATGGCGATGATGCCGCCCTTGCGCGGGTTGCTGAACTCGTCGAGTGCAGTTTTTTTGACTTCACCTTGTGCCGTGGCCATGAATACAAAATGATTTGCAGGGAAGCTGCGGAACTCGCCCGTCAGCGGCAGCACCACGTTGATCTTCTCGCCGTCCTGCAGCGGGAACATGTTGACGATGGGCCGCCCGCGTGAGCCGCGCGAGCCCGCGGGCACCTCCCACACCTTGAGCCAGTAGAGCCGCCCGCGGTTGGAGAAGCACAGGATCCAGTCGTGCGTGTTGGCGATGAAGAGCTGGTCGATCCAGTCGTCTTCCTTGGTCGCCGTGGCCTGCTTGCCGCGCCCGCCGCGCTTTTGCGCGCGGTACTCGGACAGGGGCTGGCTCTTGATGTAGCCCGTGTGCGAGAGCGTGACCACCATGTCGGTGGGTGTGATGAGGTCTTCGGTCGAGAGGTCCTGGGCGCTGTGCTCGATTTCGCTGCGCCGCGCGCCCAGCTTGGACTGGCCGAATTCGGCCTTGAGGGCGGCGAGCTCGTCGCCGATGATGGTGGAGACGCGTCCGGGCTTGGCGAGGATGTCGAGCAGATCCTCGATGTGCGCCATGATCTCCTTGTACTCGGCGACGATCTTGTCCTGCTCCAGTCCCGTCAGGCGCTGCAGGCGCATCTGCAGGATCTCCTGGGCCTGCGTCTCGGAGAGGCGGTACAGGCCGTCGCCCTGCATGCCGCAGGTGCGCTCCAGCCCTTCGGGCCGGTAGTCGTCGGCGTTGACCATGCCGCCGTCGGCGCGCGTGCGCGTGAGCATCTCGCGCACCAGCGTGCTGTCCCAGGAGCGTGCCATCAGCTCGGCCTTGGCCACGGGCGGAGTGGGCGATTCGCGGATGATGCGGATGAACTCGTCGATGTTGGCCAGCGCCACGGCCAGGCCTTCGAGCACATGGCCGCGCTCGCGCGCCTTGCGCAGCTCGTACACGGTGCGCCGCGTCACCACCTCGCGGCGGTGCTGCAGGAAGACCTCGATCAGATCCTTGAGGTTGCACAGGCGGGGCTGGCCGTCGATCAGCGCCACCATGTTCATGCCGAAGGTGTCCTGCAATTGCGTCTGCTTGTACAGGTTGTTCAGCACCACCTCGGGCACTTCGCCGCGCTTCAATTCGATCACCAGGCGCATGCCGGATTTGTCCGACTCGTCCTGGATATGGCTGATGCCCTCGATCTTCTTCTCGTGCACCAGCTCGGCCATGCGCTCCTGCAGCGTCTTCTTGTTGACCTGGTAGGGCAGCTCATCGACGATGATGGCCTGGCGCTGGCCGCGGTCGATGTCCTCGAAATGCACCTTGGCGCGCATCACGATGCGCCCGCGCCCGGTGCGGTAGCCTTCCTTCACTCCCTGGATGCCGTAGATGATGCCTGCCGTCGGGAAGTCCGGCGCGGGAATGATCTCCATCAACTCGTCGATGCTGGCCTCGGGGTTGCGCAGCAGGTGCAGGCAGGCGTCCACCACCTCGTTGAGGTTGTGCGGCGGGATGTTGGTCGCCATGCCCACGGCAATGCCGGCGGAACCGTTGACCAGCAGATTGGGCAGCTTGCTGGGCAGCACCAGGGGCTCCCGCTCGCTGCCGTCGTAGTTCGGGCCGAAATCGACAGTCTCCTTGTCGATATCCGCCAGCATCTCGTGCGCGATCTTGGCCAGGCGGATTTCGGTGTAGCGCATGGCGGCCGCGCTGTCGCCATCGACCGAGCCGAAGTTGCCCTGGCCGTCCACCAGCATGTGGCGCAGCGAAAAATCCTGGGCCATGCGCACGATGGTGTCGTAGACCGCGCTGTCGCCGTGCGGGTGGTACTTACCGATCACATCACCCACGATACGGGCGGATTTCTTGTAGGGCCGGTTCCAGTCGTTGTTCAGCTCGTGCATGGCGTACAGCACGCGCCGGTGCACGGGTTTGAGGCCATCGCGCGCATCGGGCAGGGCACGGCCCACGATCACGCTCATCGCATAGTCGAGGTAGCTGCGGCGCATCTCCTCTTCGAGGCTGATGGGCAGAGTTTCTTTGGCGAACTGGGTCATGGAGTCAACGCGCGGACTGGGGGTCGGCCATTGTAGGCGCAAGCGCTTGTAGCGTCCGAGCAACACCTGGGCGCAATTACAGTGGGCCAGGCCGCGCCAGGCCGCACGGGGCCTGCGCTGGCATAACGGCTATGGCACAATCAAACGAACGTTTTTGGTGGTGGACACCAATTTCGTCTGCTTACGCAGCGCTGCTGCGCCTTTTTGCCCTAAGAGGAGAACCATGAACAAACTGAATAAAGTGGCGATGCTGATCGCCTCCGCAGCGCTCGCAACCGCAGCCGGCGCCCAGACGATCGACAACTGGAGGAACGGCTCCAGCGAGCTGGTCTGGAAGAACGGTACCAACGAACTGTGCTGGCGCGACGCCAGCTGGACGCCTGCCACCGCTGCCGCTGGCTGCGACGGTGCCCTGGCTGCTCCCGCTCCGGCTCCGGCTCCGGCCGCTGCTCCGGCTCCCGCTCCCGCTCCGGCCCCTGCAGCCGCTGCCCCTGCCGCTCCCACCTCCTCCAAGGTGACCTACGCTGCCGACGCCTTCTTCGACTTCGACAAGGCTGTGCTCAAGCCCGAAGGCAAGGCCAAGCTCGACGACCTGGCCTCCAAGGTCCAAGGCATCAACCTGGAAGTGATCATCGCCGTGGGCCACACCGACTCCGTCGGCTCTGACGCCTACAACCAGAAGCTGTCCGTGCGCCGCGCCGAAGCCGTGAAGGCCTATCTGGTGTCCAAGGGCATCGAGAAGAACCGCGTCTACACCGAAGGCAAGGGCGAGAAGCAGCCCGTCGCCGACAACAAGACCAAGGAAGGCCGCGCCAAGAACCGCCGCGTGGAAATCGAGGTCGTCGGCACCCGTGCCAACTGATCCGGTTTAGCCCTTCATGCCTCCAAGGCCCCGCTTGCGGGGCCTTGTTGTTTTGAGCATCCGCACAGGCCTGCGCGCCTGCCTGCGGTTACAGTCCAGGCATTGTTCCTGGACCGCCTGCGCGCATGCTTTCACACACTTTCCTGTGGCACGACTACGAGACCTTCGGTGCCGATACCCGGCGCGACCGGCCGGCGCAGTTTGCCGCGATCCGCACCGACGCGCAGCTCAACGAGATCGGCGAGCCGCTGATGCTTTACTGCCAGCCCGGCACCGACTACCTGCCCGATCCCGAGGCCTGCCTGATCACCGGCATCACGCCGCAGCAGGCCTGGGAGCGCGGCGTGCCGGAGCGCGAGTTTGCCGCGCGCATCGAAGCCGAGCTGGCGCGGCCTGGCACCGTCGGCGTGGGCTACAACACCATCCGCTTCGACGACGAGATCACCCGCTTCCTGTTCTGGCGCAACCTCATCGACCCCTATGCGCGCGAATGGCAGAACCAGTGCGGGCGCTGGGATCTGCTGGACGTGGTGCGCATGGCCTATGCGCTGCGCCCGCAGGGCATCGAATGGCCGGTGCATGAGGACGGCAAGCCCAGCTTCAAGCTCGAACACCTCACGCGCGCCAACGGTCTGGCGCACGAGGCCGCGCACGATGCACTGTCGGACGTGCGCGCCACCATCGCGCTGGCGCGCCTGATCCGCACGCACCAGCCGCGCCTGTTCGACTTTGCCTTCGGCCTGCACAAGAAGGACCGCGTGCTCGCCGAGCTGCGCTTGCCTGCCACGGCAGAGAGCGCGCGCCCGTTTCTCCACATCTCGGGCATGTTCCCGGCGGAACGCGGCTGCCTGGCGGTGATGTGGCCGCTGGCCAGCCATCCGGTGAACAAGAACGAACTCATCGCCTGGGACCTGGCCCATGACCCCGCGGAGCTGGCCACCCTGGGCGTGCCGGAGCTGCGCCAGCGCCTATTCACGCGCGCCGCCGACCTGCCCGAGGGCATGACGCGCCTGCCCATCAAGACCGTGCACCTGAACAAATCGCCCATGGTCGTGGGCAATGTCCAGACGCTCGCGCCGGAGATGGCGCAGCGCTGGGGCATCGACCTGGAACAGGCCGCGCGCCATGCGCAGGCGGCGCGCGCGCTGCCCGACATGAGCGCCCTCTGGCCGGCCGTGTTTGCGCGCACGGCCGAACCGGCACCCGATGTGGAGCAGGATCTCTATGGCGGCTTTGTCGGCAACGCCGACCGCCGGCGCCTGGACGACTTGCGCCGCATGACGGGTGCGCAACTGGCCCAGGCGCGTCCCGCCTTCGACGATCCGCGCCTGGAGGAACTGCTCTGGCGTTACCGCGCGCGCCATTTCCCCGACACCCTGGACCCCGCCGAGCAGCAGCGCTGGGAGGCGCACCGCGCGGCCCGGCTGTTCGATGGGCAGGGGGGCGCGCGCACGGTGGACCAGTTGTTCGCCGCCATCGACCAGCTCTCGGAGACGGCCGATGAGCGCGCCGAGGCCATCCTGGGGGCGCTGTACGATTGGGCCGAGACCATTGCACCGGAGCGCTAGGATGACACAGCCCGCCCCCGAGGCGCCGCGCGCCTTGCTCCCTGCGCTGCGCGGCGCATGCAGGAGCCCTGCCCATGGCTGAGGCCCAGCCACCCGCCCGCATCGGCAAATACCGCATCGAGCGCGAGATCGGCCGCGGCGCCAGCGGTGTGGTGTACCTGGGGCTGGATGGCTTTCGCGGCCGGCGTGTGGCCATCAAGCAGATGCACGCCCACCTGCTGGCCGATCCGCAGCAGGCCCAGCGCTACCGCCGCCTGCTGCGCAACGAGGCGCTGCTGGCCGGGCGCCTGCGCCACCCGCACATCGTGCGCCTGCTCGATGCCGACGAGCAGGCCCTGCCACCCTATCTGGTGCTCGAATACGTGGCGGGCCGGCCCCTGTCGGAGTACGCTGCGCCCGACCGCCTGCTGCCCGTGGCGCAGGTGCTGGACATTGCCTTCAAGTGCGGCCAGGCGCTGGAGCATGCCCAGCGCCAGGGGCTGGTGCACCGGGACATCAAGCCGGCCAACATTCTGCTGTCCGAGCAGGGTGAGGTGAAGCTGGCGGATTTCGGCACGGCGCTGTCGCTGCGCAGCGAGGCCACGCAGATCGCCGGCCTGGTCGGCTCGCCCTCCTATATGTCGCCCGAGCAGGTGCGCGAGGAGGCGCTGACGCACCACAGCGACATGTTTTCCCTGGCCGTGGTGGTGTACGAGCTGCTCACGGGCCGCCGCCCCTTCGATGGCGAGACCGACTTCGCCACGCTCTACCGCATCGGCCACGACGAGCCGGTGCCGCCCAGCCTGTTGCGCCCCAGCCTGCCGCCAGGGCTGGACCTCTGGCTGCTGCGCGCCCTGGCCAAGCCCGCGGCGCAGCGCTATGCCGGCTGGGACGACTGGTGCGGTACGCTCATGACCCTGGCCCGGGGCCTGCCGCACCAGCACACGCAGGACACCGACTCCGAGCGCTTTGCCCGTCTGCGTGCGCTGCCGTTCTTCGCCGACTTCCACGATGTCGTGCTCTGGGAGCTCATGCGCCTGGGCAAGTGGCGCCGCCTGGAGCGCGGCACCGTGCTCATGCGCGAGAACACCCCCGGTGACTCGTTCTGCGTGCTCATCGAGGGACAGGTGGCCGTGAGCCGCCAGGGCTGGCACCTGAGCACGCTGGGGCCCGGTGTGACGCTGGGCGAGATGACCTACCTGCGGCCGGACAAGCGCCTGCGCACCGCCACCGCCGTGGCCGAGACCGACGTGCTGGTGCTCAAGATCCGCAACCCGGCATTGCGCGAGGCCTCGGAGGACTTGCAGTCGCGCTTTGACAAGGCCTTCATCCGCCTGCTGGTCCAGCGGCTCATCGCCACCAATGAGCAACTGGCGGAATGGGAGATCGTGGCCGCCCCGCGCGCGCCCGAAGGTGCCGGAGATGCTATCGAATAGAGAGCTGGCAGCGCTTGATCTACAAGCGCTGCAGGCCTTATTTTCTTGAATTTTCGGTCCGCGGAGCCGCGCTCAGAAGTCCAGCACCAGCGACACATGCGCGCTGCGTCCCGGCTGGGTGTAGGCGTCCTTGACGGCGGACGACGCGGTCTGGCCGTACACATCGGGCCAGAGCCAGTACTTGCGGTTGGTCAGGTTGCGCAGTGCGACGTTCAGGCGCAGGTCCTTGCGCAGGCGCCACTGGCCGCCCACGTCCAGTGTGGTGGCCGCCGGGGGGGCGAACTGCACGCCGTCCCGGGCGTTCATGATGGCCGTGCTGTCGATGTCCGCGGATTTCTTGGCGGCGTGGTGGCGCAGATCGGCGAACAGGCTCCACCGCGCTGTGTCGTATTTCAGGCCCAGCGTCCATTGCGCCGGATCGACCGAGTTCAGCGGCTTGCCGGTGCTGCGGTTGGTGCCGCGCGCCATGCCGTAGGAGAAGTTGCCGAGCATGCGGCCGCCAGCGACCACGCCCATGTCGTAGCTGCCCTTGAGCTCGAAGCCGTGGATGCGCGCGCGCGCGATGTTGACGGCCTGGAACAGGCGCTGGTTGCCCACCTGCTGGATGAACTCGGCATCCACGATCAGGTTCTCGTAGTGGTTGGTGAACGCCGTGAGGTCCAGGTTCAGGCGCTCCATGCGCCCGCGCGCGCCGATTTCCAGGCCGCGGCTCTTTTCGGGCTGGAGCTGCGGGTTGGGCTGGATGATGACGCGCGTGCCCGCAGCAATGACCTCGAAGTGGTCGTTGAGCTGGCCTGGCTCGGGGGCGCGAAAGCCCGTCGAGTACTGGCCGAACAGGCTCCACGTGGGGCTGGCGCGGTACAGCACGCCCAGCTTGGGCAGGGCCGCCGACTTCGACAGCGACTGGCCCGGCTGTGCGGCCGGCGGGTAGTAGCCCTGCTGGCTCGTGACATCGATGGCGAAATGGTCCAGGCGCAGGCCGGGCGTCACCGTCCAGTCGCCATGGACGGATTCGTTCTGCACATACAGGGCGCTGGTGGTCTCGCGCGTGTCCGGGAAGCGCTTGAGCGGGAACTGCTCGGGCGGCAGCGGCGCCACGCCGTCGTACAGGTTGCTGATGCGGTTGCGCACATGGTCCACGCCGTAGACGATGCGGTGCGTCCAGCCGCCGGCGCGCACGATCTTGTCCGCCTGCAGACCGAACTGCCAGGCGCGCTCGCGGTAGGTGTTGTCGCGTACCCGGTGCGTTCCGCTCAGCAGGTCGCTGGTGCCGATGCGGCGCGCATCCGCGTCCTGCATGGCCACGATGGCGCGGACATGGTCGGCCCAGCCGGCGTTGATGCCGAAACGGCCATCCCAGGCGAGGCGGTCGCGCTGGCCGGAGTAGGCGGAAGATTCGTTCAGCACGTCGCCGGGCGCCGAGGGCCGGGGGGTGCGGCTGGAGAGCAGCTCCACGTCCGAGCGCCGGCCCACATGCTCCAGCGTGAAGGTGTGGCGCTGGGCCGCGCTGGGGCGCAGCACGATCTTGCCCAGCAGGGCCTGGTTGCGGTCGTGCTGGGGGTTGGCGGTGGTGCGCAGGCTGTTCGGCGCGTCGTTGCTGCCCATGGTGTCCATGGCATGGGCCCGGCGCTCGGTGGCCGTGAGCATCCATTGCACGCTGTCGCTGGCCTTGCCGGCGATGGTGCCGGCCACGGACGCGCCGTCGTCGTCCCCGCTCCAGCCCGCAGCCACGCGTCCGCCCAGGGTCTTGCTTCCCTGGCCCGGGCCGGTCGCCAGAAAGTCGGCGGGCTCGAAGGTCACGAAGTTGACCACGCCGGCCAGTCCGTCCGAACTGTAGAGCGCCGAAGCCGGGCCGCGCAGCAGTTCCACGCGCTTGAACAGTTCCAGCGACAGGTATTCGCGGTCGAAAATCGCCGAGCGCGAGACATAGCTGCGCGGCATGCGCACGCCATCGACCGTCATGAGCACCCGGTTGCCGCCAATGCCGCGGATGTTGATGCCCGTATTGCCGTCGCGCGCGAAGGCGGAGGAGGCCGCCCCCACCGCCAGCCGCGCCGGCGCGTTGCGCACCGAGGCGTTGGGCAGGTCCTGCAGGGCCTGGCGCAGGGTCTGGCTCTGCTGCTCGCCCAGGGTCTTGGCGTCGATCACGTCGATCGATTGCGGCAGATCGTCGGCGGCCTGGTCGCGGGTGGCACCGCTGACGACCACGGTCGGCAGCGTCGCGTGGGCCCGGGTCTCGCTGGCGGTCTGGGCTTGCGCCGTACCCATGTGCAGGCAGGCCAGAACCACGGAGGCACTGAGCGCGCGCAGCGCGCCGGGTGCGGCGCAGGGGCGCAGAGTAAGAGGTGTCGAATGCATGGAAGAGCAGTGGCAAAAGCGGCGTGTCAGCCGACGGTGCGATTATGGGAGGGAGTGTGGTTGCAAAGTTGCATTTCAGGTTCGGATTTGCTTTGGATCAAACAATACCCTTATCTGTAGTAGGCATAATGAACCAACACCCGCTGGACCATGTCGTCGCAGCCCGCAGCGGGTAATCCCTGGGAGGGGTTTACAACCCGGGCAGCGGCATAGAAGGAGTCTTTCCATGACAACCCGTAAGCTGGTGAGCCTCGCGGCGCTGGCAATGTCCACCCTGGCACTGACTGCCGTGGCCCAAGAGAAGAAGGGTGAGGTCGTCTCGCCCACCGAACTGAACTACCAGGCCGGTTCTTCTCCTCTGGCGGATGTGCCCATGTACCAGAGCACGAACCCCAAGGCGCCCAAGATGACGCAGGCGGAGTTCGACCGTGCACGCCAGATCTACTTCGAGCGCTGCGCGGGTTGCCATGGCGTGCTGCGCAAGGGTGCGACCGGCAAGCCGCTGACCCCCGACATCACCCTGGCCAAGGGCACGGACTACCTGAAGGTGTTCATCGCCTACGGCTCGCCTGCCGGCATGCCCAACTGGCAGACCTCCGGTGAAATGGATGAGGCCACCGTGGACCTGATGGCCCGCTACGTCCAGCAAGACCCTCCCACACCGCCCGAGTGGAGCCTGGCAGACGCCAAGAACACCTGGAAGGTCACGGTCGCCCCCAAGGACCGTCCGACCAAGAAGATGAACAAGTACAACATCGAGAACATCTTCTCCACCACGCTGCGTGACAGCGGCGAAGTGGCGCTGATCGATGGCGACACCAAGGAAATCATCAACATCGTCAAGACCGGCTATGCCGTGCACATCTCGCGTGTGTCGGCCTCGGGTCGCTACCTGTTCGTGATCGGCCGCGACGCCAAGATCAACATGATCGACCTGTGGATGGAAAAACCCGACAGCGTGGCGGAAATCCGCGTGGGCCTGGAAGCACGCTCGGTGGAAACCTCCAAGTTCAAGGGCTACGAGGACAAGCTGGCCATCGCTGGTGCCTACTGGCCGCCCCAGTTCACCATCATGGACGGTGACACCCTGGAGCCCAAGAAGATCATCTCCACCCGTGGCATGGTCGTGGGCACGCAGGAATACCACCCCGAGCCTCGCGTGGCCTCGATCCTGGCCTCGCACTACAAGCCTGAGTTCATCGTGAACGTCAAGGAAACCGGCAAGACGCTGATGGTGGATTACTCCAACCTGAACGCGATCAAGATGACCGAGATCGAGTCGGCGCCATTCCTGCACGATGGTGGCCTGGATGCATCCAAGCGCTACTTCATGGTGGCTGCCAACAACAGCAACAAGATTGCTGCGATCGACACCAAGGACGGCAAGCTCGCCGGCCTGACCGAAGTGGGCAAGATCCCCCACCCCGGTCGTGGCGCCAACTTCACCCACCCCAAGTTTGGCCCTGTGTGGTCCACGGGCCACCTGGGTGACGAGACCATCTCCCTGATCGGTACCGATCCGAAGAAGCACAAGGAATACGCCTTCAAGGAAGTGGCCAAGCTCAAGGGGCCTGGCGGCGGCGCGCTGTTCGTCAAGAGCCACCCCAAGTCCAAGAACCTGTGGTCTGATGCGCCTCTGAACCCCGATCCCGCCATCTCCCAGTCCATCGTGGTGTATGACATCAACAACCTGGACAAGGGCTACAAGACTCTGCCTATCGCCGAGTGGGCCGGCCTGAAGGACGATGGTGCCAAGCGCGTGGTGCAGCCGGAGTACAACAAGGCGGGCGACGAGGTCTGGTTCGCTGTCTGGTCTGCCAAGAACAAGGAGAGCGCGATCGTGGTCGTGGACGACAAGACCCTCAAGCTCAAGAAGGTCATCAAGGATCCGCGCCTGATCACCCCCACGGGCCACTTCAACATCTACAACACACGGCACGACGTGTATTGATGTGCAGTGCGGACTGCATGGCCCCGCACGGGTCTGTGCAGTCTCCCATGCAAAAAACCGCTGCAAGGGCGCGAGGCCTTGCAGCGGTTCCTTTTTGGGGGAGCGGGCGCCGGGCCCGCAGAGCTTACTTGGTGCCGAAGATGCGGTCGCCCGCGTCGCCCAGGCCGGGCAGGATGTAACCGTGGTCGTTGAGCTCGCGGTCGATGGCGGCGGTGTAGATGGGCACGTCCGGGTGGGCCTTCTGCATGGTGGCCACGCCCTCGGGCGCAGCCAGCAGGCACACGAACTTGATGGAGCGCGGCTGCAACTGCTTGAGGCGCGCCACGGCAGCGGCCGCCGAATTGCCCGTGGCGAGCATGGGGTCGACCACGATGATGTCGCGCTCGTGCATCTCCGAGGGCATCTTGAAGTAGTACTCCACGGGCTGCAGCGTGGCCGGGTCGCGGTACAGGCCGATGTGGCCCACGCGCGCGCCGGGCACCACGTTGAGCATGCCGTCGAGGAAGCCGTTGCCGGCGCGCAGAATGGACACGAGCACCAGCTTCTTGCCGTCGATGACCTTGGCCGTCATGCGCTCGAGCGGGGTTTCGATCTCCACCTCCTGCAGCGGCATGTCGCGCGTGACCTCGTAGGCCATGAGCGTGGAGAGCTCGCCCAGAAGGCGGCGGAAGCTGTTGGTGCTGGCGTCCTTTTTGCGCATCAGGGTCAGCTTGTGCTGCACCAGCGGGTGGTCGATCACGTGGACAAGGCTCATGGTATCGGGCTATTCAGTGGAGAGGGCAGAGTAGGGCGGCGCGGTGTGTGCGCCTCGCGTTAGTCTGCCAGAAAGCGGGCATAGCGCGGCAGGTCCACGTTGCCACCGCTGAGGATCACGCCCACCCGCAGGCCGCGCAGATCCAGCCCGGGAGCCTTGCCCACGGCGGCATAGGCCAGCGCCCCCGTGGGTTCGATGACGAGCTTCATGCGCTGGGCGAAGAAGCGTATGGCCTGCACCATGTCCGCGTCGCTGGCGGTGACGATGTCCTCGGCCTCGGCGCGGATGATGCCGAAGGTCTGCGGTCCCAGCGCCTGCGCCTGGGCGCCGTCGGCAATGGTGCTGCGCGGCAGCGGAATCTGCACGATGTGCCCGGCACGCAGCGACTGCTGGGCGTCGTTGGCGCTCTCCGGCTCCACGCCGTACACGCGGCACGCTGCCTTGGCGGCCTGCACGGCCAGCAGGGTTCCGGCCAGCAGCCCGCCGCCGCCCACGGCGACGAGCAGGCTGTCGAGCCGCGGCACTTCCTCCAGCAGCTCCAGGGCTGCCGTGCCCTGGCCGGCGATCACCTGCGCGTGCTCGGCCGGGGGCACCAGCGTCATGCCGCGCTCCAGGGCCAGGCGCTGGCAGATGGCCTGGCGGTCCTCTGTCAGCGGGTCGTAGGTCAGCACCTGGGCGCCGTAGTCGCGGGCCGCCGCCATTTTCGAGGCCAGCGCGGTGTCGGGCATGAGCACCAGCGCCGGCATGTCCAGCAGCCGTGCGGCCAGGGCGATGGCCTGGGCATGGTTGCCGGCGGAGAAGGTGATCACGCCGCGCTCGCGCTGCTCATCGGTGAACTGGGCCAGGGCATTGAAGGCGCCGCGGAACTTGAAGGAGCCCGTGCGCTGCAGGTTCTCGCACTTGAAGAAGAACTGTGCGTTGTGCAGCTCGTCGGCGGTGCTCGAGCGCAGCACCGGGGTGCGGTGCACCAGGCCCTTGAGGCGGCTGGCAGCCTGAAGAACATCGTGCGGCGCAGGGGGCGCGGGGGCGAGCGGGAGGTCCATGGCGTCGGGGCGCAGGGCGCGGGGCAGTTGCCTATGGAGGCATCTTAGTCCGGCCCGGCGAATATGCAAACTTTGGCCCGCTAGCGCCCTGGAACAGGGCGCTGTGCGCTATCAGAACCATAGCCTGCGGGTGCCGTCCGGGCCCCGTGGATTCAATCGCCACCGCCACCATCGCCACCGTCGCCACCGTCGCTGCCGTCGCCATCCGCGCCTGCATCATGGCTGCTGCCGTCCGCACTGCTGCCCCATGGGTGGTGGCGCTCCATGCCGCCAAAATCCGCCGCATGCCCGCTGTAGCCGCCATCGGCGAAGCTTGAGCCATAGTGCCAGGCCTGCGGTGCGTGCGGGGTGGGCGTGGCGGCGGGGTGCGTGGCGTAGCTCACGCCGTCCGGCAGGCCCAGTTTGGCGTCCAGGGCGAAGAGCAGCGGCAGGCGGCTGGGCTGGCGTGGGTTGATGGATTCGTCGCAGCACGCCCAGTACCAGGCGCGGCGCAGGCCGTCGTTGTAATGCGCCTTCTTGCCCAGGGTCTGGGCCGGGGAGTGTGCGGGCACATGGCCCAGCGCCGTGCGGCACCAGGCGCCGTAGGCCGGGGTGTGGCGGGTGAAGGCCTCCCACAGCACATCGACGGCGCGCGACGGCACGGCGGTGTACTGGCCGCGGCTGCGCAGACAGGCGATGAAGAACTGGCGCAGTGCACGTTCGGCCAGTTGGGTGTCGCGCGCGCTCAGGTGGGGGTAGATGCGGCGCAGCGCGCGCCCGAGCGCATGGGGCAGGGGGCTGACGCGGATGAACTGCTCGCGCACGGCGTCGGCCCAGTGCCGCAGCCCCAGGTAGGCGAGCACCGTGATCAGGGCGTAGACCCCCCAGCGGGCTTCGGGCGGCGTCCCCGTGGCCAGCGCGCCGAGCAGGGCCAGGGCCCAGGCCAGCGCGAGCGCGGGCAACAGCCAGCGGGCACTGCGCAGCAGCAGCCATTCGAAGACGGTCACGGCAGTGGCCGGCTCAGCGCTTGCGGCCGCCGAAGATGCTGCCCATCACGCCGCGCAGGATCTCGCGCCCCAGGGTGGTGCCCATGGTGCGCACGGCGGACTTGGCCATGGTCTGCGCCAGGCCGTCGCGCCGCCCGCCACGCGGGCCGGTGGAGCCGAACAGCACGTCATTGAGCCCGCCCAGCAGGCCGCCGCCTTCTCCGGCCGGCGCAGCGCTGCCCGCCGCCGTGCTGGTGCCGCCCGGTGCGGCCGTGGCGGGCGCCTGGGCGGCGCGGCCCTTGAGCTTTTCGTAGGCCGATCCGCGGTCCACCATCTTCTCGTACACACCGGCCACGAGCGAGCCGGCCATCAGCGCCTGGCGCTGCTGCGGCGTGATGGGGCCGATCTGGCTGCCCGGGGGCAGCACATAGACGCGCTCGGTCACGCCCGGGCGGCCCTTGGCGTCGAGCAGGCTCACCAGAGCTTCACCCACGGCCAGTTCGGTGATGGCGGCCTCGATGTCCAGGCCCGGGTTGGGGCGCATGGTGGTGGCCGTGGCCTTGACGGCCTTCTGGTCGCGCGGGGTGAAGGCGCGCAGTGCGTGCTGCACGCGGTTGCCGAGCTGGGCGAGCACGCTGTCGGGGATGTCCAGCGGATTCTGGGTCACGAAATAAACACCGACGCCCTTGGAGCGCACCAGGCGCACCACGAGTTCGATGCGCTCGACGAGCACCTTGGGCGCCTCGTTGAACAGCAGGTGCGCCTCGTCGAAGAAGAACACCAGCTTGGGCTTCTCGGGGTCGCCGATCTCGGGGAGCTGCTCGAACAGCTCCGACAGCATCCACAGCAGGAAGGTGGCATACAGGCGCGGCGCGTTCATGAGCCGGTCGGCCGCCAGGATGTTCACCACGCCATGGCCGTTGGTGTCGGTCTGCATGAAGTCCTGGATGTCGAGCATGGGCTCGCCGAAGAATTGGTCGCCGCCCTGCTGCTCGATCTGCAGCAGACCGCGCTGGATGGCGCCCACGCTGGCAGCGCTGATGTTGCCGTACTCGGTGGTGAACTCCTTGGCGTTGTCGCCCACATACTGCAGCATGGCGCGCAGGTCCTTGAGGTCCAGCAGCAGCAGGCCGTTGTCGTCGGCGATCTTGAACACCAGGTTGAGCACGCCCAGCTGTGTCTCGTTGAGGCCCAGCATGCGGCCCAGCAGCAGCGGGCCCATGTCCGACACGGTGGCGCGCACCGGGTGGCCCTGCGCGCCGAACACGTCCCACAGCGTGACGGGACAGGCCTGCGGTGTGGGCAGTTCCAGTCCACGCTCCTGCAGCACGGCGGCCATTTTTGCGGGGATGCTGCCGGCCTGGCTGATGCCTGTGAGGTCGCCCTTCACGTCGGCCATGAACACCGGCACGCCGATGCGCGAGAAGTTTTCCGCCAGGGTCTGCAGCGTCACCGTCTTGCCCGTGCCCGTGGCGCCGGTGATGAGACCGTGGCGGTTGGCCAGGCCGGGGAGCAGGTGGCATGCGGTGGAGGCGTGCTGGGCAATCAACAAGGGTTCGGCCATTGGGGGTTTCCTCGGGGGCGGTGTGCGGGCAAAAGTAAAATCCTGCCCAGTAGATTAAATCAATACGAAGGACATCCCATGGCCGGACACAGCAAATGGGCGAACATCCAGCACCGCAAGGGGCGCCAGGACGAGAAGCGCGGCAAGATCTGGACCCGCATCATCCGTGAAATCACCGTGGCCGCACGTGCGGGCGGCGGCGACCCTGCAGCCAATCCGCGCCTGCGCCTGGCCATCGACAAGGCCAAGGCCGCCAATATGCCGGCCGACCGCGTCAAGTACAACATCGACAAGGCCACGGGCAACGCCGAGGGCGTGAGCTACGAGGAAATCCGCTACGAGGGCTATGGCATCGGCGGCGCTGCCATCATCGTGGACACCATGACCGACAACCGCGTGCGCACCGTGGCCGAGGTGCGGCACGTGTTCTCCAAATACGGCGGCAACATGGGCACCGAGGGCTCGGTGGCCTTCCAGTTCAAGCATTGCGGCCAACTGGTGTTCGCCCCCGGCACCAGCGAGGACAAGGTCATGGAGGTGGCCCTGGAGGCGGGCGCCGAGGACGTGGTCACCGACGAGGACGGCGCCATCGAGGTGCTGACCGCGCCCGGCGACTTTGAAGCCGTGAAGAATGCCCTGGAGGCCGCAGGCCTCGCGCCCGAGGTGGCCGAGGTCACCATGCGCCCGGAAAACACCATCGAACTGGCCGGCGACGACGCCGCACGCATGCAAAAGCTGCTCGACATGCTCGAAGACCTCGACGACGTGCAAGAGGTCTATCACAACGCTGCCCTATGAACCCCCACGCTTTGCACTGTGTGTCATCGCTGCCCCCGAAGGGGGCCCTCAGCCTCTCTGAGGCGGCTCGTCGGAAGCTGATATGAAAATCCTCGTCATTGGCGGCGGCGGCCGTGAACACGCCCTGGCCTGGAAGCTGGCCCGGTCCCCCAAGGCGACCCAGGTGTACGTGGCGCCCGGCAACGGCGGCACCGCACGCGACCCCGATCTGGAGAACCTCCCCATCACCGACGTGCGCGCACTGCGCGAATGGGCGCAGAAGGAAAAGATCGGCCTGACCGTCGTGGGCCCCGAGGCGCCGTTGGCCGCCGGCGTGGTCGATGAATTCCGCGCCCACGGCCTGCGCATCTTCGGTCCCACCAAGGCCGCCGCGCAACTGGAGAGCTCCAAGGCCTTCTCCAAGGCTTTCATGCGCCGCCACGGCATTCCCACGGCCGACTACGACACCTTCACCGACCCGGCCGCGGCCCATGCCTTCGTGGACCGCCTGGGCGCGCCCATCGTCATCAAGGCCGACGGCCTGGCGGCCGGCAAGGGCGTGGTGGTGGCCATGACCCTGCAGGAGGCCCACGACGCCGTGGACTTCATGCTGGTGGACAACAAGTACGGCGTGGCGCACAAC
>Ga0209958_1000829_pt1 | contig 35566 bp, 36 predicted proteins | sample ThiBio_inoc_plan_FD_183942 | JGI IMG/M metagenome (GOLD analysis project Ga0209958, IMG submission 183942) | Wastewater bioreactor microbial communities from Cape Town, South Africa - Thiocy_inoc_plan (SPAdes) | ecosystem: Engineered > Bioremediation > Thiocyanate > Unclassified | place: South...
TTTGGGCAAACTTTTCTTGTTTCACTTCTGGGCTAAGGCTATTGTCCTTTGGCTCGCCCAAACGATCTAAATGCGCCTGCACAATATTTTTGGCTTCGTTCGCAATTAAATTCGCATCATTCATAAAACGTCTTCTCTATCCTGCGTGCTTGCATCACTGCAAACTTTTAACGTGGGTAATGGCGTGATCATTTGGGAAAAATCACCTCATCCACAAACTAGCTTATAAAAAAAGCCCCACTGTGGAGGCTTTATTATAACGCAAATTTATGAGCGATAATCGGCATTAATTTTGACATAGTCGTAAGAAAAGTCACAGGTATAAACCGTATCTTTTGCTGTACCACGACCGAGGTCAATACGAATGCTAATTTCCTTCTCAGCCATGACGGCTGCGCCCGCTTCTTCGGTATAGTCTGGGTTTGCACCACCATCCAAGCAGATTTGTACATCACCAAGCCAAACTTGAACTTTGCTGCTATCTAGGTTTGGCACACCCGCTTTACCAATCGCCATCACAATACGACCCCAGTTTGGATCTGAAGCGAATAAAGCAGTTTTAATGAGTGGCGACTCGGCAACGCTATAGGCCACATCACAACATTCTTGGGTATTGGCTCCGCCTTCGACCTGTACCGTAATGAACTTGGTTGCACCCTCACCATCACGTACAATCAATTGCGCCAAACGATTCATGATACGTGCAAGCACATCGAGCACTTGTTGATAACGTGCATCGTCTTGGTTCTGGATTTCAGCACCGCCAGCTAGACCCGTTGCGACAAAGATACAAGAGTCATTGGTCGAGGTATCGCCATCAATGGTAATGCGGTTAAAAGAGTGCTCAACCGTGGTTTGCAGTAAACGCTGTACCAGTTCAGTACTAATCGGAGCATCAGTTGCAACAAAACTGAGCATGGTCGCCATATTCGGACGAATCATGCCTGCACCTTTGCTGATTCCCGTCATGGTATAGGTCACACCATCCAGCTCAAACTGTTCAGATGCACCTTTTGGTGTGGTATCGGTAGTCATGATGCCTGATGCCGCATCCGCCCAACGATCGGCATTTAAATCATTTAATGCAGGCTGAATGCCTTGTACTAAACGTTCAATTGGGAGTTGCTCACCAATCACGCCAGTTGAAAACGGTAAAATCTGATTGGCTTGAACACCAGTTAGCTCAGCCAACTTTGCACAAGTCGCCTCTGCATTTTTATAACCAACTGTTCCTGTTGCAGCATTGGCATTACCCGTGTTGATGATCAGGAAACGTGGGGTATTTTCTGCCAAATGCTTTTTACTCAATTGAACAGGTGCAGCAGCAAAGGCGCTTTGGGTAAATACCCCTGCAACCTTTGAGCCTTCGGCAAATTCAAAAATAACTAAATCTCGTCGATTTGGATAACGTACATACGCCTCAGTTGAGCCAATTTTTACACCCTGCACCACATGCATAAGTGGCATAGTTACGTCACCAACAGCCATTTTTAAACTTCCATTCAATTTGTTATGAAAAAGAAAATGAATACATACCCTATATATGAGACTCGGAAAGGTCATCTACAACCTGGGTGGTATTTGTAATATCCCGTTTCTGCGATAGATAAAACAAATGCAACAAGTGAACAGGTTTTGTAGATGACAATGCCTTTGGTTACTTTGGGTGAAACCAAAGTAACTCGAACCGAAGGTTATTCCTAATATTGAATTACACTAAGCAAGACACCGCCTCGCGAATAACTGAGTTACGGTTCAAGTCATAAAATATGTCGATTCATATCTGTTAAGTAGCTTATTCCAAAAAGAAATGAAAATCGAGTATTAACACTACAGATTATGGAATTTGGCTTTGCTCTAAACTCAGTAAAATCTGCTTCTTATCCAAACCACCCGCAAAACCCACCAAGGCCCCACTCGACCCAATCACCCGATGACACGGTGCAATAATCGAAATCGGATTCTTACCATTGGCTGCCCCAACCGCACGCACAGCTTTTTCATTACCCAACTGAACGGCAATGTCTTTATAACTGCGTGTTTCCCCATAAGGAATACTCAATAAAGCCTGCCAAACCTGTTGCTGAAATGCAGTGCCTTGAAAATCCAAAGGTAAATCAAACTGCTGGCGTTGCCCTGCAAAATATTGTTCTAATTGTTGTTTAACCTTATGCAGCATTGGATGCTGAGTATCTTCTACCAGTTCAGAAAGCCGCACCCGTTTATGGTCTTCATTGTCCCACATCACGGCGACCAGTGCCTGATCGTGAGCAACCAGCTTTAATGCACCCACAGGAGAATCCATGTACATATACACCAGTTGCATCACACTCTCCTCAACCTTTAATTTGATGACAATTTCATCAATACAAGACCTGAAACGATTAATACCGCTGCGATCATGCGCATAGCCGTCATCGGTTCATTCAAGATCAAAATACCAACAACAAATGATCCTATTGCTCCAATTCCCGTCCAAATGGTATAGGCCGTTCCAAGTGGAAGTGTCCGCATCGACATGGAAAGTAATACCACACTTAAAATCATGAAAACAATGGTCACGATACTTGGCGTTAACTTGGTAAATCCTTCAGACATCTTCATGGAATATGCCCAAATCACTTCAAAAATACCTGCCAAAATTAGAATTGCCCATGCCATTTTATTACGCTCAACTTTATCGAGTGTCGGGTCGTCCCAACGTGATTCTTTCGAGGGAGGTCGTCCTCCTAGGTGCAGCAGTGTACTGTAAAACATACAAATCATGTGATTTGTTCTGTATCTAAAATCACTAACACATTGAAAAATTTAGTCTTCTATTAAAATACATTACTGCCAGATAATCTGATCGACCCGCATCAGCTCACATGCGCCATTACCTGTATCCTCTCGAGATAAAGAACTCTTCCAGCGCCAGCCATCTTGGGCCTGAATCTCAATCAGAGAACCCTTTAGATACACCAAATCATGTTGTTTAATTTTTTTCATTTGCGCTGCAATTGTGGCATTGGCGGGAACCAGATGCATATTGGCACTGTGTGTTGCAATCTGCCGCAATGGAATGGGTGGCTCATGATCAATAGACCAACGATACCAGCGGTTACTTTGAGAAATATCAATCTGTTTGTAAACCTGAGGATTGGCCATTTCACCCCAGCCTACGGCGATATCCATAGGAGAAAACTCAGCTTCACGCCCCAAGTGATAGTCTTCTCTTGAAAGCACGCGAAATGAACCCTCATAATTTTCCAGTGCCACAACCTGCACGCCTTGCTGAGTCGTAATCTGACTGATATCAGGCGTAGGCTTAATCCATTTTGTCCACAACATCCAGCCGAGTGCAATCACTAGCAAGCCATACATCCATCTCGGCATGTTATTAATCCTGTTTATTGCGTAAAGCTTTTATCCATTGCTTAAATCGCGCTAAAGCAGTTGAAAAGAACTGTTGAATCAGGCTTAAAACATTTTCATCTTGCTGCTGATATTTATTCTGAGCAACTTGTGGTTTAGAGGTCGCCAGTTCCATCGGTTCATAATGTGGCATGGTTTGTTGTAATTCCGCACCAAGATTCAAACGCTGTAATGCGGCAGTCACCTCAGCAATCGAGTCCTGATGATAGAGGGCTAAATGGCGTGCTTCTAAATCAATACAGTGTTCAATGAGTTGATCTGAAAAAGGCAATAATGCTTTTCTTACGCGCTGCTCTTCTACAGCACTACTCATATGAGGAATATAGTAAAAACTCACATTCATACTGCCATCGGCAGGAATCAACTCAAGCTGAGAAGCCGACAAACGTTGAGATTTTTCTCGCAAGTTAGTCGATGCGTTTAGTTTATCTATTATTGGATTGTCTTGTTGTTCTAAAGCCATTTATGCACCATGAATGACTCAAAAAAGATACTGTTAGTATAAACCAACAGTATCTCGAAAAAATGACATTTTAAGTAAAATATCAGAACTTTAGCGATAGACCTGCACCATAGACCCAACCCGTTTTGGAGTCACTGGCCGTTTGCCAATTGGTTTCTTTACGCCCGTTGCTATAACCATAGCCGACATCGATAAAAGGCATCACTCGATTCTTGACGATTTCATAGCGAGTTTTTATCCCCACTTCTGCATCGGCAAGGCCTGTTTTAGCGGCATACTTGGATTCATCCCTCAGTACCCATTCCATTTCCAGATATGGCTGCAGGATCAACTTTTGGGTCAGCAACAAATCTCGTTCAGTTTCCAATACAAAGCGCCATTGTTGGTCTTGCCCAACATACAGATGTGCATCTGTTTCAAAGAAATACTGCGCCATGCCGTGAAAACCGACGACACCCTCAAATTGTTCCTTATCCACCTCACGCTCAGGGTTATAGCTGTAATTTACTCCAGCTTGCACATCCCAGAAATCTGCAATATTCCGACTGTATAGCGCAGCCAGACTTTGCTCCGATTTCTCTGACTCGGCCTTGGCATAGTCCGCAATGATGAATAATTTATTTTCATCAGTTCCCACCCAAGTTTTTAACTTGGATTTGAGCGTGCCCTGCCCATCTTCATCAAGTAGCCATTGCGTATCTAACTGCGTCGACTGATAAATCTGTCCACCATGCTCTTTATAATGGTCAGCATGCCCATCTTGATTCTGCATCTGCGAGGAAATGCTCGGGCTTTGATGCTGTGAATGGTCCATCGGCATCGATGCATTCATTGTCGTGTTCTGCTGTGCCGACATATCCATTTGCATCGAGTGATCATGTCCTTCATGTGCATAAGTCAATGCACTGAAAGAAGAGACAATACCACCAATCGCCAATAATTGTGTATAACGTTTCATCTTAGAAGATTGCTTAGTGGTGTGCATGGCTCGCTCCTTGAGATGATTGAACTGGTGTTGTTGGTGCTGCTTTGCTGTCATCCACATTGGCGACAATTAACTTACTCATCATACCCGCACTCATGTGATACAACAGATGACAATGGATCGCCCATTCACCGATTTCATCCGCAGTCAATAAAGCCGTAACCGTCTTGCCTGGTGGTACAACCAGAGTATGTTTATTTGGCATATCTTGAGGTGCCTGACCATTTTCCAGCTGCATAAACATGCCATGTAAATGCATCGGATGCGCCATCATACTGTCATTGACAAATTTGAGTCGGATACGCTCGCCATAACGCACGGTTAAAGGCTTAAAGTCTGGATCGCTAAATTTCTTGCCATCAATGGTCCAGATATAACGTTCCATGGTACCGCCCAAACGAATCACCACTTCACGTTCCGCAGGGCGACTATAACTCTCAGGCTGTGGCTTTAATGATTGCAAATCTGCATAACTTAACGCTTTATGGCCTGCTGGTATTGCCGCATTAGCCCAGCCCTGCACAGTATCCGTGTTTGATGTGTCCGTAGTCGCAGCTGATTGATGCTGGCTATGGTCCATATTGCTCATATCCATTTGAGCATGTGCACTATGATCCATAGCAGGCTGCGAAGTTGTTGCCGTCTTCATCTTATCTTGTGGCATCTGGTGCTGGCTATGATCCATATTCGCCATATTCATCTGCTGGTCTGATCCAGTATCCATTTTGCCCATATTCATTTGAGCATGTGCACTATGATCCATAGCGGGCTGTGAAGTTGCTGCAGCCTTCGCCTTGTCTTGCGGCATCTGATGCTGGCTATGATCCATCTTGCCCATATTCATTTGACCATGTGCACCATGATCCATACCCATATCTTCCATGGTTAATAAGGCACGTGGACGCGCTTTAGGAATCTGAACCTTTTGCGTATTGGGCGTCATGCTATTGTGTAATGCACCAATAGCAAAGCCTGTACGGTCAATCGACTCTGCTTCAATTTGATAATGGGCCTGTTTTGGTTCAACCAATACATCATAAGTTTCGGCTGTTCCAATACGGAATTCATCCACAGGAACAGGTTTCACGGGCTGGCCATCGGCACTGACTACGGTCATTTTTAAATTGGGAATACGCACATCAAAGAAAGACATTGCTGAAGCATTGATAAAACGTAAACGTACTTTTTCACCCGCGTTAAAAGCACCGGTCCAGTTTTGTTGTGGTGTCTGACCATTGACCAAGAAGGTATAGCCGTCTACATCGCCCATGTCGGTTTTGGCCATACGCATCTGATTCCATGCGGAACGGTCTTGCCATGTGGCTTTTAAACCCTGCGTTTTAACTTGTTTCCAGACATCACCCAGTGTTTCACGATGGTTTTGGTAGTATTCAGCAGACTTTTTCAAATTCGCCATGATCTTGTCACTTTCCGTTTCATGGAAATCCGACAACATCACCACATAATCACGTTCAGCTTTCTCATGTGCAGCAACAGGTTGCTTGCCTTTTGGATAAATCACCAACGCGCCATACAAACCATCTTGTTCCTGCCCTTTGCTATGTGCGTGATACCAATAGGTGCCGTTTTGACGTACCTTGAAACGGTACTCAAAACTGCCATTCGGCTTAATTCCTTGGAAACCATTAAAACCTGGTACACCATCCATCAATCCAGGCAACAGCAGTCCATGCCAATGCAAAGAGGTATCTTGATTTTTGAGTTGGTTATGCACATGAATGACCGCTTCATCACCCTCTTCAAACTCTAAGAGCGGGGCGATAAATTTACCGTTTACGGTAATACGTTTGACGGGCTTGCCAGTAACATTCACCATCCCTTCATTAATGTTCAGATGATATTCTTTAATTGCAGCCATAGTATAAGGCGCAAACAATAGGCTTAAGCTAGCGACAACACCAGCATATAGTTTTGAAGACATGATAATTTCCTAATCTGTTAACTTTTCAAATTGCTCTGTTCATGGATAGAAAGAGCCGAGTAAAGACAGATCAGGCTTTAGGAGGGCGTAAAATCTCTTGCCAATAACCAGCAAGATGTCGAGCTTGATAGTCCGTATTGGTACGGGTACTCAACTCTAAAAATGGTGAAGAGGCTAAACTTGGGCTGTTTTGATCTAAGCCCAGATTTATGCTTTGACAATGTGAGGTACTATTGCAGTCCAGACAATGTTGATCGCTATGCATTTTCCCATCATGGCACTGTGCTGAACTGAGTGAGTCACTTTTCGAACTTGGCATCTGATGATGTTGATCTATCATTTGCTGATCGTGACATGCCATCGCTGGAATTGTAGTTGAAGTATTTTGATCGGATTGAATCGCTTGAACAGCAGCAACAGCCACACCACTTCCCCCGATGAAAAATATCATCAGGAATACAAACCACAGGCGTTTGTATCGCTTAAGAAGTTGCACTTATGTTCCTTATTCCAATCATCAAAAAATTACTTAATGTGCCTAGGATAATTTCTTTTGCAGTTATGCACAATCATCTTTGTGTTTGAATTTCGATAATCCCACCCAAATCCCGCTGTAAACTGCTGTTTTATCGAGCTAAACGGCACATCAATAAGCATGAGCAAAAATAAAGCAAAATGAATAAGTTAATGCACAAAAAAAGGACAGAAAATTGTCCTTTTTTCATCATTTTGTTGTGAATATAAACAACTGAAATCATTTTGTTTATTTTAACAACATCTTATCCACCTGCTTATCAACACGGTTATCCACCGAGTTATAAACAAAGTTATCCACAAGTTTATGTGAATAATAGAATGAAAATACTAAACTTCTTTTGCACCAACTTGTGCCAACTCTGCACGCATTTGATCAATCACCGTTTTATAGTCAGGCTGACCAAAAATTGCTGAGCCTGCAACAAACATATCTGCACCTGCTTCCGCGATTTCACGAATATTGGCTGGCCCTACACCACCATCCACTTCTAAACGGATATCACGACCACTGGCATCAATAATTTGACGGGCTTGACGTAATTTTTCCAACGTCATTGGAATGAATTTTTGCCCACCAAAGCCTGGGTTGACGCTCATCAATAGAATTTGATCGACTTTATCCAATACATAGTCAAGATAATGCAACGGGGTTGCTGGATTGAACACTAAGCCTGCTTTAGCGCCACCGGCCTTAATCAGCTGTAACGAACGATCAATATGATCCGTTGCTTCTGGATGAAAAGTAATAATGTCTGCACCAGCTTCCAAGAAATCACCGATCATACGATCAACAGGTGAAACCATCAGATGCACATCAATCGGCGCTTTGATGCCATAATTTTTCAGTGCCTTACATACCCCTGCACCAAAAGTCAGGTTAGGTACATAGTGGTTGTCCATCACATCAAAATGTACAACGTCTGCGCCCGCAACTAGCACTTTTTCTACATCTTCACCTAAGCGTGCAAAATCAGCAGATAAAATCGAAGGCGCAATTAAATAAGGCTTGGACATGGACGACCTGGCAAACTCTAAGAAAATAATGCCTTGATTATAGCAAATTTAGCGAACCTAAGTCTGTTACAAAGTCATTATTAGGGCATTGCAAACTTGCAACAACGCGTTGCATCTGAACTATTTTTATCTTTTCTCAGCTTTGCTATGGTATGGAGTGAAATAAGAGGATGTCTAAAACATGAACAGCACGACTCAAATCACAACCACTGAAGGAAAACGAATCAGTAAGCGTTTACTGAATCATTGGAAACATAAATTTGAAGTCTTGGAAACCGAAACCCATTCAAAAATTTTTATGCCGACGGCTACGGTGACACTTACACCACAGGAACAGCATTTGGCTGTACTGATTGAAAATCAACAAGAAGATGTTGCTCGTCTTGAACAGGTGGTTCTGGATCATTTAAACCGTATGGCGCAACAGGAATTCGTTGCTGAATGGCAGCATAGTTAAAAACTAAAAAAGTGTTAAATCAGCGTGCAGATCCGTATTTCAATTCGATCTGTCCGCTTAAATCAGATGAATTAAAAATAGTATTTTGTTTTGGATATCCTGTATGCCTTAAATAGGGAAAACATATGAATAAGAAACTTTCATCCGTCATGTTAATGACGGCAATCATTAGCCTAACGATCATCGGTTGTAGTAAAAAACCAGAAAAACAAGAGGCAACCGAAACAAGTGCGCCGATAACAGAACATCAATCAATTGAAGCACAAACAAATACAGCTAGCTTCAGTATCGATCAAATTCCGATTTCGAATGTTGAACTTGGAGATTTTCCATTTATTCAACTCCCTAAAGGCTATCATTTTGCTCATCAATCCACTGAAAAGTTTGCTCAAATAGAGTTTTGGGTCGGAGATCGATTAGAAAAAGTTGAAGGTCAGCTTTTTAATGGACGAATCGATGCGAAAGAGAATAACCAAGAAGCCTCTTTCTTGGAGTTACAGCGTAATTTGGATGCGGTTATTATCAGCTTAGGTGGGAAAAAAATCACAGACAGTAAAATTCCGACAGAACTCAGCACCCAACTTTCAGAAAAATATGGCGCCGCTTATGTCGATGGATTAGGAGATATTTATAACAATCCGACACAAAGCTATGTGATTCATCAGAATCATCGAGATATCTGGTTTCAAATCACTCAAAGTGGACGCTCAGCGGGTTTATTGGTCTTAGAAACCCGACCAGTAGAAATAACTGCTAAAGCCCTGTCTGCAAATCAGTTAAAAGCAGCTTTAGATCAAAACAATAAAGTTGATATACAGATTAACTTTGAAACAGATAAAGCCACATTACTAGCAGACTCACATGAACAAATCACCCAAATACTGAACTTATTAAAAAGTGATGATGCGCTCAAGCTTGAAATTAATGGCTATACCGATAACTCAGGTGAGTCCGCACATAATTTGAAACTCTCTCAGGCAAGAGCACAAACTGTTGTCAAAGCATTGACCGATGCGGGGATTGATCCATCTCGTTTAAAGGCGCAAGGCTTTGGCGATAGCAAACCGGTTTCCAGTAATGAGAGTGAAGAAGGTAAAGCCAAAAACAGAAGAGTCGAATTAGTAAAATTATAATGCTCTAACAAATTAGGGGCTGTTGGCATTTCGGCTATGCCTTATGTTATAGGCTCAAACAACAGCCCCTAAGCAGAACCTTTCGGTTGTTAATTTTTTTCTAATTGAATCGCATGAAACTGTAAGTGATCATCGATAAAACTTTGTATGAAGTAATAGCCGTGATCATAGCCTTTGTGTTGGCGTAAAGTCAGGTGTTGCCCTGCATCCAGACAAGCTTGCTTAAACTTTTCTGGGTTCAGTTGCGCATAGAACTGATCATCCAAACCTTGATCAATTAAAATTTCATCAAATACACTGCCCTTTTGCTGAACCAAAGCCGTCGCATCATGTGCGAGCCATTGTTGTTGATCAGCACCCAAATATTGGGCGAATGCTTTTTCACCCCAAGGACAAATACTCGGTGCACAAATTGGCGCAAAGGCCGAAACCGATTTAAATTGCTCTGGATATTTAAAGGCCAAAGTCAGAGCACCATGCCCGCCCATGGAATGCCCAAAAATACCGATTTGGTTTTCGATCACAGGCAACTCTTGCAAGACATGTGCATAGAGTTCATCAACCAGATAGGACTCCATTTGATAATGCGCTGCCCAAGGCTGTTGCGTTGCATTGAGATAAAAGCCAGCACCCTGACCAATATCCCAGTGATCACCTTGAGCCACATCATCTCCACGCGGAGAAGTATCAGGCGTAATCAAAATCAGACTTAATCGAGCAGCCATTCGTTGCGCATGTGCTTTGATGGCAAAGGTTTCTTCAGTACAGGTCAATCCTGCAAGATAAAACAAAGCTGAACACGGTTTCCCCGCTAAAGCAGCAGGAGGCAAATAAACACCCGCCTTAGTGCTTCCCTTTAAATGTTGAGATTCCAGCTGATAAATACGTTGCTCACCCTCAAAACAGCGGTTTTTTTGCAGTAGCTGCATGTTCATCATCCTGTGTTTTAGTTATATCTGTTGAAGCGATATTCTGAGTTGGAAATAAATAGGGCTCAAGCTGTGGCAGCATCAGCTCCATATTCCGCCCGATCGCCCACTGGGGTTCAGAAGGTTCTACGCCCTGTGCAATTTCCCATTTAGTCACGGTTTGTTTGGCTTGCTCAAATGCGGTTTTCATTGAATATTGTTCGCGCATCGCCAAATCAAAGAACGCTCGACCAAAATAAGTATAATCTGCTTCATTATTACAGCCAAACGAGGTTTTATCTGCAGCAGAAGCCGTAATAATTAAAGTATCGGGTGACTGTAATGCAGGAATAAAACTGCCTGAATAACAGGCTGAAATCACAATCACACGCCAGCGAATCCCCGATTTATCCAAGGTTTCTCTTAACCATTTTGGATCTACCTGATCTAAATCCAAGGGTGCATTTTCAATTTCAAAATGATTACGCTCACCATGCGAAGTCATATACAGAAACAAGACATCACTATCCCGATTCATCTGCTGACCAATACGGCGTAAAGCTAATTCCATACTGGTTTTAGAGGCAATTGGGACCTCTAAACGTGTCGCAGGATTATTAATCAGCATAATCGAGCGCCCGAAGGTTCCAAAACGCGTATCGAACTGTTCTCTTATTCGCTCAATTTCAGATTTAAATACATCCACATAGCTATCACCGGCCACCCCCATAAAATACCAATGGCTTTTGGCGATATCCCCATATTGAATTTGATCCAGCGCTTTATCCAATAAATGGCTTTGCGCATAAAAAGCATCTTCAGCAAAGCTTGGTGGGGTTTCTTCCACTTTCCAAATCGGCTGGTCTTTCACTGAAAGTTGCCAAACTACCATGGTGGCGATCGTGGCCACAAAGACCAAGGCACGTTCCCACCAGGGCCAATTCAAGGCACGTGAAAAAACCCATATCACAGCCAAACTTTGCCAAACAAAGAGGCCAACAAATAAGGGCGGCAGGAAGCCGTTATAAATACTGTCAGGAATGAAATTGAGATAGCCGTTTGAACCCAAATACTGAATGATGCATTGCAACAGTAGAATATTGGTATCTAGCACCAACCATAATAAGGCAGGCACCAGCATCAGACGCGGCTGATTCATGCGCTGCGAAAGGAAAATACCAACAATCAGCGCAATAAACGGCCAAAGCGCATAACCAATCAGACCTTGGGAGTTAAACTCTCCGACTTGTCCAGCCACCAACCAGCTATACAAAGAGTTGGTACATCCTCCGAGAATTCCCCAAATAATCAGTTGGGTAATCGAGGGATGAACGACCTGTAAGGAACGACGTGACCCGAGGAACAACCACATTCCAGCAATTTGGTTACTTTTAAAATCATGCCAGATATTAATAGAGGGTTTGAGGTCGATCATAAAATTCTTCGGGAGTTTCTCTTTTCAAGCCTAAACTGAAAATATGCCATTCTAATGATTGAATGTGCAGTACTTTTCCTAAAAGACGCGATGCGTGACTGTAGTGTAAGCTCGACAAGAATTTTTTAGCAATCATGCTTTTGCACTATATCACAAATCTTTACCGAGCATTGACGCAAGCCAAACAATCATTCAATTCTGTTGCAAATTTGACCTTTTGGAAAATATGCATCAAAACGGCAAGCATCACCTAACCATTGATGATCAGGCGTTTGATCTGCCAGATAAATAGCATGGCGTGGGCGCTTCACAATGACACGTTTGGCAATTTGCTGCGCCAAATGTAGGAGTTGATCACCTAAATCCATCTCGCCATCTTCAGGCAACAACATATGCAGCAATTGCATTTGTTTTTTGACTTGTGCCTGTTTTTTTGCTGCCTGTTGATTTTGATCACGCTGTGGGAACATTGGATCTAAATACACCACATCCACCTGCTCGCCTTGCTGTACCAATTGCTGTAAATAGGTATTGGAATCTGCATAAATCAGCTCAATCCGCTGCATACAGCTTTGTAAAAATGGATCTTGCTCAGCTTTGGTTTTGCTATATTCCAATAGCACAAACAGAATCGGATGGCGCTCAATTAAACGAACATCCGCCCCCAGATAGGCCATCAATAAACTGTCATGACCTAAACCTGCAGTGGCATCAATTAAGGTTGGCTTTTCACCGAGTTGACAGGCTCTGGCAATCATTTCAGATTTTAGACTGGCTCTTTTCAGACGAGGAATTTCAGCGCGCCAATCCGGCTGCATTTTCATGCCATTGGCAGCAAGACTGAGCCCATCTTCATCCAAAACCAATGCCATGTCAGGATTCAAACGTAAAAAACGTGCATTAATTTTTTCAACCACCTGCCCGTTAAGCTGCACATTCAGTTCAGCCAAACGAGTTTGCAGTTGTTGAAACGGTTGTTCATATTCCGCTGGATACCAACATCGCATTTGCATTACCAATGCACCCAACCTGTCCACCATGTCGCAAGAATAAACAAACCAAAGATAATGCGATAATAAGCAAATGCAGTGAAATCATGTTTAGAGACATAACGAATCAAAGCGCGAATCACCACCAAAGCAGAAACAAAGGCAACAATGATTCCTACGCCTAACACAGCCATATCATTGCTATGCAACTCATGACGCATCTTGTACATATCCAGTAAGCCTGCGCCCATCAGCACTGGAATCCCTAAAAAGAAGGAAAACTCAGCTGCCGCTTTGCGTGATACGCCTAAGAATAATGAGCCAATAATGGTTGAACCTGAACGAGACGTTCCCGGAATCAAAGCCAGACACTGAATCAAACCAATTAAAGTCGCTTGCTTAAAACTCAGATCATCCACTTCTTGTGTCACAATCTGATGTGGACGACGTTCCGCCCATAAAATAATAAAACCACCAACAATCAAGGCAATCGCAACGGTAATCGCATTAAATAAATAGGCTTTGACCACATCGCCGAAGGTCAAACCAATAATCACAATTGGAATTGAGGCAATAATCAGATTCAGGCTTAAACGGCGACCTTGTTCTTGTCCTGTGAGTGCGCCAATCAGTGCGCCCCACAATTTACCCCAATATTCATAGATCACGGCTGCAATTGCACCAATCTGTACAGCCACCGCAAACATATCTCGTTTTTCAACCGTCCAGAAATCTAACAGTTGACCAGTTAAAATCAAATGCCCTGTACTTGAAATCGGTAGAAATTCGGTAATCCCTTCCACCAACCCCATAATTGCTGCTTTAAATAGCAATAAAAGATCCATAATTAACCTTAGTTCGCCTTACCTTGTTCGGGAATTTTTTTCCAAGCATCATCACGTAAATACACAGGCAGTGCATATTCAGCATCAACCCATTTTTGTTGTGCCGCATACATGCGTGCAATCGTTGCAATGTCCTGCGCCGTTGCCTTGATGTTGACATTTGACGTGTGCTGACTGGAAGCCGCTTCTGAGTCTATGTCAGTTGGCTTAATTAATTCTGAACCCGAACCAATCGCGGTAAATTGACAATACGCTGTGGCCTGCTCGTAACTTAACAATTTCTCATCATCAATGGCCTGCATCATGCCCTGCTCATCCAGACTAAAATTGGCAATGTAGACTTCTTGCATACGTGCATCAAGAACGGCTGTCACCTGTTCTAAGCCATTGAGACGATAAGCCGCCTGCGCCAAAGCCTGTAAACTTGAAACAGGAATCACAGGTAAATCTTGCGACCACGCTAAGGCCTGTGCGACCGCCGCATTGATCCGTACACCACTGAATGAACCTGGACCACGACTAAATGCAATTGCGGTTAAGTCGGCCAATTGCGTATTGGTTTGTAACAAGGCTTGTTCAATTAAAGGTAAAATGGTTTGAGTTTGTGCCTTGGTTCGCTCATCCAATTGAAAATAGAGTTCTTGAGCATCATCAATTAATGAAACAGAACACTGCTCATTTGCAGTTTCCAATGCAAGCAACTTCATGCAAAAACCTTAGAGAAAAAGAGATCAAAAACGTCGAGTATCATACTCCACTCAAACGCGATAGGCGAGTTATTGTGTTTTTATCACCATAAAAAAGCCAAGCATAAACTTGGCTTTTTAAACTGAAATAATTAGAACTGGAACGGCTCTAAATCTAAGAAATTTTTATAATGTTCTGCATAATGCAATGCACTTAAACGTAATCGTGCAGCCCCCTGCTCATCTAAGGTTTTCACCACTTTACCCGGTGACCCCATCACCACTGAATTGTCTGGAATTACTTTCCCTTCTGGAATCAGCGCATTGGCTCCAATAATACAATTCTTGCCAATCACTGCATGATTGAGGATTACAGCATTCATACCAATTAAGGAATTATCGCCAATCGTACAACCGTGCAGCATCACCTTATGCCCAATCGTGACATATTCACCCACAATCAGTTCAATGCCTGCATCGGTATGTAATACTGCATTTTCTTGAATATTGGAAAAACTACCTATCCGAATCACACAATTATCGGCACGAACCACGGCACCAAACCAAATACTGACCTGACGTCCTAATTCAGCCTGACCAATCACGGTCGCCGTGGGTGCAACCCAACCATCCCAAGGTTCATATAAGGCTTTTGGACTCAATCCCTGATAGGTATACATCATGATAAAAACTCTTTTAAAGATTAGAATTTAGATAAACCAAAATGAGGCGGATTTACCAAGAATGGCCAATTCTTTTGATACCCCAATCCATATTGAAATAAAGAAATTAACATTCGCGCCGTCAGCCCCCACACAATTTCACTCTCGACCTGCATACTTGGGAAATACAACGATTGTGTCGCCAAACGGACTTCATAAGGCAACGGTGGTGCATCAATCAATTCCTGTAAAGGTACAAAAAAGATTCGATCAATTTCTGTTGGCTGAGCAATTAAGTCGACTTGAGCCGGGATTAACCCCACAATCGGTTTAACCGAGAGACCACTTCGCGCCCGCTGAATCGGTAAATCCCCCAAAAGTTTGACATCAAATGGATTCAGTGCAGTTTCTTCTTGAGCCTCACGCAAAGCAACCACAATATTACTGGTATCACTTGGATCACGTTTGCCACCAGGGAAAGACACCTCTCCTGCATGTTGCGACAGTTGCATTGAACGGCGGGTCAATAAAACTTTTGGTTGAGTTTCTTGGGTAATGGCAATCAAAACAGCAGCATCCGCCTGCTGGATTCGTTTGGAAAAACGCAACCGTTGTTGTAAAAGCTGTATTAACGATGGTTCTTCCATATGACTCATCTCTTTGTTCTCTTTTTCCTTACTTAGCATCATAGCTGAAATTTTAACTGCAATCATAGATCATGATGCGAAGTCATCAAAATTCAGTTATGCTGAGCTATCTCTACGGCTGATGATAATTATGAGCTTTTGCGTTGCGTGTGGACATCAAACTGAAGCAAAAATTCCACTCGGTGATCATAAAACACGACTTGTCTGCACTCATTGTGGCAACATTCACTACGAAAACCCCAAAGTGATTTGTGGTGCATTGGCCCTTTGGGATGACAAAGTGTTGTTATGTCGCCGCGCAATTGAGCCTCGCTATGGTCTGTGGACCTTACCTGCTGGTTATATGGAACTCTTTGAAACCATGGAGCAAGGCGCGGCACGTGAAACCCGTGAGGAAGCTGAGGCCGAAGTAGAAATCGAACAACTGTATTGTATGTACAATATTCCACGTATTGGCCAAATCTATGTCCTATTCAAAGCGCATTTAAAGCAAGGTTTATTTGGTGCGGGTGAAGAAAGTATTGAATGTCGTCTATTTGAAGAACATGAAATTCCTTGGACCGAACTGGCTTTTCCGAGTGTAGAACAAACACTCCGACATTATTTTACTGATCGTAAAACCGGACAGTTTCCTACCCATCTGGAAACGCTGGGAACACGGCTCGATCATACCGGTTAAATAAAAAAGACCGCCGCAGCGGTCTTTTTTATTCTGTTATTAAGACTTGATCTTAATCGCATTACAAGCAGGAATCTTTTGATCTGCGATACGAATACTCGCAGTTCCTTGATACCCTTTTGCAAAAGCCCGCTCTTGAGCCGTTGGTTCAACAAACTTGCTCTTATCTGTTCCTTCTTTATCATAAGCATTAATATAAGATGTCAGATATAAGGCAGAATTATTCAACCAAGAAACCGTATTATTTGAGAAATTGGTTAAGTTGATTCCTGTAGCTTGACCATTTAATAAGTTATGCACATTAATTTTGGCACCACTAATATTATTCTGGCCATTTAAAGAGGTAAAGTTCAAACCAAGTAATACACCATCAATTGTCCCAAATTTTGGATTTGCAAGAATCATACGGACTGTAATCGACTTATCATTCGCTGAATAAAGTGCTCCACCTGTTGTACCCACTCGATATTGTGTTACACCATATTCATCAATAAATGTACCATCTGCCTGTGACTCTGCTTTAGCACAGCTTCCTGACATATCAGTTGCTGTTGCATCCTTTTTAATATCGGTACGAATATCCCCATGCTCATCAATCACAATGCCTAAATCGACTGGAGCGATGCTAGTATCCTGAAATTTAAAGGTTAGGGTTGCATATAGTGGGAATGCATAACGCTGTCCAGTTCGAACATTTGCTTCTGTCGTAAAGACATCTTTCGGTAAATAACTGGCGGGGTTGACCTTAAACACATCCGTCACCCCTTTATAATTTACACCAGCAATACTTTGCTGCCATAAACCCAAATCTTTTGCATTATTGAAAGGGTCAGTAGATTTAAACTTCATCAACTGGCGATAGACCGCTTCAGTACTTGCAATATTGGTCCCATTAATCAATTTCCCTTGTGTCATTAACACATCTTCGGCAGCGTTATTGTTTAATGTAAAGCGTAGTGGCTGGTTTTGATTAATCTCTTGATTCACCAAGTTAAACCATTCTTTTTGGGCATTGATTTGAAGTTTGTCTGGTTTTGTGGTTCCCAATAATACGATTGGCGGAGATATGACACCATTGGTAATAATTGGGCTTCCTCGCCACTGCTGACCATTACCAATGATATATCCCTGACGATCCGTCAACAGTTCAAAACGTCCCATTGAATGGAGGAGGTTAGCACTTTTGCCATTTAAACAATCTGTATAAAGCTCTTTATTACATCCAAAGAGACCATCTGGAAATACCCCACTTCCTTCATTAGGCACTTCAACAACTGCACCATTACTTCCTGCTTTAAAAAGAGGTAACTCTGCATACCAAATCCCCATATTACTTAAATTCAGTAATTGAGTAACCACAGCAAATGCCTGATCATCACTGACTTTACTGACATCTAACCATGGTTTCAGAATTTCAGCATATGCACCACTCATTAATTCAGTGGCACCTATATCACGACTTAAATTCACAAGCGTATTTTTCTTCTCAAGCGTAAACTCAATTGGTTGAATATCACCAATAATGTTACTACCATCTACTATACTCTGGCTTTGGAAAATCTTAGCCAAAGCCATCGCCACTCTAATCGTATCATCACTGGCACTTAAACTAGCTGGTGTTTGTCCAGTTAGTCCCATTGCCAAATCAACAATTCGAATACGAGCAGGTACCCCAGCAACTTTCGTTTTTGTAATTTTATCTAATGGAATTGTACCTAAGTTAATTTTTCTTGGACTACCTTCACCTTGTAAGTAGAAAGTGACTGTATCACCTAACTTACATGCACCAGTGACAATATTGCTGTCCAACTTTGTTGCAAAGTGATTGACCTTGTCACTACTACAATCAAAGTTGATTCCTGCGACTGGATAATCTAAAACAAACTGTAAACAATCCGTTGCTGTCACATCACAACTGGTATTTGAAGTAACACCTGTTACACCTTTAGTTGGATCTTCATTAATTTTGGAACTTTCACTACCACAACCATGTAAAAAAATAGCCAATGTTGAAAGTGCAAATGGCAGTAATATTTTTTTGTTCATCATTGGTTCATCCCATCCGTATTATTTACTGTAAAACAGAAATTTTTATCTGTCCTTGATTAGAGAGTTCTTGCTCAGAAACATCAACTGCAGATGCTAATGGAGTCATCATCACGTAACGAACATCTTTAGGTACTTTTATCACACCTTGAAGTGCAGAATGTTGCAACACTGTCGCTGCAGTCTGACTATTTTTAAAGCCACTGACCCCCTCGGTAATACATCCTTTTTCATCGAGAAAAACCACCAGTGGCCAGTAATATACTGGTTTACTGCTATTAGAAGAATATGAATCAATCTGCATATATTGAATTGAGGTATCTAACTTCAAAAGCTCATATTCAAACTTTTCCTTCAGGGGCTTTCGAGGCCAAAGTCCAACATCTTTATTCAAGGTCAAGGTTTTGATCGACTTTTTATAATCTTCTAAAAAACAGCGATCATTTTCAAAAGCAGCTTTTAAATCTTCACTCGATAAACGTACATATGTGCTAGATAATACGATTGGAGCTGTCGATTGTTGTGAACGATTCAAAAGTTTATCCAAGACTGAACGGCTCACCCCTTTTTTTCGTTCTATCGTTTCGGTACGACCAGTACCATCCGGTATAGTATAAAAGCGCTTTTTGCCATCTAGATTAAATTCTTGATTTTCTAAATATTCATTATTGACATAATCAACACCATCAATCTGGCTAAAACCAGTGGATGAGACCGTCTCATTTGAAGCACTTTGAGCTAATGGTGCTTTTTCTATCACAGTTGAGTTTTTTTCAACTGTTGGTTTATCTATCATCAATGGGCGTGTAGGTGATTGAATCACTTTTGATTGTTCGACAGGCACAGCCAGAGGCTTTGTTTCCCCCTTGTCCACTCTAATAGATGAAGGCATTGGTTCTATTTTATGCTGCTCTATTGTTGGTTTAGCACCTTCATCGGTTTTAATAGCACTAGGCAGATTTTTTTGGGGTTCAACGGATTGAGCATATTTAACTTTTTGCTGTTCAATTGGCACAACAACCGTCTTTATCGTATTGGCATGATCAATAGTTGGCTGGGACGTTTTTTGGGTAGATATTACTTGTTGCTGCTTCTTGGGCTCTACTGCTTTTTTCCCAGCTCTCATCGGTACAACCATAGGACGGCCATCTGGTCCAATAATTGTATAGAAACCATCGGCATAAACAGTTGAAGCACTTGATACCATTAAACAAAATAATGAAATAGCAAGTGCTGATCGATGAATCTTTCTCTTTTGCATTACCATCTTGTTCTGTAGTTAATCCCGAGTAAAGTAACTTTGGTATTTGTTTTGACATTCAAACCTGCATATGGGTTGAGTAACAGGTTATTTACCCCTGTTTGGTTGGAAAGACTACTTGTATTTGCAGGAATATCATCACGACTACGTAAGAAACCAATTGATAAATCTAAATCTGTATCCTGATCGAAACGATAGCCAACACCTAAGCCAAACAATTGCGCATTGTTAATTGGTACCATGGTGTTTCGTTTATCGTCTGGAATCGAACTGGTACGCGGCTCATAACCCATGCGTAACTTTAAGCGATCTGTTGCCGAATATTCAAAACCGATTCCCCAACGCCATGAAGATTGAAACTTTAATGGTAAGGAAAGTGAACGGTCTGTCACATCATTTGATAAAAGCTTAGCCACTTTTAATAAGGAAATTTGTCGGTCAAACTCAAATCTAAATTTATCCCATGCCGAGAAATCCGTCCAACCCACATCAAAATTCATTTGTAAATCAGGGAATATTTTATATTTAATCCCAGCTTTAAAATGTTGTGGATACTTGAAGTCCATTGCCAATAAACCAGATTCGATTGGTGGTGCATAACCTGGAAAACCTAAAATGGCAGCCAAAATTTGGCCTGTTGCAGATGAGTTTAATCCTGCAATTAACTGTTGCGGTGCCTCTGCAACATTAATTAAATATTTACCTTTTAAGCGCATCTTGGCTTCGCTTTGATACACCATCCCGAAACTAAAATCGTCAGTCGGTTCCCACAGTAAACCTAAGTTATAACTTGGACTTAGCGACTGTTCAAGTGAAACATCTAAAGAACCCACCTTACTAAAAGGATCCATTCCTTGCTGCGCATTACAGATACCAAAAAGCAAAAGGTCTGTAATAATATCTCCATTTTGTTTAAACGGTCCACACACCACTTCATCGACCATACGTAATACCCCAATTAACTCATTCGGGAAACGCAGATCCGTTTTCATGGCAATTGCTTGATAAGACATCCCGAAGGATGCACCAAGATATAAATTATCATTGACCTGATAACCAAATGATGGCGATAGATAAGTAATACGCTCTAAGGCAACCTGTTGTCCCATATAGTTACTAGGGTTTCCATCTTCTGCACCAAAACCAGCAACAAGTGGCGCATAAATAGCGGTTGCATAAGTTACTTTTGAGCCTGGTGGTTTATAAGAAATACCTGCAGTCGGCGCAACCAATGGTGAATTTGGTCCTAAATCTACAATTTTCTTTAAAATAGGCACATAAATACTGGCATATTCAACATCACCATGTACTGTACCTTTAAAGTCAGTACAAATGTTTGCATCTACTTCTGGCCCATCATTACAGACAATTGGATCATCTGAATAACCAAAAACGTTATAGCCAGCAGGTGCAGCGTAATCACGTTTAATTGCAAAGTTTGCTAGAATCCCTTGTACATCAGTTTGTAAGCCATCTAATTTAGCCAATGCTGCAGGGTTAAAGTGAACTGCACTAATACCTGGTGGATCTGCGGTAACCGCATTCCCCAACGAAAGAGAACGTAAATCTACAGATAAGTCTTGTCCGAGTTGTGCATGAGTTGCACCCGATAGCCCCACAAAAAAAATTGCTATCGTTAATGGACATAATTTAAGGTTTTTCACCATTATTATATCTCCTTAACGGACTTTCTTACCAAAACCGATGATATCAAGCGGGAAAGATAGACCAAGTGAAACATCAGGTGCATCTTCCGTTAAACCGATTCCCACAGTACCATTTACAATTGTTTCAGGCGATACACGCACCCCTAGAGCAAATGACAGCATGGCACTACTTTGATCTGCAGACTTATAACTTTCATCATTTTCAAAATAGAATTTTGCGCCCGTGTTAAAGCTTTGTTGATATGACATGGTTAAAGACACGTCATAGTTAAAGGAGTAAGCAAATCCGAAAGAGAATCCACCGCTTAAACCTGGATCAAAACTTTCTAGTACACGACTTCCACGCAATTGATTGAGGCCAGACTCTTTTAAGCCATAACTTGTTGAAACTGAAGCAAACAATACGACAGGATCAATATATTTACGGGTACTTGCTCCAGCACCTACAGAATAATAACCTTTACCAGTAGAAAGCTCATCCACCCCGACCTCATAAGGACTATCACCTGTTTTTGTTGATAAACTACCAAATAGGACTAAAGGTAATCGGCCTTGTTTTAGCGGGAAAGGTTCCCAACGTGCGCCAAAGTTGATATCGCCCAAACCCGCTGTCGTCTGATCTTTTAATAACTCTTTTTTCGCTACGAAAGGCAATGAAGCAGATAACGTCAAGTTGTCCAATAAACCATACTGAACCGTAAATGTATTGGTTAAGGTATGGTTAGCATCTTCTTCTACACGTAGTCTTGATAAAGAGCTGTTACTATCATTGATTGCCAAATCAAGGCGACTATCTCGATAGTAGGTATAATCTAAATCATAATAAGACGAAAAGACCCCCTTCTTTATGAGTGAGTACTGGCGCTCATTTGAGGTAAAAACTTCTTGTAAATTTGTTTCCTGTGTCGCATCGCTTTCTTTTTTTTGTAAAGCACTTGCTGCCTGATCTGCTTGACTTCCCTCAGTAACAGGAGCAGCCTCCTCCACAGGTTTAACAGCACTTTCAGCCGCTGTATTGGTTTGTCCTTCCACTGCCACAGCAGCCTGATCTGTCTCAGATACTACTGGCTCGGTTCCAGATTGTTGTTCTGCTGCGTAAAGTGTTGATGTGATCGCGCTTAAACTTAAGGCTAACACACTCATATTCATCCATGTACGATTCATTTTACTTTGCATCCTATTACATTAATTTTACTGTTTTTCTAAACTTACTTCCGCTTGTAATATAAGCGCATATAGGTCGTTATCGGCTGGTTATAAGTTGCTGAATTAGGATCTGCATCCAATACCCGACGCATAGTTGATGCTTTGTCTGCAAGACGTTCAAATTTTTGCGTTGGAAATTGAATTTCAGCAAGGGCATACTTATTTACTGTTGCATCCTCTACATGACGCATATCCGCATCTTGCAGTGCCAATAAACTCTTTTGGTATTGTTGAGGAATATCAACAATAAATAATGTATTGTTATCCCATATTTCTTTAAACCGAGATTCATCAAAGCTAATATTACCGAGCGCAGGATCAGCAACATACACTCTTCCATCTTTATACGCTTTATATACGACAAAATGCTTAAAGCCAGCATAAGTAATAGGAACAATCGCTGGTTGTTTTAATGCAATAAGATCTGAAAACTCCCCACGATAGCCGCCACTATTAATCCCTAAAGCGGAGACAAAGCGTTTCATATCTAATAAAGAGAAACTTCGACGCTCAATAATGCGTTGATACTCGCCATATTGAAGTAAACCACTCATGGTTTGCTGTTCAGTTAGTCTTAAACCACCATAACCATTGAGTAGGGTCGTTAGGGCAGCAGAACCACAGCTATAATCATAAGCTTGGCGTACAATCCCCCGGAACTGCTCCTCTACAGCGGGTTTAATCACAACTGATTCGCGATGATTCCGTGTAAATGAAGGGTTACGAGAATCCAAAGTTTCCGTATAGAATACAGTCCCTTCTGGTTTTTTTTCTATTTCAAAGGCTTGCGTTGTAAAGTAATACATCAATGCCGAGCCTAAAGCGATCTCTAACATAAGTCTCTTTTTCTAACAATGGCAGCACTTGCCTTATTCATTTTATTTTTAGTGTCGATGACACTACATCCCTGTAAGATGAAGATACCTTCTTTTATAAGAAAATACATCTTTTTTTTGGTTTTTTTTGACGGAATGTTATTTTTTTTATTATTACTTCTATAATTTGACAATTATTGTGTTTAATCAAACATTTTTATAACATTGTTTTAAATTTTTATCTTCTATTCATATTTATCAAAGTCCTATTCTGTAGCTTAAGTTAAATAATGAATAGGCATAAAATAACAACAGAGCAATGAGAATAAGTTAAATCCATAAGTCCTACTTTTTCTATCTATAAAATCGTTGTTAATACAAATTCTTTTAAAAAAACAAAAAAAGCGCAAAATGCGCTTTTTTTGTTTGATAACTGATTAGTGACCAGAAATCGTAATTGCTGCACCATTACCGCCAGCATAAGTAGTTTTCAAACCTTGAATTTCTACATCACCGATTGAACCAGCAGTCGCACTGCCTAAATGAACACCTTTAATATAGATATCTGAACCATTTGTTGGAGATTGGCTTACAATTCTTAAGAATCCGTCATTAGCACCAGCAACACTTTCACCAACAACACTAACATTCGCCTTAATAGTCATGTCATTACTACCATTGTCAGCAACTTTAATGCTGTCTAGGCGAATTTCGCCAGCCAATGTGCTTGCAACACCTGTTGAAGTTGTTTGACCAATTGTTGATTTATCTTTAATGCCTAGGTTGGTAATTTCCAAACCACCAGTCATCGTCGTATTCAACATGATCATTGCGCCTTGAGGAGCAGCACCTAACTGGATATTCGCATCCATCGTACCAGTTTTTAAAGTTAAACCAGATAAGATTTCATTTGCTGCACCAGTTGTACCACGTTGGATATTAGTTGTACCTTGTGTTCCAGACGCTGCTACTTCAATTTTACCAAGGCTGATATTCAAGCCAGATACTTTCGCTGCAACATTAAGGAACGCACCGCCTGTTGCTGTGTCACCAGCATCGGTATCGATTGTTAAATCAGCTAAGTTATGAGAAGGCAATAAAGCAGACATATTTGGTGTAATTGCAACATTGTTTACAACGATTGCACCAGCAACACCTGTACCACCAGAACCGATTGTGCCTGCTGCACCACCATTGTCAGCATAACCATCATTATCATGAATTAATAATTTGTCGATCGTAACAGAAGTAACACCAAGACCAATGTTAATACCATCTTGACCAGTTGCAGCGCTTAGTGCAGCATCGTCCATTGACTGCATAGCCATTGCATTTGCGCTAATCGCCATTGAAGAAACTAAAGCTAGTTTAGCAAACATTTTCATTGAGCACTCTCCCAAGAGCATTTATTTTTTGACTTACACTACTCTAAACTGTCCACGGTCGTTTTATTCTTAAATGACAACTTGAACTTCCAATCCTTGAGTAGTTCGCTTAGCAACTACTAAATTACCTGTTTGTTATTTTATGTTCAACTCCTGTTAACTGCTTTTTATCCACAAACCGACAAACGGCATATAAAACACACAATTCCCGAAGCATCAAAAAATTATGACAACATCATGTAATTATTGGTTATTTGCATAAAATAATTTTGAATCCCGAAGAACAAAGTTTAGGGATGCTCCGTTTATCCCCATCCAAACACGTATAAGAAGTGTTAACGAAAGCGCTTTCTTATTTTAATTTGATAAATACATCATTCATTTTATCTAAGTAATCTGCTAGCACAACACTTAATTTTATCCAAAAGACGGGATTATGATCCGTGCGATGTTTTTGAATGTAGTACAATTCTGCTCTCTACATTTAGTGCAAGTATTTCCGTTTTATGTCTTATTTTCAGCAAAAGCTTAACACGCAACTCCCTTCTGCATTTGAGCTTCTGTCCCGACTGTATGATTTAACTGGATTGGTCCATTTGCACGACAAGACTTCGCCTGTAATTGCCTTTTTACCTACAGAGTTTTTAGTTTTTCAGCACACTGAACTACAGCAATTCCAACAAATACAATTCAATCAATATCAAATCAAATCAGAAGCGAACACTCCCTTAGAGTTCGCTCAGTTTGATGACATTTCCTGTTCTAATCAGTCTGATGGATTTCATGGTGGGTATATTGGTTTCTGTAGCTATGACTACAGTGCAGATCAATTTATTGAAATCGATGCACATCCACAGCCGCGCTTTTTTTTAGGCCAATACAACAGCTTTTTAAAGTTTCAGCAAGGTGAATGGTACTTTCATAGTGATGAAGCTCAGGCTGAAAGTATCTATCAATACATTTCAGATTTGATCAAGACGCCAAAACAACTCAATGCACTGTCTTTAAATCAGCAATGCCAACCTCGTTGGACCAAACAGCAGTACATCGCTGCGTTTGATCAGGTTCAGGAGTACATCAAAGCGGGAGATTGTTATCAAATTAATTTGACCCAAGAATTTACAGCACATACCCAAGGTTCATTACTCAGTCGCGCAAAAGAGTTATGGGATCTGACACATGCCCCTTATGCGGGTTATCTCAAAATTAACGATTTTGAGCTGCTCAGTTGTTCACCTGAATTGTTTATTGAATTTCAACCTCATCGAAAAATTAAAACACGCCCGATTAAGGGCACTATGCCCCGTTTTGATAATCCTGAGCAAGATCAAATTTCCAAAGATAAACTCCGCAATTCTGAAAAAGATCAGGCTGAGAATGTCATGATTGTGGATTTACTGCGCAATGATTTAAGTGTTTATGCAGAAACGGGCTCGGTACACACGACAAAACTGTTCGAAATTGAAAGCTTCAATCAAGTGCATCATATGGTCAGTGAGATCACCGCCACCTTAAAAGAACAGATTAATCCAATGCAGATGCTCTTGTCTGCCCTGCCTGGCGGTTCGATTACAGGTGCACCCAAAATCCGGGCAATGCAGATTATTGAAGAATTAGAAGGCGCACCACGCGGTGCTTATTGTGGCAGCTTGGGTTATTTTAATTTCGATGGTACAGGATGCTGGAATATTTTAATTCGCAGTATTCAGCAATATCACAATCAATTATCGCTGTGGGCGGGTGGTGGCATCACCATTGCCTCTGATGCTGAGGCTGAATATCAAGAGTGTTTCGATAAAATTTCTGCCATGCTGGATTTACTCAATACATGGCAGAAAGCGGACAATTAAATCAAAGCTTATAAAATTTGCGTTTTAAGGGTATCCACAAAACGCTGATTTTGTTCATCGGTGCCAATAGTAATACGCAAGAATTGATTGATTCGTGGTTTGTTGAAATAACGAACAATAATTCCTTGTTCACGCAATTGTTGGGCCAACTGCGCAGCTTCATGTTGCGGATGTGTGGCAAAAATAAAATTGGCTTTCGATGGCAATACCTCAAAGCCTAAAGCAGTCAGATCATCGACCAGTTTTTCCCGGCTTGCAATCACTTTGGCACATTGCGCTTCAAAATAAGCCTGATCTTCAAAGGAAGCCACCGCTGCTGCAATGGCAAAACGATCCATTGGATAGGAATTAAAGCTGTTTTTCACGGCTTCAAGTGCCCCAATCAAATGCGCTTGTGCAATCGCAAAACCAACACGTAAGCCAGCAAGCGAACGTGACTTCGATGTGGTTTGGCAAACCACTAAGTTGTCATATCGATTGACCAATTGCACCGCTGACTCTGCACCAAAATCGACATAGGCTTCATCGATCACCACCACGCGATCAGGATTGGCTTTAAGCACCTGCTCAATCTGCGCTAATCCTAACGCGATACTGGTTGGCGCATTCGGATTGGTAATAATGATCCCACCATTTTCCTGTGCATAATCAGACACATCAATTTCGAACTTGTCATTCAATGGAATCTGCTTGGTCTGCGTTGCAAAAAATTGGCTATACACAGGATAAAAACTATAGGTAATATCGGGATAAAGAATCGGCTCTTTTTGAATAAAAAACGCTTTAAAAATATGCGCCAAAACCTCATCCGAACCATTGCCAACAAAGACTTGGCTGATATCTACCTGTTGCTGTGCTGCAATCGCCTGCTTGAGTGCCGTTGCATCAGGATCTGGATAAAGACGTAGAGCATCCGCTTGATGAGCCAAAACCGCTTCAACCGCTGCCACGACTTTTGGCGATGGCGGATATGGATTTTCGTTGGTATTCAGTTTGAGTAAGTTCTGAATTTTAGGCTGCTCACCTGGCACATAAGGCTCTAATTCACGAACTTCGGGACTCCAAAAACGCATTTGTTCTGTTGTAAACGTCATTTTATATTCTCTTGTTGCCCTCTCCTAACCTCTCCCAAAGAGAGAGGAATCTTCAAACCTATTTCACACATCTATAGTGACAAGTCCCCTCTCATTTTAGGAGAGGGTTTGGGAGAGGTTTATATTTATTATCGTGCTAGACCACGACACACACTTCAGATTTAAACTTCATAACGGTAGCGTGCTGAACGTGCATGGGCATCAAGATTTTCTTGTACCGCAAGGACATCGGCCGTTTTCGCCAAGGTTTTAACACCTTGCTGTGAGCACATAATCAGACTTGAACGTTTCTGGAAATCATAAACTCCAAGTGGCGATGAAAACCGTGCTGTACCCGAGGTTGGCAATACATGGTTTGGACCTGCACAATAATCACCAATCGCTTCTGGTGTATAACGTCCCATAAAAATTGCGCCCGCATGACGAATTTCCTGGCTCATCAATTCAGCATCGTCAAGACAGAGTTCTAAATGCTCAGGTGCCACTTGATTGATCAGTTCAATTGCTTCAGCACGATCTTTCACCAAGACTAAGGCACCACGATTCTGAATCGAGGTTCGCGCAATTTCTGCTTTTGGCAATTCACTTAAATGCTTTTCAATGGCTACTTCGACAGCATTTAATAACGACTCATCAGGCGTAATAAAAATTGCTTGAGCAACGGTATCGTGTTCTGCTTGAGACAATACATCCATAGCTAACCATTCTGCATTATTTTCTCCTTCGGCATACACCAAAATCTCGGAAGGGCCTGCAATCATATCAATCCCGACCTGTCCAAAAACAGCACGTTTTGCAGCCGCAACAAAGCGGTTGCCTGGACCTGTGATTTTATCGACAGCTGGAATGGTTTGTGTACCATAAGCTAAGGCTGCAACAGCTTGTGCACCACCAATGGTAAAGACTCGGCTTACCCCTGCCAAATAGGCTGCTGCTAATACCAATGGATTTAATTCACCATTCGGTGCTGGAACCACCATGATGATTTCAGGAACACCCGCTACATGGGCAGGCAAAGCATTCATTAACACCGATGAAGGATAAGACGCTAACCCCCCCGGTACATAAATCCCCACGCGATCAAGCGGTGTGACTTTCTGACCTAAGGTATTCCCTAGTTCATCCACATACGTCCAACCTTCTTGCTTTTGTGCTTGGTGGAACGAACGAATGCGTTTTGCAGCCAACTCCAAAGCTTCACGAATTTCAGTGCTTAAGCCCTCAAATGCAGTTTTCAGCTGGGCTTGAGTCAGTTCCAAATCAGAGAATTGATGCGCTGGATGTCGATCGAACTGTTGCGTTAATTTAAGTACATGTTCATCACCATGCTGACGAACATCAGCAATGATTTGGTCTACAGTTTGTACTAATTGAGGATCATTCACAGTTTCAAATGCTAAAAGTTCAGCAAAAATCTGTTTAAAGTTCTGATCCTGAGTCGATAAACGTCGCATCAATTTACCCACAAGGCGAATAAGAGAGCGCTAAGTTTACTCTTTTTCACCCCACTTGTGGGCAAGATAACATCAGCATTTCCCTCTGCTTTAATAGGAAAAATCATTTTTAGGCCGAAATATTTTAGATTTTATGTATTTAGGCCAGGATTATCCCAATCCCCATCGCGTTGTATAAGCCAATTTAAAGCACCATGACGTTCTACGACAATGGAAGCATTTAAATCTTTAGGCGCCTCTTGTTGTTTTAAGCGAGCGTCAACACATGCCCAGTCATAGCGATAGATCAAATCAGCCTGATCTAAAATTTCATCGATATTTCTTAACTCAACTTGCTGCATAAATTCATCAAAAGAATCACATGTAGAGACAACTTGCACTGCAAAATCACAATCTGCAATTGTATCTGGGTAGCCGAGCTCTTTAACGATGCCTAATGCCCAAAGTAAAACCCAGTAAGCTTCATATTTCCAAATCATATTGACAATATCTTGTTGAGAAACTTCTTGATTTAAAATATTTTGCTCTTTAAGGGTTAACTCATCAAATACTTCAAACTTATTCAACACATCAACGATAAAGCTTTTAGTTTCCTCATCAAATTGCTGATGATTTAAATCACAGGCCACTTGGATGATGATCAAACATGTAATCGCCCTTTTGGCAATACTTTCAGCGGAACGAGTGATCACCTCATCAGCAGATTCAATATGCGGTAACCATTCTATATAAGGGATAGACTGAGCTTGTAATTTTAAAATTGACTGTTGTTTACGCTGTAAAGGCGTTTTCATTGTTATTACTCATTACCAGACAATACGCCCTTTTAGCACAGCCCTAAATCTAAAAGGAAGATATTCTTTCCCCGAATCAGAAGATTAAGCGATAAAAAACCGTTCAAAAGAACGGTTTTTAGAATCATCATGCAAAAAATCACGCTGAACGCGATTTCACAGCCTCTTCAAGTTGCGTCAAAATCGGATTTAACACCGCTTGCTTACGTTTAAAGCTGGCTTTGTTCACAATGAGACGTGAAGAAACTTTGCAAATTTCCTCTAAAGGCTCTAAACCATTGGCACGCAAGGTATTACCTGTATCAACAACGTCAACAATGTAATCTCCCAACCCTACTAAAGGTGCAAGTTCCATTGATCCGTATAGCTTAATGACATCCACCTGCTCGCCTAAGCTTGCATAATACTGGCGAGTAAGATTCACGTACTTGGTTGCAATTTTTAAACGACCTTGCGGACGTTCCATTCCAACTTTACCCGCAGTCATTAACTTACAATTGGCAATCTTTAGATCAAGTAATTCATAAACATGTTGTGCACCATGTTCCATCAATACATCTTTGCCTGCCACACCAAAATCTGCCGCACCATTCTCGACATAAGTCGGTACATCAGAAGCACGTAAAATTAAAATACGCACTTTCTTATGCGTAGTTGGAAAAATCAGTTTACGTGATTTATCAGGATCTTCCAGTAAGTTGATGCCTGCATTTTCAAGTAAGGGTAATGTTTCCTTTAAGATACGACCTTTACTGAGTGCTAAAGTTAAACCATGATCAAAATTGCCCATTACATCAAAATTTGGATCATCGTTTCTTAAGTCATTCATCCTTTTACCCGCTTAATCTGAGCACCTAAACTTTGCAATTTTTCTTCAATGTGTTCATAGCCACGATCAATATGGTAAATACGATCGACTAGTGTTTCACCTTCGGCCACCAATGCAGCCAGAACCAATGAAAAAGAAGCACGTAAATCAGTTGCCATCACAGGAGCTGCTTGCAGTTTTTCAACCCCAGTGACCACTGCATCATGACCTTCCACTTGGATATTCGCACCCATACGTGAAAGTTCTGGAACATGCATAAAACGGTTTTCGAAAATCGTTTCTGAAATCGTTGCAAAACCGCGACCAATCGCATTAACTGCCATGATTTGTGCTTGCATATCAGTTGGAAATTCAGGATGAGGTAAGGTTCTAAAGCTCACCGCTTTTGGACGTTTACCTTGCATGTCCAACTCAATCCAGTCATCACCACGGGTCACTTCCGCACCCATTTCCTCAAACTTGTCCAAAACAGCTTCAAGCAAAGCTGGATCAGTATGTGTGGTCTTCACTCGACCACCCGTAATGGCAGCAGCAGCTAAATATGAACCAGTTTCAATACGGTCAGCAACCACAGCATATTCACAGCCATGTAAGCTTTCAACGCCAGTAACAATCAAAGTATCGGTATCAATACCTTCAATCTTGGCACCCATTTTAATGAGCATTTGTGCAAGATCAGTGATCTCTGGTTCACGTGCGGCATTACGAATTGTGGTCACACCATCAGCCAAAGCAGCAGCCATCAAGATGTTTTCAGTACCGCCAACAGTCACCATATCAAAAACAACTTCACCACCTTTTAAGCGACCATCAACTGAAGCATGCACATAGCCATTTTCAACTTCAATTTGCGCACCCAAAGCTTCTAATGCTTTTAAGTGTTGATCCACTGGACGTGAACCAATCGCACAACCGCCTGGTAACGAGACTTTGGCATTACCGTAACGCGCCAATAATGGTCCGAGGACTAAAATTGAAGCACGCATGGTTTTAACTAGTTCATAAGGTGCAAACTGGTTGTCTAATGTTGAAGCATCAGCACAAACCGTTTCACCTTCATAGCTCATGGTCACACCAAGGCCAGCAATGAGTTTAACTAAAGTGTTTACATCTTTTAGATTTGGAACATTGGTCAGCGTAATCGGAGAGTCAGCAAGGATCATTGCTGCAAGTAAAGGTAAAGCCGCATTTTTAGCGCCAGAAATGCGTACTTCGCCCTCGAGCTTAACACCACCCGTAATTAAAAATTTATCCATTAATATTTAAGCTCCGAAAAGGCTTGCTTTGCGCCATTCGTCTTTTGTCATTGCGCGAATCGTAACAGCGTGAACTTCACCACTCGCAATATAAGAATTTAGAGGTGCATAAACCGATTGTTGACGAGCAACGGTACGTTTACCTTCAAACTGATCATCAACAATACGCAGGTCAAATTTTCCAGCTTGTCCGCTCACCGCTACTTCTGCTTCAGGGAAAGCTTCTTTTAAAATTTGCGTGAGCTGCTCACTATTCATTCCAAGACCTCTTATACAACCATTGGTGTAAAACGAGCTATTTTACTATAACTTTTTCACATAATTCAGTAAGCAGTTTCTTTTTTTATCAATAAAAAAAAGAGGCTCCACAAAAAGCCTCTTTTATAAAAATAAAAACTAACTCAAAAGTGCCAGTTCATGCTGATAAGAACATTGAATTTTTCGATGTTTCGCAAGCTGACGTTTTAATTTATCTGTCAATTTTCTAATCGAAGTATACATATCATCGGCTGTCGCCTGTGCAAACAGTTCCACCCCCGGCAAACGGATAATTGCTTCTGCAATATGGTTTGCACTGCCTTTGTGTGAACGTTTATCAATTTGATGATCTTTAGCCAGCTTGATTTGCATACTATTGACCTGATCGAGATGCTTGGTCATTTGACTAAACTTTTCTTTTATATTTTCTTCAATTGCTGGTGTAATGGTTAAATGGTGTCCACGAATCGTTATTTGCATAATTCTTTCCCTCACCTTTTTTTCTCAGGATACAAGACAATCGCTCAAGCAAATTTAATGTACATCAGTGGTTCAACATCCATTAAATCATTTTCAGCGACTCCTCTAGTGACTATAAGAAATTCATTATTTCGTAATAATGAACTACTAGAATAGTCACACCTTAAAATTTAGATCAAGACTTTTCTTTCAGAAGATGAAGGAATATGTAACGATTCGCGATATTTTGCTACGGTGCGTCGAGCCACTTCAATCCCTTCATCCTTCAACATTTCAGCGATTGCATTATCAGACAAAGGCTTACGTGGATTTTCATTCGATACCAGTTTTTTAATCATGGCACGAATTGCTGTTGATGATGCTTCACCGCCTGTTGTGGTTCCTACATGGCTTGAAAAAAAGTATTTCAACTCAAATAAACCACGTGGGGTCAGCATATATTTGTTGGTGGTCACACGTGAAACGGTTGACTCATGTAATTCAACTTCTTCTGCTACATCACGAAGCACCAAAGGTTTCATCGCCTCTGGCCCTTGCTCCAAAAAAGCGCGTTGATGTTCAACAATACAGGTCGCAACTTTCAGCAATGTTTTATGTCTCTCATCAATGCTTTTAATAAAATTCTTCGCTTCCAGCATTTGATTGCGTAAATACACATTATCATCACTTTGATCAGCACGACGAATCATATTGGAATAAAAAGAATTAATCCTGAGTTTCGGCATTACATCTGGATTGAGTTGGACTTGCCAATGTTGGTCTTTTTTTGCCACCACAACATCAGGCACTTGATACTCAGACTCTTGCTGATTAAATTCCAAACCAGGATAAGGCTTTAAAGTCTTGAGTAAATCAACCGCACTTTTTAGCTGTTCTTTGGATAAACCGGTTTGTTTTAATAATTTATTCAAATCATTCGAGATCAATAACTCATAGTATTTTAATAGATTTCTAGCTTCAGTAAGATAAGGAATTTTTTCATTAAAGGTTTCAAGTTGGATACTCAAACATTCAGCCAAATTTCTTGAACCCACTCCAATTGGATCTAAACGTTGAATATGTTTTAAAACCACAACGATTTCATCTTCTTCAACTTCTTCCTCACTTTCCATTTCATGCAATAAGCCTGAGACAGCAAGCAAGATATCTTCTAACGTTGCATCGAGGAATCCTTTATCGTCCAAAGAGTCAACAATGCAATATGCAATCAGTTTATCTACAGTCGAAAAATGCAAAAGATTCACTTGATCTAAAATATGCTCTTTTAGGCTCAATTGTATCTGGCGATTGTCTTCTCTTTCTTCATATTCTGGTGAGCCCAATGCCGTCGATTGATGGGTATAAATATCATCCCATTCAGTATCTACAGGTAAATCATTAGGAAGATGATCAGCATTGAGTTCAGTGGTTAAGTCCCCTGTCTCTTTTGCTTCTAGCGTCGAAAGACTTTCTGTTGTACCTAGATCTTCAATTTTCTCTAATAAAGGATTACTATCTAATTGTATCTGGATTTCTTGTTCGAGTTCTAAACTTGAGAGTTGTAAAAGACGTATGGCCTGTTGTAATTGAGGAGTCAACGATAAACTGTTCGCAACTTTCAATCCAACAGATAATTTCATAGTCTTTCCTTTTATTAAGATAAGCAAAAAACATGCCTATAAAAATATTTATAACATAAAGCAATGTTTACGCATATAAGGAAAATTCGTTTCTACTGACTTATCTGTTCAAAAAACTATCAAAAAAAATAAATATATATTCTAATGCAGCGCTAATCACACTATTCCCCCTCATTTAGCAAACATTTGAACAACATGGAATCATTTCAAATTTTGGTGCTTTAGGCATTCGATCATTTCATCAAGTACTTTCTGCCCCAGGGTTCTTCGCACAAGCTCATTTAAATCCCCTGCTAAAAAGCCAGACCAAGTCGTACTCGTTGAACCAGAAGAATGTGCATAACGTCCACAAGCAGACCAGAGTTTTTGATCTGATGTAATAGAAGCTATATACAGCTCCCCTTCAGGATCATCCAATATCCATTCGCGAATAACTCTAGGTGCTTGATATTGTTGCTTAGATTTGTCTAACCACTTCCATACTAAAAAACCTAAATAAACAATTCCAATAGCAGATAAAAGTTCATAGAGAATCATATCAGTCCTAATAGCATTTCTTATTTAACATCTAATTAGGATAAAAATAGCACGACTCCTTCAATATTGACTTATATTTTCTTTTCTCTTTCCAATAAAAAACACCCCCAACGGTTAGGTTGGGGGTGTTTAGATTTAAAAGCTGGCGATGACTTACTCTCACATGGCAAGTGCCACACTACCATCAGCGCTAAGAGGTTTCACTTCTGAGTTCGGGAA